>JACCDV011205874.1_pt1 | contig 17245 bp, 15 predicted proteins | sample 7446131 | NCBI WGS metagenome assembly JACCDV01 (sample SAMN15323448, study PRJNA562643) | freshwater metagenome | isolation source: river surface water | place: USA:Blue River Watershed | collected 2017-08-17 | reverse complement strand
GCTTTGCAGCTTCCATCTGCAGGCTGACATCGCCTTTCATGTCATCAAATGTTTTGCCATGCAGAGGATTGCCTGCGCCGGCTTTGGACACTAGCCCTTCAAATGTTCCTTTGGTCATTTGAGCTATGCCAAATGCACTGCTGGTGCCTTCTAGATTGCCTATGTTTCGACCGCCACTTTCGGCTTTGATCATTTTGTCTAGATAAGAACCTGTTTTAGCTGCTTCAACTTGTTGTTTGGCAGCATCGGCTTTTTCTTTTTCGTACTGTGCTTTGGCTCGACCGCCAAACGGTATCAGCATTGTGAGATATTCTACTGCTTTGGCCAAAATTTCCATGGCAGCTGTCACAGGTCTGACACCAACATTCACAAAGTTTTCCATGGCATCGCGTGATTTCATCTGTGAAATACGCAATCCAGTGGCAGAATCCGTGGCGCCGTCAAATCCCATGCCAGCCATTTTGGCTTCTTTGGTCATGCCTTCGAGTGTAGTAGAATTAGCTTTGCCAAACTTCTGAACCAACTGTGCATCGGCAAACAAACTATCGCCCATGAATTTGCCGGCTCCTGCAATCACACTGATACTTTCACGCAGTGCCATGTTGCCTTGCACCGACTGAGCCAGTTCGCGATTGAAGTCATCTACACTGATTGTGCCTTGTTGCAATTGCATTGACAAATCAAGAATACGCCCATTGGTAGCTTGAATGTACTGCATCTGTTCTTCACTCTGACCCACAATACCATTCAAACTTTGACCTACTGCTTTGGCCAATTTGGGATTGATTGCGTTCAAACTGTTGAACACTGCAAAAACTTTGTCTGGATCTGCTGACTTGTTGATGGCTGCAAACACTTCGTCCATTTGAAGAGCTTGCAATCGCTGATCTTCCATTTCTTTTCTTGTTTGACCGGTGAGTCTAGTCAATGCTTCCATTTCAGTGTGATAAGCAGCAGCACCCTGAGTTGTAATCTGTTGTTGACGATTCAGTCTACTCATTTGCAAGTAGTAGGCTCTGTTGCCTTTGTTGATTTCGTCAACACTCATGCCCATGTTCATGAATTGTTGTTGTAGTCCAGATCTGGTTATGTCTGCACTCAAGTTGGCCAACTCTCTAGCACCGCCGAACACTGATCCATTGAACACTGCTAATTCTTTGCTGCTCTCTGCAATTAGAGCAGTCATGTTGCCTAGTTCTTCAACTCCGTAGCCAAATCGTTTGAGATTGGCAAACACGTCAGTCATGCCGCCTGCGCCAACACCACCAAAACGTGACAATTCCTGGAAGCTCTTGAACAGAGCATCACTTTGCTTGTTGACTGCACCTATGTAGGCCGACCCTGCTTTGATTACTCCGCCAATTACTTGACCCAGCACTCCAAATTTAGAGGTGTACTTGGCCACAGCATCTGCACCCGACGTTATACTGTCAGTGAATACATCTGCGCCTTGCTTGTTGTCTTTGATAGCACCAGCCAAACTGACAGCACTGGATCCTAGCTTTTTGAGACTAGCATCCAACTCACGAGTGTAGTTTTTTACACCTTTTTTGGCGTCTTCATAGGCTTGGGCTAGCTCTTTGCTCAGGGGAACTTGTTTGGCATTGGCTTGTGCCACTGCGTCAAATATTGCTTGAATTTCTTCTGGGGTGTACATATCAGCCATAATTATATTTACCGAGGATAAAAATGAGCCAAATTAACCCCAACAACCCGCTGAAAAGCTATTTTAGACAACCTGCAATCTATTTGCGTTTGCCCAGTGGTGGCAAATTTTACCCACCTGGCGCCATAAACATGCCAGCTAATGGCGAACTGCCTGTGTACCCAATGACTGCTATAGACGAAATTACCTATCGCACACCAGACGCCTTGTTCAACGGTTCGGCTGTGGTCAGTGTGATTCAAAGTTGCGTGCCAGATATCCTGGATCCATGGGCTATACCCACACAGGACGTGGACAGTATCTTGGTCAGTATTCGCATTGCCAGCTATGGACACAACATGGAAATAGCCACCAAATGCCCAGCATGTTCCGCAGATGCCGAATACGGGTTAGACCTACGCACAGTGTTGGATCAAATCAAAAGCCCCGACTATGAACAAAGCATGAAGTATCGTGACATGGAAATATTTTTCAAACCCCTGACCTACAAAAATCTCAATGAAAACAATGCCATGCAGTTCGAAGAACAAAAGCTTCTAAGCATTTTACCCGATGCTGATGTCTCTGAAGATGTCAAAATGAATGCACTCAGTGATGCCCTAAAAAAGATCACCGCTATTACAGTAAAAGCATTGTGTCAAAGTATCAGTGCTGTTAAAACACCCAGTGCTCTTGTGAGTGAGCCCGAGTACATTGAAGAAATGTTGCAAAACTGCGACCGTGCGTTGTTCAATCAACTGCGGGACCATATCATCAAAATCAAAGGCATGGCTGAACTACAACCGGTGCATGTTCGATGTCGCGAATGTAGCAATGAATACGATCAATCCATTACCTTGGACATGACAAATTTTTTCGGGGCCGCCTCTTAGTCTTGGACTCTGACCACATAGTCAAGATGTTGGAGCAAATGGAAAAAGAAGCCATGGATATCCGACAAGAGGCACTGAAAATGAGTTGGTACATGCGAGGAGGACTCAGCTACGAACAAGCCTTGCAACTCAGCACCGCCGAACGCAAACTCATAGGTGAACTAGTCAAAGATCATCTTGAAACTACCAAAAAATCCGGACTACCTTTCTTTTAACATGCTAGATTTAGAAACTGTACGCTACAACATTGAACGCTGGGTAGAAACCTTTGTTGAGGTTCCACATCCTGCACTAGGAGGATGGCCACCTTGTCCATATGCCAAAAAAGCCAGATTGGAACAAGACTTTGATGTTCGCATAGGCATGGATCCTTATTTTGATCTTAAAAATCTAGCACAGGATGGGTTGACCAAAAGTGTTGTGATATTTGTGTATGATCCCAAGGAATGGAACTATGAGCAGTTTTCTTTTAGCTTGAAATCAGCCAACGAAAATCATTTGCTGGCGCAAGACATACTGGCCTTGGAAGATCATCCTGCAGACCCAGAAATAGTCAACGGCGTTTCAATGAATCAGGGCACCTATGCCATGGCCATGTGTCAAAGCGTCAGTGATTTAAATGCTCGAGCAAGTCACATGGCATCCAAAGGTTTTTACAAAACATGGCCTGAAGATTACTTACAATCACTGTTTCAACATAGACAAGACCCTAGATTATGACTTATCAATTTGCCAGAATCTGTTTGGCTCAAACCACATACATACCCACAGTAGAATGGAAATACATCACTGATCCTGATATTCCTGTATTGCAGGACATTTATAGAACATACTGCATCTACAAACACTTTGCGTCAGTGATGCCGTTGTTTAATTCACAGTTCACAGAACCATCGTCGGATATAATTGGGTATTACGAGGATGGGCGACTAGTAGCGTTCAGTTTAATGAAACGTTACGACAACAAAAATGTTCTGGCTAGTCAGTTTGCATGGACCTATCACAATCCACGCACTAGGCTAGGCATAGAAAGTTTGAAAACAGAATGTGCTATCTATAGAGAACGGGGGTTTGAATATCTGTATCTCGATCAAGCACATCTGTACAAACAAGGCCTCGAAGGCTTTGAAATTTTAGGGACACTACAATAATGGCAGACTTATACACAATTTGGGCAAACAAAGAAGGAGACATCAGTGACCTGGAATGGGTCAACGGGATGAAAAGTTTCTTTGATCATTTGATTTCAGAGGGCAAGATGGAAAGCTACAGAATCACTAGATGCAAAATGGGATTTCGTAGTATTGCAGACATGCCTGAGTGGATGATACTCATGGAGTTCAAAGACATGGGTCAAATGGACTCAGCGTTTAGACGAGTAGCACCACTGGAAGGCGAGCTCGAATTCAAACACAAGAGCTTCAATCAATTTGTTGCTGGAGATATTCAGCACGCATTGTTTAGAGATTGGCCAGATCAATTTTAAAGTCATGAGTGTTCTTTAAGTCTACATGGCTTATTGAGAACTTCTAACGAAGTTCTATGTCTATCGCTAAAGCTCAGACATATTTTTACACTTGACTTGTTTTAGCTATTATCCAGATTAATTGGTCATAATTCACCGTATGCACGGTGAATTGATCATGCCATTATCCGAGTAGCACAGTCATCTATTCTAATGAGATTGTCTTACGACGCGGAGGCGGTTGACCGGTACCCCCTACTCAAGCTTCACATATCAACGGAACCCTAGTGATCCGGAATAGACCCAAATCCTATAAGCATGAGTTGTATCTTTTTCTACAGAGCTCAAACCATTTGTTGCCTTAAGTTAGCAATTGCCTTCGACGCCCAAGAATCTGGACCGGGTATCTCACCGTTCCTCAATGGGGGTAGGAACACTCCTACCAACAGAGTCATGTTGTTGCCTATCTAGATGCCTGTGTTAAATTTTGTTTTTTATGTGACTACCGTGTACACGAACTTGTATGTGTCCGTTGTAGTAGTCATCTGATTCTAATACTTTGCGTGCAAATTGTTCTCGGGCCTCAATGTAACTACATTCAGACTTGCTTCGACAATAATAAAGTATTTCTCTTGAGAAGTTGTGTGTGCCTAGTTGTTCGATATCTTTTGTTAGTTCTGGGCTTGAGCCATAGTATAGTTGCCAGTCTGAATCAATTTTGCTTCTGATTTTTTTCTTCTTTTTGTTGCCGTTCTTTAATTTTACTACTTTGTATGTTGTCTTACTAAACTTTGCTAATTTTTTACCAATGTACTTCCTACCAGTTAAGTTATTCGTAATCAAATAAACAAAACCAACGCAGTCTTCGGGTAATGCATCAACTTGTTTGGATTCATATAGCCATACCATGGGCTAGTAGTTATCAAACATTGTTCAAATACCTAAATTTTCTAGGCAATATCTACGTCTGTATTGTAACTAGTGAATCCATTTTCTTTGACTACTTTGAGAATGTTTTCAACACGACCTGCAAGTTCGTCTTTGTGACTGACTAGCCAAATTGATTTGTGTCTGTCACGGCTCATTTTTTTCAGCAAGGCCAAACTGTTTTCAACACCTTGTGTGTCCATGCCGTTGTCAATCATTTCATCAATGAACAACACATTGATTGGTGCATACAAACTTTCCCAAACATCACGGAACGCCCAGGACATTGATAGAATAAGTCGATTGCGTTCTCCTCGACTTAAATTGTCAAAGTCCAACTCGCGACCCAGTTCTTCGATACTCACAGTTAGGTCGTTTTGAAACACCACAGTGTGTGGCAATCCAATGCGATCCAAGTAGTGTGTCAATCGACTGTTAAGATAACTTAAATTTTGTTCAATAATCTTTTTACGGATAAAACTGTCCTTGCTGGTCAACAATTTCAACAAAAACTCTTGATGTTCTTGCAAGCGTGTGAGTCTATTGAGTTCGTCGTAGTCAATGGTCTGTAGTGCCTGTTGTGCCATTTCCAAAATCTGTTCTTCGTAAGGATCAGTTTCTCCGCGCTTGTTTTCAATCTGTGCCTGTAGTCCGGCCAAGGTAGCTCTATGATGTATGGCATCCTCTTCTTTGTCATAGAACATTGTAGGTGGACGACCTATATCGCCCAGCTGGGTGATGGCAGTCTGTATTTCTGATACTGTGGTGCTATCTTCCTGGCATTTCGCTCGCGCATCTGCCAAATCTTTCTGTTTATTCTCCAGAACTTGTTGGTGCTTCTGGTCGTGGAACGGCTGACCGCACGTATGGCACTGGTGGCTCTCGAGCGCGGTGATCTCCGTCTCCAGTTTTTTAATAGACTTCTCTTCACGCTGGACTTCCAACTTGGCGCGACTAACGGCACTCTGGAGATCGTTGAAATCCTTGCGGCGTTGATCCCACGCCGCATGATCCTTGTGCGCTTGGATCTCTTCATCAATATTAATTTTCTGAAGTTCATCAAGGGCGAGTTGTAACTTCTGTAGGTCTTCGGCATGTTTGGTCATCCACATGTTTTGTCTGCGTTTGAGGCTTTCAATCTGTTCTTCAATACGCTTGTTTGCTTCAATCACAGCACGTATTCTAAATTCTTCTTGTGTGATTGAATCTTTGGTTGCTTTGTTTAGTTCTTTGATACGGTCGGCACGCTCGCTCAACATGGTAATGCCTAGCAACTGTTCGATCAATGTGCGTTGATCATTGGCCTTCAAACTCAAGAACGGTTCTGTATATGTGTTCAAAGCCATGATGTGTTTGAACATGTCATGACTCAAACCCATTGTGGTTTCGATGGCTTCTTGAGTTTCGCGACTGTCGCCTTGAGCATAGTCGCTGGCTGCTTGCTCTTCGTTGTTGACATAAAATTTCAACACATTGGGTTTGCGACCACGTTCAATTCTGTATTCTTTGCCAGCCACAATAAAATCCAAACTCACAAGCATGTTCTTGCCGTTGGTCTTGTTGACCAAATTATCTTTGCGAATGTTTGACAAGGCATTGCCGTACAAGGCATAACTCAATGCATTGATGATTGTGGTTTTACCTGTGCCGTTGCGACTGCCGTCGCCGCCAAGATCTAAATTTTCCCCCAATACCAATGTAAGGTCTCGCCGATCAAAGTCAATGGCTTGGGTGGCGTTGCCCACACTCATAAAATTTTTAACAGTTAGATTTTTTATATGAATCATAGATCTTTATTATACACATATCCCATTGCATTTGCAATCTCGGGATGGGTTTCGGCAAAATTTTCCTGCCTGATTGAGTCAAAATGACGTGTTTTATTAACAAAAGAGATTCCGTTGCTGTCGGGACAGTTGTTAATAGTCTCAAGTATACTGCTTAATTCTGGCCAATCGTGATTTTGATATTTTTTTGTTATAAGTTCTTTGGCATCTTTGGTTAAATTTTTAATTGAAAATTCTGCCGGATGGTAAACATACAACGGATTTACGTTTAATCCAAGAGACTTTGCCCAATCTACCAATTCCCCAATATAAAAAACATTCATGATGTTGATTGTTGGCATAATGCTAATGGTTAGATTGGAAAGATTTAAATCTAACATTTTTTTAATGTTTTGTTCGACTGCGGACCATGTTCCGCCACGTTCGAGTTCAAATCTTTTGCCAATGTTGTCAATGCTGACTTGAATGTCAACATGTTGAAAATGTTGCCAGTGAGGTATTAACTGTTGTGGGTATACCGATCCGTTGGTATTATAATGCAATCGTATATTTTTGGCATGCCCTTGTTTCACAGCAGTAATCAACAATGAATCAAACCTTTTAATCAAAAAAGGCTCGCCTCCGTACATATCAATGTTTTTTAAGTCAGGTAGTAAATTTATAAGTTGGTCAATACAGTGATCATGATTGATCCAATCTACAGGTGGTACTGTATTAATTTTTAACAATTGACTGATTTCGTTGGCATGCAATGAGCTTGACTCAGGTCCGCAAATGCGACACTTAAAATTACAGGTATTACCAGGCTTGAGATCTAAACTGACAATTTTTGGTTCTGATAAAAATTCTGTTACCAAAGATTTTTTTAATAGCTTGACATGTTGTGTTCGATTACTTGTTAATCCTTGTTGCTCATTGGCCCAACATATTTTGCAACCACTGGGTTTTTCACCAGTTAACAATTTATTTCTAAGCAAAGACATAGCATTATCATTGAATGTATCACGCAAGCTCTGGTCCTTGATATTTCCAACGGTGCCCTGATACACACAACAAGGACGTATTGCCCCACCGTGAGTTATTTCTAAGTGCATCCACGGCAATGGACATACAGTGTCTGGTAACACATAATTTTCCAACAACTCGTTTGTATCTTTTAAATTTGGCACAGTCAATGTCTGAAACGGCGACAAATCTGTGACATAAGTGTTGGCAATATCGGATAGCTTTTTTGAAAGGTCGTGTGGAGTACACAATAAAATGAAAAAATTTGAAATATCTATTAGAGTTGTTGCACGATACAAGTGTATCAACAAACTGTCAGGAATTACATGAGAGGTATAAAAGACTAGGCGATCATCAGATTTAAACGTTGACTGATAATGTTTGTTGAACGTTTGATATATTTGTTGAGGCGATACTGTTATGTCACCTAGATCTATAAAGCATTTTATATCCCATTGGGAGATTAGTGTAGTTTTTAACTCACTGATAGATTTATTGTCTGTGTGCATTTATAGATTTTGATATATCTGTAACAGTAATTTTGGATCGTAAAATTCACTAGAGATGTTGGTGATTTGATCAGTGACAATTTGATCCACTGATTCAAATCTTACTTCTCCTGGAGCCATGTCAGTGTCTACGGCTGTGCTCTTAACAGGAATCAATGCCATCTCTCTCAAATTGTAATCTTTGATAAATGTATCTTTGATAAAAGTTGCTTCTTCGTAACTGATATCAATGTCTAGTTCAACTCGGACATGCATGTTTGGCACGAGTATGGTTGGTGCCGAATCGATTACAGAGCTTAATTTAGTAACCTTGTACAAAGGTTGACCTGGCCAGGCATGATACTCAGGCTTCTCTCCCCATTGCACAACAGTGCATCCTCGATTGGTATCGCCGGCGTCGGCAAAGTTGTGCGGAAATGCATTGCCGATGTAGTTGATGTTGCGTCGTTGTTGTCGTAAATGAAAATGGCCTGAGAACACTTCGCCTACGCCATCAAAATGTTCGGCTTGTAGTTCTCCGTGATCCGGCATCTCTACCATGGCATTCATTTTAAAATGTGGCAACTCAAAATGCCCTAGCACATAACGAGCATTTAATTTTGGAATACGTTTGTGATCATCGCCAACTAACCAAGGAGCAATAACTACATCTTCATCTTGGAACCAGTCGTTGACTACAATGATGTTAGGAATATGGCGAGCCCATTCAGCACCGTGTATGTCTCGACGATCACGATAATACAAATCATGATTGCCCGGAATAAAGTAAAAGCGATCAAATGCTCGACTCAGTTTCTCCAAACTACGTAAACTGAAGTTTAGAGTTTGTAGATTCAAACTGGCTCTGTGATGATGCCAATCGCCCAAGAAGAATCCAGTTTCGCAACCTTGTTCCTGGCCTAGTTTGATTGCCCAATCTACAAAAGCCTCACAGTCTTGATTGTGTACAAGACTGTTTGACTTTAGTCCAAAATGAATGTCAGTGAATAATAGTGCTTTTTTAAATAGACTCATTCAATGATTATACTACTCATGATCGATATTCACAACCGGTCCGGCAACATGATCAGGATTGGATTTGCCAGAATTTTGACGAGTCCACGACGGGTTGAGTCCGTTGATTTCCAAAATGTCATCACGGATGTTTTGATTTTTCTTTTCTAAATTTAAGATACGAGTAAATGAGTTTGTGATGGCTGCTGTGTAATAAGCAAACGGATTCTGCGATTTTGATTCGTCAAACTGCAACCCAATTTGACTGAGTTGTAACAGTGCCTGTCCACGCATTTCTTCGTTGTAGGTATAGCCACGCCAGTTTGAACGTGTGGCATAGCGTTCACACAGTTTCATAAACATCATGGCCAGCTTGCGAGTCATTTGCCCGTGATCTTTGGAAAATTCTCCTGTTTTAAAATCTCCTTGCCAGTGACTGCGTCCTACCAAGAAAGGTTCTTTGTTTTCGTTGAGTCGATAGTGCTCAAATGGAGGAAAGTTTACACGCATGCGAGTGGTATCCAGTACAGGTTCGTCAATTAAGTCGGCCAGTGGATCATCTTCCACAACGTCAAACTCCAAAATGTCTTCAATTTTTTTCTTTTTTAGAGCAGATTTTGGTATTTTTTTAGGTGCCATGGGTATGTGTTCCCAGCAAGTAATACGGAACACTAGATCAGTATTGGGTATCTTTTTGGGATCTACAATTGTGCCTTCACGTTTGAGTCTGTCAGCTTTGTTGCGTCTGGCTTCGGCAATGGTACGTTGGTTGATCTTCTCTATAGTTGGCAAAATGATATCGTACTGATGATCATTGACCGGATCTAAATATGTACAGTATGTGTTTTTGCTTAGGTGTATTTCTTTTAAAATATCTCTGTTGTTGAGATAATTGACTTTTTTGGTAGTAACGGGCGTTGTTGCCAAGATTTAATCTCCTAATAATATACTTATTATACAACAAGTTGCATCATTGTCAACCTTTTCTTTATAGTAGCCTATTATTATTTGGGTAAATACAGCTATGAAAACTCAAGATATTTCAGCACCACAAACCACAGAAACATTGCCTGTAGACCCAGTGTCCCAGGACAACACTGAATCTCGTCCTAGCTTGGCACAAAATGCACAAGTCAAACACTTGATCAGCGACGGAGTATATGTCAAGGCTTATCATGTTGCTGCAGGTGTAAAACTTGTAAACAAACAATTCCCAACAGATCACATCACAATCTTGGCCAAAGGATCAGTGATCATGGAAGGCGAAGGTACCCGAGTTAGATTTGTGGCACCTGCGCATTTTAACTTCAAAGCAGACACTCGCTATGTGATTGGCACATTGGAAGAATGTGTATGGTATTGCATTCACCCCACAGACGAAACTGATCTTGAAACATTGGTTGAAAAATTTTAAGGACACATATAAATGAGTGCAGGCGGATTTGACCTTGGCGGCGCATTTGATTTTGCAGGTGATCTATTTGACGCCGGGCTTGATGCTGTTTCCTCATTCACTGACAGTTTTGGAACAGAATTTTTATCAGGCGACACCTTTGGTAGTCTAGCTGATTCATTTACTTCATCGGTTAGTAGTGTAGCTGGCTCATTGTATGAGCAAGTGGGAAGTTTTGCTGGCAATGCCACATGGTTTGATACATTCAATCCTGGCAGTATCGTCAACTCAGCAGTGACCACAGTGTCAGATTTTGCTGGCAATATTGCATCTGGTATAACTTTGCCCAGCGTCGGATCGTTGGTGGCTACGGCCACTGGTGTTAATCCTGGTTTAATTCCTGGATTTGGATCTACAGCAACTCCTGGATTTGGTAACCCAGTAAATTTTGGTACCAATCTTGTAAATGCAACAATTAGCAATTTAGTAAGTCTGCCCAGTCAAGCAGTTAGTGGAGTGGTCAACACCGGGGCGCGAGCAGTTAACGCCACGCTCAGTGGGTTAGTAGGGACAGCACAGGCTGCTGTGCCGGGAAGCTCTGTGATTAGAACTGCCACTGGCGTTAACCCAGCCTTTGTACCCGGTAGCGGAACATCGTTAACTCAACAGATCAATGCCGTGGCTCAAGCCAACGGGGTTGATATCAATGCACCGTTAACTGCAGAACAACAAGAAATTTTTGACATTGGGCAACGTGTAACCAACAGTACTGCACAAGAAGTTCCTGCAGAGCAAAGAGGTGATGAGTTGGTTTTGCTCAACACCGGAGAAGTAGTAGATATCGACGATGACGGATTTACTCAAACCGAAGGCGGCTTAAATGTTCTTCCTGAGGAAGTTCCTGTAGAGCGCAACGACAACGGATCATTGACCAATCTTAACACTGGCGAAGTGCTGGACATTGACGATGACGGATTTGTTGTCACTGATGGTGGATTGCGTGTGTTGCCCGAAGAAGTAGATCAGGATGGCACCTTGGTCGAAGATGGCGGTCTGATAGAATTTACCGATCAAGGGGAAGTGGTTAGATCTGCTGCTCAAGTACAAGCTCTGAGAGATCAAGCTCGCCAGCAACAAACCATACGTGACCAAAGACAAAACAAAGCACAATCAGGCGACTGGCGTGTGCGTTTACGATTGGCACCGACCAGCACATACCTTTACAATGCTGCTGACTGCGGACCAGTGTTACAGCCATTGCGTATCACAGATGGAGTGATATTTCCATATACTCCCAACATAGACATGGCCTACAAAGCCAACTACAGTCAGTATGATTTGACACATTCCAACTATCGTGGATATTTTTATCAAAGCAGTGCCATTGATGCCATCAACCTTAAAGCCACATTCACAGCTCAAGATACCACAGAGGCCAACTACTTGTTGGCAGTGATACACTTTTTTAGATCTGTAACAAAAATGTTCTACGGTCAGGATGCTGAACGCGGATCACCTCCGCCGATGACATATCTCAGTGGACTTGGGGATTTTCAATTCAATGAACATCCTTGCTTAGTGTCACAGTTCAACTACAGTTTGCCATCAGATGTGGATTACATTCGAGCACAAGTTAGCCCAGTCAACGGACAGGACCTGTTGCGTCAACGAGACCGTCAAACCATAGCCGGTAATCCCCTGAGCTATGCTATCAATAGATTGGCATCAGTGGGATTAACCAAGGGCGCACTGGACAACAGATTTGCGCCTCCAACATTGGGAGTAACTACTCCAACTTATGTTCCAACCAAGATGGAAATTCAGTTGACGTTGTTGCCAACACAAAGTAGACAGCAGGTCAGCAAACAGTTCTCAGTCAAGAACTTTGCCAATGGTAACTTGCTCAAAGGAGGGTTCTGGTAATGGCCACGTATGATTCAACCAGCGCATATTTCAACACAGGGTACAACCAATTTTATTTGGATGTCATGGTCAACAGACCCATACCCAAGTTAGCCGACGACTTGGAATTTGTAATTAATCAAACCTATCAATACAGACCAGATTTGTTGGCGTTTGATTTGTACGATACTTCTACCCTATGGTGGGTGTTTTATCAACGCAATCCCAACACACTGCAAGCTCCGCCACTGGACTTTACAGCAGGTACCACAATTTATCTTCCAAAAATAACCACACTGCGTACTGCATTGGGATTCTAACATGGCCACAATAATTATTGCCAATCAGCCATGGACACCGGGCACGCAATTAACTGATCAACAGATGTTGGCCATATCTGCTGGAATACAGATAGGCTTTCAATATAGTGCTGACGTACTAGCACAATTTGAAGCACAAGGAGGTCAAGCGGCCATTGCTGGAATTTTATCAGCGCCAGCCAGTGCTGGTAACCTGGTCAAAGAAGATGCACAGGCCACTGTAAGTAATGCTGCTGTTCAACGACCCACAGCAGAACCGTTGTTGTTGAATGATCGGGGGCGTGTTGTTTTAGCTCCGGATACTACCACAGGAACCAATGCTGATAGATCAGTCACTGAAGATTCAGTTGATCGTGGAACCAATGACGAACCTCGGTTGTTGAATCAAACACAGGCCACAGATTACAGCAATGAACAAGGTGGCGCTCCTTTGACTGATCCATCGCAGGATGGCAGGCCAGTAGCAGGTGGGCAAAATCCCGGCGTGGGCGCCAGACGTGACGATTCGGCTGTGGCAGGCACCAATGCCACTAGAATAGAAATTGATAATATTTTTAACGAAGTAGCTATTGAGGCTCAACCCAATGTGCTGGATCAATATGCCAGTTATAGTTATGTGTCGTCAGTGTATCTCATGAGTCCACAAAGCTACAGATCAATGATTCAAAGCAAACAAAAAACCATAACTGGAGCTCAGTTGTTGTTTCAAAGTGGCGGAGTTCCAGAAAATCAAAGATTTGGCAATGGCATTTTTGACAACGACTACTACATTGATCGAGTGCAACTAACTTCAAGAATTTTAGGCAAAGGATCAGGAGCAGCTCACAATGTGTATGACATGACCATGACTGTGGTTGAGCCCAATGGTATATCACTGATTTCAAACTTGGATCGAGCTGTAACTGAATTTATAAAAAACACTGTGGTCAATCAACAGAGTGTGGTGTTGAAAAATCGTGCCACAGCTGAACAAGCAAAAAAACAAAGTTTCAATCAACAAATTTATTTGCTGGTCATTAGATTTTACGGCTATGATGATCGCGGCAATTTAGTACGTGGTGGAGTACCCAAGCCCGATGGATCCAGCGACCCTAATGCCTTTGTTGAAAAATTTTATCCTTTTATTATCAAAAACGTCAAGTTTCGCATAGCAAACAAACTCACAGAATATACCATTGAATGTTCTACGCCGTTCACTCATATCAACAGCAGTACCGCTCGAGGCACAATTCCCTACAACATTGAACTCAGTGGACAAACACTGAAGGACTTGTTGTCTGGTCCAGCACAATATGCCAGCAATCAAACCGCAGTCACTCGTGGTGGCAACAGTAGTCTTTCTGCAAATCAAATAGCTATACTAGAAGAACTAGAAAGAAATGCACCAGTTCCCGGATCGTCGGCGGCGGATCAATTGAATGGTGTTAGCTTTCAATCCTTGCCCACAGGACCATCCAAGGCTCCTGCCAAGGCTGATGCTGCACCCACAGCCAAAAAAACCATCCGTCAAGGCCTCATGGCTGCAATGAATGAATATCAAAACCAATTAGTCAAAGATGGAGTGTATAATATAGCTGACGTATACAGTATAGAGTTTGTGAACGAATCTCTGGCCAATGCCAAGACCAAGAAAAAAGGTCCAACCAACAAAAAAGCCACAGCCAACAGTATAGGAACCACAGCAGCTGATCAAAAACTGGGGTCAAAGCAAAGCATGGATACTACCACTAGAACTCAATCAGTTACAGCTGGTTTACAAATTGTGCAGTTTCTAGATCAAGTGGTTCGTAATTCTAGTTACATTGAAGATCAACAGTTAGTGACCTATAAAGAAAGCACCGGCGAGGAAATGATCAACGGAACTCCGGCAAAGAATGTAGCATGGTACAAGATAAGCATGGAAGCCACACCCATTGGTGATGCCAAAGATCCCAAACGCAATGACTATGCCTACAACATCAAGTTCAAATTGCATGCCTACAAACTGGCAGACTTGGTGAGTCCGTATTTTGTTAGACCAAAATTCATCGGAGTAGTCAAACGTTATCCTTATTGGTTCACAGGCGAAAACAACGCAGTGATCAGTTACGAAGAAAACTTTAATAATCTCTATCAAATTACCTTGAGTGGTGTTGGAAGTCAGCTGACTCAAAATTATACCAGCAATCTCAATGACATGGTGACATTTAACTATCAAACTCGCAGCACTGAAAGCAGTCAAGGTGCAGATCTTAAAACCAATGAACCTCCTAGCAATGCAGCTGAATTTTTGTACAGTCCTACTGACTTACAAGAAACTAACATGACCATTGTGGGAGATCCTGCTTGGCTACAACAAGGGGAAGCATTTGCTGGATTTTCCAGCAGTAATCCTGCCTGGGGAGCATTTTTAGACGACGGTACTATCAATACAGATGCTCAGCAGGTCATGTTTGAAGTGTCTTTTAACACTCCTCGAGACTACAATTTTAGCACAGGGTTAATTGAATCAAACCCAGCATCTACAAATCAAAATCAAAACAACTATCAGACTCAAAGTGTGGCACAACAGAGTCGTGTGTACAGAGCCTATGAAGTTGTCAGTGATTTTGCCAAAGGTAAATTTACTCAGTTGCTCAAAGGAAAATTAGTACTAAATGCAATTACTCCAGAAAAAGTAGAACAAACTCAAGTGGTTCGTGAAAACAACACAGGATTACCTGCCACAGTGGCTGGTATAGCAACCACAGCAGGATATCGACAGTTGCTGGCCAAAGAATCAGCAGCCGGAATTGTATCTCGTGTACCTCCTACTTCGGCAAACAGCCAGTCTGCGATAAATTTCCTAGCTGAACAGAAAAAACAGATAACTAATCCATCACCTGCACCATCTGCTCCAACAACCAGTGGACAGCCAGTTCCTGGACGCACATTTGCACAAGATGTAGCAGCTCGTCAGCAAGGTATATTGAACAATCCTCAAAGAATAGTTAGAGAACCCTAATGGCAGAAAATATACAACGAAGCAAAGGACGTTCCCAGAGTTACAAGTTTGACCGTGGCGGCATGCCAGCGGAAATGGGCCCTTACATTGGCATTGTGGTCAACAATGTGGATGATACCAGAAGTGGACGTTTGCAAGTTTATATTGAAGCCTTTGGTGCAACACTGCCCGACGGAAAACCCAATTTGACTGACCCCACACTGTGGCGCACAGTGAGCTACTGTCCTCCATTTTATGGAGCCACTCCTGTGTCAGGCACTACGGCCGGAGTTGGAACATACCCAGGTAACAGAAACAGTTACGGTATGTGGTTTACTCCACCAGATCTTGGAGTCAGTGTGTTGTGTTTCTTTGTGGATGGCGACCCCGGGCAAGGATATTACGTAGGGTGTATTCCTGAACCTGGCGTCAATCACATGATTCCGGCCATTGGATCAAGCAACAAGTATGTTGCTGGCAATGCTGCTCAACAACAATTGTTTGCAGGATCCCCACTGTTGCCAGTAACAGAAATCAACACAGGCAACGAAGCCATCAACGAAAATCCAAGATTTTTTGATCAGCCCAAACCTGTGCAAAGTGTACAGGCAGCAATTTACTTTCAGCAAGGTCTAAACAAAGATCCCATACGTGGCCCTATTAGATCAAGCAGCCAACGCGAAAGCCCAAGTTCGGTATACGGAATCAGCACACCTGGAAAACCCATCTATCAAGGTGGCCAGGATCCTAAAACAATCAAAGGTCAACTGGAAAAAGGTGAAATAAAACCACAGGACGTTGCAGTGATTGGACGCCAGGGCGGTCATACTTTTGTCATGGACGACGGAGACCTTGAGGGCACAGATGCTCTAGTGCGTATTCGCACATCCAAAGGACATCAAATTACCATGAGCGACGACGGCGACTGCTTTTACATCACTCATGCCAATGGTCAGTCATGGTTGGAATTTGGCAAGCAGGGCACCATAGATCTGTATTCAACCAATTCTGTCAATGTGAGAACCCAAGGCACTTTGAATTTACACGCTGACAAAAACATTAACATGTATGCTGGCGGGACAATCAAAATGAAATCCAAAGGCAGCATGCTAATAAACAGCGAAACCAGCGTTGGTATCAGTGGAGAAAAGAATTTGCTGTTGTATTCAAAAGAATCTGTCAGCGTTCGCAGTGATGGAAATCTTGCCTTGCGAGGAGCCAAAAGTTCATGGAATGGTGGATCAAGTTTGAATCTTAGAGCCACTGTGATCAATCTCAATGGTGCGCCAACATTGCCCACAGGCACTGTGCCTTCTATGGCTGGATTCAAACTGGCCGGCACAACTTTTGTAGCAGGTCAAGGATGGATAGTTCAACCCGGCGCTGTAGAAACCATAGTGACCAGAGCACCCACACACGAACCTTATCCTTATCACAACGCTGG
>JACCDV010232517.1_pt1 | contig 17245 bp, 15 predicted proteins | sample 7446131 | NCBI WGS metagenome assembly JACCDV01 (sample SAMN15323448, study PRJNA562643) | freshwater metagenome | isolation source: river surface water | place: USA:Blue River Watershed | collected 2017-08-17 | reverse complement strand
AGCAACACCGGCCTGGCCAGCTACAAGGTGCACCCCACGCAAGCCGTGAACTTCCAGCGCGCGCACCCGCGCAGCACGCAAGCAGCCGATGTGGGCGGCAACCTCAAGGTGGCCAGCTTCAACGTGCTGAACTACTTCACCACCTTCACCAACGGCCAGACCGCCAGCGGGGCCAGCGGCCAGGGTTGCTCGCTGGGCAGCAGCGTGGCGGCGAGCAACTGCCGTGGCGCCGACAACATCACCGAGTTCAACCGTCAGCGCGACAAGATCGTGCAGGCCCTGCTCGGGCTGGATGCCGACGTGGTCGGCCTGATGGAGATCCAGAACAACGGCAACACCGCCGCGCAGAACCTGGTCGATGCGCTCAATGCCGTTGCCGGAGCCGGCACCTACGCTGTCACGCCCTTGCCCGTGGCCTTCGACGCCACCCTCGGCGGAAGCCCCACCGGCACCGACGCCATCCGCGTTGCGCTCGTCCACAAGCCCGCCAAGGTCTCGCCACAAGGCAGCGCCGTGGCCGACACCCACGCCGTGCACAACCGCCCGCCGCTGGCACAAACGTTCGCGACACCGAACGGCGAGCGCTTCACCGTGGTGGTGAATCACTTCAAGTCCAAGGGCTGCTCCGATGCCTCCGGCGCCAACGCTGATCAGGGCGACGGCCAAGGCTGCTACAACGCCAGCCGCCAGGCCCAGGCCAGCCGCCTGCTGACCTTCATGGACGAGCTGCAGGCCCGCACCGGCGAGGACGACGTGCTCGTCATCGGCGACCTCAACGCCTACGGCAAGGAAGACCCCATCCTCACCCTGACCCAAGGCGGCTTCACCGACCTGATCGAGGCCTTTGAAGGCGATGCCGGCTACTCCTACGTCTTCGATGGCGAAGTGGGCTACCTCGACCACGCCCTGGCCACGGCGGGCGCACGCGCCCAGGTCAGCGGCGTCACGCACTGGCACATCAACGCCGACGAGCCCTTCGTGATCGACTACGACATGAACTTCAAGCGCTCGCCCAGCACCGGTCAGTGCTACGTCAGCACCGCCACCAGCTGCAGCCCCGACCTCTACACCGCCACGCCCTATCGCTCGTCCGACCACGACCCCGTGCTCATCGGCCTGAACCTGCTGAAGCCGCTGACCGGCACCACCGGCCGCGACACGCTGGTCGGCACCCCGGGTGACGACGTCATCACCGGCCTGGCCGGCGCCGACCGCCTGACCGGTGGCAACGGCCGCGACACCTTCGTCTACACCGGCCTGCGCGATGGCAGCGACACCGTCACCGACTTCGTGCCCGGCACCGACCGCATCGACCTCAGCGCCGTGGTCGCCCTGCTTCGCGGCACGCACGGCGTGAGCAGCACCGACCTGATCGCCAGCGGCCACATCCGCCTGGTCGACAGCTCGGCGGGCCTGCAGGTCCGCGTGGACACCGATGGCAACGTCGGACCCGCCGGCGCGGTGCTGCTGGCCACGCTCCAGGGCGTGCACAGCACCCACATCGTGGCATCGCGCGACCTGATCCAGTGAGATCACCTGGGCGCCACGCCAGCGCCCGACCAACCGCCTGATGTGAACAAGCACCGGGCAGGACTGCCCACAAAGCGCCCTGCCCTGTTCATTTGTGGCGAATCCTTCCTCATGCAAACCCTGGAACAGGGGTCACCACCGTGTCACGGCTGGCCCGCAACATGCATCCTGACGACGTGAACAGCGCCCCGGCGCTGCGCACACCCTGGAGAAGTGCATCATGCGTGCCCTGATGAACCTGGCCATCGAGCCTGCCCTCAAACTCTACGAAGTCTCCACGATGGTCGTCATCGACCCGTCGTGCAAAGCCGTGCAGCGCGTGCTCAAGGTGATGGCCGAGACCCCGATGGGGGCGATTTCCATCGTGCGGGATCGCTACCCCCGTTCGCGTGCACACCAGGTCGTGTCCTGCCGCATGCTGGACGGCGTCGCACCGGCCTGAACCCGAGCCGGTGCCATCGCGCACCACCCCGACGCCGGCTGGCGTGGTGGCTGCGCACCTCCAGGGGTTCTCTCGGCCCTTGAAAGCCACATCGCGCATCCTCATTTATGCTGGCGAAAACCATTCGCTCCATGCACCACAAGGACGCGCCATGCCCATCTTGACCCGACGCCTGCAACGCACCGCCCTGATCGCCACGCTCGCCACCTCGGCCGCGCTGACCGGCTGCGGCTACAACGACTTCCAGCGGCTCGATGAGCAGACCAAGTCCGCCTGGTCCGAGGTGCTCAACCAGTACCAGCGCCGCGCCGACCTCATCCCCAACATCGTGGCCACCGTCAAGGGCGAGGCCAACTTCGAGCAGGACACGCTCACCAAGGTCGTCGAGGCGCGCGCCAAGGCCACCAGCATCCAGGCCACGCCCGAGCTCATCAACGACCCCGCTGCGTTCAACAAATTCCAGCAAGCCCAGGGCGAGCTGTCGGGGGCGCTCTCGCGCCTGCTCGTGGTGACCGAGAACTACCCCAACCTGAAAGCCAACCAGGGCTTCCAGGACCTGCGCGTGCAGCTCGAAGGCACGGAGAACCGCATCACCGTGGCGCGCAACCGCTACATCCAGACGGTGCAGGAGTACAACGTGCTCGCGCGCAGCTTCCCCTCCAACCTCACCGCCATGGTGATGGGCTACGAGGTCAAGCCCGGCTTCACGGTGCAGAACGAAGCCCAGATCTCGCAACCGCCCACGGTCGATTTCGGCGGCAAGAAGTGAACTGAGCCAGGCACGCGATGACAGCGATGCTGCGCGGTTTCCTGGGCCTGGTGCTGGCCTGGCTGATGCTGGTCGGCTTGGGGGCCGCCGCCCAAGCCCAGGACGGCGGCGTGCTGCCCGTGCCCGCGCTGAGCAGCCACGTCATCGACCAGGCGAGCGCGCTCGCCGCCCCGCAGCGCCAGGCCCTGGACGACAAGCTGGCCGCCTTCGAGCAAGAGCGCGGCACCCAGTTGGTGGTGCTGATCGTGCCCACCACCGAGCCTGAGGACATCGCCGCTTACGCCCAGCGCGTGGGCGACACCTGGAAGATCGGCCGGCGCGAAGTGGGCGACGGCCTGCTGCTGGTCGTGGCGCTCAACGACCGCCGCGTGCGCATCGAAGTGGCCAAGGCCCTCGAAGGCGCGGTGCCCGACCTGGCGGCCAGCCGCATCATCGAAGGCGCCATCGTGCCGGCCTTCAAGCGCGGTGACGTCGCCGCAGGCATCGACGCGGGCGTCGATCAGTTGATGGCCCGCGTGCGTGGCGAGAACCTGCCCTTGCCCGAGCCCGGCGGCACCCGCTCGCCACCTGGCGCGCAACTCGAAGACCTCGTCGTCTTCGGTCTCATCGGCGTGCCCATCGTCGCGGGCGTGCTGGGCGCCCTCTTCGGCCGCAAGCTCGGCGCCCTGCTCACGGGCGGGCTGGGCGGCGGCATCGTCTGGCTGCTGACCACCAGCCTGATGCTGGGCGGCGTGGCCGGTGTGGTGGTCGCCATCTTCGCGCTGGCCATGGGCAACGGCGGCGGTCGCCGAGGTGGCTGGGGTGGTGGACCTGGCGGTGGCTGGGGCGGCGGCGGTGGGGGATTTGGCGGTGGCGGCGGAGGCTGGTCTTCCGGCGGTGGCGGCAACTTCGGAGGCGGCGGCGCATCGGGCCGCTGGTGAGACGGTGACACACATGGCTGAACCCTCAAGCGCCTTCGTGCGGCCCCTGTCCGCCTGGCTGCGCCACCTCTGGCTGGACAGCGCCGACAGCCGCCGCCAACTGCCAGGCGATGCCCTGCAACGCCTCGAGGCCGCCGTGCGCGCCAGCGAGGCGCGGCACCTGGGCGAGTTGCGCATCTGCGTGGAGGCGGGCCTGAGCCTGCCGCAACTGTGGCGCCAGCAGAGCCCGCGTCAGCGCGCCATCGAGTGCTTCGGCCTGCTGCGCGTGTGGGACACCGAGCACAACAACGGCGTGCTCATCCACTTGCTGCTGGCCGACCGCCGCATCGAGGTGGTGGCCGACCGAGGCCTGAGCCAGCGCGTGCCGCCCGAGACCTGGCAGGCGCTGGCCGACCACCTGGGCCAAGCCTTGGCCCACGGTCAGGTCGAAGCCGGCCTGCAGCAGGCCATCGCCCACGTCGGCGACCTGCTGCACGCGCACTTCCCGGCCCCGGCGCACGCCGCCAACCTCAACGAGTTGCCCGACGCCATCGTGCTGATCTGAAGTGAACTGAAGTATGGTGCGCGCATGAGCCCCCCCAGCACCTTGATGAAGCCGGCCGAGATCGAAACCTTCTTCCAGATCCTCCAGGCCGCCAACCCCCACCCCGAGACCGAGCTGAACTACAGCACGCCCTTCGAGCTGCTGACCGCCGTGTTGCTGTCCGCGCAGGCCACAGACGTTGGGGTCAACAAGGCCACGGCCAAACTCTTTCCGGTGGCCAACACACCCGAAGCCATCCTGGCGCTGGGCGAAGAAGGCCTGTGCGAGTTCATCCGCACCATCGGCCTGTACAAGAGCAAGGCCAAACACCTGCTCCAAACCTGCCGCATCCTCATCGAACAGCATGGCAGCGAGGTGCCCGCTGACCGCGAGGCGCTGGAGGCGCTACCAGGCGTCGGGCGCAAGACCGCCAACGTCGTGCTCAACGTGGCCTTCGGCGAGCCCACCATGGCGGTGGACACGCACATCTTCCGCCTGGGCAACCGCACAGGCCTGGCGCCCGGCAAGACGCCGCTGGCGGTGGAGCTCAAGCTGCTCAAGCGCATCCCTGCGCCCTACATGCAGCACGCGCACCATTGGTTGATCCTGCATGGGCGCTATGTGTGCCAGGCGCGCAAACCACGCTGCTGGGAATGCAGCGTGGCCGCGCCCTGTCACTTCAAGAGCAAGACACCGGCGCCTGCTGCGCGGCCTTGACGGCACGGCGACGCGTCAGCGCACCCACGGCCAACAGGCCGGTGAAGCTCAGGGCCCAGGTGCCGGGTTCGGGCACGGCGGCGGCCATCTGCTGGCCCAGGAAGTTGTGCACGTAGGCGGTGGGGTGCACCTTGTCGAACAGCACGTGCTGGTCGGGGTTGGCGCACAGGGTGCCGCCCGTGCCGCTGTAGTTGCCCGTCCAGCAAGGCTGAATGGGGGTGCCACCAGCGCCGACAATCTCCTGCGTCACAGCCAGGAACGAGGGGTAGACGTCGAACAGCGTGATGTCCAGGCCGAGTTCAGCCTCCAGTTTGTTGGCCGTGTAGGCCAGACCCTGGTTGAAGCCAACGCTGATCTGATGCAAGACGCCTTGCAGCGTCGCGCCCCCCGCGATGCCCAGGCCACTGGCGCCCAGGTCGGGCAGCGTCGGCAGGAAGAAGTGCTGCGCGCCGGCCGCGTCCAGCGAGCGGATCATGCCTTCGTAGTTGGCGCGGGCCTGCGCCAGCACCAGGGAGACGGACTCGGTGGTGATGGGCGTGGCGCTGTCGAGCAGCTTGAAAACGTCGTTGCCGCCGCCCCAGACGAAGTACAGGGCCTGGGCGTCCACGGCGTTCGACTTCTCGCTGAGGTACTTGTTCACCTGCGAGGTCATGCCCGTGGCATCCAGGATGGGCGTGGCCGTCTTGTTACCGGTGCCGGTGGTGGCTCCACCGTAGGCGCGGTCGTCGAGCGACAGGCCAAGCTGTTGGGCCATCACCTCCACCGCCACCTGGCCGTTGCTGAAGCGCCCTTCGAAATAAGGTGACGCCGGCGTGGCCACGTTGTACTGCGCCATCAGGTCGAACAAGTTGCCGGTGTCCGACAGGCTGTCACCGAAGGCGACGATCTGGGTGTAAGCCTGGGCCGAGGTGGCCGCGGCCAGGGCGGCGGCGGTCAGGGCCAGGCGGAGGCAGGTGCGGACGTGGATGCGCATGTGGGAACCCCTTGTGTTTGTGAGCTTGGAGGCTGGCGAGTCTGCCCCCGAAGCCCAACTCACCCGATGGGGGTTGCCCCCATGTCCAGGGGGGATGGCTCCAGCGACAGGCCCGGGTGGCGCAGAACCAGGCCAAGTTCGTGTTTCATCCGGACATTGCTCAACCGCCGCGACTCGCACAGGAAGCTCCACTGCATCGGGCTGACCTGCGCGCGCAGGTCTTCACGCGACAGCCTCGGTGGGCGCGGCAAGCCGCTCAGGTCGGCCACCAGGTCGAAGTGATCGCCCATCAGGTGCTGGGTGTCGTCGCACACGTGCAGCACCCGCTGCGGCCTCACCCGCCACAGGGCAAGCAGGCAGGCACGGGCCAGGTCGTCGGCGTGGATGTGGTTGGTGAAGACGTCGTGCTCGCGCACCAGCACCGCAGAGCCCCGGCGCACGCGCTCGCGCGGGTCACCGCCTTCTCGGCCCACAGCATAGATGCCGGGGATCCGCAGGATGCCAACCGCCGCCCCTTGCACCAGCGCCTGACGGTGGCCGAAGGCCCGCAGGCGCTGCTCGGCGTCCACCCGCCTGCGCGCACGATCAGACTGCGGCGCGACCGCACGGGTCTCGTCGAAGAAGGCCCCGCCCGCATCGCCGTACACGCCCGTGGTGCTGCCATAGACCAGGCTGCGCAAGCCGCCTCGTCGCGACAACGCCACCAGCAAGGCAGCGGTGCGCGCATCGCAAGCACCGCTGCCGGGCGGCGGCGCCAGGTGCAGCACCCGTGACGCCAACCCTGCCAGCCGAGCCAGCGAAGCCGGTGCATCGAGCGAGCCCACCAGCGGCGTGACACCGAGTTGACGCAAAGCAGGCAAGCGCTCAGGCGACGAGGTCAGCGCGCGCACGCGAAGGCGCCCGCCGAGCTCGCGCAGCACGCGCTGCCCCACGTCACCGCAGCCAACGATCAGCAGGCGCGAGCGCCGGAACGCACGTGGGCGCTGCATGCCCAGCGAGACCAGGCCAGAGGGGAAGGCAGAAGGGAACAAGGAAGGGGGCATGGGACAATCATGCCCGTTTCCCTCCGTGTTCCGGCTTGCCCATCGCCTTCCCTCTCGTTCCGATCATGAGTTTCAACGTCTCGATCCAGCCCAGCGGGCGTGCCTTTTCGATGCCGCGTGACGAGACCGTTCTGAGCGCCGCCCTCCACGCCGGCGTCGGCCTGCCCTACGGCTGCAAGGACGGCGCCTGTGGCTCCTGCAAGTGCAAACTGCTCGAAGGCCGCGTGATCCATGGCGCCCACCAGGCCAAGGCCCTGAGCGAGGCCGAAGAAGCCGCCGGCTGGATGCTGAGCTGCTGCGCCACCCCGCAGACCGACCTGGTCATCGAGTCGCGCCAGGTCGTGGGCCTGGACGACCACCCGGTGGTCAAGATGCCCACCCGCGTGACCAGCCTGACCAAGGCCGCCCCCGACGTCATGGTGATCCGCCTGCAACTGCCGGCCACGCACCACTTCGGCTTCCGCGCCGGCCAGTACATCGAGTTCATCCTCAAAGATGGCGTGCGCCGCAGCTACTCCATGGCCAACGCCCCGCACACCATCAAGGACGCGTCAGCTGGCGGCATCGAGCTGCACATCCGCCACATGCCGGGCGGCCTGTTCACCGACCACGTCTTCGGTGGCATGAAGGAAAAGGAAATCCTGCGCGTCGAAGGCCCGCACGGCACCTTCTTCCTGCGCGACGATTCCGAGCGGCCCATCGTGCTGCTGGCCTCGGGCACGGGCTTCGCGCCCATCAAGGCCATCGTCGAGCACATGCGCCACAAGGGCATCGCCCGCCCGACCACGCTGTACTGGGGCTGCCGCAGCCGCGCCGACCTCTACCTGCACGACTGGGCCGCGCAGCAGGCCGCCGAGCTGCCCTGGCTGAACTACGTGCCCGTGCTCTCAGACGCCAAGCCCGAAGACGACTGGCAAGGCCGCACCGGCTTCGTGCACCAGGCCGTGCTGGCCGACCTGCCCGACTTGTCGGCGCACGAGGTCTACGCCTGTGGCGCGCCGATCATGGTGAGCACCGCCCGCAGCGACTTCACCGCCCGCGCCGGCCTGCCCGACGAGTTCTTCTACGCCGACGCCTTCACCAGCGAGGCCGACAAGCACGGCGGCTGACACCGACACATTCAACAGGAGATGACCATGGCCTACGACACGAACAACATCTTCGCCAAGATCCTGCGCGGCGAGATCCCCTGCATCAAGCTGTTCGAAGACGAGCACACGCTGGCCTTCATGGACATCATGCCGCAGGCCGAAGGGCACGCCCTGGTGATCCCCAAGGAAGCGGCCACCACCCTGTTCGAGCTCTCCGACGCCGCTGCGGCCGCCTGCATGGCCACCGTGCGCCGCATCGGCAACGCGCAAAAGAAGGGTCTGGGCGCCGAGGGCATCGTGCTGATGCAGCTCAATGGCGAGGCCGCCGGCCAGACCGTGCCGCACTTTCACATCCACGTGATCCCCGGCTCGATCGCCGACCTGCGCAAGCCGCACGCCGCCGTGATGGCGGACATGCCCCACCTCAAGGCCATTGCCGAGCGCATCGCTGGCGCAATTTGACCCCTTGCGCCGCCACGGCGCGCGTTTTGCATGGCGACAACCGGACCTACACTCGGCCTCGGCGTGTCTGTCCGTTTGCTCGGCGGTTGTCCGAAAACAGCAGCCACCCCCGTGCTCAAGGGGGGCTTTTTCAGTGCCCGGCCCCTTCGCACCCCTGCGCATCAGGGGGGACGCATCGCCCACAAGCCGGCCCGAACGGCCGATACTGAGTGCGCTTACAAAACTTACAAACGGGCCTCACCCTCAGCGGAGAAGTAGATGTTTCAAATCCTCGGACGTTCCGGCCTCAAGGGCCTGACCGCCTGCGTGCTCCTCGCCATGTCCACCGCCAGCCAGGCCCAGTCCGGCGTGGACGACCAGTACCGGCTCGGCCTGTACCAACGCGAGACCGGACTGCCCTACGCCTCCATCGAGACGCTGGAGTCGCTGCTGGCGGCCAACCCGACACTCAACCGCGCCCGCCTCGAGCTCGCTGTCGCCTACCACCGCACACTGGACTACGCCCGCGCCCGAGCCGAAGCCGAGCGCGTGCTCAAGGACCCGAACACACCCGAGACCGTTCGCCTGTCGATCAGCAGCTTCCTCAAGCAGATCGAACTCGAAGAGCGCGCCAACTTTGGTCAGCCCCATCGTTTCGAAGCCAGCGTGTCGCTGGGCCTGATCCACGACAGCAACGTCAACGCCGGTCCCGACTCCACCCTGCTGGGCTCCTTTGCCGGGGGCGACCTGATTCTTGACCCCCAGTACACCAACAAGTCCGACTGGGGCAGCATCGCCCAGGCCGAGCTGCGCCACACCTGGCAGCGCCCGTCCCCCGTGCGCGTGCTTGATCAGCCTTCTCGCCTGCTGTGGAGCAGCTCGCTGGGTCTCTATCACAAGGGCTACAAGCAATACAACGAATACGACCTGGGCGTCGTGACCGTGGCCACCGGCCCGGCCCTGATCGTCGGCAACAGCTGGCGCGGCAACCTGAACTTCCAGCTCGACGACCTGCACTTCGGTGGCGAGCACCTCGGCCTGTACACCTCCATCAGCCCCTCCGGCACCTGGAAGGTGGGCCGCAGCGGCGAGCTCACGCTTGATGCGCAATGGGTCAAGCGCGACTTCCACCGCCCCGGTGACTCAGGCCGCGAAGGCCAGTACCGCAGCGTGGGCGCCAGCTACGGCCGCCTGATGGGCGACCAGACTTGGTCGCTCCAAACGGGCGTGCGCCTGTTCGAGGAATCGGCCCGCCAGGACCGATTCAGCTACACCGGCGACGAGTGGTTCGTTGGTGCCCGCACCCAGCTCGTGGGCATCGACCTCTTCGCCCGTGCCGCCTGGCGCAATGCCCGCCACATCGGCGTCGAACCCGTCTTCGGCGTCAGCCGCCGCGAGACCGAGCGCCGCGTCGAGCTCGGCGCCAGCTACACCTTCGAAACCGGTCTGATGGAAAAGTGGCAGCTCGCCGCCACCCTGGCCAACATCCACACCAAGGCCAACCTGGCCTTGTATGGCTACGACCGCGACACCGTGACCGTCAACCTCAACCGCAGTTTCTGAGCAGGAGCATCACCATGGCAAACCGTGCAACGACCCTCCTGGCCACCGCCGTGGCCACCGCATGCAGCCTGAGCGCCCACGCCAGCGGCCCCACCCAAGCCGACTACGCCAAGGTCGTGCTGTACTCGAACGTGACGATCGCCCAGGACTCGGCCAGCCAATGGGGCATCTGGGAAGAGCTGGAGCCGACGGCTGCCGGCCCGCAGGTGCCGCTGCCGCTGCCGCCGCAACGCGTTGCGGCAACCGAGCCTTACCGCCCGCTGGGCACTGTGACACCCATCACCCCGACCACGCCCGTGGCCCCGCAACCGTCGGTGCCCCTGTGTGTCAGCGGTGCGATGTGCGGCTTCGGTGTGATCACCAGCCGATTGCAAATTGAGACCATGGAAGAGGTGGCCTCGGCCGCGGCAATCTCGGCCGAGGCACCGCTTGAGAGCATGGGCTTCCAGCTCCTGGCCACCATCACCCAGCCCAATGAAGACGCCAACCGCTGGCAGCCGCAGGCCCTCCTGGTGAACCTGCAGGGCGTGCGCTCCGATGTCACGGCGCCCACCGGCTTCGTCGACCTCGGCCCGCTGGAGCAAGAACGCAGTCCGATGGGTTTTGTTCACCGCCACGAATCGTTGACGGATGACTCGTACACCGTAGTACAAATCGAAACCGACACATCGGATCCTGGCGTTGATGCCGTTGGCCGCATTCAGGGCGGCGACATCAAGATCTCGCGTTACGTGAGCGGCGTCAACAACGCCCCCGGCACCATCAACAGCCAGATCAGCTCCGTTTACGGCATCTGGGGCATCACGACCTCCGTGCAGGAAATGGACGCGCTGCGCATGAGCAACGCGCAGGCCACTTACAGCGGCAAGACCTTCAACGCAGACGGCGCATCCACTGGCGGCGTGTTCATGAGCGTGAACTTCGGCTCCAGCACCTTCACGGCCGACTTCAATGGCGGCGTCAACGTGCAGAACCCCCTGGCCAACGGCACGCTCCAGGCCACGGCCGCCGGCACCACTCAGGTGAACGGCGCCCTGAGCTTCCGGGCATCGGGCGCCATCAGCGGCAGCCTGTTCAGCGCCAACAACCTGCAGATCGCTGGCGCCAACAACAGCATCACCGGCAAGGTCGAAGGCGCGTTCTTCGGCTCGAACGCCGCGGTGGCAGCAGGCGTGGCGGACGTCACCGCCAAGATCCAGAACTCGGCCAACGAAGCCGCCATCACCGCCCGTTACGCGACGCCGTTCGTGGCCACGAAGGACGTGGCCGGCGCCCAACCCAAGTGATGCGCACCCGGGCACGACGCCCGGCCCCCTGCCATCAGCTGCTCAGCGAACGCCGATGTGCCCTGCCGCCGGCGCGATGAGCAGGGGCCCCTGCTCGTCCTGCAACGCCAGCATCTGCTGCTCGTTAGAACTCAACGCCGCAGTGCGCCAGGCATTGGCATCCTTGCCCGGAACCAGCTTGTAGTCGCCATCGGCATGCCGCAACCAGACCTCGCACACCGTGGTCGGCGGCACGGTCTGAAGGGCCTCCAGCAGGTCATGCAGGTTGCGGACCTTGCGCCCGCAAGCCTGGACGACCTCGCTGTCGTCCCTGACAACCCTGACACCCGCACTGCTTTCTGTGCGCTCCGGGTACAACCCACCCCAGCGCTGCTTGAGCAACATGCCGCCGAGCGGATAGGCAGCCAGGCGCTCGATGCCCTGCGCCTTCACGGCGCTCCACTCCTTGAGCCGCCGGGACACACTGATCGCCGAGATCTGCGCATACGTCTGCGCCCCACCCACGAAGTCGCCGTGGTCCACCTTGTGCTTGGCAACCCACCACAGCGCGTTGTCGAATGCATTCGACTCACGGTGCTCTGACAGGATGCGCTGCCAGTAAGGGGTGGCAGCGGCAACGTCTTCTCTCAAGTTCAGGTGATGGTGCAACAACTCGACCAGCACATCGTCGCTGAGCTCATGGTGTTGGATCTCACGATCGAATCGCTCCAGGTACTCGACCGACACATCGGTGTCATCGACCTGGCGTGACAAGCTTCCAATGACATACAACGCCCGCGCATAGTGATCCGGATGAGCCTTTCGCAAGGCAGGCAGGCACTGCATCAAGCGAGCCCTCAACCCTCTCGTCCAGTCGCCATCACGGCGACCATCGGCATCTCGCACGTTGCTGCGCATGGCGGCATGGGAGATCAGGCATTGCGCAGGATCCGGGTACCGGCGCATGGTGTCCTTGGCCAGGGCCAGCTTCCGACGCTCGCTCAACACGGTTGCAGGGCACGCCATCTTTTGCGCGGACAGGTCGGCACAGACCTGGTCGACCAAAGACAGGCCTGACCCGAATTCCCCTGACTTGACGAAGCCCTGAACAACCCCCATCGATGGGCCGATGGCCTGGGCCACGTGTGCCTCCAACCCTGTGGGCATGCGTTGTCGCAATTGCGTCACATACTGAAGCGCCTCGGCACGCCGCCCCATTTCCGCCAGGGTGTCGATCAGAAGGCTGGCCGCATCCTCATACCGAACTGACTCTGGGTGCTGGTTGAACAAGCGAACCAGATAGGCAACACGCCCCTCGCCAGATGAGAACTTGGCAGCATCGAACAGCGCGATGTCTCTGATGCGCGACCCTTTGAATCGATCGATCACCGCATCGAACTCACCCAGGAAATACAGCACCACATCCGCAAAAGGCGGCATGGCGGTCCTGGCTTGCTGCCGGGCCTCTTCCAGCAACTGCCCCAGGCGTTGACGCGCCTCGGGCGTCAGCTCCCAGTTGTGCTCGGAGCGCAGGCGTCCTTGCCGCAAGCTCTCCATCATGCCGAAAGGGATGTGCGCCCAGTAGGGCTGAAAGTCATCGCGTTGACAGCGCTGAGCAAGCGCACGGGCTTTTTCTTCCGCGTACGTTGCCCCTTGTCGCAAGGCCAATGCGCGAAGGTGGGCATGCACAGCGAACACATGCCGCTGATCGGTCGTCGATCGATTCGCATAGCGATCACAGATCGACTGCAAGCCCTCTTCGTGCAAGCCCTGTCCGTAATAAGTGGCAGTGATCATGCCCTGGATCTCGTCCGCACGAGGACTGTCCGGGCTGATGTTCAGGGCCTGCTGATAGAGCTCTCGTGCGCCCGACAAGTCCTTCGCGTCAAAACGTGACTGGGCGGAACGGTACAGCTCGATTTGGCGATTCTCAGCATCGACCTTGCGACGCTGTGCCTCCTGCATGAAAACAGGAGCCAGGAAAGCGAGCACCGCCACGATCAGGGAGAACACAAACACAAGCAGCACCCCGAGACGCAGGAACTTGTAGAGGTGCGTTCGACCGAGTCGCACATTCAAGCTCCGATCGATGAGCTGCAGAACCGCCGGGTTCTTCAACAGAAAGTAGACAGGCAGCATCAACAGGGCCAGCGCGAATGCCGAAAAGGCATAGTTGCCAGGGATCCTGGACGCCAGTGCATTGAGCAGCTCCATCGAAATCTCCCTTGATCATCTCTTGCTGATAGGAATGCGTGGGGGAATCCGCGACAGAGCGCCGCCCACACGCTGTTCATCCAGCAACGAGCTTATCCAGGTTCGACGCGCACCCCTATCCCTCAGACACCAGGGGTGACGGCTCGCAAACTCAGGCTCCGAGGTACGCCGCCTGCACGCGCGCGTCGCCCAGCAGCTCGGCCGCCGCGCCGCTGAGCGCCAGCTCGCCGGATTCGAGCACGTAGGCCCGATCGGCCATCTGCAGCGCTCGCTGGGCGTTCTGCTCGACCAGCAGCACCGTCACGCCCTGCGCGTGCACATCGCGCACCACCTCGAAGATCTGGTCCACGATGATGGGCGCCAGGCCCATGGTGGGCTCGTCGAGCAGCAGCAATTTCGGGCGGGCCAGCAGCGCGCGGCCCATGGCCAGCATCTGCTGCTCGCCGCCTGACAAGGTTCCGGCCAGTTGGCGATAGCGCTCCTTCAGGCGCGGGAAGCGCTTGTACACAGCATCGATGTCGGCATCGACCTCGCCATCGCGACGCAGGTAGGCGCCCATGCGCAGGTTCTCTTCGATGCTCATGCGCGCGAAGATGCCGCGCCCCTCGGGCACCATCACCAGCCCTTGCTCGACCAGGTCCCAAGGGCCTTGAGCGCCGATGGCGCGGCCCTGGTAGCGCACCTCGCCCTCCTGGGGCTTGAGCAGCCCGCAGATGGCCTTGAGCGTGGTCGACTTGCCCGCGCCATTGGCGCCGATGAGGCTGACCAGCTCGCCTTCGCGCAACTCGAGGTTCAGGCCCTTGACGGCCTGGATGCCGCCGTAAGCCACGCGCAGGTTGCGCAACTCCAGCAGCATGGGTGACGGGTTGTGAGGCACGTTCGACATCAGTTGCCTTCGTTGGCGGGCACGGGCGCGTGCGAGGCGCCCAGGTAGGCCGCGATCACCGCCGGGTGGCGCTGCACCTCGGCGGGCGAGCCACAGGCGATCAACTTGCCCTGGTCCAGCACGGTGACGTGGTCGCACAGGCCCATCACCAGCTTCACGTCGTGCTCGATGAGCAGCACGGCGCGGCCCTGCTGGCGGATGCGTTCGATCAGCTCGCGCAGCTGCACCTTCTCGGTGGCGTTCATGCCGGCAGCGGGCTCGTCGAGCGCGAGCAGCTTGGGCTCGGTGGCCAGCGCGCGGGCGATCTCCAAGCGGCGCTGGTCGCCATAGCTCAAGGTGCGCGCGGTCTGTTGCGCCTTGCCTGCCAGCCCGACGAAGGCCAGCAGCTCGTGTGCCTTGTCGGTGATGAGCTGCTCTTCGTGCAGGAAGGCGCGCGTGCGCAGCACCGCCTGCCACCAGCCCACGCGGCTGCGCACGTGGCGTCCCACACGCACGTTGTCCAGCGCGGTCATGTCGGCGAACAGGCGGATGTTCTGGAAGGTGCGCGCGATGCCGGCCTTGGCCACCAGGTGCACGGCGCTGGGCTTGTAGGCGCGGCCATCGAGCACGAAGCGGCCCGCGTCCACCGACACCAGGCCGGTGATGGTGTTGAAGAAGGTGGTCTTGCCGGCGCCATTGGGGCCGATCAGGCCGTGCACCTGGCCCGGCTTCACGTTCAGCCCGACATCGCTGAGCGCCTGCACACCGCCGAAGCGCTTGCTCACGCCCTGCACCTGAAGCAAAGGATGGCTCATGCCTGGCCTCCCTTCGCCTGGGCGCCCTCATCCGGGATGAGCCGGTCTTCGTGGCGCGGCGAGGGCCACAGCCCGCGCGGGCGCAGCAGCATGATGCCGATCATGGCCAGCGCCACCAGCAGCTGACGCAGGATGGCGGCATCGAGCCGGCCGTCGGTCATGGCCTGCAGCGGGCCGGCCACGTGGCGCAGCACCTCGGGCAGCGCCGCCAGCAGGAAGGCGCCCAGGATCACGCCGGGGATGTGCCCCAGCCCGCCCAGCACCACCATGGCCACCACCAGCACCGACTCCTGCAGGCTGAACGATTCGGGCGAGACGAAGCCCTGGAAGCTGGCGAACAGCACCCCTGCCACACCACCAAAAGTGGCTCCCAACCCGAAGGCCAGCAGCTTGAGGTTGCGCACGTTCAGGCCCATGGCCTTGGCCGCGATCTCGTCTTCGCGGATGGCCATCCAGGCGCGGCCCAGGCGCGAGTCGTGCAGCCGGCTGCACACCACCACCGCGATCACCACGATGAACAGGAACAGGTAGTAGTTCAGCGTGACCGGCGCCAGCGTGAAGCCCAAGACCTGCAGCGGCTCGCCCAGGCTCACGCCACCCACGGTGATCGGGTCGATGCTGCTGATGCCCATCGGCCCGTTGGTGACGTTGACCGGCGCGTCCAGGTTGTTGAGGAAGACGCGGATGATCTCGCCAAAGCCCAGCGTGACGATGGCCAGGTAGTCGCCGCGCAGGCGCAGGGTGGGCGCGCCCAGCAGCACACCGACCAGCGCGGCCACGCCCGCGCCGAGCGGGATCACCGCCCACACGGGCATGTGCAGGCCGTCAGGGAAGGCCGCAGCCACCACCGGGAAGTGCTCCAGCAGGTGCGGCGAAGCGAGCAGCGCGAACAGGTAGGAGCCCACCGCGTAGAACGCGATGTAGCCCAGGTCGAGCAGGCCCGCGAAGCCCACCACGATGTTCAGGCCCAGGGCCAGCAGGATGTAGAGCAGCGCGGTATCGAGGATGCGCACCCAGGCCTCGCCCAACGGCTGCAGGGCCACGGGCAGCACCAGCAAGGCCACGGCGCAGACCAGGAAGGCCGCAACCCGGCCGCGCAAGATGGATTTCGTCGCGTTCATGGCGTCCGACTCCCTGCCTCAAGCCCGGTCGGCCACGCGCTCGCCCAGCAACCCTTGCGGGCGCAGCGTCAGCACGAGGATGAGCACGGTGAAGGCGAAGATGTCCTGGTAGTGGCTGCCCAGCACGCCACCGGTCAGGTCGCCGATGTAGCCGGCGCCCATGGCCTCGATCACGCCCAGCAGGATGCCGCCCACCATCGCGCCGCCCAGGTTGCCGATGCCACCGAACACCGCCGCCGTGAAGGCTTTGAGGCCCGGCAAAAAGCCCATGGTGTGCTGCACCGAGCCGTAGTTGGCCGCCCACATCACGCCGGCCAGCGCGGCCAGCCCGGCCCCGATGATGAACGTCGCGGAAATCACTCGGTCGGGCCGCACGCCCATGAGCTGCGCCACGCGCGGGTTCTCGGCCGTGGCGCGCATGGCCCGGCCTAGTTGCGTGCCATGGATCAGGGCCATCAGGCCAGCCAAGGTCAGCGCCGTCACCACCAGGATCAGGATCTGCACCAGGTTGATGGTCGCGCCCATGAACTCATAGGGCTCGTCGGGCAGCAGGATGGGGTAAGGCTTGTAGTCCGGCTTCCAGATGATCATGGCCAGCGTCTGCAGCAGCAGCGACATGCCCATGGCCGTGATCAGCGGCGCCAGGCGCGGCGCGTTGCGCAAGGGCCGGTAAGCCAGCTTCTCGATCGCGAAGTTCAGCGCCATGCACGCCAGCATGGCCGCCACCAGCGAGATCGACAGCAGGGCCCAGCCCGGCAGGCCGCAGTCGGCGAAGACGGTGACCACCGTCCAGCTCACCAGGGCCCCCACCATCAGCACCTCGCCGTGCGCGAAGTTGATGAGGTTGATGATGCCGTACACCATCGTGTAGCCCAGGGCGACCAGGGCGTACATGCTGCCCAGCACCAGGCCGTTGATCAGTTGCTGAATGAAGATGTCCACGGGCGGCTTGT
>JACCDV010038584.1_pt1 | contig 17245 bp, 11 predicted proteins | sample 7446131 | NCBI WGS metagenome assembly JACCDV01 (sample SAMN15323448, study PRJNA562643) | freshwater metagenome | isolation source: river surface water | place: USA:Blue River Watershed | collected 2017-08-17 | reverse complement strand
CGTCGCTGAAGAAGCTGGTCAATTGGCTGAACAACAAACTTCCTTGTTGTTGGAAATGCGAAGAATTGTCGAGGTGGCAAAAGAAGAGGATGAGCTGCCGTATGGCGTTGTATTGGAGGTGCGAGCTGGAGCTGGTGGAGATGAGGCGGCTTTATTTGCTGAAGAATTGGCGCAGATGTATTTGGCTTACGCGACAGCGCGTGGTTGGATGTATGCAACGGAAAGTGAGGCTCGAAGTACCTCCGGGGGATACAAAGAGGCTATATTTGAAATTATTAGTCCAAAAGTGTATGAAGCACTTCGCTATGAGACTGGTGTGCATCGAGTACAGCGAATCCCGGTTACGGAAAAAGCAGGACGCATCCATACTTCAACCGCTTCGGTAGCGATTTTGCCACTCCGCCGGAAGCCAAGTATCGAAATTAATCCGAGTGATATTGAAATGGAATTTTCACGCTCAGGTGGGGCTGGGGGACAGAACGTGAACAAGGTTGAAACTGCGGTGCGGTTAGTGCATAAGCCAACTGGCATTGAGGTACGTAGTCAAACGGAACGGTCTCAGCTTAAAAATCGTGAAAAAGCGATGAGTATTTTGGTGGCGAAGTTGGAGGCACAGCATGACGAAGAAGAGGCGAAGAAACATGCTTCTGAACGTAAGAATCAAATTGGTACCGGAGATCGCTCGGAAAAAATCCGTACCTACAATTTCCCGCAAAACCGCATCACCGATCATCGTATTAAAGAGTCCTGGCACAATATTCCGGGTATTATGGGTGGGCAGCTTGATCCGGTGATCGAGAGTCTACAAAATTACGCTCAGGGCGACGAGGGGGTAGTTGCGTAGCTTTTTTAGATATGATAAGCTCACGGGGCTTAAGCGCAATGCGCTTTTTTGCTTAGTATTAATTATGTCAACACAAACAAACAATCAATCACTCATCGAACGTCTCTTTGGCGTAGGTGCACACTTCGGCTTCAAGAAAAGTCGCCGTCATCCAAGCGTTACCCCGTATCTTTTTGGTACTAAAGACGGTAGCGATATTTTTAACCTTGAACAAACATCAGTCCTTATCACTGACGCTAAGGCGCTTGTAAAAGAAGCAGCGTCAAACGGAAAAGTTATACTTTTTGTTGGTACAAAAACTGAAGTAGTTGATCTTGTAAAAGCAGCAGCTACTAAAGTTGAAATGCCGTATGTGGTAAATCGTTGGATTGGGGGAATGATTACCAATCTACCAGAAATTAAAAAGCGTATTTTCCGCATGGACGAATTGGTTCGTGAGGAGGCTTCTGGCGAACTTGAGCGTAAGTACACAAAGAAGGAGCGTCTTCTTCTTTCTCGCGAGCTTGCAAAGCTTAACCACAATTTCTTTGGTATTAGCAAAATGACTAAAGCTCCAGATCTCATCGTGGTTGTTGACCCACGTCATGATTCGATTGCTGTAAAGGAAGCAGCGCAGATGAAGGTGCCAGTAATTGGCGTTATGAGTTCTGACTGTAACGTCGCAGAGGTGGCACATCCAGTGCTCGTAAACGATGCGCTACAAGGAAGTGTGAAGTTGGTGCTCGATGAGCTTACTGCTTCTATCGCCGAAGGGAAGACCGCATACGTTCCAAAGCCAGCTGCACCACGAACTGAATACCGACCACGCGCACCTCGAGCGTAAGCTTGAGTGAAACCATTAGCTGCTTTATGGCACTGATGGTTACATCAATTGTTCTCTCTAATAACCTAAATCCAATTAATTTTCTATGGAAATTACATCAGCACAACTTAAAGAGCTTCGCGATAAGACTGGTATTTCAGTCATGCAGTGCAAAAAAGCGCTTGAGGAAGCAGAAGGTGATATGGATAAAGCTGTCATCATTCTTAAGAAGAAGCGCTCAGAAGCGGCAGATAAAAAGTCAGACCGAGTTCTCGGTGCTGGTGCGGTTGGTTACTATGTGCATAACACAAACGAGGTAGCAGCATTGGTGCTTTTGGCTTGTGAGACAGACTTTGTTTCAAAGAACCAAGAGTTCGTTGCCCTCGCTCGTGAGGTGGCTATGCAAGTAGCAGCAACTAACCCTACCTACGTTTCAAAGGACCAAGTTCCGGCTGAAGCACTAAAGAAAGCTGAGGAAGTATTTGCTGCAGAGGTAGTAGACAAGCCAGCTGAAATGCAGGCAAAAATCCTTGAGGGGAAAATGGCTTCTTACTTTAAGGAACAAATTCTCATGGAGCAGGCATTCATCAAGAACCCAGAGACAACAATCGGTGAAATGATCACTGGCGCGGTACAAAAGTTTGGTGAGAATGTTTCGATTGCTCAGATGAGTAGAATTTCTGTAAAGTAACGTAGTATGCTCGGTACTGGAACTTTTTTAGTGCTGAGTTTACTATTGTTTGTATGTTCAGTATGGCTGATTGCCATGGAAAAGAAGCGCGACAAGCGCTTCTTTTTAGTCGGTGTAAGATCTTGGCTTGATACCAAGATTGATGAGGTAGCAAATTATATTTTGCAAAAACTTGTGTATCTTGGCCGGCACACAATTAAGTTGTCGTGGTACTACAGTATTCATAAAGCGCTGAGGCTAGTGCTTACTATTCTCGTGAAAGCATATGACTCACTCGAGGTTTATTTTATGCACAATAAAGCGCGAGCGAGAACTATAAAGTTAGAGAAAAAACAGTTACTTAATTCAGACAATCACCTTGGGCAAATGGCGGAACATAAAGTTCAAACAGCATTAACCGAAGGGGAGAAGAAGAAGTTGCTACGAAAGAAGTTGGAACGCGGATAAAGGGAGTTGCTAATTTTTTTAAATTCGGCATAATAGCAGTCACCAAGTTATTTGGTGTAGTAGAAGTAACCAACAATAAAAAGCCATCTTAGCTCAGTTGGTAGAGGTGAGAAAGTCTGGGAGACTTTCGAACGGTTTGTAAACATTTACAAAACCCTAAGGTCTCAAATATTGTAGAAGTAACCAACAGTAAAAAGCCATCTTAGCTCAGTTGGTAGAGCAACGGTTTTGTAAACCGTAGGTCGTCAGTTCGAGCCTGACAGGTGGCTCCGATACGAGAGTCGTAAGTCTCGAGCGATAGCGAGAGAAGACTCAACAAAAATACCTGGAAGAAAGCTAGCTTTTTTCCGGGTATTTTTGTTGAGTCTAGCGACGGCCTTAGCCGTAGCGTACTTATGACCGAGTGAGGCCACATAGTATGCGGAGCATACAGGTGAAATTAAGTTCGTCTTTCACTTTAGGTATTTGTGAAGCCTCTAAGGGGACACGGCCTTAGCCGTAGCGTACTTATGACCGAGTGAGGCCACATAGTATGCGGAGCATACAGGTGGTGAGGTATAAAATAGCTTTTAAAGCTATATTTTTTGGTGCACACCAACCCTTTATTTATGGTCTTTTTCAGTATATACTGGCTGGCACGTTGTATGAACGAAACTACTAATGATCATCTTTTGCCTTATGCAAAAAGAGCCGACTTCCATGTTGGTAGAGCTACAAACTTAACCGGCAAGAGAAAGCTATTTTATCGTTTCCTAGAAATTCTTCCCGGTGTCGCTTCTTGGTCTACTTTAATTGGAGTAATACTCCTTTCTATTTATATCCCGTTTGTGGCGGCATATTTTGTGATTGCCTTCGCACTCTATTGGGTTTTAAAAACTGCCTTTTTGTCGTATCACCTGCGTTATAACTGGAAGCGTTTGCGGCACCATATGTCACTCGATTGGGAAGTGATGGTGGCAAGATTTTCTTATGCTCATTTGTACCATGTGGTTATTTTGCCGTTTTATAAAGAACCAGCTTCGGTAATAGAGGCGTCGCTAGAGGCATTGTCGAAAGTTAAGTATGACCAGAAAAAGATCATAGTCGTTTTGGCTGGAGAAGAACGAGCTGGTGCTGAGGCGGTTGTAATTGGGGAAGCAGTGAGGAGTAAGTACGGCGCTCGCTTTGCTGATTTTGTGTACACGGTACACCCTGCAGATATTCCTGGCGAGATGGCAGGGAAAGGTTCAAATGCTGCCTATGCGGCAGAGCAAGTTCGAACGTCAGTTTTGGACGTGCGAGGGTTAAAGTACAGTGAAGTACTTGTCTCTATTTTTGATATTGATACAGTTTTGTATCCTGATTATTTTAATTGTCTGGTATGGCACTTTATGACTGCTGAAGAGCCACTAAAGACCTCTTTTCAACCAGTGCCAATTTTTAATAACAATATTTGGGAAGCGCCTGCGGTGTCTCGAGTGGTGGCGATGAGTAGTACTTTTTGGGAAATGGTACAGCAGGAGCGACCTGAGCGTATGGCTACGTTTTCGTCACACTCAGTTTCTTTCCAGGCGTTATATGAAGTGGGGTACTGGCAGAAATATATGGTGAGCGAAGACTCACGAATCTTCTGGAATTTGCTGATCGCCAATAACGGCAAGTACAGCGTAGTTCCGCTTTCGTATCCAGTGTCTATGGACGCAAACGCAGCCCCGCATCTTTGGCAGACTATTGGTCAGATATATAAGCAGCATCGACGGTGGACATATGGAGTTGAAAACCTTTGCTATATTCTCTATCACTTTACTCAAAACAAGGCAATTCCCAAAAAGCAGCGTTTCATTGTTGCGCTCCAGCAAGCCGAAGGATATTGGTCGCTTGTAACTAATCCGATCATGCTTTTCATCCTTGGTTGGGCGCCAATCTTCCTCGGTGGCCAAGAGTTCCATCAGACGGTACTTTCGTACAATCTACCGATTGTGGTACGTGACTTACTTATATTGGCGATGTTTGGACTGGTGATTTCTTCAGTAATTTCACTAACACTTATTCCGCCGCGACCAGATCATAGAAGTCGATTCCAGTACTTAGTAATGGCACTACAGTGGATTATGGTTCCAGCAACAATGATTATCTTTAGTGCTATTCCAGGACTTGATGCGCAGACACGATTAATGTTTGGAAAATATATGGGCTTTTGGGTTACACCAAAAGTAGCACTCAATCAAAAATAATTTATGAAACCTGTTGTACAACCATTAGCTTATTGGCAAAGAAAGTTAATTTTTATACTGCTATTAGTGGCATTTTTGTTGGCGCTGCCAATGTTTATGTTTTATGCAACTGGGTACCGTTACGACCTTTTGTCTGATAAGCCAAGCATTACCGCAACCGGTGGGCTATATATAGCAGCTGAAACAGAAGAAAGTGCTATTTATGTTGACGGAGTAGAGATTACCGATGCTCGTGTTTTTCGTAACGCTTCGTACATCCAAGGTTTGGTTCCAAATCTCCACCGTGTCCACGTGCAAGCTCCTGATCGACATACTTGGGTTAAGCAATTGTCTGTCTACCCGCATATCGTGACTGAAGCAGAGGCGTTTACGCTACCACTAGTCCCACAAGTTCGTCCGATTACTCGTTTTGAAACTACGCGTGGAGAGGTTGTATTTAAAGTGGCAACAACAACCGAAGCTGTCCTTCCTGGTGCCTCAACAACTGTACCTTTATTTCTGAGTACTACTACTGGAACTTCGACCTTTGAAGTGAGTCAGGAATACATTTTGTTATCTGAATTATTTGACGAACAGGCATCAACTACGGCGTTTATAAAAAAGCAAAGTGAGGTTTCCAAGAAAAATGATTTTGGATTTGCTACTACGACACCGACCACAACATTAGAATTTGCGACAACCACTGTTGTGCGAAATAATCTTGCCCTTCGAGAAGAAGGGGAAGAGGTGCTCGTGGTTGCACTTGGTACAGGACGTCAAATACCACATTACTTCTGTACAACTCAAATTGAACTTGAAGGAGCACTCATATCAGAGACTCCAGAAAAGCTAGAGCAAGGTGAGTTGCTTTTCGAAGAAACATTAACTGAGCTGTCCAATAACACTCGAGAGTGTCGTCTTGAAGTAAAGATTGATCGGCAAAATGAAAAAGTCCTTGGCTTTAACTTTTTACCAAGTAACGAAAACCTGGTTTTGATGCTTCGGGAAAGTGGTCTCTATGTCACCGAGATCGATGACCGAGTGTGGCAGAATACGCAGCCTTTGTACAAAGGGTATGGACTTGAGCTTCTTGTCCATAACGGAGGTATTTATGTGCGTGACGGCGAGTTGATTTTAGAAATTTTTACTGATATTCCAACACTTTAAGTTTAAAGATGGAGTATGTTACCAATAAATATTATGGAAACACCACGAGGGCATAGACACGTAATTTCACAAATGATCGCAGAGATAAACAATATCTTTGCTGAGATTGGTTTTGTGTTTGCTGAAGGGCCAGAACGAGAGTTGGTGGCTTTTAACTTCGATGCGCTTAATGTGCCCAAAGATCATCCTTCACGTGATATGCAGGACACTTTCTACCTTAGTGGGAAAAGTGATGTGGTGATGCGTACTCATACTTCGCCGGTGCAGGTGCGTTACATGAAGAGTCACGCGGCCCCAATACGAATGATTTGTCCTGGTAAGGTATTTCGTAATGAAGCAACTGACGCGACACATGAAGCGCAGTTTTTTCAACTTGAAGGATTGATGATTGATAAGGATGTATCACTTGGGCACATGAAAGGGGTTTTGGAATATTTTTTCTCAAAGTTTTTTGATGGGGAAGTACAGGTACGTTTTCGCCCAAGCTTCTTTCCGTTTGTGGAGCCGGGGGTGGAGGTGGATATGATGATTGCTCCAAATCCTGATAATAAACTATCAGGAAGGTGGATTGAGATTATGGGAGCGGGTATGGTGCACCCTAATGTACTCACAGCTGCTGGCATAGACCCTGAGGTGTACCAAGGCTTTGCTTTTGGTATGGGTATTGATCGGTTGGCGGTACTGAAGTATGGCATTGACGATATTCGTCTTATGTATAACGGCGATCTTAGATTCGTTAATCAATTCTAAGTTTCCAAAAGTGACATTTATTAATAACCTCTAAAGAACAGAACATGAAATTTTCTTATAACTGGTTACAGACCTACTTCGATACACCACTGCCTAATGCAGAGGAATTGGCAAAGAAAATCACTTTTCATTCTTCAGAAATTGAAGAGCTTATTTCTGTGAGTAGCGATACGGTACTTGATGTGAAGGTCTTGCCTGATAAGTCAGCTTGGCTCATGTCTCATCGTGGTTTGGCAAAAGAGATTTCTGTGATGCTTGATCTACCGCTAAGGGGAGATATTTTTGCATCTGGTGAAGTACTTGCTTCAAGGGGTGACAGTATCAAAATTACACTTGATACACCAACTTGTGATTTTTATGGTGCGGCTTTAGTAAAGGGAGTGAAGGTCGGACCTTCCCCAGATTGGATTAAGGCAAGGCTTGAAGCTGTGGGACAGCGCTCCATCAATAATATCGTTGACGCTACTAACTACGTGATGTTTGAAATAGGACAGCCGCTTCATGCTTTTGATGCGGATAAGTTTGATGGCGCTCTCTCTATTTCTGTTAGGCAAGCCAATCCTGGAGAGAAATTTACTACTCTCAGTAATGAAGAACTTACTCTCGATGGTAATGACGCGGTGATTACTCACGGCGAAACCGGGCAAGTATTAGCGCTTGCTGGTGTGAAAGGAGGGCTTTACGCCGGGGTGACTACTGAGACGACAAATATTCTTTTTGAATCAGCACACTTTGACCGAGTGGCAGTACGAAAGACGGCTCGCAAGCACAAGCTTCAAACAGATGCAGCTAAGCGCTATGAAAATGGTCTTAGTCCGCTCGTGGCCCCAATTGCTCTAAAGAGAGTGGTGGACTTGGCAATAGAGATTGCTGGGGGAGAATTATCTGAAGCGGCAGCAGAGGGTAAGCTGCAGTCAATTTCTAGGTCAGTCACCGTTTCGCTTAATGAGATAAATAGCGTGCTTGGTCTTATGCTTAGCGAAACTGATGTTTCTGCTATCTTTAAGCGTTTTCAGTATAGTTGCCAAATCGAGGGTGGAATAATTAGTGTCATACCGCCATTTGAACGGGACGATATTCTGATCGCTGAAGATCTGATTGAAGAGATTGGACGGATGTATGGTCTTGATAAAATTGTATCAATACCACCAGCTAAATTATCGCTTAGTGAGTTTAATGTGAGACACTACTACGCTGAAAAAATCCGTACCGCATTAATCGATCTTGGTTTTTCAGATATTTATACTAGCTCATTCCGCAATCAAGATGTAGTGAAGCTAGAGAATGCACTCGCTGCGGATAAGGGTTACCTCAGAAGTAGCTTGGTAGAAAATATCAAAGAAGCGAGAACAAATAATATTCCACATCGTGACCTTTTGGGTTTGTCAGCGGTAAAGATTTTTGAAATTGGTACAGTCTTTCTTGAAAATAGTGAAGAATTCAGAGTAGCGCTTGCAGTTCAGTCTGGCACTGCCTACAAAGCTAAGGTAGATGATGTTCTCTTAAATGAAGCTATTGAAGCTATTAATAGAGCGACTGGGGTAGTTATTAAGTCACTCTATCAGGCGGAGGGGGTAATGGAATTCTCACTAGAGTCTCTCCTTGTTGAGGCGGCGCCTGTTACTGACTATGAAGTTGTGGCAGTTACTCATTCTTCGGTATACAAACCCTTCTCAAATTACCCCTCAGTCTCCCGTGATGTGGCGATGTGGGTAGGGGAGGGCGAGTCAGTAGAAAATGTATCTGGCCTTATTTTGGCTACAGCTGGAGATTTATGTGTCCGACTTACACATCTTGATACCTTTACCAAAGAGGGGCGAACTTCACTTGCGTTTCGTCTTGTTTTCCAGGCTAATGATAGAACTCTTACTGATATAGAAGTAGAACCAATTATGGCAGTCGTCTATGACGCCATTAAACAAGCTGGCTTTGAGCCCCGGTAATCGTATAGTTGCTCAATTAGAGTGTCCTAAAAAATAGAAAAACCGCCCCAAAGGGCGTTTTTTCTATGGGAAAGTAGGGGAGACGGCAGTTCTCGAATCTGCTATAATATGCCCTATATTTAAGGGTTAGTTAATATTTCGGCATGGCAGAAAAAAAAGCAAAAAGCGGTAACTATGACGCATCATCCATCTCAGTTCTTGAAGGACTAGAGCCGGTACGTAAGCGTCCGGGCATGTATATCGGCACCACTGGTCCTGAGGGTCTTCATCACTTGATCTGGGAAGTGTTCGACAACTCGCGTGATGAGGCGATGGGTGGTTTTGCTGATCGAGTAGAGGTAGCGCTCTTGCCGGGTGGCTATGTGCGTGTGGTTGATAATGGTCGTGGTATCCCAGTTGATATTCACAAGCAGACCGGAGTCTCTGCGCTCGAAACTATTCTTACCGTTCTCCATGCTGGAGGTAAGTTCGGTGGTGAAGGTTCTGGCTATAAAGTATCTGGCGGTCTTCATGGTGTGGGTGTGTCGGTAATGAATGCGCTCTCTTCTCATGTGATTGTTGAGGTACATAGGGATGGTGGGTACCATATGCAGGAATATTCTATTGGTGTACCTAAGTACAAAGTGAAGAAGGTTGGACCTTCTAAGATGCGCGGTACAGTGGTGACTTTCCAGGCTGACGCTACTATTTTCCCTGAGACGGCTTATGACTTTAAGAAGATTGTTAATCATTTGCGTCAGCAGGCGTACCTCGTAAAGGCAATGCGTATGTCAGTGATTGACGCTCGCATGGCAGCTGGTGAAGCTGCGTCTACTCACGCCTCAGAAGATAAGGGAGTGAAGAAGTTTTTGGATGGTGTCAAAGGTAAGCAGTATCTTTCTGATGAGCATATCGAAGTCCCTCACCAACACTTTTACTTTGAAGGCGGACTGCGCTCTTTGGTTGCTTTCAACAATCACTACCAGACACCGGTACATAAAAATATTTTCTACATCGAGAAAAATGAAGTCGATTCCGCTGTGCTTTCAGTGGAGGTGGCGTTACAGTACGTTGATGACATTTCTGCTCGTATCTCAGCATTTGCTAATAATATCTACAACCCAGAACATGGTACCCATGTGACTGGTTTTAAGACGGCGCTGACACGTACTCTTAATAACTACGCCAAGAAGAACAATTTCTTCTCAGTAAAAGAGAAAGACCCAAGTTTTACTGGAGACGATGTACTTGAAGGTATTACCGCTGTGGTGTCAGTGAAGATGCCAGAGATTCAGTTTGAGGGTCAGACCAAGGCTAAGCTTGGGTCGGTTGAGGCGAGAGGTGCGGTAGAGTCGGTTTTTGGTGAGGCGTTTGCAACCTATCTTGAGGAGAATCCAGATGATGCTAAAGCTATCATTAACAAGGTGATTATTGCGGTGAAGGCACGTAAGGCCGCCAAGGCTGCTAAGGATAGCGTTATCCGAAAGGGTGCGCTCGAAGGTATGTCGCTCCCCGGAAAGCTGGCTGACTGTCAGAGTAAGAAGGCAGAGGATTCAGAGCTCTTTATTGTAGAGGGAGACTCAGCCGGTGGTAGTGCCAAGATGGGACGCGATCGTAAGACGCAGGCGATTCTTGCACTGCGTGGTAAGATTCTAAACGTTGAACGGGCTAGGCTTGATAAAATGCTTGCTTCAGAGCAGGTAAAGAATGTCGTGATTGCAATGGGAACAGCGATTGGTGACGTGTTTGATATCACGAAGCTTCGCTACCATAAGATTATTATTGCTACTGACGCGGACGTTGATGGTGAGCATATTCGTACACTACTGCTAACGCTTTTCTATCGCTACTTTAAGCCGCTCTTGGAAGGAGGGTTTATCTACATTGCTCAACCGCCGCTCTATAAGATTCAAAAAGGTAAAGACATACAATATGCTTTCTCTGATGATGAAAAATTTACTGTCCTCCGCAGTATGGGAGTTGAGGCGGTAGATGAAAACGAGCTAGAAGAAGAGGGTGAGGAAGAAGCAGAGGCTCCAGAAGCAGTAGCCAAGAAGAACAGTAAAGTGCGCATTCAGCGCTACAAGGGTCTCGGAGAAATGAATGCTGATGAGCTTTGGGAGACAACCATGAATCCAGAAAACCGAGTCCTAAAGCAAGTGGCAATAGATGATGGAATTATGGCAGACAAGGTATTTGATGTATTGATGGGTACTGATGTCGCGAGTCGAAAATCATTTATCCAAAGTAACGCCAAGATGGCTAATTTGGATATCTAAAATAAAAAACACCACATACGAGTATGTGGTGTTTTTTATTGAGGGTGCTAGTAGAGTACCACTGTCGACCAGTTCACTTTGTTGTTAGCTTCATTGATGTCGTTTTTGACGGTGGCAGCAAAGTTAAATTTTTGAAGCGTGGCTTCATTGACTGCTGGAAAACTAATTGTCAAAGTAGTCTTTTCATTTGGCTTCAGGGGCTCTTGAGTTTTTGAGGTGAAAGTCACATCGCCAGGGAGGAGGGTAGTAAACGACCAGGTATCTGATGTTTTAGTGCCGATGTTGTGAACAATAAATTGAATGGCACCAGCACTGTCTTTTTTGAGACTGCCAGTAGAAACAAAGTTTCCGGCTGAGTTTATCATTCCAATACCTGCATAGCTGACTGCAAGGTCAACGGTGCCGTTTGGTTTTGATACAGGAATTTGATAAATAAATGTCGGCTCTGGCTGTGGTGGTTTTGGACTGTTTGTTGCAACTGTCGAAGTTGTCGGCTTAGGTGTGAGCGGCTGCTCGTTGACTGTCACTTCGACACTCGTTGATGGTCCTACGGGTACGTCACTACCTTGAATGATGCCAGTAGCATGTGAGCTCGACGCGCTTGCAATCACGGCGTTAGTTTTGAAGTAAGAAATGGTGTATTCAAGTTTTAGTTGATCGGTAGTATCTTTGTGTACCAAGAGCGAGGCAGAATCAACATTTCCTAGGTTATAATTTTTGTTACATTCTAGTCCAGCGAAGTCACTTTCTGTTGAGGTTACTTCTAAGAAAATATCTTTGCCGCAGGCATAAGAAAAGCTGTAGCTTCCATTTTTAAATGGCTTATCCCAGCGAATCGTAGTAGGTAGCCCGGTGGTGAGATGGTCTGGGGCATCAATAATCTTAATTTCTCTGGCTTGCTGTGGGTCATATTGATAGACGCTTTCAGCTAAAGAGGCGAGGGAAGTTACTGCGGAAGGGAGTGTTGAGACAATCTGTACTGAAAGCCAGGCAATAAAAATAATAACGGCAAATAGCCCAAAAAGGGCAAGAGACTTTATAACGCGCTCTTTGCGTTCTGGTGTAACCTGTGTCATGTTCAAAAAACTCTACTACAAACTCATAAGTTGTCAATCAAAATGGATTTATATTGACTTTTTACTAAAGTGTGCTATCATATATTCATATGGAAGTTCGCTCGTGGACACAATTTGTAGATGCGCTTTTATTGCGCAAGGTGGCTTTTCTAGGAGCGTTTTTTGTTGTGTTTACACTTAGTTATGGTGTGCTCGCTGCCCTTGATTGGTTGCCAGAATTGGTGATGCCTGAAAAAAGGCAAGAGCAGGAAGTAGTGGTTGAAACTGCAGTACCGACTCCGCAGCCAGTTTTGCCGGTGATAGTAGAAGAAATAGTGCCTGTGTATCCAACACAAATTACATTTCCTGCTTTGAATAAGACAGTGACAGTACTTAATCCTACTTCTCGTACAGTGCATGACCTCGATGCAGCGCTCCTTGAAGGAGTGGTGCGTCACCCTGATTCTGCAACCCTCGAGCGAAGCGGTACTGTTTTTGTCTTGGGTCACTCTAGTTACTTGCCGTCTGTGCGAAATAAGAACTTTCAGGCGTTTAACGGTATTCAAAACTTAAAGTGGGGAGACGAGATTGAGGTTTCTTCTGAAACTGGGGTGTATGTGTATCGAGTAGAAAAAGTGTACCGTGCCAAAGCCCAAGATGTAACAGTGCCGATTGCTGGTGAAAATCAGCGCTTAATTTTGGCTACATGCAATAGTTTTGGTACAACTGACGATCGCTACATCGTCGAAGCGGATCTGGTGCGAGTTGAGTAAAAGATAGTAAAGCCTTGACAAAAGTCAATATTTACTATATCATATTAAGAATATTTTGCTCTTGGTTTGTCGCTTTGTTCTTAAAACTTTAGGTCTATTTCGTGATTTTGCTTACTCTTGCGTACAGGGGTGTAGGTGGGAGTATTAAAATTATGAACAATAAATTTTTTAGTATGTTTTCTATGTATCTAAAGAAAGCAGCTCCACTCTTGGTGGTTTTGGCTGTGGCAGTTGCTGCCTTAAATTTTGGAACGTACGATCCGTATAACGAACTCAGTTCACTTGCACCAATAGAGGTGCAGGCGGATGATGCTGTTTCTTTGGGTCTTACAATTCCAACCTTATCAGTCGGAGGAGTTACTGTCCCGTCATTATCGACGACAGTGTCTTCTGTGGCGGTTACTGAGACAACTGTTTCTGCGCCTACCTTAGGTAGTACAGTAACTTCAGAAAGTACTGCCACTGAATCAGTCGGTACTGTACCGACTGTTACAGCTCCTGTGGTGACAACCGGAGGTGTTACTTTTCCTGAGATAAATTTGCCAGGCTTAACGGTACCAACCGTGACTGTACCGACCGCTTCTGCGCCAAGTTTTGGTTCAACAACCGGATCGGGGACTACTTCTTTTACTTCATGTGACATCACTGCAAGTGAGGCAACCGTCACTTCAGGTTCAAGTGTGACTTTGACCTGGGAGACAAGTGGTTTTGCTGAGGTGACTATAAATGGTGTTACGATGAGTGGTGTTGATGGTTCTTATACTTATACGAACATTCAAGCCAACACAACTTATATATTGACAGCAAAAACTGCTGATGGTCGCTCAGAATGTACGACATCAGTTACAGTGTTGTGTTTAACTCCGATTGTTGCTCCAACTTGTACTGAACGTGGTTTTGACTTTACTGTCGCTAAATACACTTGGAACGGTACTTCATATGTACAAAATACTCTTCGTTCTGGATTTTCTGCAACGGTAACAGGCAATGCAACTGACGCCGCATGGACAAGTAGTCCGGCAGCGGCGGGAGTGATTGCTGCAACAGCACAAGCGAGTCGTACTTACTCAGGAGGAACTTCTGGGACGGTCAGTAAATGTGAAATTGGTACTGGTTGTCACGGTATACTCACACTTGAACTTTGTGGTAATGATACAACTACTCCACCTGCACCCACTTGTACTCTTAACTCAGCAAGTTCTTTGCTGACTACCGGCTCATCAACAACCTTGACTTGGTCAACTACAAACGCCGCTTCGGTGTCATTAACTGATTTTGGTACTGTTGGTTTTTCAGGCTCAACTTCAACACCAGCTCTCACGGCAAGTAAGACGTATGCTTTAGATGTGCTTGGAACAAACGGTCAGACTGTACAATGTCTTGCAGCGATTACGGTCGTAACAACGCCACCACCAGTAGTGCCTCGTTGTACTGCATTTACAGCCACACCAACATCGATTGTTCGTGGTAATGCTGCAGTTTTAAATTGGAGTACTGAAAATGGAACTCGAGTAGTAATTAATAATGCGATTGGCGAAGTGGCAGCGTCTGGTACGTTGTCTGTGTCACCACTTGCAACTACCGAGTATCTCCTTACAGTATTTGACGCTGCAAATAATGAAGATACTTGTTCGACTGTTGTTACTGTAACAACAACACCGACTCCAGAATTGCCACGTTGTGAATATATCACCGCGACTCCGACATCATTGCCGGTTGGAGGCGGTACGGCAGTACTGTCTTGGAATACAGCAAATGCTACTAATGTGAGTATTGCTCCAGTTGTTGGGGTGGTAGGTGCCTTTGGTTCATCTACAGTCTCGGTCACTGCGACAACAAACTTTGTATTAACAGCGACCGATGGTACTAATCAGGTTACCTGTGCCGTAAATGTACCGGTAGCAACAACACCGACACCAACGCCACTCAGTTGTTCGGCTAATGCAACATTTACTGCTAGTCCAACTACAATTAATCGTGGTGACGCTGCAACACTTACTTGGACAACTACTGGTGTTACAGGAGTTAGTTTTGACAATGGTATTACAGCAACTGGACTAAGTGGTTCAACTACTGTTATGCCAACAGATGCTACTACATATACAATGACCATTACTAATGGCTCAACAACTGCTGCTTGTCCTGTGACGGTAGCCGTGAGTACAAGTGGCGGCGGTGGCGGCGGATCAAGTACGCCACGATGTGAATTGTCTGTTTCAGATAATAAGATCTCACTTGGTGATTCAGTGAAGTTGGTCTGGGATTCAAGTCGAGCTACTAGTCTAGTACTTGAAGATGAAACAGCTGATGATGTATTGATTACTACAGAGGGTCTAACAACTGCAGCTAAGGAACGCCTTTATGATGGAACTCTCACGGTTTCTCCAAAGAAAGATACAACCTATGTTCTTACGGTGAAGCGTGGCACAAAGACTCGTTCTTGTTCAGTTGAGGTAGAGATTGAAAATACTGTCGTGGTGAAAGAGGTGCGCGATCAACAGCCGCTCGTGTCAGGTATTGCACTTACTTCAGTTCCTTACACTGGTTTCGAAGCTGGTCCTATCCTGACCCTCATGTTCTACATGTTGTTGATGGCTTGGGCACTCTACATTGCGTACCTGCTTGTCATTCGGCGTGATGTACTTGGCGGGATCTCACTAGCATCATCAGCACCTACACCTACACCTACACCAATCCCAAAGAATTTAGGTGAGGCAGTTCGTCCAGAAGTGTTTGTCGCACAAGTAACAACACCAACGCCTACTGCAGTACCAGTAAATTTACCGGTTGCAAGTAACGTGGGTTATGGTGCACTCGAGCAGGCTGCTGTTGTATCAAAGAATGTTCACAACATTGATGACGTGACAATGACAGCCATTGAGAATCATGCTCATGGAAAGAAGGTTCTCCTTTCGAGTGATGCAATCCGTCACTTTGTAGCAACAACGACAAGTGAAGCTGAGCGCATAATTGCTCTTGATGAAGTGATTAAAGCTGCTAAAGCACAATTCCCAGCTGAAGACGGATGGATTGTCATTAACGAAAAGCGTATGCAAGATCTCTGTGCTACTTGCGCTGTTAATCAAATTAGTTCTAGTGCTGCGCCATATGTTCCGGCAATAATTCCTGAAGGAGCAGGTTCTCTGGCTGAAGCGATTGTTACGGGAAATGTCGTCGCTGCGTACGAATTAATTGGAAATCGTCCAATGTTTGCATTGGCTGACGCTGCAGCAGATTTAGATGCAGTCTATCGTTTGCGTCGCGGGGAAGTTGGAGTCGCGTCTGAGTTGCTTATGAAAGAAACAGCTCAGTTTACAGAAGTAAAAATTCTAGCCATGATTCAAGCTCTGACTGGAGCGCTTGATGGTACTTATACCGACGAAGCTTCAGCGGTAAAGATGGCAATTATGAAGGCGATTAAGGCAGCTGCCTAAATCACCGAATAAAACAAAAACCGGCCCCATGGGGCCGGTTTTTGTTTTATCTGCTACATCACTTTGTTGTCTCTTTCATTTGTTAACTTTTCTACCATAGCTTTGACACTAAGCACTTCTTTAGTCCCGTCTCGTTTTTCTAGAGTAACGGTATGGTCGGCTACTTCTTGGTCACCAATGACGATGAAGTAAGGGAGTTTGTCAGTCTTGGCTTTACGGATTTTCTTACCCATAGATTCGTTTTCGTCATCAAGACTCACTCGTAGTTTTTGGTCCTTAAGAAGTTTGTATACCTCCTTTGCGTAGGGAATGTGCACTTCGTTTACCGGTACTACTTTTACTTGTTCTGGAGCGAGCCAGAGCGGGAAGTTGCCTCCAACGTGCTCAATAAGCACTGCTGAGAATCGTTCGATTGAGCCCATGATCGCGCAGTGAATCATGACAATACGTTCTTTTTCACCTTTCTCGTTAATACATGAAAGGTTGAAACGTTCTGGTAAGTTCATGTCTAACTGAATGGTGGCTACTTGATGCTCGCGCCCGAGAGAGTCCTTAGCCATAAAGTCGAGTTTGGGCCCGTACATAGCGGCTTCTCCGGGAGCTTCGAAATAGTCAGCGTTACGTTCTTTGGCTATTTCCCGGAGCGAATTTTCAGCATTAGCCCAAATTTCTTTAGTTCCAAGGTATTTTTCAAACTCACTCGGTTCATGGAATGAGAGTCGAACACGGAGATTAAAGCCGAAGGTTCCGTAGAAAGTATCGATGATGTCCCAGATGCGGAAGAATTCTTCTTTTACTTGGTTGTGACGGGCAAATACGTGTGAGTCGTCTTGGGTAATTGAGAGTACCCGAGTGAGTCCACCTAGTTCACCAGACTGCTCATCGCGAT
>JACCDV010515754.1_pt1 | contig 17250 bp, 10 predicted proteins | sample 7446131 | NCBI WGS metagenome assembly JACCDV01 (sample SAMN15323448, study PRJNA562643) | freshwater metagenome | isolation source: river surface water | place: USA:Blue River Watershed | collected 2017-08-17 | reverse complement strand
ATAACCGAGAGCAAGTGCTGCAGGTTTTAAAAACTCATCAGATCCACCAATTCCATAAACAAGAGGAAGAACCCCAGCTATTGTTGTAATACTTGTCAAGAAAACAGCACGTAATCTTCTCTTCCCTGCATACACCAAGGCATCAAAGACACTCATACCTTTGGCTATAGCATGATTTGCAAAATCGACGAGAACAATAGAATCATTCACAACAACACCAGCCAAACCAATAGATCCAATTAAACCAAGGAAACTAAGAGGCATACCATGCAAGTAAAAAGCCCAAATAACTCCAATAAATCCAAAAGGAATAGCCATCATCACCATAATAGGCTGAGTAAGACTTTTGAACTGTGTGACAAGAATCAAGAAGATCAGAGCAAGAGCCACAAGAAAAGCTTCTGCTAAACTTCTCATACTATCGCCTGTTTCTTCATATTCCCCACCCTTTTTTAGGGTTAAAGATGGATACTCACGACGAAGAGAAGCTAAAGACACTTCTATTTCATCATTCACACGTCCAGAGCTTGTGAGAGTTTCATCAATTGCAGAAGTCACTGTTATAATACGTCGTCCATCTTGATGCTTAAGTGAATTAGGCCCAATATTTTTCTCTACAGAGACAAGCTCTTTCACAGGAACTAAGTTATTTAGACTATTACGCATCAAAATATCTTTAAAATAATCTTCATTCTCTCGTTGAGACTCTTTATAACGGACACGAACAGGGATACGCTCTCCATTTTCAAAAAGATAAGTAGCAATATCTCCCTCGAGGGTACGTCTTACATTCATCCCTACATCACCGCCAGAAAGAAGACTCTGAGAAGTTTTTTCCTTATCAATACTCAAAGTAATCTGTTCTAAACCAAGAGTGTAGCTATCTTTTATATCTGTAACACCTTCCAAATTAGAAAGACTTTCTTGAATTTTTTTACTCACTTCTTTCATTTGATTAAAATCTTTTCCTAAAATCTGAATAGCCACTGGCTTTCCAACAGGTGGACCCATTCTTTTTTTAGCAAAATCAATGGAGACAAAACCAGCTTCTTTTGCAAGTGGTGTTATTTTTGATCTAAGTGTTTCTATAATTTCATTAGCAGATCTTTTTCGATCTTTTTCTGGAGTAAGATAGACTCCAATTTGCCCTACGTGACTAGCCTGTTCTCTAAAAGGATCAATGTTATCCTCTTGTTGCAAACCAGCATAAGTCATGTAGCTAATAAGCTCATGTTTCTCTATATTTTTGTCAATTTCTGCTTCTATAATTTTTAACTTTTCTGACGTCTCTTTTAAGCTAACTTTTTCATCAAGAGCTGTTCTAATATAAAAAGTTTCAATCCCTTCTTCAGGAAAGAGAATGACCTGCATATAGCGAGATCCAAACCAAAAAGAACCTCCAAGGACAAGCATAATTCCTAATGCAAAAAAATAACGAAGTCTCAAAGTTACTTCTAAAATTCGTCCATAAACCAGAATAGCTCTATCAAACATACCTGATGTTTTTTTAGGCTCAGTTCCTCTTTTTTTATGACCTCTTGAATTTAACTTCAATATATCATAGGCATGCGAAGGTAAAATCAACATAGCTTCAAGCAAGCTTAAAGCAAGACTTATAATCACAACCTTTGGCATGGAGCTAATATATTTTCCGAAAATTCCAGTCACCATAAGGAGTGGAGAAAAAGCAGCCATAGTTGTTAGAATGGTTGATGTAACAGGCCAAAAGACTTCTCTAGTTCCGTCGACAACAGCATCCCAAGGTGATTTACCATCTTCGTAATGTTGCCATATATTTTCTGCTACAACAATGGAATCATCTACAAGCATCCCAAGAACAAGAACAAGAGCAAACATAGTGAGAAGATTAATAGTCATCCCAAGAAAGGACATCACAATTAAACTTCCAAGAAAAGCTACAGGCAGCCCAAGAACAGTGACAAAAGCAATACCTTTAGAAAGAAACAAAAGCAGTGTAATAAGAACTAAAATCATCCCAGCAAAACCATTGCCTACAAGAACACTAAGACGGTTGCGCACGAAGTAACTCATATCGCTTAAATAGGCTACTTCTAATTCTTCTAACTTATTATCTTGCTTATACTGAGCGACAAGTTCTTTTACTGAATCAACAAGGCTCAGGATGTCTCCTTCTGCACTTTTTCTGATAATAAGAGTAATTGATGAGCTCCCATTAGTTCTATAGACTAAGTCTTGATCTTTGAATGTTTTAATAGCCCGACCTACATCAGAAATTTTAATACTTTCACCAGAATCGTTTTTTCGTAAGACAATAGATTCAATATCATCTGTTGTTGATAGCTTATTAATTGTACGAACAAGAAAGTCTCCCTTAGTTGTCCTTAAAACACCTCCTGGGAGATCAACATTCTCACGAGCAAGAGCGTAAGAGACTTGATCCATGCTCATATGATGTTTTTCTAACTTCCTAGCATCTATCTCTATATGATACTCTTTATCAAGCAGTCCATACTCATAGGGCTTCATCGAATCATTTAAACGAGATATTTTTTCAGAAAGCTCTTCAGCAATTTTATGCAGCTTTGTATAAACCATATCCCCAGATAGGGTCAGTTCCATCACAGGCATTACACCACTATCTATTTCAAGGATAGAGGGTCTTTCTGTTACCTCTTTTGGAAACGTTTTAATTCTATCTACCCCATCTTCAATGTCCTTAATGACTCGTCTTTTCTTTTCACTTGTAATACTTGGATCAAGCTTGATGGTGATAGCACTCACATTTTCACGACTATAAGACTGGATATCATCAATCCCATCTATATTAAGAAGCTCTTCTTCAATTAAATTTGTCACATAAGTTTCAACACTCTCAGGATCTGCTCCTGGATAAATGGTTTGGATCACCACCATATCAAAATTAATATTAGGAAAAGCTTCCCGTTTTAATTTGAGAGCAGTCACTGTTCCATAAATAAGAATAAAAAAAGTGAATAAATTCAAAAACAAGGAATTCTTTAAAAGAAAATTCATAATTTTCATAGCATTACAACCTAATCTTAATAAGAATGTGTAAGAAATTTAATATGGCTCAAAGTAATTTCTGCGTCTTTCTCAAGAGCTAAATTTTCTGCGACAACCGCTTGTTTATCAATATCATAAAGAAGAACAGATGCTTTTCCACCTCTAGCTTGAGTGAACTTTTCCTTCTCAAGAATCAGTTGTTTATTAAGAGATTCTGTTTTCAACTGGTTCAACTTTTTTTTCTTTTGTATATTTTCTAACTTAGAAAAATCTAACTCCAACTCGCGAGATAAGGATCGCACAAGATCTTGCTTTTCTGAATCTAAAATTTCTATTTCAAGTCGTTTTGAAGCATACTCATTATTATAGCTAGCAGCTCCTAGCTTAAAAGTCACATTTAAGCCTATAGCTACTTTTGGATTTTTTTGCTGCAACATATGAGAAACGGATTCTGAAAATTCTTTTTTCTCAGCATTTCCTGTATAGCGAACAAATACATTGATATCAGGTTTGTAGTCTTCTTTCAAAAAAGAAATTTGCTTATGAAGAGGTGTTTTTAGAGCTTCTTTCTCCTGAAGATCTAAGTGATTTTTTATAGCAAATTCTAAAGCCTCGGAAGAATCTTTAAAAGAAGATTTATTTTCAAACAAAACTGGTTTCAACGAATAGCTCTCTTCAGAAGGTAAATCACATTTCAAGAGAATTGTTTTTTCTAAGAGTTTTTTTTCTAGATCAAGAGAATCCAAGCGAATATCAAGGGATAAAAGCTGATAATCCGCTTTAGCTAAAGCTAGCTCATCAGCCTGGCCAATTTTAATCAACTTGCTTGTAACATTTCTAATATCGGTAAGTGTTTGTTTTGTTTTCTTCAATTCAGCAAGTTGACTCACAAGATGAGTATAATTGACAAAAAGAAGCTCAATCTCATATTGAAGAGCTTGAGCTAAAATTTTCTTTTTAAAAGTAGGAGTTATTTTTGCAGAACCTATAATTTCTCTTTGAAGAGCTAACATAGTCCAGCTTTTTAGAAGAGATTGGGACAGTTCCAACTCTATTTTTGAGACAACACTTTTAGAATCATAATTTGCATAAGCTGCTCCAAGAGGAGAAGCAGATATACCAGATGAAAGAGGAGCATCCTTGTAACCAAGTCCTAGAGCTGCTCTCAATTTTGTTCCTGTTGAGAACATTTGAGAATACTCTAGAGTTGAATCAAAACCCTGTGCTTTTTCAATGGGAGTAAACCCACCTCCTTTATCTCCATTGTCATACCCATAAACATTGTTAAGAGAAAGGGTGGGATTAAATGTTTTATCAATGTCTTTAACCTTATGAGAAACAAGACCTATTCTTTTCTCCATGGTTTCAAAACCATTGCGTGACTCTAAAACAAGTTTTTTAGCTTCTTCAAGACTGACTTCTCTCACACTTTTCTCTAGACCTTGACTAAAAATGGAAAAAGAAAAAAATGTGCATAACCACAAAATATATCTAGTCATAGCGCTTCTAACCTTACTCTACAGATATTTGACATTTATACGGAGAGGTTAACAAACCTCATTTAAATTAAGCAATAAAAAATTAATATCAGACTACTCGGCTGATTATCAGGTTTCCTTAAATTAACAAGAAATAAAAAAAACTTGGACGGAGACTAGGAAAAAAAAACCTAGTGTTTATGACAAAGAGATTTAGCTAAAAGAGGATCTGATATATTTAAAAGAGGCACTTTCTTTGTAAAGAGAGTTACACTGAAAAGAAAAAGCCCTAAAAACCCTATAAAACAACCAACTTCTAACCAAGGAAAAAATAGTTCACCTGGACTCATCACTTCTGGCATAACAACTAGAAAATAATTAAGCCACTGAGCTAAAATAACAATAAAAGCTACAGGAAGAGTTAAAGCTGCATTCCATTTACTAACCTTTGGAATTAACATAAAAAATGGGAACACAAAACTTAAAATAGGAGAAAGAAGAACGAGATATATCCAAGGTTTTTCAAGTCTTGCTAAAAAATAAGAAGTCTCTTCAGGAATATTTGTGTACCAGTATGTAAGCACATGAGCAAAAGTCAAATAGGCAAAAAACACTGTGAATCCATGAAGCAATTTTCCCATATCATGAAATTGGGCCCTACCTATAAAAGCTCCCACAGGAGTTGATCTCAGAAAAAACATACAAATTAAAATAGAAGCCAGTAGGATGTGCATGAGAATAGCAAAAGACCACCCTGCCCACAAAGTAGAGAACCAAGTAGGAGCTAGAGACATAGTGAGATCAAAACAAATTAAAGAAAAACAAAGACTATGCACACATAAAACAGGAGCAGACCAATAACGCAACTTCCTAAGAGCTTCTTTAGCTGCAGCCTCACCTTCAGTTTTTTTCCCTTGCAAGAAAAAGAAATCACCTCGGACAGTTTGATCCATATGCCATTTTGCAAGAAAGAGCATAATAAAAAGAGCAGCTACATCTCGCAACAACATAAAGTCTCGCTGCAACCAAACATTTTTTCCAGGAAAATGCTCTATAAGATGAGGGTCTTTAATCCAAGGATAAACTCCTTGAGCACCAAGAAGTTCAAAACGAATGCAAAGAAAAAAAAGCAAAAAAGCACAGACAGCATAAGGAAGAAAAGCAGAGAAAGACTCATGTAGCCTTTTGATAGGTCTTCCCCACTCAGCGCCAATCACATCTTGCATACTACCTAAAACCACTCCTCCAAGAGAGAGAGAGAAAAAAAACATTAAATTAAAAAGAAAACTTCCCCAGGCTCTTTGCTGTTGACCTGTAGCAAGCCCAACTAAAAACAGGACTAAACCTGCCACACAACAAAAAATAAAAAAACCTCTGAGAACTCCACTTGGTTTAAAATAAAAAGATTCTCGACGTGTATAAAGGTCATTAGGATTCATGAGCTTTCTCCTGAAGATCTCTTAAGTGGGCTATAATTTTCCAGCGTTCTTCGGCATCGATAGCATGACCAAGACTTGGCATAAGGGCACTTCCAAAAGTAATACGATAGAAAAAGAAACCATCAGCTTTCTCTTTGTAGCGCTCCTCCATTAAGTTCGGAGGTCTTGGAAACTTATGAACAATACTTCCATTTCCTTCTGCCTTAGGACCGTGACAGTGCTTACAAAAGAGCGAAAAAAGATGAGCTCCTTCTTTCAAAACAACTGCTTTATTCTCTACATTACTAAATGGGCTTAACAAAAATTTTTCAGCTTCTTCAATTGTTTTTGGATAAATAATTGCGTTGTAAGCAACACTCCCTTCTGGAGGAAGAAGAAAGGAACGCCCTACCTTAGCCACAGGGCCATCAGCCATATCAGGCATGTACTGTAACTTTGTGATTGTACGATCATCTTCGCAAGCTCCTAAAAAAAATAATGTTGCAAAGATACAGCTAAAAAGAATTTTTTTTATGCTAAACACTTTTCACCTCACAAGCACCACATGTTTTTAAAACCTGAGCTACTTCGCTGTCTCTATCCATGTTAGGAATAAAAATAGCAAAGTGATCATCGCTCAGCCTTGAATCAAAAACATGACTCTTTGGATTAGGAAGACGTCCCATGACAAGCATTCCTAAAATGGTAGCAATAGCACCAAATAAAATCATGAGCTCAAAACCAAAAATCACATAAGCAGGAAAAGAGTAAATCCCAGGCAACTTACCACCCACAACAATAGGCCAGTCATAATCAGCAAGAAAACACATACCAAAGCCACTTGTGACCCCAGATAACGCACCAACCAAGGTAAACCATCTTACCTGGCTTGCACCCATCCTCTCTTCTGCAACTTCAATTAACTCATGATAAGAAGCTGGAGCATAAATTTCATACTGACAACATTCAGGTCGTCCTTTGATTTTTTTCAAAGCCTCGCAAGTATCATCAAGATACTTAAACACAGCTAACACACCTTTTTTTTCTGTACTATCAGAGCTCACTTAGGCCTCCCCATGAGGTTTCTTAGTTGGGTTAAGCGGTTTAGGCATAATGAGTTTCAATTCAGACATAGATACAATAGGAAAGAATCTACAAAAAATAAGAAGCCAAGTGAAAAACCAACCAAAACTCCCCACAATCACCGACATCTCTACAATAGAAGGTTCATAATGCCCCCATGAACCAGGTAAAAAATCCTCTACTAAACTAGAAATAATAATATTGTATCTTTCAAACCACATACCTACGTTAATCAACACACAAATAATAAAACATAGAACATAACTGTCTCTCACGCGCCTAGACCAAAAAGCAAGGGGGAAAATACAGTTACAAAAAACCATCACCCAAAAATAAAAAGCATAAGGACCGAAAGCTCTTTTTTCGAAAATAGCCCACTCGTACTCATTACCAGAGTACCAAGCAACCAAAAATTCAACTCCATAAGCATAAAACACAATCGTAGAAGTAAGCAGTGTCAACTTAATGAGAGAATCTAAATGTTCTTTTCTTATGAAACCTTCCATCTGAAACATATGCCTTAAAGGAAGAACAATAGTGTACACCATCGCACAACCTGACAAAATAGCTCCAGCTACAAAGTAAGGAGGAAAAATTGTTGTATGCCAACCCGGTTGAAGCGACATAGCAAAGTCCCAAGAAACGATCGAGTGAACAGAAAGAACAAGAGGTGTTGCAAGAGCCGCTAGAAACCCATAGCCAGCCTCATAATGATGCCACTGTCTCAAAGAACCAACCCAACCAAAAGACATGAAGTTAAAAAGTTTCTTTTTAAAACCATGAGAACGGTCTCTCATACTAGCAAGATCAGGTACAAGACCCATGTACCAGAAAAGAAGAGACACTGTTAAATAAGTAGAGATTGCAAAAACATCCCAAATCAAAGGAGAACGAAAATTCACCCAAAGATTATTTGTGTTTGGAATAGGGGCCATCCAATAAGGAGCAAACCAAATTCTTCCAACGTGAATAAGTGGGAACATCCCAGCTGTGATCACAGCAAAAACTGTCATAGCTTCAGCTGATCTATTAATACTATTACGCCACTTAGCTCGAAAAAGAAAAAGAATCGCAGAAATCAAAGTCCCTGCGTGTCCAATCCCAACCCAAAAAACAAATGTTGTAATATACACACCCCAATAAACTGGACTATTTAAACCTGCAACCCCAGTCCCCACAGCGATTTGATAACCCCATGCCACAGCCCCAATGAGCAAACAAGTCACAGAAACAGTGAGTGCAAAATAAAAGGACGGGTTTGGTTTATTGACACCAATCAAGATCCCATCATTCACATCTGAAACGGTTTTATCCCAAATAACTTCGCTCATGGCTTCCTTCCCACGCTAGAAAAAATATGAAATATCCTCTTCTGACTAACCATGATGACCACCTGTAGGTTCAACGTCATGAGCTCCAGCACCATGAGCTTGCTCGTGAGAGTCTTCCAAACTCACTTTTGCTAGGTAGTTCACGTTAGGTAATGTTTTCAAACCATAGTGCTTGTGCTTTGGATCAGCTCCAAGAAGCAAGTAGGCACGCCCATTTCTTCTAAGTTTAGCTATTTCACTTTGTGGGTCATTTAAGTTTCCAAACACAATAGCACCAGTTGGACATGTCTGTTGACAAGCAGTTTGAATTTCACCGTCTGCCACATCACGTCCTTCTTTTTTAGCAAGATGTTTCTTGTCTCGAATACGACCTACACACAAGCTACACTTTTCCATAACCCCTCTTGTACGCACTGTCACATCAGGGTTAGAAGCTCGTGGGTTTCTGCTGTAAGCTTCTTTTGCCATCTCACCCCACTTGTGAGTCCACCAGTTAAAACGTCTCACTTTATAAGGGCAGGCATTGGCACAGTAGCGAGTCCCCACACAACGGTTGTAGGTCATAGCATTAAGACCTTCTGGCTCGTGTGTGGTTGCAAAAACAGGACAAACAGGCTCACAAGGAGCATGGTTACAGTGTTGACACATAACTGGTTGGAAAGAAACCTTCGGATTTTTAGCATCTCCAGAAAAATAACGATCCCTTCGCACCCAATGCATGCTTCTTCCAAGAATAATCTGTTCTCTTCCCACTTGAGGAACATTATTTTCAATGGAACAAGCTGTCATACAAGCACCACAACCATTACAGAGATCAAGATCAATAGCCATACCCCAGCGATAAGGACTGTGCGCACTTCCTTTGAGCTTAGGATAAAGATCTGGAACATCGTCAAGATCTTGGTTGTCAGAAAATCCATTCACTTCATCTAAACTATATTCTTTGATGATGTCTTTTCTATTCATTAAATCGCTATGTTTTTGCATAGCAGCTAAACGATAGAAGCTATTAAGTGCTGTAAGCTCTACTTTTTCTCCGTAGGTCACAGGTTGAGCAGACAAGCTGTCAGTTTCTTTAGAAAGAAGAACAAGAGGATTCTCACCATTCTTATAACTGATTGTACTTCTCTCGTCTGTATGACCATTTCCTCTATAAATCACAACAGCATCATCATGAAGCCCAGGCATTGGATAAGTAGCCAGTTCTAGCTTTGTAACTCCACTTTGAATTTGAACTTTTTGGTTCTTTTTGAGACCTAGCTTTTTCATACGCTCTGGACTCAAAGAAACCCAAGAGTCCCAAGCAATTGATGAGAGTCCATCTCCAATCTCTTGAAGAATAGGCAAGTGAGCTCCTCTTCCGTCTAGAAAACGAGTGTCATAAGGGACAACGAGTTTAAGCCCAGATTGTGGGAGTACATAGCTTTGAAAATAATGTCTTACGTTGCCTACAGGTCCTAGGCTTCTTTCTTCTAACTTACCTGTAAACCCTGTGGCCAAAAGTTTTTTATAAGTATTCTCAAAAGGAGCAACTCCACTTAAAAGAGAATTTGCAAACTCCCACTTTTTCTTTAAATAAGCTCTATAACTCGAATAGGGTAAACTCTTATCACACGCAGCCAAAACCCAAAGAAAAATATCTTCTGCTTGTCTACTTTCTGTAGTAGGTCTCATGACAGGTTGTTGAATCGAGAGAAAACCTTTTACTGCTTCAGAGTCACCCCAAGCTTCAAGAGGATGGTGAGAGGGCAGAGCATAGTGTGCAAGCTCATCTGTTTCATTCGGAAAATATTGAATAGAAACCACTCTTTTTGCTTTTTTCACAAGCTCACGAAATTTCCATGAATCAGGCAAAGTAAAAAGAGGATTCGTTTCAACTAAAAAGAGAACATCAAAATCCCCTTCTGATTTTTCAAAACGTTTCAAAGCTTTTGTTTCAAAAACAGGTGACAACCATCCTTTATCAAATTCAAGAGTGGTACCATAAGCACCTGTTGCATAATTCAAAAGAAGAGCAGCAATTTGAATCAATGTTCCATCAGAAGAGTTAGCTGTAGAGCCTGCTAATACAAGAGAATCTTCCTCTAAAAGTTTTTTTGCAATACGACTAAGTTCTTCTTCAGAAATTTCTAAATTTCTTCTAGCATCTAGTATTTTCTTTTTGTGATCTCCAAGAATACTTTGTACAAGATTCTTAAAAGCTATATCTCCTCTTGTTTTTCTTTCCTTGGAAACTTTTTCAAGAAGAAGAAGAAGGATAGATAGCTCATAACAAGGAGGAATCACATAGCGCTTATCAGCTTTTGCTCCTGTGAGAGTTAAATGAGATTCGAATTGAACAAACTCATTTTTTTTCTTATCACGAAGAGCATGAAAAAGACTAAAACCTTTTGTTTGATAAACCGGAGAAACACCAGAGTCTTGAAAATCTGTACCTACACCTACTAAAAATTTAGCACGACCAAGTTCAACTCGTGGCATTCCTTCAGCATTAAAAGCAATTGCATGGGCTTCTTGAATAGCCCCAATAAGAGCATTTGGCTCCCATGTAAAAAGATTTTCTTTTGGAGCACCTAATTTCTCAAGAACATCTTCAAAAAACTGTTTTCTATGACCTGTTGAGCCACCAGTAAAAATCGCTACTTTTTTTGTATTTTGTACTGAGGAACCCAGTTCTTTAAAAACTTTATTCCAAGAACTCGGTGACAACTTTTGAAGAGCATCCCTTGACATGGGTGCTTGTAATCGCTCAGGGTGGTAAAGTCCTTGAGTCTGAGCTTGTCCAAGAGAACACAAAGCTCCTTGGCTAATAGAATGCCTGTGATGGCCTTCCACTTTAACAAGACGACCTTCTTTTGTTTTAGCTAAGACTCCACAGGATGCAGGACACTGTTTACAAGTGGAAGCATAATAAGTAGATGCTCCGACCACATGATCCACTGGTTGATTTACATAAGCAACAGCTCTTTCCACAGGACGTCTTACACAAGAAGTTGCAGTTGCTGCAGCACCAAGACCCATAAATCGAAGGAAATTTCTTCTATCCACAGGAAATTTTTTATCAAATCCTTCCCCTGCTTCTTGATCTGCTAAGATTTTTTCTGAGCTTAAGCTCTCTTCTGTTTCTTCTACTTCAGCCCAATAAGGCCCAGGAACCATCTTTTCATTTAAAACTTCAAAAGGTCCATCTGGTGCAAATACTTCGGGCTTCCTCGATAGTTTTTCTAACTCATCATGTTCGTCAGCCATGCTACTTTCTCTCTCCTAACTAAATCACTCGGGTACCCCCCAAGCTATCTTACTTCTACCCATTGTTCATATAACAAGAAACACAAAGCATTTTGAAAAATTGAAATTTGCCTTAATAGTGACAAGTGTTACAAGACACAGAAGCATTTGTCACAGCAGGTTTCCCTTCACTAGCAGGTTCTCTAATTTGATTATGACACTCAACACACCAACCCATTTGAAGAGGAGCCCATTGTTCAGCAATAGTCATCGCCTTCATGTTTCCATGACAAGTTTCACAAGCTAACATAGGATTTCCTGCTTTATCTTTGACATTCACATGAACCTCATGACTGAATCGTACAAAGTCTGGAAGATCATGCACCCTCACCCACTCAATAGGTGTATTTGTCGAATAATGTTTTTTAAGAATATCAATCTGTGGACTAGATACTTGAGCATGCTGGTGACACCCCATACAAGTATTAACCGAAGGAATGCTTGCAGAAGGAGACCTACGAGCAGAGCTGTGACAAAAATCACAACTAATATCAAGATCACCTGCGTGGAGGCTGTGATCAAATGCAATGGGTTGGTCTGGCCTGTAACCAGAAGTAAAAAGAGACTGAGCTGAGTCGTCCACAGAATCTCCTGGAGTCCACGCCCACCAGTTCAAAGAAGCAGAGGTATGTTTTGTTTCGGAAACAATCATATCTTGGGGAGAGCTACAAAAACAAAAGATAGTCCCAAGGACAGCCACCCCTAAAAAAGTCATTACTACAAAAACATAAGCTCGTCGCACAAGTTTTCCCTCCAAAAACAAACTTTTCTAGAAGCTACCTATAAATCAATTTGATGCTTAGACACGTCGCCTTTTAAGTTTTCTCGTCGTAACTGTACTCTCGCCAGAGCTTTTAGCGCCTTGCGCTACACTTTGTAAAACAGCTTCTATTTATAACGCAGCAATCATCGCGCTAACCTGCTATGATTTAACATAATTAGAGAGAATTTCTACACCTATTCGAAAAGAAAAAAAGCTAAAAAAATTTAAACTCTTTCAAAAATATTGAGAACAAGTCTCTTTTCCAGGTATAGATGCTCTGAACACTATGAACTAGAAAAAAAACTGCCCCCACAAATATTGGTGTTTATTATGAGTCAAGATTCTTTTTCGCTACAATCAAACTTCGAGCCATCTGGAGATCAACCAAAAGCCATCCGTAAAATCGTCGAACATTTTAGAGATGGTGCCAAGCATCACACTCTTCTTGGTGTTACTGGTTCTGGAAAAACTTTCACGATGGCTAATGTTATCCGTGATCTGAATAAACCAGCTCTTGTGATTGCTCCTAACAAAACACTTGCAGCTCAACTTTACACAGAACTGAAAGGACTATTCCCAGAAAATCCTGTCGGATACTTTATTAGCTATTACGATTATTATCAGCCAGAAGCCTACCTACCAAGTTCAGACACCTATATCGCAAAAGACAGCTCTATCAATGACGATATCGATAAAATGCGACACGAAAGCACTCGCATGTTATTTGAACAAAAAAAAGTCATCATTGTTGCTAGTGTAAGCTGTATTTATGGTTTAGGATCTCCAAGCACTTATGCCAAAAAAATTATCTCTCTGTCAAAAGAAGACCCTCTCAGTCGGAATGATTTCATAAAAAAACTTCTTGGGATTCAATACTTCAGAAGTGACAATGATTTTAAAAGAGGATCTTTCCGTGCACGTGGAGACTCAGTAGATGTATTCCCTTCTCACAACAATGATGAGTGCCTTCGTGTAGAATTTTGGCAAGGAGAAATCGAGCATATTTTTTTAATGGATGCTCTGACAGGAGAGATCAAAAAAGAACTCTCCTCTGTAAGTCTCTACCCTAATAGCCACTACGTCACAGAAGAAAACAATGTAGAAAATATTGTAAAAAACATTAAGAAAGATCTAAAAACAAGACTCAATGAATATCAAAAACTTGGTCGTTTCGATGCCTATGAAAGATTAGAAAGCCGTATCACTGAAGATATGGAATCCTTTAGACATCTTGGTTATTGCCCTGGGATTGAAAATTACTCTCGTTATCTAGATGAGAGAGAAGCAGGTGCTCCTCCTCCTTGTCTTCTGGACTATTTCCCAAAAGATTTTCTCACTATTATTGACGAAAGTCACATCACTGTACCCCAAATAGGTGGTATGTTTTATGGAGACAAAGCAAGAAAACAAACTCTTGTGGACTTTGGGTTTAGGCTCCCCTCTGCTCTTGATAATAGGCCTCTTAATTTCGAAGAATTCTTAGATAGAAATAACCAGATTCTCTATGTTTCAGCCACACCTGGAAAATTTGAAACGGAAATTTGCCATGGTAAATACACAGAACAAATTATTCGCCCAACAGGATTAATAGACCCTCCTATTATTATCAAGAAATCTGAAAACCAAGTGGATGATCTCTACTTTGAAATTTGTAAAACCCTAAAAAATAAAGGGCGTGTTCTCATCACAACCCTTACAAAAAAAATGTCTGAAGACTTAACCCTTCACTACAAAAAAATGGGAATCAGCGTCACCTATCTCCATTCTGGTATTGTCGCTCTTGAGCGAATCGATATTTTAAATGAACTAAGAACAGGAAAAATTGATGTCTTGATTGGAATCAACTTGCTTAGAGAAGGCCTTGATCTTCCAGAGGTAAAACTAGTTGCAATTATGGATGCAGACAAAGAAGGTTTCTTGCGTTCAAAAACATCTCTTATCCAAACTGTAGGCCGAGCTGCAAGAAATGCTGAGTCTCAGGTTATTTTTTACGCTGAAAAAATAACACACTCAATGGATCAAACTATAAAAGAAACACTTCGCCGCAGAAGAATCCAAGATGAGTACAACAAGGAACATGGAATCACCCCTGAAACTATAACAAAAATGATTCCAAAGAGCCTAAAAGCCCTTCATGGTTTTCTTGATGAGCTAGACAGAGGAGAAGACAAAGTAAGTGTTCTCATTAAAAAATATCAGGTAAAATCTCCTCGAGAGATTAAAAAACTCATCACAAAAAAACACACTGAAATGAAAAAAGTAGCTGCAAAACTTCAATTTGAAAAAGCGGTTACTCTTAGAGAAGAGCTAAAAGAACTCAGGTTTCTTGAGATGACTCTCCTCGAAGGAGATAATACCTAATGAAAGAACTTCTAGAAAAAGCAAGAAGACTCCCAGAAAAACCTGGTGTCTACTTTATGAAAGACGAGAACGACTCTGTGATCTACGTAGGGAAAGCAAGGAATTTAAAGAACAGAGTTTCTAGCTATTTTTTGAAGGGTCAAAAGGATAGAAAAACAGAGAAACTAAAAAACAGTGTCCACTCTTTTTCTGTTATGATTGTATACTCTGAAGAGGAAGCTCTTCTTCTTGAACGAAATGCTATTAAAGAATACAAACCAAAATTCAATATTCTTCTGCGAGATGATAAAGAGTTTCCTTATTTAGAAATAGATTACAAAGAACCTTGGCCAAGACTTAGAAAAGTTCGTCGCAAAAAAAACAAAGAACATCTTTACTTTGGTCCTTTTACTCAAGGAACAGCTTTAACAAGTGTTCTCCACAATATTTATGAAATTTTCCCTCTTATTCGTTGCACTCAGTACGAATTTGAAAGAAGAAAAAAACCCTGTCACTACTATCACATGAAAAAGTGCTTAGCACCTTGTGTCTTAGATGTAAAACAAAGAGACTACAAAAATATCATTGTTTCTGTTATTTCCACCCTAGAAGGAAATGACAAGAATCTCTTAGTTCAACTTACAGAAAAAATGCAGGAAGCTGCAGAGAAAGAAAGCTATGAATTAGCAGCTAGCTATAGAGACCAAATAGAAGCTTTTAGAATGCTCAAAAAAAGACAAAACATCACAAACATGAAAGAAGATTCCTGTGATGTTATAACACTTGTAACAAAAGAAGATGTCTGCTGTTTCAATATTCTTCTTATCAGAAACAACAAACTTATTTCTCAAAAGTTTTATCTCTTAGAAGATAACGTCTTAGATGAAGAAGAAAATCTGAGAGAGTTTCTTCTAGAATATTATTCAAAAATTGAAACACCTAAAAAAATTTATCTCCCATTTGATTTAAGCAGTCTAAAAGAAGTTGCTGAATTTCTAGGAAAAAATGAAGCTCTTTTCAAAAAACCTCAAAAAGGAAATTCCAAAAAAATTTTAGACCTCTCAAGAGAAAATGCTTTTCATCATCTAGAAGAGTTTTTCAATAAGAAAAGCTTTAGCAAACATAATTTAGAAGAAATAAAACAAGTCTTAAAACTAAAAAAACTTCCAAAAACTATCGAATGCCTTGATATCTCAAATCTTGGCGAAAAAGCTACTGTCGGCTCTCTTGTTTGCTTTAAAGATTTAAAAGCAAGTAAAGACGATTATAAAATTTATCACATCCGTTCTCATCGAGATAAGCCAGATGATTTTGAAAGCATTAGAGAGGTTATAAGACGACGTCTTGAACGTGCTAAAAAAGATGATGATCTCCCAGATCTCTTTGTGATTGACGGAGGAAAAGGCCAGCTATCTTCGGCTAAAGAAATCTTTGATGAAATGAAGATTGATTGTGCTCTTATTTCTCTTGCAAAAGATAAAACCAAAACAAAAAATGGTGACAAATTTAACTCTGGAGAGCGTGTTTGCTTTCCCCTGCAAGAGAAAACTCTTCTTCTAGACCCTCACACGATTACATTCAGGATTCTCACACAAATAAGAGACGAAGCTCATCGTTTTGCTCTTCATCATCACAGGAAAAAAAGATCAAAAGAGTTTTTTTCTTCTCCTCTTTTAGAAATAAAAGGAGTTGGCCCCAGTCTACGCGTAGCTTTACTAGAAAAATTTGGGAGCCTAGAGAGACTAAGAGAAGCTTCTCTAGAAGAGCTCACATCTCTTCCGAGAGTGAGTGAAAAACTAGCAAAAGAAATAAAAAAAGTTATAGGTAAGTCGACTTAATCCCAAAGGATAAAGACCATTCTTTAGCCATTGTGCTAAATGGTTTTGACGACTCACCGGCATCAGCCCTCATTTTATTAATTAGTGCTGGAAACATAAAATCAACACCAGGCTCAATTAAATACTGCAGAGCAATTTCTAGTCCAATCCATTTGCCAAAATAAAAATCTACTCCCCCTTGGAGTCCCATAGGAATCCCTACAGGAGCAATTGGGAAAGAGCTTCTTACACTACTACCAGCAACACCATGAAGCCCACCAGCCACACCAAGAGAGAGTTTTAAATTAGGGCTCACACTAAAAAAATTAAAACGAAAAGGAGCTTGTAGACGGCTAAAAAATTGAACTCTCGTAGAAAGCCTTCCTCCAGCATCTGTAAAGATGCCTCCTAGAGTACCGGATGGAGATTTTACGTAGATCCCAAAAAGAAACCCAAAAGTAAACCACCTACCATGAGGAACATCTATGTTAAAACCAATTCCGCCGCCACCTTTTACATTTAGAGGACCGTCAAAAGGTAAATCCTTCGTCCGAGTAGTAATCACAATAGAATAATCTAAGCTCCTATCAATCACATGCTGATAAAACCATGTGAGTTGTGGATTTTCAAACGGAGTTTTAAGCCTTGCTTCCAGAAAGCCTGGAAAAAAAACAATAAAAAAGACGACAAACCTAGAAAAGAGTTTCATCACTTTCCTTTTTAGTT
>JACCDV010317289.1_pt1 | contig 17252 bp, 16 predicted proteins | sample 7446131 | NCBI WGS metagenome assembly JACCDV01 (sample SAMN15323448, study PRJNA562643) | freshwater metagenome | isolation source: river surface water | place: USA:Blue River Watershed | collected 2017-08-17 | reverse complement strand
CATCGTCAGAGTCAACCTGTGCTATCATCCAACCACCTGTGGCCATTTGATCTTCGATGTATGCTTGTATTTCAGGATCCGCAGCATTCCACCATGCATTGGCATAGTGCATTAGATCGCGTGGAATATAATCATCATCACCATGATCATCACCGTAGCCAGGACTGGGTGCAAATTCGTTCACTCGAGTGGCCACGTTCTTTGCGGCACCTCGTCTGTTAGGGTTAGGATCTTCTCTACGCTTTTTAGCAGCAGCACTGGCACGTTTCTTTTTACCTAGAGCATGTGCTTTAGACTGTGGCAAACACTTGGGCTTGCCTTCTTTGCTAGATCCTCGGGCACAGTCTCCGCGAATTTTACCATCAGGTCCAAAGCGCACCCACTTTTCTTTGAACCATTTGCGTAGGTCTTCTTCTAACTCGGATTCATTTAACTTCTTTTCCAGTCCTTGAACACGGGTAGTTTTATCTGGTTCTGGTGCCAATCTCTTTTGAGCGTCGGGCATAAACTTGTTTATACTCTTGATAGTCAACGGACCTAATACACCGTCAACATCTAGATTAGCGTCGAATTTGTCGTTTAAGAAATTTTGAATTCTACGAACTTTTTCATTGCTTATTTGATCTTCATTGGTTTTCTTGTTCTTCACACAGTTGGGATAGCGTTTGCCAAACATGGTTTTCATGCCTTCCTTGTGATAGCCTTTCCAGCAAGCTTCAAGAATTTCGCGGTATCTCATTTTTTTGACTTGTTGCCCCAGTTGGCAGCACCTTTTTTACGACATTGTACTAGTGCACCTGATGCATATGCACTGGGCCATACTTTGTAGCGACTTTTTACTTTGTGATAACAGGCGTCTTGTTTTTCTTGTAGTTCTGATTCTTCGTACATGCCCATGCGTTGTAGTTTGCCGTCTTTGTCTAAATTGTATCCCACGCGAATTAACTCTTTGATCTTTTGTTTCACTAACTGCTCATTGCCTTGACTCATGGCATCTTCGATTTCGCCGGCAATGATTCGGGCGTTGCGATCGTCTTGATTTTCTTCAGTGATATCTTTATCGGCAAATGGCAAATACCAGAACCAGTTTTGAAAACCGCCTGGGTTGGTATCATAGTCCATGTGAGCACGATTTCTGGCACCGGTCATCATGCGTTTAAATTCTAATTCAGCACCGTGTTCCATAGCAATGGCTTCTAGTGCATCGTACAGTTGACCAGCAAGAAAACTGTCTTTGTATTTTTCAATCTTTGGTGCCAGTTCACGATACTTGTCCGCTAGTTCAGTGTGTAAATCCTTCATAGCACCTTCTTGCACAGGTGGCACAGCACTGCCTCTGAACAAGTGTTCGTCGCCCACAGGTTGTGGACGTTGATGTGCTGTTAGTTTGTTGATATCATCATGGTGTCTTCTCGCCCAGGTATCTGGAGTCATACCCCATGCTGTGGTAAATTCGTCTCTGCGCTGATCACTTTTGCCGATGCGCAAATAATCTTGATATGCGGCATGTATGTCGCTGAGACGATTTTCAAATAATTCTTGTAGTATCATTTTGCCCAACCCTTTTGCTGTGCTTCTTTGCGTTTCTCTAAATAACGTTGTCTAGCTTCTGCTCTAGTTTCTGCATCCAATGTACGATCATTGATCATACTGGACAGATAACGCTCAACTTCATACCAGTGTTGTTGACTGGTCAAAGGATTGTATCCAGCACGGCCTTCACGCATAACTTTGCGTAAATGAACCTCGCCTCCTAGTTTACGTTGCATGTCTTGTGCATCTTGTTCGGCACGTTTTAAATCTTTGAGTGTGTAAAAAGCAATTTCTTGACCATTGTGTGTGAGCATGTAAACTTCTTGCGCCTTGTACATTTTTTGTCCACTGCGATCCAACTCACCTTCTGGCAACTCTTCACCTGTTCTAGCACTGCGGGCTGTGCCTGATCCTGGTTCGTGACGCTCTGGTCCAGGCCCTGCTGTAGGTTCTGTAGTAAATCCATAATCAAATTTCTTCACAGTCTTGCCTTTTTTGGCAAAGAATACTCGTACTTGAGCCGGATCAGTTTCATCGCTGGGCACACGTACTCGTGTGGTTGTGCCATCTGTAAAATGCACCGTCCAGGTTTCTGGACCACCTTCTTGTAGTTCTGTTGCCGTTATTTCGTGTACGTCTTTCCGGGGTGTCCATAGAACCTTACGCATACCTAAGTATTGCTGTAATGCACCCAACTGTTTTTGATACTTGGCCATCATGTCATCGTAGGCTGTGTCAATGTCAGCCACAGTAAAGTAATCTTCTAAGTCAGCAGCCAGACCACGTGGCAACATACGACCACCGCGTGTGGCACGAGCTTGTAGTTTTTCTATGTCTTGTTTGATGCTGGCCAAGTTATCAATGCGTTGTTTTTTACTTTGTAAGTCACTCAGACGTGCCGGAACAGGTTGTGGTTCTGCGGATGCTGGTGCTGATTGTGCAGGTTTAGGTTGTGTCAGCTGACTTTTTAGCTTGGCCAAATCCATTTGAGTATCAAAGTCTTGTTGGCCAAACACTGAACCTTCGGCTTTCATTGGCAGTGCCACATCTCGAACATCGATGTCTGTGGGATATTTGTCATCTTCTGCACGATCGATAATTCGATTGATCAAAGTCAAATGATATTTGGGACTGTTTAAACGATTAACTCCTGAGCCAATGACCTGACCTCCACGACTCACTGTTACACGTCTTGTTCGCGGATCATAATCTATATTGTAACCTTGAACTACACTTTTGAGTGGAATGGCATCGGCTTCAGACAGTTCAAATTCAGGTTCTTTTTTAGATTTTTTCTTGGCAGATTTTTTAGCAGGCTTGCGGAACCGAGACAATACATCATCAATACCAGTCAAATCAATAACTCCGTCATCTGTTTCTTTGTCAGACGAACCACGTGCTGGCATTACATCAGCTGCTCGTCCACCTACTGTGGCCTGTGTGGCAGTGGCAATGGGTTCACGTTGTTGTAGTTTAGCCAATTGTGCTTTCAAAGCGTCAATGTCTTGCTTTAATTGACTTTGATCCTCAGGAGCTTTTAACGCTACCATTGTTTGTAGCTGATTGAGTTGTTTACGCAACTGCTGAGCATATTGACGAGCTCTAGTGTCAATTGGAGGTGTTGTTGCTGGAGCCGGTTGTGTTGCCGGCTTGTCAGTGGCCACACTAACACCCAGTTCAGGAGCTGTTGGCGTCGGGGCAACACGTCCACGCATTTGATCTAATTTCTGTTGCAAGACAGTGTTGGCACGTTGCATCTGTTGAATTGTAGTTGCCAATGTTGAATTGTTGGCTTCAACGTCGTTGATTTCTTTTTCTATGTCTGCAATAGTGCGTTGTTGATCTGCATCCAAGGAGTCATTTTTCTTGATCAACTCGCGTTGACGTTGTGTGGTTTGACGTAATCGTGCAATGGCTTCCTGATCTTTGTCCTGTTGGTCAACAAAATCTGCTACCATAGCTTCTGTGTCGCTTCCTGCAGCAGGATGTCGAGCACGTGCTTGTGTTTTTAAACGATCTAGTCGTGTGCTTTTGAACTTGGGGTCTTCAGAACTTTTTTTTTGGTCCAGCTCTTTGAGATCTAGACTTTGTTGACCACGTGGTGCGTCTTTTTTAGGAGCCGGACGTGGAATAATTTTCACACCATTCATCCAGGTCAAAAATGCATTTCTATCACCCCATGTGGTCACTGCAAATGCATTGCGTTGTGTGGCAGGCATCTTGGCAATCTTGTTGATCACAGTCCAAACCTGATTTCTGCTCAATGTGGCAGCAGGCTGATTAGGCCATTCCAATGTCAACCATCCAGCTGTGTCGTTGATGGCATGTTGGCTTATCTGAGCCCAGATGCGTTTAACTAGAGCACGATTATCTTCTGTGTTGAATTGATTGATGTTGTTGGGGATTTTTTCCTGTGGATCAGGTTGATCTTGCTCCACTACTGAATCCACAGCACCTTCGTGGATGTGCTGTTCAAACTTGCTGGTGAATAAATCTAAACTTAACATTATGCCTCTTCAATATAGTCAGCGGACTGATCTTGTTTTTTTGTTCTGGCACAATACATTTCCAGAGCCATGGTTGCTTCATCGATGTTTTTGAAACGACTCTTCATACTGCGGTTGCCATGTCGAATTTCAAATCCTGAATGTTCGTTGCCGTGTATTTCACAAATGCGACCATCTTCCATAGTGATAGTTTTTACTGGTGCAGATTCTGCATATGTAGGATTCTGCATGGGCAGGGTAGGAGTTTGAATCACAGGATCTTCCTGTGTGGGATCTTCATCCAGCTCTTTTTCTTTGGCCACAAGATCTTTGTCGTTTTTATCTTTCTTACCAATATCACGAGACTCAGGCTTTTCACCTAGATCACGATCAATTTTCTTTTCTAGTTTTTCTTCAACACTGGCCAAGTAATCTGTCAATGACTTTTTGACTTTGTCCAACAACTTTTCTTCATTGGCTACTGCTTCGTTGATGGTGTCATCTATTGGATAGTCTTGAGCAATTTGATCAGCTACAATTTCTAGGATTTCTTCAAAGTTATCGTCTGGATGTAGTCCATGATTGATACTGACATCATCGTACATACGTTTGACAATTTTGCTGACATATTTTTCTTCATCGGTTTCAGGATTGGCATAGATGTCATAGATATCAACATCGCCGGCACCAATTTCCTGCATGAGATAATCAACTCGACTCATACCAGATTCGACAATTTCTTTGTCCGCTTCTTCATCAGCTATCTCTTCGCCCACCAACCAGCCGTCCATTGGATGCTTTTGATAGGGAGTCTTGCTCAACGTTGGACTGATATCTTTGGGTTTGAACAGTGCCGGCAACTGCTTGACACTTTTTTGGTCAGCGTTCAAGCCGTGCTTGACATCCACCGGAGTGATACGCCCTTCCAAGATGGCCAAACGTTCGATGATGTCGCGAATGTCGTTACTCATGTTATGCTCGATCTTCCTTTAAAAATGATTTCAGCATCCAACCATGTTTGCCCTGAGCATCGATACGTCCAGCAACAAAATCAGCAATGCCTTGTTGGTCTTCTGCGTCTGCTGCATCAAAACATTGATTCAACAAATCAATCAGGGTTTGGTTGTCTGCCAACAATTCTGTAATCATTAAACGAGCACGTGGAACTTTGGTTTGTCCACTGATCAAACTTAATTCTTGGAAGCGTTCAAAACTTCCAGGAGTGTATTCTTCGAGAATACGAATGTATTCTGCTGTAGGGTCAAGAGCTTCGTACACTTCTTCGTATACTTTGCCAAAGAACTTGTGATACTGACTAAAATCTGGCCCTTCTACGTTCCAGTGAAAAAACTGCGCCTTAATAACAAACGCATACTGTGTGGCCAATAACTGTTTTAATAAATCACTTAGCATTCTTTTTACCTTTTGTTTGTTTCATTCTTTTCGGAGTGTTCGGAAAAGGATCGTTAGTATATTTACCTGAAAAGAAGTTTCCGCCATTTCTTGTGATCATGCCGCCTACAGGTGCGGCTACTGTGGCTACAGCACCACTGCTGGTCGCGCCCACAGAAGCATTTTCCATTATTTCACGAATTCTCATTCTGTAATCCTTAATAAATTTTCACCTTTGATGTTGGCGTCACCCAATTCCACACGCATGTTTTTTACTGTCAGTGTGGCCAAATGTGGTGGTATTAATTCGTGGCGGATTTGATATTTCCCAGGTTCTGCGTTGATCTGCAACAGTTCTTCAAGATAAACATCATTCCAAATCCAAGTGCGTTCAGCAAATAACTCATCGTTGACATACACACGGTAAACAGGGGGTAATCCTTCCCAGTCACAGTGTATGTCACACAACACTCGCACGAATTTCTTGTTCATGCTGTATTTACCGGTTTTAAATTTTAGGAGTTTAAAGACTGAATGGATCTATGATGACGATTTGACCGTCTTTTCTACGACCTAGATTTTCAATTGAGCGCAAATCCAGTGGCGCCTGGCCGCCAAGAAAATCCTCAAGATCTTGTGTGGCCAAGACCAAGCCGTCGACTTCTTGTTCACTTAATTCTGGAGGTCTCTTCTTGTTTTGGTAGAATGCAGACAACGCTTGTTCACCACGCGGCAATGCACTCATTAGATCTTCAATGTATTCAAGTACACGATCTTCGCCAGATACAGGATTTAGATATTCCATTTCGTATACAAAATATGTTTCGCCATCTACTGTGAAATCGCCTGCGTTGTATATGCGTGGATAGTGAGGATTGCGTTGATTGCGGGAAAAAAATCCCACGTAGCTTTTTACTATGTCTTCACGCTCATCTTCACCTATGCCCAACACTTTGACCACTGTGCCACGTGGGCTTAGAAATGCTATTTGATCACGACCTTCGCCCAAGTATTTGTACCCGCGATCAGTAAAGTAATCTTGTATGCGTTGGCTAACTGACAATTCGTCATCGTCATTGATTTCATTTAACTGTGGTTGCTGTATTCTACGCAATACACTGCGGGCAACATCGTTGACAAACTGTTGATCATTACGTTGTTGATGTAGAAACTTTCGTGATGCCACAAACTTCAACAAATCTTCGTAGTTAGCGAACTTAATCTTATTTTGTCGAACTAAATTTTCTATGCTGTTAACAGCGTTGGTAAAGTCTGTACCTTCAGTAAGAAACTCTTGTGCTCTCATTGATTTGATTTCTTTTTTGTTTTTACTTCTTGAACAGATCCTACATGGTGATCTTGTATATTGTACTGCTGTTTGAAAATGGTTCTTGCGATGTTTGCGTTGGGTGCCCAAACCTGTGCGTCAACGTAGCCTACATAGTTGGGTTGATTGACACGAACCTTGGCGGACCAAAGTTTAGCGGATTCTGTTACAAACTCTTGTGATCGCATAATATATTACTTATTCTTTTTACGACCACTCTTCATATTGGCACACCAGTGGTACATCTTGCCTTTTTCACCGCCGTACTTACGAGCCTTTGCACGTAGATCAGTTACTGATCCTTTGCAACTTGCACCAGCACGTTTTACACGTCCAGGACGACTCTTGCCTTTGACCTTGCCATCGGCAAAATTCTCAGCCACTGCTTGGCGTGTTAATTCAAACTTTACCACGTCTTCATCTTCTTGTGAACGAGCTTGATATCCTAGAGCTTGAGCATAGCGTTGCACCATGCGAGTGTACAATCGAGCACGGCTTTCACCGGGTTGATAGTCGTCTTCACCTTTGGCAGCAGAAAAAGAAATTCCAGCAGGATTGATCTTTTTAACAAATTGTCTAACAGCTTCGAGCACTGTAGCAAACACTCTTTGAGCATCTCCAGCACCTGTGACCTCTAAACTGTGTGCTCTCCAAAAGGCCACACTGTAGTAATCTCCGTTGACATCACGATCTTCCAATTCAAACATAATGCTGAGTGGAGTGCCGTCGTCTAATTTGGCCAAAGCATCGTATGAATCAAATTCACCTTTTTCCCAGGTCATAGGATAAGGTTGATCAAATGCTTCCATAATGCTAGTGGCACGGCGCAATCTCAAATCGTAGTCTACATCACTTTCATAGCGATCGACATAGTCAGCATAATAACGTTGAGCTTCTGCAGGAGTGCGGGCTTCAAACTCGTGAACTACCTTGTTAGGTGTTTCAGCATGATAGATTTCATAGCCTTTGTTGAGTCTATCACGCACACGAGCCATGCGTTCTTGTCTTGCGTCAACTTGTTTATTAGCACGAGCTAGATAGCGTTCTAATTGCTCATCGCTAATTTCGTTGATAAACTCGTTGGCTCTCATTGTTTGTTTTTCCGATCCAACATATTGTAGTGACCGTTGTCCAACTTCAAAGCGTTCACAGCCATTTGCATCACTGTGTTCTTAGCTGACTGTGGCACAGCACTGAAGTTAGCATAGCCCAATTTTTTGGCAGCTGCATCCATGGCTGCTCTGGCTCGTTGTGCGTCGTCAATGCTTTCATTTGTTGCGGTTGACATCTTTGGTCTAACAGCAAAGCGTTCGCTGTAAGTATCAGGATCTTCTGCTCCAACAGTACGCAACCAACTCATGGCCTGTTGCATTGCTTCACGTTCATTGTGATCAGCAATGTTGCGTAATACGGTACCAGTTTCTCGATCATACAAATCCCACAAAGGAACACCGTTGGCAGAAAGAGCCTGTTGTGGCTGTTGAGCACGGATAGCATCTATTCTATCGCTGTTGCGTTCAAAATTCTGAGCTACATCGGGATCAATATCACGCACCTGTGGATCCAGTCTTTGCTGTAGTCTGCGACTGTCCACTGCGTTGTCTATGGCCTGTTGAGCATTTGACGCTCGTTGCACTGTAAAGTTGCCGGCTTCTAGGCCTTTGTCTTTTAAATATGTAACAGCAAAGTCCACAGCCTGACTCATGGTACTAGCACGGAATGTGTAGAATGGCAATAGGCTGTGTTTGTTGATGATCACATAATCACGTGGCTGTGCAATCTGTTTGGCCAACTTGGCTCTACGGCTCAATTTAGGTTCTGGCTCAGACGGTTGATCGCCACCATAGGGTTCAATGTAATATGGAATAACATCTGTGTATTTTTCATACGCTTGATCTGCGGCTTCACCACGTGTGGCAGCATCAACGATTTCCAAGGTTTCGTGATTGTCACGACGTATCACACGCCAACGACCTGTATTGGTGCCCACATCACGTAACTCATAAGTCTGATTAAAATCTGTCATAGAACTGGCTGGACTAACTTTGGCCTTGGCACGTTCAATAGCATCCAATTCTGTATAGTTAGAATAGTCTTGTCCGGGCACAGGTTCCCCGGTCCTACGGTTGTACAACCGCCAGTTTGACTTTTTGTTGTCCGCTGGAACTTCCTTGGAAATGACTTTTTCAGCCCACTGCTTTTTGAGTTGTTCTGCTGTGATTTCACCGGCGCTGAACTTGCTGAACAATTCTAGATCCTTGTTGCCTTCCGGAGCAATAAGTTTGTATAACTTCTTGTAGTATTCTGGACGTTCTAGATCAGGACGACCTGCCAAATACATGGCATAGGCAAAGCGACGCATGGTATCTTCCAACACATTAATCTCTTCGTCAGCTTTGGCCAAATAATCTCCACCTGGGCTACGGAATTCAATGTAGCCGTTTTTGATGTGTGCTGATGTATACTTGGCATCGCCTACGCCTTGTTGTACATAACGCTGTGCTAATTCCAACAAATTGTTCTTCATCAACTCCATGGCTGTTGCGATCTTGTCATCGTTGCGATTCTTACTACCGGCAACATTTTGCTTGAGTTTTTCCATAGCTGACGCTGTGTAGGTATTGGCAGCACGTCCAAACTTGTCCAACACGTATTTGTCACCCATGAACAAGATCAGTTTCAAGTAGTCAACATCGCCACCTTTATAGGGAATACTCACACCCATGTGTAATCCAGTTGATCTGTTGGTATAGGCATTGCCTTCGTTGGGGTCATTTGCCCATTCAACAACCTTTTGTAACTGTTCAATGGCTTGATTCAATGGCATAGGTGGGCTAACAATTTCCAAGCCCACTTCTTGATTTTTGTCGTCAGGATCCAAACTACCGTCGGGTTCAATCACATAGTAATCGCCACGCCGTTGAGTGTGATATCCTGTGCTTACTTTGACCGGCATTCCAGTGGCATTGCGTAGGCTCACACCAATATCGTCCCAATCACGTGATCCATAGTTGCTGCTTCCACCACCAGTCATATAAGGCCAATCTAGGCCGTATTCGTTGGCCACATCGCTCATCCAGCGTAGGCCGATGTCATTGAAGAAACCGCTATCATCTTCATCATATCCGTCACGGAAGTTGTCCAGAGCTTGATCATAGTAGCCATCTTGATTGTCTATGCTGGCCTCAACTTCTTCATCTAAGATTTCGTCGGCAATGTTCACAGCTTCAAGGTATTGGTCGTATCCTGGATTGGCTTCTTTGTATGCCTCCTGGTCACTGTTTTTTGTAAAGCGTGGTGCTTTGTTGCCAATGGCCAAGATGCGATCAGCTTCGGCATCATCTAGACCTATGCCATCTGTTAGGGCACTGAGTATACGCTCGCTCATTGGTCGTTCTTCCAACCATACTTCACGTACAAGGTCTTCAGATTCACGGTTAAACGCATCAATGATTTGATCATCACGCCATTCAAAGTAAGCTTCATCTAAATCATTTCTCAAGCGTTCTGCCTGGCGATCACTGAGTCCATACCCGTAGTCGTCATACATGAAAAATTCAACAACTCCGTCAATGGTTCTTGCACGCTCGTCGTAGTCAAAGTCGGGTTCCATTTCGCCATCGTCATTGTCGCCCTCTGTGTCACGGAATATGAGTTCTGCTTCAAAGCCGGCACGTATGCCTTGAGCTTCTTCGCTGTTGGCAAATTTAGCCAACGCTGATGGACTCATCTTGACTTCGTCTAACTGCTCATCTTCTGTGAGCAAGGTACCTGTGCGTTTGAATGATTCCAAGGCATTCTTTAATCCCTTGATCAACAGTTCAGGGTGTCCTTGACTGTCTGTGTTTAAATTTAATTTGTTTGCTTCCTTGCCCACTTGTCCAGGTTTTACATCCACACTCAACGCATTGCTGAACTGTGGCAACTTTGCTTGTTTCTTTGTGGGAATATATCCACTAGCCTCACGCACAGGAATGTTAGGATGCGGCTCCGGCTGTTGTGGTGTTTTTTGTTGCATCTTTTTTTGCAACTGATACAAGCGACTTTGATTCTGTGCACCAGCACTGGCAGGGCCACCGCTTTGTGCTCTTAAAAAATTCTTTAGTTCTTGATCCAGTTCAGCCTTTACACCAGCTTTGCTTAGACCTTTGACTGTTTGTGCTGTGCGTCCCACATCTTGAACTGTGCGAATGTCTGTGGTAGCACACCCAGGTGTGCCTGCTATGCAAGCGGCAGCAGCCAATCCTGCGGCTTTTTCTTTCCAACCCTCTTCTACAGGGGCTTCGGCGAACAAACTGGGATTTTGTTGACCATACTCACGCATGAGTACACCGGCCTTGGCATTGGCTTCATTTTCCCACTGAGAGCCAGTTTCACCAGCATGATCAGGAATGTCAGCAACTTCACCCTGACGTTGATGTGTTAGCTCATGTGCCACTGTACGTAGTATATCCATGACATGGCGATTGGCCAGGCTAACAATCAGTTCATTGGTGTCATGATTGTAGCTGCCAAATGTTCGGTTGCGTGCTGACCAAGCAGGATCACGTTTGAAACGAATGCGGGGATTGTTTTCAATCTTTAATTTTTCAACACAAAAATTCACAAAGTCTTGTACAGTGTCTTCGGTGCTGGCATTGTCTCCAACACTTTCACTGCTCATGTTAGATGGTCGGGTCATCATGATACCATCTGTGTCTAGATCTTCACGGTAACGACTTTCTCCGCCACCACCGTCTCCGCCGCCATCTGCTGGTGCTTCGCCGGATCCAGCAAAACCAAATCCTGGATACCAATATCCACCGTAGCCGTATTTTGTTTTTTTCTTTTTGGCTTTCTTTTTACGACGTTCGTTCAGACTAAATTCAGCATCCTGGGCAGCCATTCTAGCATCATACAGCTTTTTGATCATGCCTTGGTTGCGCAACATTTTATAGGCCAAGTTTTCAGGTCCTAATTCACCATGTTCATCAAGTCCTGCTTGACGCATGTTTTTGATTTTCTTTGTGAGTTCTTCAATGGTCTCGCTGTTGCCTGATGCTATGGCAGATTCAATTCTGTGCCCAATGTCTTCAAACTTGGATTTTACCGCTTCGTCATCCACAGTGGCACGTATCTTGCGTGGAATCCGTACCCAGTCATCGTTTAACACACTATAGATGCCTTGACTCACAGGTTGTTTACGAGCATCTTCTACATAGAGTTCTACATCGTAACCACCAATGGTGATGTTGTGTTGATCGTTGTATTGATATTTTTTGGCATCAAACAACTCGCGATAGATGTCATCCGAATCTGCTTGTGGAATATCCACAACCAAGTGTAGATCAATGTCACTGTGTGGTGTATATGTGTAGCCAGCATTGCTACCGCTGACAGTGATGTCTTTTACTTCTAAATCAGTTAGACCCAATGATTGTTTGAAATCTTCAGCAATCGTCATCAAACGCTCGCGCACTTCGGGTTTCATTTTGTTGCCGGACCAAATCACTGGATTTAATTGATCATTAAATTTAACAGCATCTTGGAGATTGTACGAGTCTAATTCTGTGATGTTCATAGTGTATTTATTGGATTGATTATTATAACATCTTAAAGAAAAAGCCGCTAATTTCAGCGGCTTTTGTACTGCTGACGAAATTGATTATTTCTTTTTCTTTTTGCTAGAGGCCATGACTTTGCCTGCCACAGGAGCAGGTGGCTCAGCTGCTGGCACAGATTCAACTGGCACAGTGGGTGTCGGTTGCGTTGTTTGTGTAGCTTGTACGTTGTTTTGTGCCATGGCATGCAAATCTCTGTAGGCCTGCTCTTGATTTTCATTAGAGAATACATAAGTGCCGGAATGGCGCAACAATACACGTTTGTCTACCCATACTTCACCACCTAGATCACGCCAGTTTTCGCAGAATGCCCAGTCTTCTGAGTAGTAACGATTTTCACGTACACCAGTGTCAAAGTAAGTCTTCATGTGTGCGTCTAATTCCACTGGCAAACCGATGTCATTTTTAAAAGGAACAACATGTGGATGTTTGTTTAATTTTTCAAACACATGACGTTTGATCAATAAAAATCCTGTGCCTGTCTTTGAAACTTCTTGTAGTGCCCCTTCTTCTTTGGCACCTTCAAATCCATTTACGCACCACTTGATAGGAATTGATTTCATTGGGTATAATCCACCAATTACGTCTTTGTCTGCATTTAACATGACCAACAAATGCCATGGTTCCCAACCAATGTCAGCGTCGATGAACATCAAATGTGTAGAGTCGGGATTGGTCAAAAACTTGGCTGTGAGCGTGTTTCTAGCACGAGTGATCAATGATTCATTGGTCATGGTTTCCATGGTCCAATCAATGCCCAATTGACGTGCTGTATTGGACCACTTGATAAAACTCATAAATGTTGATTCAGTCAAATTACCACCATAGCAAGGCATACAGATATGTACCTTGGTAGTTTTTAAATAATCAACATTGACTTGTACGGTATTTTGTTGTGGTGCTGGTTGTGATTGTGCTTCGCTCATGCGGTCCTCTTTGTTTAAATAGTGCGAATATTTAATAGAGTATAACAGGTACGGTTATTTTTTGCGACCGGCGCAGTGAGCCTTTTGAGAGAATCCTCGGGGATTAGAGCAATTGATTGATCTTTTGTATTTTTGACTCCATTTTTCTTCAATGTAGTCAGCAGATTCTTCAAACACGTCTGGATCAAATTCATCGGCACTGATAAAATATACTGTGCCAGTTTGATGTTGTAGTTGTACAGCATCATCTTCAGATTCTACCTGTTGAATTGACCAGCCCATGCTGTTTAATACTGATTCAATTTGTGGTTGCTTGTCGGCGTTGTTCCACCAACGGTTGGCCAACTGATGTAACATTTCTGGAACTTCGTCATCATCACGATCAGGAGTAACTGCATACTCTGTTACATTTTTATTGGCAGAACGCTTGGCATGCCATTGCTGTCGATTTAATTCTTTTTGCTGTAGTCGATCCTGCCAAGTCGGCGCAATAAGATAAATTACCGATTGCTTTTGTTCAGGTGTCAATGCCATTATTGATTGGATCAATTCATTGGAAATTTGAGATTGCTGACGAGCCTGCTGAATTTGTTGCTCAAGGCTGGTCAGTTGAGCAATGTACTGAGTCAAAAACTTTCTTTGCTCCGCCGACAATCGAACCAACTGTGCAGCTAAATTTCCAGGAAGAGGCACATTTTTTAATTGTTCAATAGTTTCTTTTAAATGATTTATTTTTTCAGCAATTCTAGCACGACTTTCATTTACTGCGGCAGGAGCACGTAATTTACGATCAAATATGTCTTTGATTCCTGTGTCCATTTCTCCATAAAGATCAGCAATGATTTGTTCACGGTCGCTATCATTGCCAGCAATGTATTCTTTTCGGATTTGACTAGCTGAATTGGCATCAGCACCGCGTACTTTGAAATTAACTGTAGGAGTCACTGCCACATAAGCATGTTGGCTCATGGGTTTTAATTTTCCGTCGGCTGGGATTGGTTGAATATAGCCAGCCGATCCATCTTTTTTGGGTTTGAAATCAAATCTGGCTTCAGGCCCTGACATGTCTTTTTCACTCACAGCAAATATCAACACAGTGTTGTCTTTGTCGTCAATTTCGCTGGTAATTTCTCGAGCTTGATATGGGTTTGCCACTTGAGCAATACGACTAGGGGGAATCCCTAATTTAGTCATCATGTCCATTTTATCTGCAAAACTAAACGGACTTTTGTCAGCATCTTGTTTGTCGCTACTAACCACAAACACATTGTCTGCGCCGTATCGTTTGACCAAATAGTCATAGCTGGCCTTATGACCACGATGAAAAGGGTGAAAACGACCGGGATAAATGACTACTGTGCGCATCCAGTATTTAGCACTACATGTTTTCCAACAGCCAAAGGTATATAGGAGTAGAAAACTTCAATGTTACTGCGCCGTTGCAACCCATGATGCCAAAAAATGGTTCTTTTGTAATTGATCCATTTCCATTGAAATCATGAGTGTACACCGCTTGCTCATGCATGATTGGTCCCAAAACAATTTCGTCAAATGCCATGTCAGAAATTGTCAGCACAGAGTCAGATAAAATACTTCCATCGCTGTCAACAGTGGTATGATCAGCACGCTTGCCTTTCAATACCAATTTTAACACATGCTCTGCATCGTCATCGGAAAATGGAATTGAAATTTTTGTAGTTTGTTGCACACTGTCAATATCAAACATTATTTGGTCATCTAGCCAAGCTTCAAAGCCCAATTCTGCGCCGGGGTTGGTCGGTGTCACACAAAAGGTTATGTCTGTTGTTTGATTCATTACTGAATTAATAAGTTGTGGTGATGGTATTGATGGTGCCAGCTTCGAAGTTGGAAATCACTGCACGTATCCATGCAAAGTTACCCACTAGATTTTCTGGATGATAATCGGTTCTAGATTCGCCGGCAGCATCATAGGTGTATATGTCTGACCAGCCCACTTGAGAGTCAATGCCACTGGGATCCTCATCCAAGCTGCCTTGTATTTTGATAATACCATCAAACGCAGTGACCTGAATGATCAGAGTTTGCAAACTGCCTTGACCGCGATAATAGCCCACAGATTTGGCCGCATCACTGACAAAATCCAAACTGGATCCGTCGTAGTTGCCTGATGGTGTGCCGTATACAGTGGTACCCAGCACTGTGACAGTAGTTGTGCTCATTATGCTTGTTGCACTTCCACAATAACACTGTTACCTGAAGCTTCTGCAGCCAACTGCTGTACAACTGCTTCTAATTGAGCAATCATTTCAGGAGTCAACAACACATGAGCTGTGTCTGTGTCGCGTACCATTTCACTAACGGTGATAACTAAAGAGGTTGAATTAATTTTTGCCATAGTGTATTATTTAGCTACTATTTGCACGGTCTTGCGAATTAATCCTGGCCGTATTAGGCTCAACATAGTAAGCCACGATTCTGCATCGTAATCCACAAAGAAATAATCCTGGGTTCTGTTGAATGGTGTGGCCACCCAATCTGCCAGGGCAGGACTGACCCTCACTGCTGTTTGACCTTGTAAAAAACTCAAAATTCTTTGTTTTTCGTCACCAGTTAGTTTGGTGGCTCGGAAATAACTTCTGTAACAGTGTTGAGGATTTTTCAAAGCTACTGTGTTTCGAGCCCGTACAATCACAGATTCAGTGAATTTGGCACTGTTCACAAAAGGCAAACGCTCAATGCGTTCTAAAAATATTGTGTCATTACTGTAGATCCAGCATTGGTTCACACTGATTACCATTTTGTAAGGCACAGTGGCCAGTTTCAAAAAGTCTGCAAACGCATACAGTATTTCACGAGTTGTGGTGGTAATAGGTTCGTGTGGACGCACAAAGTTGTTTTGTGGCCAACGTTGACGCACACGATCTCGCCAAATTTCTCGCCGAGTCAGCAGTGCGTCAATTTCTTCTGGGTCCAAGCTGTAACGCAAACAATTGACTTCTTCCAGCCGAAATCGTATGCAATATTGCCAGTGATCGTAAAACAACCGATCACTGTTTACAGGCTTAAACTTTGGGTTTGAATTGATCAAGGACAATGTAACCCTCTTCATTTACCACTGGTGTTGGTGCTGGTTCTTCTATGACAAAATCCACTGCATCGTTGTTGAGCACAGCATGGATAGCACAATTGCTCAAGCCATCAAACAGAATACGTTTCGACAATGGCACACGAATCAACTCATCAATCTTGCGTGCCAAAGGTCTAGCACCCATTTTTGGATCGTAGCCTTTGTCGGCCAACAAGTCTACCACAGATTCTGCCAAGGTCAAACGAATGTTTTTGTTCATCAAACTGTCTTGTAATTCGGCCACAAACTTGACCACAATCTTTTTAATGGCCAATGTGTCCAATTTGTTGAACTTGCAGATTTGATCAATACGATTGCGCAACTCTGGCTTGAAGAAATCTTTCATTGCCTTGTCTTCACTGCCGGTCTTTTGCAATGCCTGCCCAAATCCAATGTTGTTGTTTTCATTGTCTCGAGCACCCAAGTTGGATGTCATGATAATGATACAGTTTTTCAAGTTAATGGTTTTACCGTTGCTGGATGTCAAGCGTCCCTCGTCCAGCATCTGCAACATGATGTTTATGACATCAGGATGAGCCTTTTCGATTTCATCAAAAAGAATGATTGAAAATGGATTTTTACTGATGTCGGAAATCAATTTACCACCGCCCACATTGCCATCTTCGAATCCTACATAGCCCGGCGGAGCACCAATCAGGCTTGATACTGTGTGCTTTTCTTGATATTCACTCATGTCGTACTTCAACAACTGCATGTCTAAGTTAGAGCTCAACAATTTAGCCAATTCTGTTTTGCCAGTGCCTGTGGGTCCTAAAAATAGGAAGCTGGCAATGGGTTTCTTTTCGTTGCCAATGCCCGAGAAGTTGATGTACACACGTTCTAACACAGCATCCACAGCGGCGTCTTGTCCGTACAACT
>JACCDV010675799.1_pt1 | contig 17255 bp, 31 predicted proteins | sample 7446131 | NCBI WGS metagenome assembly JACCDV01 (sample SAMN15323448, study PRJNA562643) | freshwater metagenome | isolation source: river surface water | place: USA:Blue River Watershed | collected 2017-08-17 | reverse complement strand
AGTAATTGTATCTGAAAGATTTCTAAATGCGGTAAAAAGAAGGAATTTTAGAGGTTTAAAGCTAAGTCAAACTAATTTAAAAAAATGCTATCAATTGAATACGGATGCACAAATTGAATTAACCATCAATACAGTTTCAGGTATTAATGTTTTTGATTTATCATCTAGTAATGAAGGAGAAATATACAAGTGCCCAAAGGGGCACACAATTGGCTTAAATTTAATATCGGAAGCATATGTTTTAAAAAATGAGTTAATTGCCAATAACGATTTTTTAAAAAGCAAGCAGAAAATCGGCGTAAAACGCGGCTTGTTAAGACCGGAGCCGATATACTTTTGTTCGCAAGCTTTTAGACTTATGGTAGAGGAAGAAAAGCTGAGCGGTTTTGAATTTGAAGTTGCACAGATTAATTAAAGTAAAATGCTCGAAAGCCCCAAATCGGGTTGGGATTAGAAACTCCAAAGACTACAGCCCTTTTGGGGTAGAATTGGATGGCAGAACGGTTAGTTTGGAGGGGTATCGATTTGGGTTTAATGGCAAGGAAAACCTAAATGAAATATCTGGTGATGGGAATGAATATGATTTTGGTGCAAGGATATTCAATCCAAGACTTGGTAGGTGGTTGTCAACTGATCCGTTGTCTGTAAAACAACCTGATCAAAGTACATTTAAGGCATTTCTTAATTGCCCATTGGTTTTTATTGATCCTGACGGCAAAGATGAATTTGAGAGAATAATTATTTACAACGAAAAGGGTCAAGTAGTTTTAACTGCCGAAAAACTAATAAAGAAAAATCGCTACATATCTGATGGGATAATTTACTTTCATGACACTTATGTTCCAGAATTATCAAACGGTTTTAACTATTATTCTAAAACAACTAAAATAACCATTAATAATTCCGGCTATGTTACTAAAAAATCTGAAGACAATCAAAAAGTAATAAAGTATCAAGATGGAATACAAGATCGGGAAGGTTTTTTGGGTGCTGAAAAAAAAGGCGCAATTTACGAAACAATCGAATTGGATTTTGGTGCAAATGGAAATACACAAAATGGTGGTTGGAATTTAACATCAGATGGAGGGGGGGTAAATCAAACAAAAGCAAAAGCCAAAAATCCAGTTGGATCTGTTGATATAGGTTTATTACTTAACACTTTAGGGAACTTAAAATATGTAAAAGTTGGAAATAAGGTCCCTGAAATCATTATAAGTTATGTACGGATTTCTGGCAAAGTTATGGAGGTCAATATAAATAAAGAAAAACCACAATTCATAGTTAAAGTAATAAATTGGGAAAAATATGATGGTAACGGATACAGAGGGCCTTTCAAAATTTATAAGCTAAATTCAAAGGAAGAAGTTTTGAAAAAATATCCTGACGCAAAGCAAATTGGAGAAAAATATTTTACTGTTGAACGCGGTATTAAATCAGCAAGGCAAAATTAGAATAATGAATAAATTTAAATTTGTCACACTTTTCATTATAAGTATGTCACAATCGAGTTGTTTTGAAGAAAACAAAGGTTTAAATGAGCCCATTCTCAAAGACCAAATAATTAGAGAAGGTGAATACAAAAATGGAAAGTTGACAGGTTCTATTACCAAAATTGATCCACACGGTGATACGATTTCGGTTAAGGAATACGTTGGAGGGCGCTTAGGTATTGAAAAAACTTTTTATTCCTCAGGAAAAGTAAGTATGGTATTCTCGTATATTTTGGGTACTAATGGCCTTAATTCTTTCTTGGATTTTGATAAATCAGGCAATTTAAAAAAAGACAATTCCAATATACGATTGTATAAAAAAAACAACAAACTGGTTGTCTTATTTTTTAAGCCTTACCCGGATGAACTGGAGCTGGTTTTTAAAACCAACTTGAGTAACAATAACTCCAAAATAATCGAAGAAAGATTGATTAAGTCTTTTAAAAAACAGCGAATTGAAATTGATCTTAAAAAAAAATATTACGTCAAGGGTCGGTTAAACATGATTGTGGATCAAATTTGGCAAGAGAGCCCAAAAATTTCAACGAGTCATGAAACGTTTATTCAGTTAGATAGGAACGAAAAACCAGATTACTTTAACATTGATCCGATTGATGTAAAATAGAATTAGAAGAATTTAAACATAGTTGTTCTTTTAATTTGTGGTTGATGCCAACATTTTATATGTGACATGCAGTCGATTATTAGTAATTAAAAAATAATACCTTTTTCTAATGCACACCCCAATTTTCTCTAGGGTTGGGATTAGAAACTCCACAGATTACAGCCCTTTTGGCGTAGAATTGGATGGTAGAACGGTGAGTTTGGAGGGGTATCGATATGGGTTCCAGAATCAGGAGAAGGATGATGAGATTAAGGGTGAAGGAAACTCGATCAATTATACATTTATTTAGGATGCATGATCCGAGGTTGGGGAGGTTTTTTGTTTTAGACCCACTTGCTGCTAAATTTGTAGGGTGGTCACCATATGTGTTTTGTAAAGCTAACTCTATCATGTTAATTGATAAAGATGGTCGAGAGGCTACACCTCCCGATTGGTATAAGGATCAATATGGAAATATAGAATATAGGGAAGATAAATCAGTGGAGAGCTGGACTGAACATATTTGTACATTTGAGATAGATAAAAATCGTAATTTAACTCCAATTGGTTATGAGGAGAGATATTGAACCAAAATAAATTCACCTTTGCAAGTAGCTGAAAGAAATTCTGGTTGTGGTTTACCAGCACCCTCTCTAGGAGATTATGTCCAAGGAATTCAAAAGGGGGCAGAAATCAGTACTCGGAATTTCTTATTGAAGAATTACAGGAAACTGATTAGTAATGGAAAGAATTTGGAATTACTTATTTTATTTACAGTTCAGAAAACTGGAAAATTATAGTTTGAAATTTGTTCATAAACCGATTCAAAATATTTATTTCTATTTGTTCCCTAAAAAAAATTATAGGAAGTCAGATATGGATAACGCCTATTATACTTTCATTAATAACCGTAAAAATGGGCTCAATTTAGGATTTGCCTTTCGATTTATGAATTTAACGACCACAATTTTCTATGGTATTATTCTACTTTACTTTAATGTAATTATTGGCCACAAGGTCAAAGAAGATTTTAAGTATTTTTTAATTGGAGCATTTTTATTATCCTATGCCACCAATTATTGGTTTTTATGGCGAAATGACACTTATTTAAAATACTTCCAACAATTTGAAAAAGAGACTTTTTCAAGATGGAATTACATGTATTTATTCTTGTTTCATGCAGGGATACTTATTTTCGGAATTGCTTCAATTCACATGACAATAGGTTTTAATTTCTGATATTGCAAAGGAAAGGGAAGTATATTTACACAAAAATAACATGAAGCTTTAATGTGAAAAAATGATTTGAATGTAATTTAAATTTAGCCCCTCCAATTACCAGATTAGGTTCGGTTTAATTTTGATTTCAAATAGTCAATAGACAATGACTTTAAAATCAAGCCCTACAACTGTTCGAAACGATTTATCTGTATTAAATCGATTTAGTGGAACTGGTCCGGCTGTTTTAATTGAAGTTGGTTTTATTACCAATGATAGTGATGTTAAACTCATGACTAATCTTTTGCGTTATATGGCTAAAATTATTTATTGTTGTTTGATGGGATTGTTCTTGATGAATTGCTCGGCAAGCAGTTCTAATGAAAGAGACAATTATCGAATAAAAGATTACAAAATAGCTAAGGATTGTAATTTTTATGTCAGCGTATTTGAGCAAGGAGCATATGTTTTTCGTTTTGCTCTTTCGGGTTCTTGCAGAGAATTTTTCTGTAAATTACCTGGGCGACTTTAAGGATTTAGGTAATGAAAATATTTCATTTAAAATTCAAACATGGGGTGAGGAAAGAACAATCAATACAAACTTGGGTGATTTTAAAAAATATTATAATGGCGCAGCTTGGGGTAAATAATATAATCATTTGTTTCTTACTACTTTGTTTAGGTTGTCAGCAAAAGGAGAGAAAACAATTAACTGATTTCAGTTTGAAATCTGCGTATCAAATGCATCTTGGTGATACGCTGAGGTTGTATTTTCTCCATGGCGACGTTGGTAATCATCTATGTATGCCAAAATTATACACACTTAAAAAGTTAAAATATATTGGAGTTAGCTTTTACGATACTTTAGGTAACGATGTAATTGGTCGAACAAAAAAATATAGCGTGAATTTTCTTTGCTTGAAAAAAGGTTGTGAGATCATTAATTACGGACATGCACGAGAATATGAAAAGTGTGATTCCTTACCAAAAAATAAATTTAAAAAAATTCATATCTCCATTTGGTAGATTATTGAATAATAAAAATAAGATGCATTGAATTTTCAACGTTTTAATTTATAAAAAATTGAGATCGGTTATGCCCACCCCCTCCAAACATTCCCCTTGCGTCGGTATTCGAACCTGCTCCGATTACAGCCCTTTTGGAGTTGAGTTGGATGGATTCCCTGCGTATGAATTATTTGTAACGGACAAGACAAATGGAAAAAATGAGAGTAATTTGATTTTTAATCAAAATCCTATTGAAGCAAAAGAAACAATTTATTCCCTTTTTGGAAGTGGTGAACATGAATACGATTATTCAGGTGATAGTAAAAAAGAACAAACAGGAACTAAAAAAGCAGCTGTTGTAGGGTTTAAAAGTGTTAAAAATACGCCTGAAGAATGAAAAGAGTTGCAATTAATTTATTGATTGGTTTGTTGTATTTTATTACTCAAACAACTATTGAAATGTTAGTAATTCTAATATTAATTTATTTAGGAATTCCTTATAGTGGAATGGGTGCAGATAATTTTTTACAAGTATTGGCGGGAGTTGTTGTGTATTTTGGATTAACAAAAGCATTGTATTTAAGTGCACTGTATTTAATTTTATTTATTGTATTTAGTACGGCGACTAAAATTAATTTTAGGCTTTTAAATGCTTTGATAAGTATCTTTTTATTTCCGACAATTGCTCTTTATTTTGGAAGAAATGTTTTAACAATGATAAATCCATTAATGTCTATAATAATTTCTAGTATTATTGTATTTTATCTATTGAAGTCAATTCGTTTTTTAAATAGAGTTTGACCTCTCCCCAATAATTCAAAGCAAAAAAATAGATTTATTGGAAAAAGGATGGCCTACCGCAAAAGACCCACTTTACGCAGGGCCTTATATGAAAATAAGTCGAAACAGCACTGTAGAAAGGATACCATTGCAGGGAAATCCAACATTAAAATAAATATGAAAGAACTTGTTTATAAAATTCTTTGGAGTACAATAGAAGACTTTGTAGGCCTTTGGGAAATTTTATGGGAATTAAATTCTGTTATGTCCGAGAATGGTCAAATAGAAAATCAGGAATTAGCTAAAAAGATTTTGAGATATTTTTTAGAACAGAAGCTCATAAAATTATATATAAATAAATGGGGAAGCGATGATCTTGAAGAATTGCAATTTAAGGAGGCGATAAAAATTCTTGATGATGAGAAATATTGGAATGCACCTAAGATAAATGCATTGTGTATTAAAATTGGGAACACTGAATTTGGTGAAAAATTTTATAATCAAGATTTGTTAGGTGACTTTATTTAAGGATAATCTGAGAAGCCGTAAAGGGTTAACAAGCCAACTACTTTAAAGTAAAAAGCAACGGATTCTTTAAAAACCGAAAGGAATTAAATGAGATACAAATTAGTGTCAGATCGTTATTTCATGAAAAGGTTTTGGCATTTCCAAGCCCTCAATCGGGTTGGGATTAGAAACTCCACAGATTACAGCCCATTTGGCGTTGAATTGGATGGAAGAACGGTGAGTTTGGAGGGGTATAGGTTTGGGTTTCAGAATCAGGAGAAGGATGATGAGATTAAGGGAGAAGGTAACTCGATCAACTACACCTTTAGGATGCACGATCCGAGATTGGGAAGGTTTTTTGCGATTGACCCTTTGACTACATTATATCCACATAATAGCACGTATGCATTTTGTGAAAACAGGGTAATTAATTCAGTTGAGTTAGAGGGCTTAGAAGCCTATTTGGTTATATTTCCAGATTACATTATTCAAGTTGGAAATAAAAAAGTTGGTGGATTAGGACACGCAGGGTCTTTGATTATTAACCCAACCACAGGAGATGCCTATTATGTTGAATATGGACGATATGACAAAGAATCAAAAGGAATTACAAGAAATTTACCACAAGGGCACAAGGTTGGAACAGTAACATTCGGCGAAGATGGGTTACCAACAGAAGAATCCTTATCTAAGGTTTTTAAAGTTATTTCAGAACAAGCAGGGCATGGTGGTAGAATTGAAGCAGCAGAAGTTCCGATTAACGAAGAAGAATTTAAAAAGATGAAAGAATACCAAGAAACAATGTTAGGAGAAAAAGACGACCCTAACAGAAAAAATTATGATTTACTTGGTTATAATTGTGGTACAAGAGCTTGCGAAATTATTACTGAAAACAAGGAAGATTCAGGCATTCCTGAAAGCCCTAATGTCCGACCAGTAAAAATGGTAAAACAAGTTCAAGAAAACACAACAAGAATAGGTTATAACCCTAACACAGGTAGTACTACTCGTGGAGGTGTCTATATACCATCAGAAGTCGAGAAACAAACTGATGAAGAAATAAAAAAACATGAAAATAACCAAGAATGATACGATTGATTACATTTTTTGCTTTAACTTCTTGTTCTTTACTCAAAATGAGTAACAACGATTTTATAAAAATAGGAGGGATTGACGGAGGACATTATTTAAAAATTGAAGAGTTAAAAAATAATACCTACAATTTCGTTATTTTAAATGAAAATAAAGAAGTAATTATTAACGATGTTTTTACTCCTTGTGAAAAATGTGACACTTCAAAAATCACAAAAAAATATATTTTGAAAAATGCAAATTTTTATGACAATTCAGGAAAACTGTATTTGGAAAGTAGAACAAATAATATTTGTTATTTCACATCAAAAAACTATATTTTAAAATGAATAAACAAGAATTAATATTGCATAAGCGCACAAAACAGGCAAGTCGCAAAAAGACGCAAAATTAAAAGCAATTTCCAAATAATAAGTTCAAAAAAAATGACAATAGAAGGTTATATCAATTAATGGATATGTTTTTTATGTCACAAATTACGGCCCCAGTTTTTTATGATTAATTTTATTATTCCTATGATTTAGAAATTGATAGTAATATGTTGAGCAATAAAGAAGAATCAGCATTTTCAGAATTAGTATAGTGTCCAGTCGTTTTTCTCCATTTGACTCCGACCACGAAATGTTCCCCAATGCATTTTTTACAGAAAAAAATTAATGCCGAAGATAATTGAAACTAAAGAGAAGTGCAGTTATGCCTGAGTTTCGTAATTAATTTTATGGTACTAGATTTCTTCCCCAAATCGGGTTGGGATTAGAAACTCAACAGATTACAGCCCATTTGGCGTTGAATTGGATGGCAGAACGGTGAGTTTGGAGGGGAATAAATAACTTAAGACATTAAACTATGTTTAATTCTCATTTTCATGTAGTTGACGATACAACTCAAGGTAAAGTTGCCACTAGAATAATAAATGAACATTCCGTCAAAAAGGATTTAAAAAAGTACTCAATAGGACGAATAAAGTATTCAAGTTGCTATTCGATAAAAAAATATTTTTCAGATGTAAAGTTACTTAGCGAAAAAAACACATTTTTTATTGATAACAACAATTTAATTAAATCCGAGTTTGATTCTGTTTTTGAATACTTCATAGATATTAAAGGAGTAGGTTATAAATTGTTGGTTGTTGCACCATATGAGTTTTTTTATTCTTCCTATATAATTGGAATTTATGAATTCTAAAGTCCTACTTGTGCAAGATTTTATACTTGTAAAAAACAGAAAGAAAAGAGCTCTGAACTATGGCGGTTAAAAACACTAAAAGAATTGGGGTTAGCAAAATGGGTTGCTTCATTCATCTATAGTGGAGCATCATTAATTTTCGATTCCTATCACAAAAATTAACTTATGAAAAAACTTTATTACACGGTAGAACATCCAGAAAGAATACAAGCATCATAATGGAAAAGTGGTGATGTGGTACTTTTTTACATCACTTATTGTCTGATATGGTTATCTTTTTATCGCATTTTTTGTCCAGCAATATTTAGGAATAAATATTTAATGACTTTTAGATAACAGATAAAACAGCTATTTTAACGAAGTATGTTAGTAGGAATGAAATTGAAAAATAATTATTTTATAAAATATTATTTCTTTTTGATGATGTGGTTTTCAATTGTTTCTTGTCAGAATACTTGGCCAGGATTAAATTTTGAACTTTTCGAAAACACAAACGCCGAAGAACTTGCTTTTGCCGTTAAAAATGAAAATCTTGAAGAAATAGAGAGAATAGTAAGGGAAGATCATGTAAATGTTAATTTTCAGGATCCTTCAAAAGGCAATACCTTATTGAAAGTTGCAATTTTAGCAGGTAAAAATAATTCGATTAGAAAATTGTTAGAATTGGGTGCAGACCCAAACTTGAAAGATTACGAATACAATGAATCAGCTTTCTTATTTTCATGTGCCAATTTTTCTATTGGAATTTCAGATCTAGATTTAATAAAATTACTTGTTAAGTACGGCGCGGATATTGATTTAGAACAATCATATAAACACAATAATGGACTTTATTATCAAACGCCTCTAATGTTAAGCTTAGACGTTTCGTTAGAACCGAACGATGATTTATTCTTTTATCTAGTTGGAAAAGGCGCGAATATCAATAAATATGGGGAAAATGAAACAGTTTGTTTATTAGCCAAGGTTGTTGATTATGACCGGATGGATTTATTAAAGTTCTTGATATTTGAAAAAAATGCAAAGATTCCTACCATCATAAAAATTTGGAAAACCTCCACAAAAAAAGAAGAACCAGAAACTTTAATTCAAGTTTTGAAAAATAAAGATTACGATCGAAATTCTAAAAATGATTTACTCCGAAATGAATTAGTTCAATACTTAATTTCCAGAGGATATAAATAAAAGATGCCAGATTTGTTTAGAAAAACAATAAATTCAAACTATGCAATTTAATGTGCGCCAACTTATTCTGAAAAATTTGGATGAAGAGCGAATCTTTCTAAAATCGCATTCATCCTAAACACCAATGAAAAATTTCAAAATAAACGGAGCTTGTATAAAAATCCAATCACAAATGAAATGGCAAAAGATCCAAATAACGGAACCTCAAAAGATGCTCATTATAAGTCGCGTTTTAGGAGTGGCACTTTACGAGTCATATTAAAGGCAATTTTAAGATTACTCGGCATGCCCGTAATTGTTTTTATGTTGGTTTCATCGAATCTTATTACTAAAGTTTTACCCTAAAAATAAAATCAAGTCTTACGATGAAATTGTTGGGGATGAAGAGTAGAAAAGAAACAGCATGGAATTGACTAAAATCGTTGAGCTTCAATTGAGGGATCTGACCCTTCTGCAAAGGTTTCTGAACGGGGAGGATTGGCAACCGGATGCTTTTCAAACTCAACGGTCAGTTGCTTCTTGGCTGAGGTATCTTGACTTAACAACGCTAGAGTGCATCAATGTTCTTACTGCGTTTTACGAGTTCAAAGATTTAAATCAAGAGGTACTGACGGGCATTATAACTAACAAAAATATTTCGGATTTAATTTCATTTATTGCTGCCCATTTGAAAGCAACTGCTCAGGTTGAAGATGCTGCCACAAACAAGGCACCATTTAATTGGGATCGTTTTCTGAATGAATTAGCAAAAAGCGGGATTGATACCATGGACATGCATCCCGATCAGCAACTGAGTGCAGTTTTGAGTAAGCAACTAACTGCAGTGGTTGGCGCCTTGAGCAAGTTAAAACCTGGATCTATTCAGCAAATCAGACAGTACACTGATCCTCGAAAAACAGCACTTTCTATATTCAATTGGCTGCTTTTCATTGCTGCTTTAGTTTGCTTCCTATTTGAAACTTACATCGCGATGGCATCACTCTTAATCCTTTGGATAGTTACGCTTGTTTTTGGTTTCTTTATGCGCAAGAAATTGCCGGATGTATTTACAATTAACAAGTACCGTACTTTTCAGGATATGTTTGATGAATCAGTGTTAAAATAAGAAAAGATGCGTATTAGGACCCCGACAAGCGCAGCGAAGGTCAGTCAGAATGAACTTTGTGAGGTTTTAACGGAATTGATCTATTATCCGCAAAATTTATCTTATAAAAATATTGACCTCATCCCTGTTGGGTCGGAGGTCATTATCAAGCTAACGCACCACCTAGACATCCAACTAATTAGCAGAAATAAAGTAATTTTAGATGAGCTCCTTCAATTTGCTAAGGGAGTAGAGGGGCTTACTTACTTGAAATTAACAGATGAATAAATACTTGTGGTCTCAAAAAGACCTTATTCCTATCACAAACTCAGATCTAGTAGATCTAAATGCGGTCGTGAATGATGTATACGAAAAGCTAAACAGGCAAGCGGGAGACGATATTTGGTATCGGAAAGTATTGAAGGTTGAATTAAAAATTACGTTGACAACAAGGCAAGATCAGCAATTTATTGAAGTGCAGTATGTGCTTACAAAACCGATCAAATGGCTTTTGTGGGCTACGGTTGTTTTTCAAACATCTCTTTTTGTCGTGTTGTTGGCCTTGTTTTTCAATGGAATCATCTCTAGCGCACATCCTTTTTACAAGTTTATTTATATCATTCCGGTCCTTCTTTTTTTGGGGCTACTTGTTTTTATCGCTGATTTTCAGGATCAATGTCGCCAGATGTCTGGATTTATTAGAAGTATCAATGAATTTAAAGGTGAAGGGAATAGTTATGGAAGTTGATTTAATAAAATTGTGATGATGATTACAGATAGATTTTTGTCATTTATGGTCATTTTAGTTGTATCATCATGCTCAAGTTTTGATTACAATAACATAATTCAAAATAAAAAGATTTTATTGAGAAAAATTGAAAACACTTCATTAGTACATCGAAATTCCAACATTATTTTTACTACATATAATCGTTCAAAAGCAAATAATTACTACATAAAAGAAAAACAAGGTATTTTTATTCTTGAAAGTGATAGCATAGAATATAGTCCAAATTTATTTTCCAATATTTCAAAGCAAAACTATCAATCAACTATTTGTAAAGTTGTAACGGAAATAAGTCAATTCACTAGATCCTTGGGTATTAGTGACTATACGTCAGACTTTAATGAATGTTGTGGCGTGAACTTTAAGTTTTATCTTAAGGACAAAGGAGTATTATTGTATGTTACAGATATTCGAAAATTAAATGGTTCTTATCTTAGTTTTTTAAAGCAATGTGAGGTGGTAGATAAAAATTGGTATTTTTCTCCTAAAGACTGGTAGCTTGTGAATTCCTCTCTCGATATTCCAACATTATTAAAGGAAATACACTTGAAGAAAAATTACTAGAAAAATGAAAGTAATCGATCAACTATTATACTTAATTCAAAATTTCCTTCAAGTTTTCAATCAAATAAAAAAGGAAGAAATAGAGGCAAGAACTAAAAATGTTTTGTCCATATTAGTTTTTCTTTGGGGCTTGTTCTTCTCTACAATTATTATTGGTATTTGTATTTCCAATAAGTGGTTAGAATATAACAAAACACTTTTGATGTTTTTTGGCATTACATTATTTGCTTTGATACGTTATTTTATTTTTCAATACTATAAGAATAGGTACAGCCTAATTATTGAAGCCTTAAACAGTAAATACAACTTGTCTAAAACAAGAGTCATCTTGACTTTTGCAATTATTTGGTTGACATCAATATTTCTATTGTGGATAAGTATTATTATTCTACGAAATTTTACATTAACAAATGCTTGATAATATGAAACTTACAATTTTTATAAGTGAGTTAAAGCAAAAAAAATAGCTGAAGGAATAGAAGTCGACCAAAAAATACAAGAGGCAACCGAAAGGCTAAAGAAAAAAGGAATAAAATGAGACATGTACTTAAGTTTAAGCCAGCATTAGTTACCTGGATACTATTGCTTGCTATATATTGGCCTCTAGCTTTTATTATGGCTCTCCTTGGTTTTGGGATGGCTTGGGATGGCTCAAAAAATTGGTTGATGAATGCTTTCAATAAAATTTTTCATCTCACTCCTTACTGTATGGTTTTAAATTGGCTGATTTTTTCGATATTCGGGGGAGGGCTAGTTTTTCTAATAACGAATCGGTCATTTATTTTCAAGAACAGTGGAAAATTAGGAAAATACGCCGCCAGTGATCAAGATCATCCGCAAGATATCATTGGTTAAATTTTACAATAAGAAAAATGAAAATATTTCTTACTTTATTTAGCTTGTCGTTGTCATTAAGCATAATGTCGCAATCGATGCCTAGTTTACTGAAAGGTACAGTGTGTGATACGCTAGGAAATCCATTAGAAATGGCCACCATTTATATTTTTAACGATGGTCACTTTAAAAACAAAGAATTAACAAATGAGTCTGGAATTTTTTCTGTTCTTGTCAGTCTTGAAGAAAATGACATCTTTATAATTGAAGCATATGGTTTTATATTATATCCAATTTTATGTACTCAAGAATTAATTCAGTCCATAGCTAATTATTTTTATTTAACCCCAATTAATAATAGTCGGTTTTATTTCGACGATGAATTTGGGCATTGAGATAAAGACGAGTTGGGTTGATTTAAAGCGTGGTGATAGTAGTTTTTTTTAATCTTAGAATGATTACTTTGGGAAAAAGGAAAAGTTAAAAACTTAGATACCTCAAAATTGCAAATCAAATGACCCTTCAGTTGAAGCTAATGACTCGAAAAAAAATTGTTAGAACATTGATACTATTTTTAGTTTTCAATTCAACATACCTTTTTGGGCAAGACACTTGTGTGTTCAAAATTATCGATACGTTAGCATTAAAAAGAGCGTATTATGTTATTTATGAAGATTTTAATGAGTATAATAATACAAAGTATCACTACATGTCATTTTTTTTAAAATCTAAAAAAGATTTTAAATCGATGAGTCAATCCATGTTATTATCAGATTCAATTTCTTTTTATGCTCCCTCGCAAGGTTTAAGCACTCAATTACTATTAAATAAAAATAGAGTGAAAACTGCGAAAGATGATAGTTATGAAGACGTTGGAGATCAAATAGTAATTGTTAAAGAAAAAGTGAGCGGACAGTTTACACTTTATTCTATTTACTCACCTTTAGGTTTTGTTCGTTGGGAATTATCGAAAGAAACATATAATAATTCAAAGTCAATAGAACAAATGATGTACGACGGAGAAAAACAATGTTTGGAAGTTTTTTCCCCAGTGAATTATATACTTTCCCCACAATAGGTTCGCGATTAAACACTCAACAGGGCGCTAATACTCTCAAATGGAAGAGGTTTTTTTCAAACTATATAAATAAATTGGTTCATGAAAAAGTATATTGAAGAAATAAATCAGGTGTTAAGTGAATGGGATCCTATCGGAGTTGGTGAAGAAATTGCTAGAGATGAATACCGTGGTTATATTTCCAATATCATAAAATCGTCTGGAAGCAAAGATGGTATCATGAAATGTTTAGAAAAAATTGTTGATGAGCTGGAAGTTGGGTTTGATGTTAATGATGAGAAGCAAAATCAAGACTTGCAAATAGTTTGTAATAGGATTTATGAAGTACTTCAATTTAGAGGCAGTGAATAGTTCTATTGAAAATCCAATTAATAGACAAATCAAAGAATCAACATTTAACGGAAATGATATTTTTTTAGTTTCCGGAACCTTAAATATTTTAGTGACAGAAGATTTAGCAATAAAAATGAAAGCCGAAAATTTTACCAATTTATTATTGGTAGATATCGAAGATACTTTTGAATTTATAATTTAGGAAAGCTAATTTATGATGACAATAAACAAATTTGTAACCGAGTGTATTCTACCAAACTTCGATGGTTTTGGATATCAAAAAAGCGTTCTTTTCAAAGCGCCGATTGATGATATCCTTTCGGGATTTTACTTTGAAAAGGTTAAAGATCATTTTTACATATGGTGTTTTTTTCAACCCTTGTACATTCCCAGTAAATCCATCAATTTTACATTTGGTAAAAGATTGGGACAATCAACTAAAAAATTCATATTCGATGAACTCAAAACATCCGAATTGAAAAATGAAATACTAGAAGAAATGAACAAGCATATGACGCTGCTTGAATCTATAAAGAATGCTTCCGATTTTTATCATTATTTTAAAAAATCACATGAGAATTTCAATACCTTGGAAGGTTTAGTTTTAACCGGTTGTTTTATTAATCATACACATTCAGATCAAGACCTTTTGGAATTAATAAGTAAAATAGAACTACTTCAAAATTCTAATGCTCAATGGAATCCGGCAATTCTTGAAATATCAAAACAGCTTTATCATTCCAATCAAACAGAAAGAAAGGAGCTGTTTGAATTATGGCGGTTAGATACATTAAAAGAATTGGGATTATCAAAATGGGCAGCAGCACAATGAAAGAATATACGAAACATCTTGAATTTTATCAGAACTACAAGCATTCGTCCTTTTCAACTTTAGTGCCTTCACCGCAATGGGGAAATAAGCAAAGTGCGCAAAATTTTTTGCAGAAGTACTGGCTGCCAGAACAGGAATATTTGGCTGTTTGGAAACCCATTCAGGATTGTATTTTCGATATCAGGGTAGAAGATTCAAAATGCAATTTTCAACCGGAATTTGAGCTGATCAAATTAGAGGGTGGCTGTTTGTTTTTAGAAGAAGATTTTAAGCAACTACAACAAGCCATGACAGCAATTGGTGAAACCCATTTTGTTGTCATCCAATCTGCACAGGACTTTACGCAAGGTGAACCCATGTTCAGAATGAAATTCCCGGTAGCAATCTCCTGGGAAGAATTAATGAGCGGAAATTACATTTCTGCAGTGCTATTTGAAATGAACCGCAATGAATATCTCGTATTCGGAAACAGTGGTAAATTAGGAAAATACGCTGCAAGTGATCAAGATCATCCGCAAGATATCATTGGATACAAACCGATTTTAAAATCGGTTATGGGTAATTGTTTCAATCATCAACAGCTATAATTGACCATGCCCACCCAAAATAAAGAACTGAAAAAATTAAAAGCAGCCGAGCATAGCCCTGAGTTCGGAAATCAGGAATTGGATAAACTGTACAATTCAGGTAAACACAAGATACCTCAACACCTCGCTCAATCATGATGGAAAAGTTACTAATCTGTTTAGCGCTCGCCTTATATGCTTGTCAAGAAGCAAATACAACAACGCAAGCAACACCAAAAAAAACAAATGAGCATCATGTCCAGAAGGATGCTGCACAATTGAAAATTGATGATTTTGGTTTGTTTTGGAATGAATTCAGAGGTGCAATCAGTAAGAATGATTCGCTAAAGATAATTCACTTGACAGCACCCATTCTTCAACTTTTCGGTAGAGCGGATTCAGATCCACGTTTGAAACTGACAGGCACTGCAGCGGCTAAAGCCATCTTTTTTGTCGTTAACAACGGCGGGTATTTTGATGAGAAAACTAATAAGGATGTGAGCTATAGATCTTTTTTTCTGCGAGATTTGGATGACATCGACCAATTTGACCCGAAAGCACAAGAGCAGTGGATCAAAGACTTTGTGTTTACTAAAACAGCTGAGGGATGGAAGTTGTCGGTATTGTATACCAACACAGCAAAAGACAACTTTTAAAAAATCCTGTTTTAAGCATTTTTATAATCTAATAAACACCAATACCTGCTGCAGCTCAGATGCATTCACCGCACAACGCAAAACGGATGTATCCATGCTGCGTATTGCTTTTTTGATTTCCTCATCTATATACTGATCAATTCCTCTTGAAATTCTGATATCTAATAGCTCTAAATTGGAATTGACAAAAAATGACCCGATGATCAATCCTTGCGCATGAAATACTTCGTCTACCGAATTGATATTTTCTTTGACGGCGATGTTTAAGGCCGCAAAGCACATGGAATCAATCATGTGAAAGGGCCTGAAATGAAGAATTCTTTCCCCCTTCAAATTAAAATAGTGAATACTATCAACTGTAGACGCTTGCGAATAGAACACTTTCTGTTCTAGAACACCGTCGGTGTCGTATTCCATGCAGATGCCTTTATACTGTGTGCAATTGCTGATATTTTCTAGATTCTTAAAATCTATTTGTTGCGCATGGATTTCAAAACAAAGGCCTAAGAGAATTAGAAAAAATTTGATTTTCATTTGATTTGCAATTGCATTGGTTTTGAAAATTAACGGAATTTAAGAGGAAAAATAACGTGAGACTTGAAATTTAGTAAATTCAACATCGCGAAAGTTTTAAAAACATTCGGTAAAGCAGCTACATGAGGACAAAATTGATCATTGGCATTCTATTTCTTTCGCTCAAACAACGGTACTCATGATCTTTTTCAAGCGGCCCAAGATGTGGTAGTTATTCAGTACTTCAAGTTATACAATGTGGAAAATGAGGATATTTCGAATCAAATACAACTCATAGATGAAAGAAAAATACATACCGGAATATTTTCCGAAAACAACCTGGATTTAAACTATTACATTGAGTCATGTTATTGAGAGGACGCTTATTTATTTAGCTTTATACAGTTGAAATTCTTTATGAACAGTACTTACATACTCAAAATACATACTGACAAGCAAAATTTTAATTTGTTGAACGATTTATTCGAATACACAACAAGTTCAAAAGAGGCTGTGTGGGAGTATGGTCTAGAAGAAGATTCAGCGGGCTTCGCAAATGCGCTTTGCCATTTTATCGATTTATTGGAGTCTAAGCAGCAGCAATTGGTTCAACATGGATTTGATTTCGATGAGGTATCGATATGGTATTTGTATGAATATAGCGGCCAATGCAATTTGGAATTTGAATCACAAGATTTAAAAAGACTCGGCAATTTAGGTGTGAAGTTGTGCATCAGTTGTTGGGAGGGAGGTGAAAACACTTAGAAATTGAAATAATGAACAAACTTTTTGAACTTATCCTGATATAATGTATTACGATGAAATTGTTGGGGATGAAGAGTAGAAATGGTTCCGCACAAATTGGTTATATAATTAACGAATGCCGTACTTTTCAGGATATGTTTGATGAATTAAATTTCATCTGATCGACAAGATCTT
>JACCDV010441069.1_pt1 | contig 17258 bp, 3 predicted proteins | sample 7446131 | NCBI WGS metagenome assembly JACCDV01 (sample SAMN15323448, study PRJNA562643) | freshwater metagenome | isolation source: river surface water | place: USA:Blue River Watershed | collected 2017-08-17 | reverse complement strand
TAGGTTTTTTTATAGTTAGTTTTTTATAAACTCAAGTTATCTTTACAAAAGGCAAATTTAGAAATAATTTTAAGTCTCTTTAATTCTCTAATAAATAAGCAATTTTAATTTTAAGCAAAAATTTTAATATATTTACATATGAATTAATTAGTCATAATTTATCCCATCATAATATTTTAATATTATCATAAATAATATTAATAAAGAATTAAGTAGCCTATAAAAATCATATTTATATCTCTTTAAATTATTTAATAATTATAAGAGTTATTAAAAAACCTCTTTATCTTATTCTAAATCGTAAGTTATTTATATTTTATTTGCTACTATGTTTTATTATTTTACTTATGATGTTTTTTATTTAAATACAAGTTCCTCTATTAAATCTATAATTTATATTTTTTAATCCATTATTATCTATTAAGATATTGTTTCTCAAAAATATATTTTTAATTATTTTTATATTAACGATTATTGTTATTAATATTTTTATATATAATTATGACTATTTTAAACATATTAAAATGATTAGAAAAAATCAATTGCTTATTACAATTAATCATAACTTGCAATCAAGTCCTATTAACCTTAATTTGAGTAAATTTGATCACATATATTATCTAAAGATTCGATTTATTTAATATAAGAGTTAATTAAATCTAATTAAATTTCATAATTTTGAATACTTTTATTTTTCTATAAATACTCTTTGACCACTTCTGGTTGTTAAACTTCTTTAATTTCATTTAGCAGTTTTAATTATATTTAGAATTCATCCATCTGTTATTAAATCTAATCGTTAACACTATCATCGTAATAATATTCTAAGTTTTCCTCTATTGAGCTAATATCATCCATTTATTAATACAAATTATAAATTATAAATGGAAGAAATATAAGTTGATTGAGAGTCTCTATATGTATCCCCAATAGCCTAACCATTGGCAGGACTTAAAATGGAAGACAAGCTTTATAAAATCTCTAAAAAACTCATAGATTTCAAGAGTGTTAAAAGAGGAGTCAAAGAAGTAGGAAAAGCAATCAGAAAAAATCTCAAAGGTTTGGTAGTTTTCGCTGCTGATGTTTCTCCTGTGGATGTTTTAAGCCATATTCCTGTACAATGTGAAAGAAAGAAAATTCCTTACATCTTTATAAGAAGTCGTTTATAGCTAGGATTAAACTCGGATACCAAAAGACCAACCAGTGTAATAATGATGACTTTTCCATCAGAGGAAAATAAAACATCCAAAAAGTTAAAAAAAATCTATAAAAAAGTGAAGCAAACTTTATATGAATAATGAAGAATTTAATATTTATAATTTTTTTAACAAAAATACTTATTGATATTATTTTAATTACAAATTTATTGATATCTACTTAATATTACAAAAGAAAACTAAATGTATTTGATCTCCTATAGATTAGATAAATTTAATGTTTTTATTTTTAATTTTAGAATAAAATGGCTTAAATAATTTAGTCAAAATATATTTAAGAAAAATTAACTTCTTTATATATATGATTTTTCTTTTAATTTTATTTGATTTATTTTGATCTTAAACAATTGTCAGTAGTTCAAACTTAGGAATTATATTAAGTCAAACAAATACTTGCAGTAATATAAGTAATATTAACAATATTACTTTGATGATAAATTCTTAATACTTCTAATCTACTTTCGGTGTTAATATAGGAGCTACTAATAACATAACTTATAGCATTCTTTCTGATGCAATTTAGTAAAATTCATAAGCTTATTTAATATAAGGGATTGTAAATTTAACAACATCATATATAATTTGATAGTAAATTGTTATTACAAGTCCAGGTGTGTATTTTAACTATATTTCCGGTATGTACAATTTTGTAGTTAGTTTAAATATTAATGGAGTTTAATATAAATCTGAATAAAAAATAAGTCTTAATTCTTAGAGTGGCTTTTCTTTAAATTAATAAATTTCATTTGCTAATAATATTCCAGGGACAAAATAAAAACTAAATATCAGTTTTTAAAATCCATGCTTGAAGGTTTCCTCTGGAACAATTGTTGAACTTATTTTAAATTCTATATTTTATCCTGGAGAATCTGAAAGTTAGTTTTTACCTTTTTCAGGCTTATAATAGAATTGCTAGGTTCTTTTAAACGGAATTTAATACAATGCTATTTGCTAGTAAAAACCTCAATCGACGACTATCACTCTTACTGGAATTTTCAACAATGATTTTTCTTAAAGCAGTTTATAGCTTTCAATTGATAATATTTTGGTTCCTTTGTAAATGACTAGTATTGCTGTTAACTTTTATTATAACCAACAATTACCTGCTAATATATACATAAGTTTATATTAAACTAATTTTGCTTTACAAATGCCCAATATTGTTCTAAATGATAATACCTAAATCAGTTCCTTGTCTTCTTAGGCTGTTTTAAGTTTTGTCATAAAATCTCAAAATGCATTAAAATACCAAGGTGGTTTGTATTTTTAATTTACTGATCCACTTTTTACTAGCAGTTAAATAACCATAGATTATACAATTAAAGATATTTATAGTGGATAATCATTATCATCAAATGGTTTGATTGCAAGTAATTCTTTACTAATAAGTTAAATACAATTTCCTTAGTATTTTTAGACAGGAGTTTTAGTGACTCTTTCTTTAAGAAATACAACATTTTCTTAACTTTAATCAAACAGTTAAGTTAAAGTATTTTTTAATAAAAATGGACTTCTTTTACTTTAAGGAACAGCGCTTGTTTATATTCTTAATTTATAGACTTCTTTAAGTAATTATATCATAAGTTTAACAAACTCAGTTCCTTGTTAAACTACGAATGCATAAATTACATTTTCAAATAATCTTTTAACCTCAAATAATATTTTTACTATTGATTTTAATGGGATATTTGAAACTTTAAATTTAGCCTAAGAAAACTTAATATTAAATCCATCATAAGGACAAAATATAACTTATACTTAAGGTGTATTATAAATATCAAATAATACTTCTAATTCAATATAAGTTTTAATGAAAAATCTTCTAACAAGTTGTAACTAAGCTAATGATTTCTATTTAAATACATAAATTAAGAGTTCTGCAGGATAATCACTGTTTTAAACTTAAAAATTATTAACTTTAAATAGCGGTACTCTTTACATATAAAAAATAGTTAGAATTGATATGAATACTTAACAGATTAGTTTTTTTATTTCTAATTCATTCAAAAATCATCTATTTGTGGTTTAAATGAATAATTCTATTGTTTAATCTATAAATATCACTTAATCGAGCTTTAATATATAAAAAAATAATTTATTACAAAGTTCATCCGACCCAACATTTTACTCACAACTGGGAACATTAGACAACCTTGCTGCTAATCAAGTTGCTACTATGACTATTTAATGCAATGGATGTGGATAGCAATAACCTTCATTATTCCTTTTATTCAAAAACAGTACAAAAATAACTCCATAAACAACACTTTTACAAAGCAAAAATTTATTCTAATAAATTATATAAAAATCTATTTTTATAATGGATTACAATGGAAATATTGTTTTTGTAAATCCATTAGACTTTTAATTTGATTTAACAAAAGTTATAAGTCTCAAAGATAAAAACACAGTTTTGGAATTTCCTCCTACAAATATTCAACAGCTTAAATACTCTATTTTAGAATATTTGAAATCTGAGCATTTCAATTATCCAATATCTGTTAATCTTTTGAAATACTAATTTTTCAACTTCAATCAAAACTAAATTCAACATTGAGAAATTCTAAACTCTTTAGATTTTGAATCTGTGATTTTGGATTTAGAGAAGGAATAAGCAATTTGAATCCAAGAAAACTGTATTGGAAATAATATGGAGTTTGTAATAATGAAAAGAAATCTTAATAAATGCATTGTTTTAGCAAGAGAAAATTACGAATTTAAACCTTTGAAAAATCCAGAAAAAGCTTTATAAAAACCTCAATAAATAACACAAACATAATTAAAGATAAAAGTTCCTGAAATTATTCAAAACAATGTAAAAATACAGGAAAAATGATAAATAAATACAATACCAAATCTATAGTCAGAAATATGCCCAAATTTTACCAGATAAAGCTGTTATTAGATTTCAAAGAATAAAAATTGCCAATTAACACATTATTACAAACACTTAGAATAATATACCGAAGAATATATGGGATTTTGTGATATAAAAATATTAGATAAAAAATGTAAATATAACAAATGCAAATATATTCATTATTAAAAAGAGGAACCTGAGAATAGTAAAAACTTGTATAAAATTTATCATTTATACGAAGCTTTAGACATATTTAACAATAAAGAGCTTCCAAGTTAATGGATTAATTGCGATTTAAGACATTTCGATTATTCTATTTTAGGAAAGTTTGATGCAATTATGTTGGATCCTCCCTGGGATATTCACATGACACTTCCATATGGAACTCTTTAAGACAAAGAAATGTTATCTTTGAGAGTTGATCTTTTATAGGAAAATGGGATTATCTTTTTGTGGGTAACGATGAGAGCCTTAGAGTTAGGAAGAGAATGTTTAAAAAAATGGGGCTATTGACAAACTGATGAAATAGCCTGGGTAAAAATAACAAATTAAAATAAAATTTCATGAGGAGGAAAAACAGGTCATTGGCTTAATCACTCTAAAGAGCATTGTTTAATTGGAATAAAAGGAAATGTTAGTCATTTATAGAAGAACTTGGACTGTGATGTAATTATGACAGAAATCTGAGAAACATCAAGAAAACCAGATGAAATTTATCATATAATTGAATGAGTTGCTCCTGGGGGTTGAAAATGTGAATTGTTTGCAAGGCCTCATAATAGGAGAAAAGGTTGGGTTTCATTAGGAAATTAATTACCAGGTGTTTTTCTGTAGGAAAAGGAGATGATTGAAAGATTCATTTAGAAATATCCAAATTTGAATCTTGACCTAATAACAACAAAAGGTCTTCAAATTGATAATGAAAGTGAAGATTTTCTAAAAACGGTTTATCAGGGACATTTGTTATAATTATCTTTACTAATATTACTTATAATGAAATGCTTAATTAATCAATGTATATAAGGATATACAATAGTATAAGAAATTGGTAAATTTATAAGCCTGAGGAGGTTATGGAATCGTATTTTTAGGAGTAGATCAAAATCAATAGAAATTTGCTTTGAAGTTTTTATTCTAAAATTGTTGAATGGAAAACGCTGAGGTTGAAATATTAATTTAATATATTATTAAAGATGCTTAAATTTCTCCTAAAATAATAGAAGTAATTATATTAGAGAGAAATATAATAATTGTTAATGAATTCATTGAATCTGTGAATTATTAGTATATTTTACTTAACTTTAATTTATAGTAAAAAGTTCATTATTTGATAGAGCTATTCTCTTGTGTAATTAAACTTCATGAATATGGATTCTGTCATTGAGATTTGAAATCTCTTAATTTTCTATATAATCAATAAACGAAGAAAGGTTTTTTAATCGATTTTGGATTATGTGAATTAGTTGATTTTTCTTTTTATAAAAATTAGGAGAATCCAAAAATCATTGAATATTATAAGTGAATATTTGACACTCAATAAACATATGGATTGTAAAAATAGTTTGGAACAGATGGGTATATGCCTTTAGAGACTTTATTGAGAAAGGAAAATACCAACTTTGGTTCAGATTTATGGGCTCTAGGTGTCATAACTTTATAAATATTAATAAAAAAGCAACATATTTTTGGAACTAAAAGTTTATGGTTTTTTGATGAAAATGATAAAATATAAAAAAATTAAGATTCTTTATTGCTTTTAATACTTTAATTAAGTTAATTGTTTGGTGATAGTGTTGTTTATAAAAATATAGAGTCTATGGGGGTTTAGGTTTAGAGTAATTTTAAAATTAATTCTAATTTTCAATAATTATGATATTTTGAACCAAATCTTCCAGATGATATATGGAATATGATATAACAACTACTTTCACCTGATCAGAGTTAAAGAATTGATTTAAAACAATGCTTATATAGACTTAAAGATTGTTACAATTTAATTAAATAATTATAATGATATAATTAGGGGATCATGATAGAAATATTACATGTATAGATATAAAGGATAATTTATGTATAACTGGCAGCTAAGACCATTGTATAAGTTTATATAATATTTAATTATAAAAATAGATTAAAAAAACTAATGGTAAGTAAACCCCTCATACAGATTGGGTAACTTAAGTAAAGTTTTCTAAAAATAATATCATTTCAGCTTCAATGGATGGTTAACTAGTTTTATATAATGATAATTTGCTTGTTAAAGATGTTATTAAAGCTCATAATGGTTCTATAAGTAAGATTGAAATAGATAAATTTGATGTTCTTATCTCTTCTTCCTATGATTATAAATTAAAAATTTGGAAAATTGAAAATAACAAAATAAAATAATAAGCAGAGCTAATTAACGGTCATTAAAACTATATACAGAATTTTGTTTGGAAGAATTCGTTATGTGTTTCAGCTGATAAAAATGGAATAATTTGTTTTTGGAATATCAACTAATAAAGTTTAACGTTTTGATAATAATTTCATGAGGGATAAATATCAAGCTTATAGTTTGATGATAATAATCTAGTCACAACAGGATTGTAAGATTAAAATATAAAGATTTTTAATTTATAAGACTTTAAGAAACAATAAATTATAATAAAAGATTAAAAAATAATAATTAAACTTATTATTTCTTAAGTTTATTATATTTTTATAACGAGTGATAAATATTTGAAAATTTATGATAAAAGGCAGAAATTAGAAGTATTAAGTCGATAGATGGATTTTTAATAAACTGAAATAAATCTAGATAAAAACATATTATATATAGGAACGAGTACTGGATAATTGATAATATTTTCTATGGATAATTTTATGATAATAAAAACTATTTAAATTTATGATAATAATTAAATAGATAAAATATTAGTTATAAATTAAAAACTAATAATTTCAGGTGAAAACAAATATATAAAAATATTAAATTTAGAGTCTTAATTAATTTCATTCTTTATTAATTCAACCAAAAAAACTAACAACTCATTTAAATTGTTGTTTTCATTCCAATATTTTAAATATTTTAAAAAACTCGGAATTAAATAAAGTTTTTCATCTAAAAATTTAAATTTTAATTTCTATAAGAATTATAGCTTTGGTGGTTATCTTGGATAGCTATCATCACATTCAATAATAATTTCTAAGTTTATCATTTCTTTTTATTTATTCATTAAAACTATCATTGCTTTCCAATATCTGAGAATTTAATCATTTTAGTCCATCGGTCCATATGAAAAATTACTATTGCTTGATTTTAAACTTTTTTCGTATTCATCAATTAGCTTAAATCATCTTATTCTGTTTTAATAATTCATTTAATTATAATTTATTAAATTAGAATTTTGTTTACTCTTTCTAGCAAATCTCTTTACAAATCTCCGGTGATGTTTTATTATATTTTTTCAATGATTTCCTGCTTAAAATCACTCTACTTATCTGTTTATATTTTATAAAAGTTTTAATGATGCTTTTAACTTTGTATTTCAATTTCTTCGAATTTCTATCTATTTATCCATGATTGATTAATTCCTTCTTAAATCTTGTTTCAAAGTTCTTAAGGCATTAGCTCATATTAATCCATTTGAATAAGCTATTATAATGTCATATGATTTAATAGAATCGCTGTTAATATCTCTTTGGTATTATTCTTTATACAAATAACAACTTTTTTGGACTTTTCTTTATATTGACTAATATCAACATTATTTTAGAAATCATTAAAAATGGTCAATTCAATATCCTATATTAATTGTTATAAATCTTAATTCTTTTAATGTAAGAGATTTGTAATATATTAATTTTAGAATGAAAATCCCGCAATAACGCTAAATAACTAAACTCTTACTTTATGTCTTATATTATCAATATCACTTTATATCTTATTTTGATTAGCATCTTTTTCTGCATATTTTGAGATAATATTTTATAAGGTAATTTTACTATCATTTCAAATTTACTATTTTTCTTCAATAAAAAAAGAATTTAAACTATTAATTTAGTTTGGCTTGTGTGTAATTTAAATGTTTTGAAGTTTGAACTCTTCAATTTTTGGTTTAATTTATCCAGATAATTATTAGCAAAAAATACATGTTTTATTTTTCTCCTAACAAGATTTATGATATAATTGTTTACATTCACAAATCTTTACATTTCCATAACCCGGAGAAAGATTACAAAAATAGCATAAATTTTAGTTTTCTGAATTAAAGCACAATTCTCCATTATTTTTCTATTTGTATCAAGTGAAATAAACAACTTAATTTTAATTATTATCAATATAGCTTTAAGTGCTAAAGTTGTAATTTAGTTTCAAATATTACTGAAAACTTGTTATTTGTATCTGAATTGTGTCTTTTATTTTCACTATTTTAGTTTTATTTAAGTCAATTAATTCTCTTTGAAAAAGACTTTACTTTTCCTATTATTCTTAACTAGCGATTTAGTAAACTCATATATTTAACTTATCTTTCATAATAGTTAAAATTTAACCATAAAATCCTTATTCCTATATTAGCTAAACAAAATCATTAATTTTATATTAATTTTTGACTAACATTATAATAATATTAAATTTATAAATAAATATTATAAATGGGAATAGATATAAAGTTCTTTAGACAAGATGAGAACAATTATCCAAACATGATTAAAGAAACATAGAAAAAAAGATTTAAAAATTAACAAGAAATCGACTGAGTTGATTTGATCACTAATCTTGATAAACAATGGAGAGAGATGGATTTCAAGGTAAATCAGATTAACAAATAAATTAATCAAAATTAAAAAGAGATTGGAAATATTGTAAAGTAAAAACAAGAGTTCAAACATTTAGTTGAGTAGAATAATCAGCTTAAAGAATAGAAAATTTAACTAGAAAAGGAAACAGAAGTTTTGTTCGATTAAATTTAAATTGAAATTAGAAAAATCGGTAATTTGTTGCACCCTGATGTAATTATATCTGATAATGAAGACAATAATAAGATTATTAGAACATGGGGTGAGATTCCTGATAAGAAAATAACATAAGAGCTAGGAGCATGTTATCATCACTAAGTTCTCTCTATGCTTGATGGGTATGATCCAAAAAGAGGCTCTAAGATAGCTGGTCATTGAGGATACTTTTTAAAGGGAGCAGGAGCGATGCTTAATTTGGCTTTAATAAATTATGGAATGACATTTTTAAGTAAGAAAGGATACACTGTAATGCAAACTCCCTATTTTATGAAACAGTCAATATTAGGAAAAACTTGTTAATTATAAGATTACGATGAACAGCTTTACAAAGTTACAACAGGAACAAATAAGGATCAAAGCGATGACAGCGATTTCTATCTTATTGCAACATCTGAATAACCAATTTCTGCTTATTTCTATGATGAAGTTCTTGATTAATAACAACTCCCATATTGAGTTGGAGGATTTTCAAGCTGTTTTAGAAAAGAAGCTGGCGCCCATGGAAAAGACACATGGGGGATATTTAGAATTCATCAATTTGAAAAAGTTGAATAATTTGTTCTATGTGAGCCAGAAGAAAGTTAAAAAGAGTTCGAAAGAATGATTGCAACTTCTGAAGAGTTTTATTAGAGTCTAGGACTTCCTTACAGAATCATATCGATAGTATCTGGAGCTTTGAATGATGCAGCTGCAATAAAATACGACCTTGAGGCTTGGTTCCCTGGTTATAAAACTTATAGAGAATTAGTTTCCTGCTCAAATTGCCTAGATTTTCAATCGAGAGGTTTAAATGTGAAATATTTCCCTAAGACCGGAAACGCCAATGCTGAAAAAACATACGTTCATATGTTGAATGCTACATTAACTGCCACAGAAAGAACACTATGCTGTATATTGGAGAACTATCAAACTGAATAAGGATTAAAAATACCTGAAGTTTTGGTACCTTTCATGGGAACTGACTTTATTCCATATTAAAACAAAGTGATTGAAAAAATTGCATAAAAATATTATATTAATTATTTTCTTTTGAATTTATTTAAGATTTGAAATTTAATAATTCTAAAACTTTAATATTGCATTTTTCTAATTAGTTTTTCTGTTTTATTAGTTTATTCTATTAATATTTAATTGTATTTGTTAATTTTACACATTCTTCTTAATATTGGTGGATTTATAAATGTTATTTTTCTATTTCTGCTTTAAAGCTAAATATCGTTTATTAATTTTCTTGTATTGTTTCTTAATACTTTTTTTCATTGTTTTATAATTATTATATTTGATTATTTTAAGATTTGTTAATTTCAATATTTTTTTCTTATTCAATTTATCTTTAATTTTTTAACTATTCAATAAGAATTAAACGATTCTATTATTCTTATTGTAATTTTAACAACTATTAATTCAACAAATTATTAGACTGTTAAATTGATTGAATCTTCTTTTATAAATTATTTATTATGTTATTCAATGATTATATTTCTATTTAGAATAAAATTTCATTATTTTTTTATAAATTTTATTTATCAAATTCTAATTCTTAAAAATTATTCTCAGAATCCTCTATAAGTTTTTCAAAGTAATTATTATCAGTTTTTCTTTAGGTAAAATCTTTATTTTAATTATTTTCATTTTATAGCTAATTTATTCTTTATGTTTTTTATAATTTTATCTATTATTCATCTTTGTGCTATTATATTTATATTTCTAAATTATTTAGTAAATCTTAGGTCTTATTCAAATTGAAATAATTATTTTATTTTCATAGTTCTTTATACTCTAAATTTACTTTATATTTTAATAAATCTAGTTTCCCTTGTAACTAATAAAAGAATGTCTGTATATTGTTAATTTTCTCTTGTATAACTGCTTTAACATTAATATATCTTTTGTTAAAATATAATTATTAGTTTTATATTAGTTACTAATAATGGGTTTTTAATTAGTCAATTTAAAAGTCACTTTTATATTTATAGATTGATTTTACATAAAGATTATAGTTAGTTTTTATTATAAGTTTTTTCTAATAAAATTAACAATTATTTTACTCATAAATTTTATCCTTAATAATTTACATTATAATGTTTAATGAATTAATTCTTATATAAATTAGGTTTTTGAATATTGATGAAAATATTGATATTTTTATACAACAGCCTTTTGAGATTATATAATATCTTAAGAAAAACTATATTGTTCAAGATAATGAATAAGAATACTATTGCTTAATATAGCAAACTCTTTTTAAATGCTCTGAACTATAGAGAGACAATTTTTAGAAAAATAAGATTAACAAATTGCTTTTATTAATTAATGTAAAAAAGCGTAAGAATATCTCTTTATAAAGAAGAACTAAAAAAATAAAGTAGGAATAGATAGTTTAGTCTTTCTTACAAAATTAGATTGTTTTAACATAAGCTAAATAAAGATAATAATACTAATAACTTATATCAGAAATCAACATCAAAAAATACAATATAATATTAACTCAAAATAACTTTCTAATAAACTCTTTAAAAAATCAAATAATTTTATAAAAAAAAACTTTCTCAATAGGATAAATTGTTCAGATAAAAAACAATAAATATTTTTAATTAGGAATCATTATTTATCAAGATAAAAAAAATAACTTTGTAATATACGAACTCAATGTTACAAATAATATCAAAGTTTATTAATTTGAACAATTGTAGTATTTTATTTATGATTATAATTTAAACATTTTTTATCTATAAGATTTCTACAGCAGTTTTAATATATTTAAAGCATTTAGTAAAATCTATATGAAGAAAAAGCAAAGCCCTTTATTATAATAAAAAGCAAACTTATAAACTGCTTATTAAGTATTAAAAGCATATTAAAGCTACTAAACAAATGATTAGGGAAATTATAAGCAAAATTACATTCAAAAAAGTGATAATAAATCTTATGGTTAATTCTATACAAATTAAAGATAGATTAATCTTAATAGATCTGTTAATAGTTATGAAAAAGAATAGCTCAACTCAAGTGATCAATTTGATAAGTAAAATTTATCTACAGATTTTAACCAAATAAAAGATAAAAATAAATAAGACACTTCACCAAAGACAATGAGATCAAATTTTACCAAAGATTCCATTTATATATAAAATATTCCTATTAACGAGATATAAGAAGAGGAAGAAAACTAGTCCTTTTCTCACTAATAATATCACACATAGTCAAAGGAATAGTCGGATAGTAACAATTATGATTTTAGTTTACTTCCAAACTTATTAGAATAAATTGGAAATTCAATGATAAATTAGTCTAACAGACTAAAGACTCAGAATTAAAGAAATTATGTTTCTTTTAAATCAAAACTAAAGGAGTAAAGATAGCAACAAATAATAGATTTAATTTAAGATCCATAAAAGTCGAGCCTGTTAAATATTAAAGAAGGATTAAAAAGTATTGAATTATAAAATAAGATATTTAATAGATAGAATTTTAATAATTCTTAGTTGTTAAAATGTAAGTAATTTTAATCCAGTGATTATATGGAAGGAATTATCTAACTTTAATACACATAAAATAAATAAGATAAAAATTAATAAGTTTTAATTATAATGTATAAAAAAATCTTATAAATTTTTTTTAAAGATTAGAATTAATAGAGTGAGGATCTATTAAGATTTTTCATGTATAAAAAATTTGATTATTTTTTAAGTGAATTCTTTATATAGATTTTGGAAGATTATTATAATTATAAAGATTCTTTGTAAAAACTTAAAGATAAAATTAGCTAAAATAACTAGTAAGAATATTTGATTTCTTTTGTGATCATTAGGTTTAAAATTATTACTGTATTAGTTTTAATAATCTCCTATTTAAATTATCTTTAAATTTAGATAAAAGACACTAAAATAACCTATGCTTAAATTATTATAAACGATTAATAAAAGATATACGATTTTATAAGATAGATTTGTTTATAAATAGACTAAATCTTTATTGATAAAAAAGTTCATAATTAAATATATGAAGAGTATTAAACAACTAAATAAATTGTTTAAAAAATATATTCATTATTAATTACAGATAATAAGATTTCTTATTAAGTATTTTAATATGGATTAATGGGTAAAAGAATTGATTAGGATGTAATAAACTTGATTATTAAATATGATAAATCTTTAACGCATAAAAACAAATAAATTTTACTGCTTCATTAAGTGTAAAAATCCATTTAATAAATCTATTATTACATAGAAATATATAAAATAAAGAACAAAATCGATTCTTTAAATATTATATAACAAATAAATACATTATACTAAATATTAAATGAAGAGTTTTTTAATAAAAAAGGTTTTGAATAAAGGATCAAAGTAGAAAGATTAAGATTTTTCTAATTTTTCACATCCCAGATATATTAAGAAAAGGAAAGTTCAATTTTTATATAAGACTAAATAAGGGCAAAAATGTACTTAGATTATTTTAATTAATTTCATCTTTTGAATTTGATGATTTTTTGTCTTTTTAAATAGATTGCCTATTAACAAATAATATTATTTTACTAAATCCATTATTTATATTTTATTTACAACATAGCTCAACTACTTAGTATCCATTTGACAAATTCTCTATTAAAATCAATCCTTAATGAATCAACTTACTTTCAGATTTTATCTGGATGTATAAAAAGTTATATTTTGTCTGTTATGAAGTAATTTCAAAAGAGAATTCTTTTTCTTAAAATTTTTATTATGCAAAAATGGAGTTCATTTGAAATTCCAAATAAATCGCCTCATAATTAACAATATGATCTATTCCAATTATGTTCATAATTAAGGTATATTTTAAATCCTTAAAAATAGAGTTGTTTAAAGCTTATAAAGATAATATTTCTATATTAAATAAGTAAAGTTCTTATTCTTATTTTTATTATTGAACTTTAAATCCATTATCCTATAAGTATTTATCTTGAAAAAAAGCTTTATTAATTAAATTGTGAATATCTGGTGTCTGAATATTCAAACAAACCATTTGAATGCCTTCTTTCCAATATCATAAAGGTTTAAAGTTACTCGAGTCGAAGTATTTAACAGAATGATAAACTCAAACCAAAGACTTTTCTAAAATAACCCTTAAGTTTTATCACAAAGATTCATTCTGTAACAACTATTTGATAAAACTATTATTCTTTGAGAGACAATCTAATTAATGAAATTGACTAAGAAAACCATTTTATTAAACAAAATCTTTTTTTTCTAAATAAATTTTTCTTATTGTTGTAATCCCTCTTAAGGTATACTTTTATCTTTCAGTGCTGTTTTAAGGATTAACAATTTTTTCTTATAAAGAATTCATAATTTTACTTTTTATAAGAATTTTTCTTTTTATATTTTTATATAACACAACATTGTTTAGCTAATGAGGAAATATAATAAATTCTCCTAAATACTCATTAAGCAACTAAGCTATTTAAACCTCTTAATATTCATTGCAATGGATTTCTAAAGAAAGTATTAATGGCTGATCTGTATTTTTAAAAGCATTATCTTTTAGGTATTTTAATATTATATCAAGTTATATTTCTTTGCATAAGGTATTGCCGTGTGTGACAATTGGTGTATCATTTTATCCATCCCAAATATCGATTTCTAAACATCAAAAGTTGCTCTCCAAAGCCTACATATAGCCAATAATGTCCGATTTTCCATAAAATTAATGTCCATTCAAATATGTATTATGGCTTGATTTAATAAAAAATTTATTTAAAGGAATATTTTCATATTATTAATAAGTTTATTATAAATATTCATCTTAATAAAATCAATAAACTGGCAAATAAAGAATATTGACTAAATCATTCAAATTTACTTCAAATTTGTTAATTTTATATAAACTCAAATGTTAGTCAAAAGGATTTGCTATTTTCGTTTATTATAAAAATCTTTCTATTTTTAAAATATCGAGAAATTCTCTTTGAGATTAAAATATTCAAAAATATAATTTCAAAAAATCATTAAAATTATAAATCTAATCTATATCTACATTATTTAACTCTCCTTCACAGATATTTTCAATTAAAAATTAATCAGTAAATAAATTTAAATTATTTCTTAATTATTTTTATAGATAAATTTTATGTTAATTATTTATTTTATACAATTCATATATTCATTTTTCTTAACTAATCTAAATGATGTTTTCTTAGTTAATACTCTTATAATTTGGTTTAAATGATTATTATCAAGAAACAATATTTATAAAACTTTAATTTTTCCATAACTTTTAGTTATAAAAAATATAAAATGCTTTGTTTATTAAAGAGTATTAAGAAAACTCCAAATTCTTAATAATATCAATTACCTCAATAAAGCATAAATAAATTTACTATATTGTTATGTTATCCTTCATAATACTTATGCTTTCATTTGGGTTTTATTGATAAACTCGAATTTTTTCATTGTTTTATAAAAAAACACTTTTAATATAAGGAATAAATAAGTGATAAAGACATTTACACTTACCATAAGTTTGAATAAAATCAATGAAGTATTTATTATCTTTGTTAAAAATCATTAAAACTTTCTATGTTTAACCCATATACTTTATCTTTACAATAATTCCTTTATCAAGAATATCAATTATGTTTTTGTTCATATATAATATTTATAATATGGGAAATTGCTTTTCATAATAGGCTATATAACCAAAAATTAAATAAAAGTTTGATGATGAAAGACTTAATGTTATTATCAAGGCAAAGTTTTAATGAGATAAGTTTCAATAACATTTAAACTAATATTCTAAGTAAATTATTATATTTAAAGAATAAGCTCTATATTTCTCTTAGATTGGCTAAAAAGATTCCGCTATTTATTATTTATAAAAGATTCAAAATGCTGAATAAAATATTAAGACTGTTTTAAATTAATAAAATATTCTGAGTTAACAAATATAAACGATAGAAAATACAATGGATTATAATGATTTCTTAAAATTAGTGTAAGACAATAATAATTTAATTAAAAATCTTTAATAATCAATAAATAACGATATCATAATAGAGGCAATTTAGCTAAATAAAGAGGTTGATAGTTAAAATATTGAAGTATAAGAAATGCTAAAATTAGGAGAATAAAACATTGATTATTATAAAAAAATAGAAAATTTGAAGAATGAAACCTAGAAAGAAAAACTAATTGTTAATGAGTAAGTAATAGAAACAAAATAACAAAAAATTGTTCAATTAGCTTAATAAATGTAAAAAAATTTATTTAATTTTTTTAATAATATTTTTATCTTTAAAATATTAAAGTATAATGGTAATTAATAATAAAACCTTTATTTTCTAAGATTTTTTATAAAAAACTCATATCAATGGAAGATATAGCAATAATTACTAAAAAGTTTAGGAATAAATACCTTTATAATAGCCATATTGGATATTATTTTTTCTTAATCTATAAAAATAATACTAAGAGATATAAGATTAGATAAATTCTTTACTTGGCAAACAAAATGCTTTTATAAAGAAATCAATTTTCAGCTCTTTAAGTCAATAAGAAATTTTAAATGAAAAGACATCTATAGTTAATTAGTTGAAATGAATCAATAATTTAGTCTAGCAAAGTACAAGTTCAAATTTGAAATAGAATCAATTGTAAATATATGATGGATTGGTTTAGATGAGCAAATTCAAGCTATCTTAATTATATAAACAAATTAGTAAAATTAATATTGAAAAACGAGTTAAAATCAAACCAGATTTATAATAAGGAAATTTTGACTTTTTGAATGATGAGTTTTAATAAACATAGTTTTAATTTGATGAATAAAATAATGTTTCTTAGTAAGAACTAAAATAGTAAATCATTATTACAGATAAAATCTAATAAATTAACCAATTTATTAATTCAATTCAAATGACTGTTTTTAGTTAGTCTGATATGATAAACTGAATTGATTATAATATTTAGGCAACTCATGATTAGATTTAGGACGGAAATTATAGCTTAAAAAATACTATATAAGATATGACTAAAGGAACTGCTGCAAAAATAACAAAAATGTTTATATTTTTGAATATAATAGCATTTGTTCTTATTATATTAAAATACAAAGCTAATTAAGATTAATGAAATTCATCTTATATTTCTATTAAAGTATTTTCTTATAAATATTCTAATTTAACTTTTGATTCGAAT
>JACCDV010617345.1_pt1 | contig 17261 bp, 15 predicted proteins | sample 7446131 | NCBI WGS metagenome assembly JACCDV01 (sample SAMN15323448, study PRJNA562643) | freshwater metagenome | isolation source: river surface water | place: USA:Blue River Watershed | collected 2017-08-17 | reverse complement strand
GAGGCATCTGCCGAACCGACAGGAGGACTGCATGAGTAGATACGGCAGCAGAAAGGGCTTCGACCTTGAATGGGTCGAACGCTGGGCGCGCTGCGTCAATGAGGACCGGATCCTGCCCGTGATCGGCAGGTTCTTCAACAACCGCTTCGTCCTTGGCGTGGACGAGACGGAATTCCTGATCGAAGTGCGTGGCGGAAAGATCGCCCGCATCTCGGAGGGGCTGACGCCGAACGATCTGGGCTTTGATTTCGCGCTGCGCGCGCCGTCGACGGCTTGGGCCAAGTTCAGCCAGCAAATTCCCCCGCCGATGTTCAACGACATCTGGGCGATGGCGCACCCGCTGCACAAGCAGCTGACCATCGACGGCAACCAATTGCCCTTCTGGCAGAACATGCGCGCGCTGACGCGGATGCTCTCCTTGATGCGGCAAGTCTGACGCGAGGACGACTTTCATGAACCAGCACGATCCCATCGTCGGCCGCTATGTCTATGTGACCTGTCAGGGCAAGACCTACCGGACCTATTATGAAGAAACCGGGGAAGGCATTCCCATGGTCTGCTTGCACACGGCAGGCACGGACGGGCGGCAGTACCGCCACCAGATGTGCGACCCGGATTTTGCGGCGAACTTCCGGATGATCGCCTTCGACATGCCGTGGCACGGCAAATCAATCCCCCCGTCGGATTTCTACCTGATGGAGGATGAATACAAGCTGACCACCAGCTTCTATGGCGAGTTCATCGTGGCCTTCTGCCGCGCGCTGGACTTGAAGAAGCCGGTGATCATGGGGCAGTCGATGGGCGGGAACGTCTGCCTGCATTTGGCGCTGAAATACGAGCAGGAGTTCAGCGCATTGATCGCGCTGGAGGCCTGCGACTACAGCCCCGGCTGGTGGATCTATCCGCTGCACCACCCGCATATCCATGGCGGCGAGGCGGTGGCCACGGCTGTGTTCGGCCTGATGAGCCCTGAAAGCCCGGACGAGTACCGTTGGGAGACGTGGTGGTACTACGCGCAGGGTGGGCCCGGCATCTTCAAGGGCGATCTTTACTTCTACTCGGTCGACAGCGATTTCCGCGATCAGGTCCACAAGATTTCGGGCCGCCTGCCGATCTACTTCGTGACCGGAGATTACGACTTCGCCTGCACGCCCGAAATGACCGAGCGTACCGCCGAGAAGGTCAAGGGATCAGAGACGATCATCTTCTCGGGCGGGCATTTCCCGACTTCGGAAGACCCGGCGAAGTTCAAGGATGTGATCACCCCGGTGCTGAAGAAGATCGTGCAGAACGATCCCGAACGTCGCGGTCAGGGGCGGGCGTTGCCCGGTCCCGTTGCCGCGGCGGGGGGCGGGTCTGCCCGCCCCGCCGCGCGACGTGTGATCGAGTTGTGATGCCAAGCGCCGGGCGCGGTTGGCGCGCCCGGCACCCCCTTCCTTCGCCCTTCGGATGCCCCGCATGTCGGAACGATCCTCTTCGACGAGTACCTACCTGCTGGTGCCGATCGTTCTGATCGCGCTCCTTCTGGGGACGGCGGCGATCCGCAATCCGAGCTTGGTGTCGCTGTCGGGTTTCGGGAGTGCGATCATCGTGGCGGCCCCGCTGACGATGGCTACCTATGCGCTGATGTCGCTGGCCGTCGCGGGGCGGGGGACCGTCGATCTGGCTGTGGGGCCCTTGATGGCCTTTATCAACGTTTCGATCGTGAAGCTGAACATGCTGGGTGTCGTGACCGGGCCGTTCGGCGTGTTCTTTGTCGCACTTGGGTTGGGCGTGCTGTACCAACTTCTTTTCGCGTTGATCGTGATCTGGGTGCGGGTGCAGCCGATCATCGTGGCGCTGTCGGGTTTCCTTGCTTTGTCGGGGATCAACCTTGTCATCTTGCCGCGTCCGGGTGGGATGGCGCCGGAGTGGATGGGAAGCTGGGGCCTTGGCACCACAATCTTCTCGCCCGTGCTGCTGATCGTGCTGATCGCCACGGCGGGCTGGCTTTTGTTCACGCTGACGCCGTTCTACGCGAACCTGCGGATGATGGGCTATGATGAACGCGCGGCTTGGACGAGCGGCGTGAGGATCAACGTCGTCCGCGTGGGGGCCCATGTCATCGCGGGGCTGTTCGCCGGCCTTGGCGCAATCTGCTACACAGCGCTGATCGCATCGGGCGACCCGACACAGGGCACCACGATGACGCTGACCGCCGTGACGGCGCTGGTCCTTGGGGGGGTAAGCCTTTCGGGCGGGCGTGGCGGGGTGACCGGGGCGCTGCTCGGGGCGCTGAACCTGTATCTGATCGGCTTTGTGCTGGCGACGTTCAACTTCGGGGCCATCCAAGCCTTCGTCACGCAGATGAGCTATGGGATCATCCTTGTCCTGTCACTGCTTTTGACGCTGCTGGTTCCGGTGATCGGGCGGCATATCAGCTTCATCTCGCCCTGGGGCGCGTTCCTTGTGCTGGGGGCGGTGGTGGTTGGCATCATGCTGCAGGTCGCTACGTCGGGCACCTATCTTCCGGCCGAACCCGTGGCAGGCGCGGCGCAGGGGCCACTGATGACGCGCTATCTGCTGGAGGTGCCGATGGCCGGTGCCGGTATCGGAATTGCCCCCCTCTCACCCATCCAAAAGGCGGCTTTCATCGCGGCCTTGGGACTTGTCGTGCTGGTCTTTACCGCACGTCTGATCAACGCCGAGAGCCGCGCGCGCCGGATGGGACTGTTCCTTTACGTCCTTGTCGCCGTGCTGATCATCGCGCTGTTCGCGCTGGTGGCGGCACAGGGACATTCCACCCTTCTTGACGGAGGTGCGCCGTGACCGACGCGACCGAACAAGACCGCGAGCCGCGCCCCGGCCTAATCCCCATCCCGCGATCTACCGCGATGGTGTGGGTCAACCTTGCCATTACCATCATCATCGCGGCCATCGGCTTTGGCGTGGGCTTCGGGCAGGGGGTGAAAGCGCAGGATGTGATCATCGGCACGCTGATCTCGCTGGCGGTGACACTGTGGCTTTTGAATTACGTCGTCGTCATCTTCGAGATGCGCGCCGCGACAAGGTCCTCATCCGCCACAGAGCGGAAGGGAGAGGTGCGGGGCCTGTGGCAGAGGAACCGGGCGCTGATCATTTCGATGGGTCTGCTGCTGCTGGCCTATCTGATCGTGACGGCGAGCGTGCCCGAGTTCCGCAGCGTTACGAACCTGATCGCGTTCCTCGTGCTGGAGTTGATCCTTCTCTTTGCCTTCAAGGTGTCGGGATACTTTGCGTCGGGACGCAGTGCCTTCATCGGGTTGATCGTGCTGGGCGCGCTGATCATCATCTCGTCCTTCACGATCGAAGGGTTCCTGTCGGGGCCCAACGTCAAGGCGATCCTGCTGTTCGCGGCGTTCTTGGGCATCGCCTGCGTGGGCCAGACGCTGGTCGCGCTGATGGGTGGCCTCGACCTGTCGATCCCCTTCGTGATCGGGTCGGCAAATATCGGGCTTTTGTTCCTGATCTCGCTCGGCGTGCCGTCCTTTGTGGCGCTTCTCTTCGTGCTGGTGATCGGAGGGCTGATCGGGCTGGTGAACGGGCTATTGACGTTCAAGCTACAGGGGCAGGCGCTGATCCTGACACTGGGGATGGGCTTTGCGGTGGCGGGGCTGACGCAGATCCTCACCTCTATCGGGTCGGCATTCGGGGGCAACGTCTTCGGGACCGTTCCGCCGTGGCTGCAGAACCTTGCCGCGATGAACGGGACAACCTTTGGGCTGGCCTTTCCACCGACCATCCTGATCTGGATCGTTCTGGCGATCATCGTGATCATCGGGCTGCGCTGGTCAGCCTATGGGCGTTACGTCTACGCCCTCGGTGGCAACCGCCGGTCGGCCAAGCTGATCGGGGTGAGCGAACTGAAATACTGGACGCTCGCCTATGTCATATCGGGCGTCTTCTCGGCGCTGACCGGGTCGCTGCTGCTGGGTTGGTCGGGCGGCGGGTTCAGCGGGGTGGGCGACCCGTACCTTGGCATCACGCTGGCCGCCGTCGTCATCGGTGGGACCTCGCTGATGGGTGGATACGGGGGCTACGGCTTCACCGTCATCGGCGTGCTCGTGCTTCAGGTCCTGTCGTCATTCCTGATCGGGATCGGCCTGAAATACGAATGGCAGCAATTCATCTTTGGCCTCCTGATCCTGCCGATGGTCGCGCTTTACGGCCGGGCTCCGCACATCAGGGCGCAAGTCTAAGGGGACATCAGACACATGTTCGGATCACTTTACACGACACAGGATGTGGTCAGCAGCGCCTATGCGGGCGCGTTGCTGGCGACCTTCTCCACCGCCATGCTGTGCTTTCTGGGCCTGAGCTGGACGAACGAGAAATGGCGCGTGCCCCTTGCCCTGACGGGCGTCGCGGCGCTGGCCTCGTCGCTGCACTATGTGGGTGCTGCGGCGCTATGGCTGCAGGCCGCACAGGCGAGCGGGGGCATCCGCTTCTCGGGCTGGTTCACGGTGCATCCGCTGCAAGTCGCGGCGGTCTACTTTTTTGCCGCCACCATGGGCCGTGTGCCGGTGGGCGTGTTCTGGCGGATGACGGCGGCAGCGCTGCTGATGGTCTTTTCGCGCTATCTGGGCGATGCCGGGTTCTTCAACCCAACGCTGGGGGCGCTGCTGTCCATCGGCTTTTGGCTTTACATCCTTGGCGAGATGTATTTCGGCGCGATGCCGGACCTGATCCGCAAGGGCAGCCGCGCCGTTCGGCTGGGGTATTTCTGGATCCGGCTGATCCTCACGATCGGCTGGGCGGTCTACCCAATCCTGCATTTCGTCGATGTCGTCATCGGGGCGGGCCAAGCCTCTGGCGTCGTCGCACTCTACACGCTCTTCGATCTCATCAACCTCATCACACCGTCGCTGATCGTCCTGGCCGTGGCCGGACAGGAACGCTACTGAGCCCGCCCCCTGACGGGTGGCGAAGCCCCTGACGAAAGGACAAGAACATGACCGGCGCCGACGCAATTGCCATCATAATCCTCGCAACGATCCTGATCGCTGTCGGGGTCTATCTACTCCACTGGCTGTATCGCCATTCGTCCAAGGACCAGAGCTTTGTCCGGACCGGGTCGGGCGGTGAGCGGGTCGTGATGGGCGGCGGGGCGCTGGTCATTCCGATCATCCATGACATAACCGTGGTGAATATGAACGCCATCCCTGTGGAGATCCGCCGAACAGGAGAGGCGTCGCTCATCACAAAGAACAAGCTGCGCGTTGACTTGGTGGCAGAGTTCTTCGTGCGGGTCATCGCCACGAAGGACGGCGTATCGACCGCCGCCCGCACCTTGGGCGCACGGACGCAGGACCCGATGGCGTTGAAGGAAATCATTCAAGGCCGCTTCATTGACGCCATGTCGGCGGTGGCGGCGACCATGACGATGGAGGAAATCCATCAGGATCGTCTGGGGTATATCGGACGGGTGGCGGACCTTGCGGGCAAGACGCTGGGACCAAACGGGCTGGAACTGGAAAATGCGTCGCTGACGGCGTTGAACCAGACCGACATCTCGGTCTTCAACCCGGCAAATGCTTTCGATGCCGAAGGTCTGACGCGGCTGACCGAAGAGATCGAGGAGCGTCGCAAGCTGCGCAACCGGATCGAGAACGAGGCGCGGATCGACATCAAGCTGAAGGATTACGAGGCCGAGCAGCGGGCGTTGGAGATCGACCGCGACCTTGAATATGCGCGGATCGAACAGGCGCGGGCTATCGAGATCAAGAAGGCCATTCAGCAGGCCGAGGTGGAATCCGAACGCGCTGCGTCTGCCATCCAGATCACGCAGGCCAAGGTCCGCGCCGAAGAGGAATCCGAGCGTATCCGTATCGCCAAGGATCAGGCCGTGGAGGCCGATCGCATCAGGGCGCAGAACGACATACGGTCGCTAGAAATCCAACGGGCCAAGGAAACCGAACTCACCGAAATCGCCAGCCGTACCAAGCTGGAAACCGAGCGGTTGCAGACCAAGCAGCAGATCGAAGCCGAGCGGATCGAACGTGAACGTCTGGTGAAGGAAGCCGAGATCAAGTCGCGTCTGGACATCGAGGTCTATGACACCAAGACATCGGGTGAGATCGAGCAGGCCCGTCTGGCCAAGGATCGCGAAGTCGAGGCGCGGCGGATCGAGACGGAGAAGCAGATCGAGCTTCTTGCCGTCGAAAAGGAGAAAGACGTTCGTGTCAGCAACGAGATGGCCGCCGCCGAGCAAGAGCGTGCCGCCATCGCCAAACGGCACTCTGTCGAAGTGGAACGCATCCGAAAGGACGAAGAGGTCGCGCAGCAAGAGATCGCCAAGCAACAGAAGATCCGACTGGCCGAAACGCAGAGCCAACGCAAGGTTGAGGATGCGGTCATCGTCGCCAACCGCGAGATCGAGGAATTGCGCGTCGCAGCGACCAAGTACATCGACCGTTATGTGATCGAGCAAGACATGGAAATCGAACTGGCCGACAAGGCCCGTCTGATCGCCGTGACCAACAAGGCAATCGAAGAGGCCGTGGCCCGCGCGAATGAGGCCGAGGCGCGCAAGACCCTTGCCGCAGTCGAAGAGCAGGTGCAGACCGTCCGCGCCGAAGAAAGCGCGACCCGCAACAAGAAGGTGGAGGTCATCGCCGCCGAAGCCGCCGCCGAACGCGAGGCCTTGCGTATGGTCAAACTGGCAGAGGCCGAGAAGTTGGCCGTCGAACAGCGCGCCATGGCCGAGATCGCAGAGGCGAAGGCCGCCGAGGTCCGCTATGAGACGGATGCAGAGGGCAACCGCAAGCTCAACGACGCCGAGAACATGCGCAGCGACGAAAGCCGCCGCAGCGCGATTTATGAGCATCTGGTCAAGACGCTGCCGCAGATCATCCGTGAAAGCGTCAAGCCGATGGAGAACATCGAGTCCATCAAGATCCTGCAAGTCGATGGCCTGCCCGGACTGAACAGCCCGTCCGAAACGGGCAGCGGCGGGACAGGCGCGCCTTCTGGCGGCAACATCCCTGATCAGGTTGTGAACTCTGCCATGAAGTACCGCACGCAAGTCGCCTTTGTGGACGGTCTGATGGAAGAAATCGGTCTTCCGCTCAAGAACCTCGGGTCGGCGGGCGGCATGTCGTTCCGCAACTTCCCGCCAGTGCCGGGTGCGAAATCCGGCAAGGACGACGACTGAGCCTGACGCAGGAGAGGCGTGATGCAGACCGATGAGGCAGAAGAAAGGCTGGACCGTCACGCCCTTGTGGTGGCGGTCTGGCTGGCGGCGGGGGCGGTCGCGCTGGTCCTGTTCCACATCGGTTTCGGTGCGGGTGGCGCGGTCTGGCTGGCGGGTGGTTTCGCCGCCTTGTTGGCGGGCTTTGCCGGGCATGTGATCGTCAATGCCGTCCTTGGGACCCGTTTCACACCGCGCGAGGTTGCGCTGGGGCTGGTCGCGATGCTTGCCGCTGTGATGGCGCTGGTGCTTGCGACGCTGGCGGTGGACGGCTTCGCTGAACGCTTCTTCCTGCCTGTCGCCGGTGGACTTTGCGCGCTGGTGGCGGCGGTGCTTTTCGCCATGCTCACGCGCCACGGTCCGCGCAAGGCGTTCGAGGTCTTCGACGTCATCCGCGATAACAACCGCCGCCCGGCCAGTCTTTTGCCGCATCGGGGAGGGCGGAAGTGACCGTCCTGATCCTGACCCTTCTGGCCCTGCTGGCGGCGCTTGGCGTCTATCTTTCGGTGGCAGTCGCACGTCTCCGCCCCGGGGCCGACGGATTCGTGGGTGCGGCCTTGCCCGGCTGGGCGGTGATATTTGCCACCGGTGGGATCGTCCTTTCGGGGCTGGACCTGCCCGCGCATCTGGCGCTGGTGGGCCGCTTTGGACTTCAGGCGAACCATCTCGCACTCGGTCTGATCCCCGCCGCGCTGGCTGTGATCCTTGTGCAGAAGCGGCTTTGGCTGTCCTGCCGCATCGCTGGATTGGGCAGCCCGGGCGAGGCGCTGGCGACCTATTACGGCAGCGTGGCTCTCCGGATCGCCATGCTGACGCTGACGGCACTTTTCGGCCTGCCTTTCGCGGCGCAGTTGCTGGGTGGGGCAGGGGATTTCCTTTCGGCCGTGACGGGCGGTGCGCTGCCGCGCGGGGTGGCGGTCTGGGTGCTGGGCTTCGCGCTGTTCCTGCCCGCCGTGATCGGCGGCTGGCGCGGTGTCGTGCTGTCGGTCGCCGTGCAATCGCTGCTTCTCGCGGTGCTGCTGGTCGCAAGCGCGGGCCTTGCAGAGGCCGTTTTGCCTTCGGCCGGTTTCCTGAAGGCAGGGCTGGCGCTGCCCGACGGCATCCTGTCTGATCGTTTGCCGGGGGTGATCCAGTATTCGGCCGGGATCGGAAAAGAAACCGTGCAGGGCGGCCTTTTCACCACCGTGGCCGTCCTGTCATCGGCGCTGGCGTTGGTCGGGCTGCTGCTGTCGCCTCCGGTGCTGTATATCGGCATGACGGCACGGGCGGGGCGCAATCTGGCCTTTGGCGCGGTCTGGGTCGTGGCGGGGCTGGTAACGGGGATACTGCTGCTGCTTGTTCCCCTGCTGGCAGCGCGGATGGCCGGCGATGCAGCAGGCTTCGCGCAGCAGCTTGCGGACGCGGACCTGCTTGCGGGGGCGGGTTTCGCCGTGCTGCTGCTGAGTGTCCGGTTGTTGGCGGCGGGGTTCTTCGTCTCGGCGGGAACCTTTCTCTTTGTGCGGGAACTGGTGCTGCCCTTCATCCTGCCGCAACTGGACGCGCGTGGTGCCCGATTGGCGGCCCGCATCGCGCTGGCGGTCGCGTTCCTGTCGGTGGCGACACTTGCAACCTTTGCCCCCATCGCCACGGCGGTCTTTGCAAGCCTTGTCCTGCCGCTTGCAGCGCAGATGTTCCCGGCGCTGCTCGGGCTGGCCTTCGTCCGCTGGATCAGCCGCAGCGCCATCCTCACAGGGCTGATCCTCGGCTGGCTTGCCGTAGTCTTCACCGAGCCGCCGGGTCTGATCCTTTTCGAGGGACTGTTCCTGAATCTGCCTTGGGGCCGATGGCCACTGACCATCCACTCCGCTGCCTGGGGCCTTTCGCTGAACCTTGGGGCCGTGTTGCTGGTGTCGATTTTCACCCACAAGGGTGCCGAACGCGATGCGCGCGACCGCTTGCACGACGCATTCGCAGCCCGCTGGAAAACCGATTTCGGCGGACGCGGCGCGCGCGGGGCGACATGGTCGCTGGCGTTCCTCTGGGCCTTCCTTGCCATTGGCCCGGGCGCGATCTTGGGAAACACCTTTTTCAGTCAGCCCATCTTCACCGAAGGCGAGGCGGCGCTGGGTCTCCCCTCGCTCTGGGTGTGGCAGATCCTCTTCTGGCTGATCGGCGTGCCGCTGGTATGGTGGCTGTCCTATCGCAGCCGCCTTGGCATCACCAGTTCGGACGGTATGCGCAGTCTGCGCCTCTCCTCTGAACACGACCGCGCGCGCGCGCCGGGCTGGATCGCCGCTGGCCTTGCCCGCGTGACGGAGCGATGAGATGAGCAGGATCGATCCCCGCGGCGTCGACGTGCGGCGGTTGCGATACTTCATCGCGGTCTGCGCCCATGGCGGCATGTCCCGTGCGGCGGCGGTCGTTGGGGTGGCCCAACCCGCGCTGACCCGTCAGATCCAGCTTTTGGAACAAGAGCTTGGCGTGCCGCTCCTCACCCGCAACGGACGTGGCGCGACTCCGACCGAGGCAGGGCAGATCCTGCTGGCCGAGGCCCGCGCCCATCTCGACAGCCTTGACGCACTGGTCGACCGTGTCCGGCGCGACTTTGCCGGCGACGGGCCAAAGATCACGCTGGGCATCTGCCCTACCATCGCACCACTTTTCCTTGGCCCGGTGCAGGATATGTCGCGCCACCTGCCCGGCGCGCCGGTACTGACCGTGATCGAGGCCTATTCTGGTGACCTGCGGAACCTCATGGCGGCGGGGCAGCTTGACCTTGCGCTGAGCTATGGCACCCAAGGCACCGAAGGCGTGCGGGAAACGCTGCTTCTGTCCGAGCGGTTGGTGGTTGCGACCCGGACCGCCCCACCCGAGGCGCGGATGACCCTTAGGCAGATTGCAGGGCTGAAGCTGATCTTGCCAAGCCGCATCCACCAGTTGCGCCGCATCATCGACGCCATTTGTGCCGGGCGCGGGCAACCCCTGACGCCCGTGCTTGAACTGGACAGTCTGTCCGCCGTGCGCGCGATGCTGCGGCAGGAACCGGACTATTCGACCATACTGCCTTATCATGCGGTCGCGGCAGATGAGGCGGATCCCGGCCTAGATCCCGTCCTGATCGATGATCCCGACATGGTGCGCCGCATCGCGCTTCTTCAACCCGAACGCGGGGTCGCCTTGCCCGAGGGTCTTGTCGGTGCGATCCGGGCCCGGGCCGAGGACATCCGCAAGACGATGGAGGCCGTCTGCTGACCGCGCTTCCCCGTCCTGCCAGAGGCGGAACCGATAGCCCCGATGTGACAAAGCGATTTCCCCCGGACCGCGCCGCCTGACAGGTTCGGACAGACCTTTCCGAAAGGACCTGACCCATGACGCACTTCGACCCCACTGCCGACTACGCTGCGATCCGCGACGGCGTGGCGCGCGTCTGTGCCGGATTCCCCGGCAGCTATTGGCGCGATTTGGATGCCCGCCGCGCCTATCCCGCCGAATTCGTTGGCGCGCTGATCCGCGAGGGCTGGCTTGCCGCCATGATCCCAGAAGAATTCGGTGGATCGGGGCTGAACCTGACGGCGGCGGCGGTGATCCTTGAAGAGATCCACCGCCAAGGATGCAACGCTGCAGCCTGCCACGCGCAGATGTATACGATGGGGACCGTGCTGCGGCATGGCTCGCCCGAACAGAAGCGCCGCTACCTGCCGGGCATAGCGGACGGGTCGCTGCGCCTGCAGGCCTTTGGCGTGACGGAACCCACCAGCGGAACCGATACGCTGTCGCTTAAGACCACCGCGCGGCGCGACGGCGACGAATGGGTGATCAATGGACAAAAGATATGGACCAGTCGTGCCGAACATTCGGATCTGATGGTGCTTTTGGCGCGCACGACGCCGCGTGAACAGGCTGCCTCACGGACAGAGGGGCTGTCGGTCTTCCTCCTTGATATGCGCGGCAAGCTGGGGAATGGCATAGACATACGGCCGATCCGCACGATGATGAACCATGCCACGACCGAGGTTTTCTTCGACAACCTCCGTATCCCCGCCGATGCTTTGGTGGGGGAAGAGGGAAAGGGCTTTCGCTACATCCTGTCGGGGATGAATTCTGAACGCATCCTGATCGCAGCGGAATGCATCGGGGATGCGAAGTGGTTCCTGCGAAAGGGGGCCGACTATGCCAAGGAGCGCGTGGTCTTCGGCGCACCTATCGGGCGCAATCAGGGGGTGCAATTCCCGCTCGCCCGCGCGCAGGCACATCTGATGGCGGCCGAGGCGATCGTCTACCGCGCCGCCGCCCTTTACGATGCTGGCCATAATCCGGGGGTCGAAGCGAATACGGCCAAGATGCTTGCCGCCGATGCCAGTTGGGAGGCGGCCGAGGCCTGTCTGCAAACGCATGGTGGCTTCGGCTTTGCCGAGGAATACGACGTTGAACGCAGGTTCCGTGAGGCGCGCCTGTATCAGGTCGCACCGATTTCGACCAACCTGATCCTGTGCTACATCGCCGAACAGGTACTGGGCCTGCCGAAATCCTATGGGGACACGCGCGCATGACCACGATGGAGCATGTTCTGGACCTTGCCGCGCTGTCGCCTGCGGCTATCCCCGCCGAGGCCCGCCGCTTCGCCTGCTTTTCGCTGTATGACTGGATGGTCTGCGGGGTCGCTGGGGTAGATGAGCCGCTTGCCGCTATCCTGCGCGGCGCAATGGTCGAGGAAGGTGGGACCCCGGTCGCCTCTGTTCTGGGTGGCGCGGCGCTCCCCGCGCGCGCGGCAGCACTGGTCAATGGCGCAACGAGCCATGCTCTCGACTATGATGATACGCATTTCGCCCATGTGGGTCACCCCTCTGTCGGCATCTACCCTGCGGCGCTGGCCGCAGGGGAAGAGGTGGGGGCATCGGCTGCTGCTGTGGCTGATGCTTTCCTGATCGGGGCTGAGGCCTCTGTCCGCATCGGTCTGCGGTTGGGCGCGGTCCATTACAACCGGGGCTTCCACCAGACCGCGACGGCGGGGGCCTTTGGCGCGACGGTCGCCGCGGGGCGCCTTTATAGGCTGGACCGTGACCGGATGCGGGTGGCGCTCGGGCTGTGCTCTACGCGGGCCTCTGGGTTGAAATCGCAGTTCGGCACCATGGGCAAGCCTTACAATGCTGGCATCGCTGCCGCGAACGGGGTGGAATGCGCCAAGCTTGCGGCGGCGGGGTTCACCTCTGCCGATGACGGCATCGACGGGCCGCAGGGCTTTGTCCAAACCCATTCCGACAGCCCCGTCGAGGGCACATGGGACACCCCGCCCCCCGGGCGGTTCCTGTTCACCGATATCAAATACAAGCTTCACGCCTGCTGTCACGGCACCCATGCGATGATCGAGGCACTGGCGGCGCTGGTCCGCGCGCAGGCCGTGACGCCCAAGCAAGTGGCGGCGGTCCGGCTGTCCACCGCGCCGCGCTGGCTGCGCGTTTGCGACATCAAGGAACCCCGCAGCGGACTTGAGGTGAAGTTCAGCTACGCTTGGCTGGCGGGCATGGTTTTTTCTGGCGTGCCCACCGCCTCTGACCGCGCCTACAACGATCTGTGTGCCCGCGATCCGGCGTTGGCGGCCTTTGCGCGAAAGGTGACAGTGACGGGTGACGCGGCGGTTGGCGACATGCAGGCGCGGGGCGAGGTCTTGCTAACGGACGGGCGCGTGCTGCCATTCTTTCACGACCTCGATGCGCCGATCCCGGCAGCGGCACTAGAGACGAGCCTGCGGACCAAGGCGCGCGGATTGCTGGGCGACAGGGCCGACACGATCTGGTCCGCCGTGGCCGCGATCGACACGCGCACGGCCCGCGATCTCGGCACGCTGCTGCGGGCGCAGGCATGAGCGTCTCCGCCGCCGACTGGATCGGCCGCCGCTTTCTCCGCGACGAGCGGATCACCCCCCGTGCGCTGGCCGGGTTCCGCGCCACTTTCGCCGGAACGCTTGGCCCCGGTGCCGTGCCGCCGGGTTTTCACTGGACGCTCGTTCCCGATCTGGCCGACCCCTCTGATCTGGGCCGGGATGGACACCCCCGAACGGGCCTCTTCCTGCCCGCCTTGCCGCTGCCCCGCCGGATGTGGGCGGGCGGAGAGATGGAGTTCCTGTCCGACTTCACACCCGATGACCACGTGATGCGCGAAAGCACTGTGGCCGATGTCAGCGTCAAGTCCGGGTCTACGGGCCAGCTTGGCTTCGTTACCCTGCACCATGACTGGTCGGCGGGCGGGACGCCGCGCCTGCGTGAACGTCAGGACATTGTCTACCGCGAGCCACCGAAACCCGGCACCCCCGCCCCCCCGCCACAGGCCGAGCCATGGCAGGCCGATGCCGTCTGGACGGTCCTGCCCGATCCGGTGCTGCTGTTGCGCTATTCGGCCCTGACCTTCAACGCGCACCGCATCCATTACGACCTGCCTTATGCGACTGGCATAGAAGGGTATGCAGGCCTAGTCGTGCACGGACCGCTGCAGGCGATCTGGATGCTGAACCTCGCCGCCACGATGCTGGGTCGTAACCCCGCCCGATTCCGCTACAGGGGACTTTCGCCGCTTATTTGTGGCGGGTCTGTCCGGGTCGAGGCCCGCGCCGATGGGGAAACCATCGCTCTGCGGGTCCTGACAGAGGACGGGGTGTCCACAATGCAGGCCACCGCGACCGTCTGACGGTCTTGTGCGATGACCTTAGCCGTGATGTGCCGCCACCGTCTTGACGGTGGAAAAGCCGTAGAGCGCTTCGAACCCCTTTTCACGCCCATGACCCGACTTGCCGGACCCGCCGAACGGCAATTCCACGCCGCCGCCCGCGCCGTAATTGTTCAGGAACACCTGTCCGGCGCGGACGGCGCGGGCCATGCGCAACTGGCGTGGGCCGTTTTCTGTCCAGATGCCCGCGACCAGCCCGTAGTCGGTGCCATTGGCGATGGTCACCGCCTCATCCTCGTCTTCGAAGGGGATGACGACCTGCACGGGGCCGAAGATTTCGCGCTGGGCCAGCGTGTGGCGGGCAGGGACATCGGCAAGGAGGGTGGGCGCAACGTAGAAGCCGCCCCTTGGCGCATCGGCCACGATCTGCCCCTGTGCGGCCACTGACAGGTCGCGACCTTCTGTCAGCATCCCCTCGATCAGCGTCTTTTGGCGGGCCGAAATCACGGGGCCAAGGTCGAGGTCATCGACAGCCGGCCCGACCCGTAGTGCCGCGTAGCGTGCGCTGAGGCGTGACAGGACCTCATCCATGCGGGAACGCTGCACGAGGATGCGCGCCCCGCACGAGCAGGTCTGGCCTGCGTTCTGGATGCCGCCGTTCACACGGAAGGGCAGGGCGCGGTCAAGGTCGGCGTCGGCAAAGACGATCTGTGGCGACTTGCCGCCCAGTTCCAGCGTGACGGGCACGTGGTTGATGGCGGCGGCCTGCTGCACCAGCGTCCCGACACCCACCGATCCGGTGAATGAGATGTGGTTGATACCCGGATGCGCCGTCAGGGCTGCGCCTGCTTCGGTTCCCGTGCCGGGGACGATGTTGACGGCACCGGCGGGAAAGCCAGCCTCTTCGGCCAGATGGGCCAGAGCGATGGCCGTCAGGCAGGCCTCTTCCGCGGGTTTGATCACGCAGGCATTACCCATCGCCAGCGCCGCCGATACCGATCGTGCAAGGATCTGCATCGGATAATTCCAAGGCACGATATGCCCCGTCACCCCATGTGGTTCGCGCAGCGTCCAGACGGTGTAGCCGTCCAGATAGGGGATCGTGTCGCCCATCACCTTGTCGGCTGCCCCGCCATAGAATTCGAAATAGCGTGCCATCGCCACGGCATCGGCCCGGGCCTGTTTCAGGGGTTTGCCAACATCCAGCGCCTCGATCCGTGCAAGGTCATCAGCACGGGCCATGATCAGCCGCGAGAGGGCCAGCATCAGCCGACCGCGTTCCGCCGCCGACAGCCGCCCCCACCTGCCGCGCCGCGCCGCCTGCGCCGCCGCCACCGCTGCGTCGATGTCAACCGCCGTGCCCCGCGCGATCTGCGCCAGCGGCGCGCCGGTCGAGGGGTTCAGCAGCTCGATCGTCTTGCCGCCCGTAGGGGGAAGCCATTTCCCGCCGATCAGCACCTTGTCGGTCTCGAACCTGGTTCCCGTATCCATAGCGGCCTCGTTGGCTTCTCTGCCAGCCTTGGCAGCTTGGGCTTTGCGGGGCGCATTCGTCCAATGCGCGAAGTGTCTTGCCGCAATAGGATGCCCGTCTAGCCGCCGATCGTGTCCATCTCGGGCGTCAGCTTGCCTTCCCAGATTCCGCGCCGGACCAGATCGCGTGCCACATCCACCGTCAGGTCTATCAGGGCACGCGCAGCGCGGCTTTGGGCACGGGCGGGATTGGTCACCAACATCACCGGGCGCGTGATTACCGGCGCGATGATGGGGGATTTCACCAGTTCTCCTCGGCCGACGAAATCATGTGCCGCAGCAGGGGCGAAGATCGTGTAACCGGACCCCCGCGCCACCAATTCCTTGATTTGCGTCATCGCGTCCATTTCCAGAACCACGTTCAACGCCAGCCCCTGTTCAGACGCATGTTTCGTCACCGTCCGCGTCAACCCATGCGATGCCGAAGGCAGGATCAGGTCCAACCCAACGATATCGGCCAGAGGGACCGGACGACCCGGTGGCGTCGACAGCGGCCATGCATCCGGGGCCGAAAAAAAGCACAGCTGCTCGTCCAGCAGATGCCGTGCAGTGAAATGTTCCTTGCGGTCGAGGTCATAGAGGAAGGCCACATCCACCGTTCCATCCTCCAACCATGTCTTGATATAGCCACTCATGCTTTCGATGGCCTGCAGACGCACGTCTGGCAGGTCGATCCGTACCGTCTCGGCCAGTGGGACCGACATCACCATCGAAACCGACGGCGGCATCCCGAAGGCCACCGCGCCCCGTATGGCAACACCCGCTTCTTTCATCTCGGTCACGCAACTGTCGAGGCTGCGGCAGATTTCCCGCGCATGGCGCACCAGCAGGCGTCCCTCGTCGGTCAGCAGTATCCCGCGCGGCGAGCGTACCATCAGCGGGACGCCCAGTTCATCCTCCAGCCGGATGACATGCTGCGACAGCGATGGCTGCGCCACGCCAAGACGCTGGGAAGCAGCAGAGAGAGACTTCTCTTCGGAAATCGCAACGAAATACTTCAGGTGCCGAATGTCCATCGTGCGCCTCCCCGCGTCCGATCCGACCGAGTCGCCCCCATTCGCCTCGATCTTTTGTATTCTGTATACAGAATTTTTTTCGATGCTATCAGTAAATTGTATGGAAAGCTGCGATTGGCCCGCTAATCTTCGGGCGAAAAGTGGTGGTCATGCAGACACTCGAACCTAGAAAAACCCTTGTGGAACAGACCTATGATGCGCTTGTGGACGCGATCTGCATCGGGTCGTTGGCCCCCGGCGAACGTCTGACCGAAGATGCCTTGGCGGCGCGGCTGAATGTCTCGCGCCAGCCGGTCAACGCTGCCCTTGCCATGTTGCGCGCAAACCATCTGGTCGAGGCGACGGGACGACGGGGCGTTGTCGTCTCGCGGATCGACCCCACGCTGTATCGCAACATCTACGACTTCCGCAGCGTTATCGAACCGCTTGCGGTTGAACTGGCGGGGCGGCAGACCCTGACGCTGGACGACCACGCCGAAGGACAACGCATCGTCGCGGATGGCTGGAAGGCAAAGCGCGCGAATGACACGCTGGGGATGGTTCGGGCGGATGTCGAATTCCACTCGTTCATCTACCGCATCAGTGGCAACAGCGTGATTGAGAACACGATGCGCGTCTACTGGCAGCACATCCGCCGCGCGATGGTCGAGATCCTGCGCGGCGAAGGATATCCCGACACGGTCTGGAGCCAGCATGAAGCGATCTACGCCACGCTCGCCGAAGGGCGCATCGACGATGCCGCCGCCATCATGCGCAAGCATATCGTAGGCGGGTTTGCCGTGATCGAGGCGCAGGGGCTAGGCCAATCGCGGGATACTCAAGGACCAGGTTAGCCGCGATCTGTCTAGCTTTGAAAGGAAAGGCCTCTT
>JACCDV010289473.1_pt1 | contig 17263 bp, 19 predicted proteins | sample 7446131 | NCBI WGS metagenome assembly JACCDV01 (sample SAMN15323448, study PRJNA562643) | freshwater metagenome | isolation source: river surface water | place: USA:Blue River Watershed | collected 2017-08-17 | reverse complement strand
CCCACCATGGATAATAACTCCAGCAGGAAGGAGTTTGTCTTTTCTGAGTTTTCGTACGTGTTGTTGTACAAGCTCAAAGATATCTATAAGCCGAGCATACACTATCTCGTGATATCGCTCCTCTAGACTTAGATATAATGCTTTCTCTCGCTGGTCTTTTTTTATCGCTACATTTTGTTTTTTAATCAGTACTTCAGCAAGCTCTCTCGCAAGATCTTGAAGACCTTTGCTTGGATTGAGTTTGATTTGCTCTGCTTGAGAAAGAGATACTTTTAAACCAAGTGCTAAGTCTTTTGTAATATCCTGTGAACCTATAGGGTAGACATCAAGTAGTAGTGGCACCCCTTCATCATAAGTTGTAACGGTTAGGGTATCTGCGCCGATATTTACAACACATACACCTGCAAGCCTGTCAGCTTCACGAATCTGTTTTCTTGTAAATGCATACTCTGATATAATCACATCTTGTACCTTCAGGTCTGCTTCCTCACACGCACACAATATAGTGTCTAAGTGTTGTTTCTGTACAAATATACACAATGCTTTCATGTCTATGTGAGTACCTCGCAAGTTTTGAGGGTGAAGTGTTGGAACTTTTTTTCCATCAATACGAAACTCTTGTGGGATAGTGTGAACAATTTTTTTGTTCTGTATAATATTTTCAGGAATACGCGATTCTACTTTTTCGTGCAACTCTTGGATAAGGTGATTGGTAATAGTGCCTGTTTTGTGTTTTATCTCCATCTCGGCGCGACTTGAGATACTTCCAACACCTGCTCCTGAAAGAGAAACTACAACTTTATCTATATGTGCAAGATATGTTTTATGAATATGAGAAATGGCCAGTCGAATACTCTGTGTAAGAGCGTCAACATCAGTAACAACTCCTCTTTTTATATAGTCTATATCGATAACCGCTGTTGCTACTACCTTTCTTTCGTTTTGATTTTCAAGTACGAGAACACGTAAAGATTTTGTCCCGATATCGAGTATTGTGATATGTGACATCTCTTGTTTCTTCATATATCTATCTAGTATACCTGTAAGGGTAGTGTATGTGAAGTCTTTTTGTGAATTTTTTCTCTAAAGCGTCCATTTCTTCACCGTGATCGTATCCGAGAAGGTGAATCATACCGTGAAGGATAACATACTCAGTATATTCTTTTGTTGAAATATTAAACAATTTCGCTTTTTTCTCAATCATCTCGAAACAGAGATATATCTCTCCGATCGTTTCGTCAATAGGGAAGCTGAGTATGTCTGTTGGTTTGTTGAGTCCTCGATGTTTTTTATTAATCTCTCGCATTGTTTTTGCACCGACACAAGTGATTGATAGCTCGTAGTTCTTTTTTAGAATTGTATCTTTAGTATGTGACAAAAAAGCACCGTCTAAAGGCGGTACTTTTTTTGTCGTGTAGGTAACTGTGAGATTGTGAGTGTCTAACAGTACTGGCATATTATTTACCTTTCTGAGTATTGAAAAACTTACCTAGTTTGATATCAGCTAGTCGAGCCTCGTTGTTTTTGATCTTCTTTAGAGTTGCAATCTTAGTTTTGTATGCTGAAAGACCTCGTTCTGCGTATCGTTTACTTCGAACTTTGTTTAGTCCACCCCAACTCTGAATCTCTTTAGTGAACCGTCTTAGCACTGAAGATGCTGATTCGTTGGCTTTTTTAGCTATTTGTACGTTTAATGACATGGGGTAGATTGTAGCATGAAAGGGTAAATGAGGCAAATGGGGAGGAGCTAAGAGACCTTGTTTAAGGCCATTTTCATCTCCTCGACATAATTTCCAATCTTTAGAGTTGGTTTTATATAGTGCAATAGACTCTGAATAATACGACCTATTTGTGTATTTTCTATAAGGATTCCAAATTCATCTTTCCAATCGGTAAGAAGTATTCCTTCACTTAAGATAAATATTTCACTTGTTGTATTAAATGAGTGTCTATTAAATAAATATGTTATCGCCTTTCTGTTTTCAAAATCCGGTAACGTTTGGGTAAGCTCATCCATATTGTTTAGGTGTTGTACAATGGTACTATACATATCTTGCTCACAATATCCCTCCATAAATATATTTCTTTCAATAATGTTTTTATGATTTTTTCTCACAATGTTATGGGGGACTTTAGAAATAGAATACTCTAGAGATTTTGTTGGCTGTATACCTATAACTGTTGAACCTACTGGTTGATTTCCAATGCGTAGCCATGCCTCAGAAAGCTCTTTTTTTCCTCGAAATAGTTGTATTCCTGTAGACAGTTCGGGAATTTGCATAGGCGCGTTGCTTGAAACACTTACACTAAGTTCTAGGAGTGATGAGGCTATGTCTGATTTTGATATAGTTCGATATACAAACTTTTTACCTTTCTTTATTTTCGATAAAAATTTTCTTGCGCATAGATTTTTTGTGTGTAGATAGAGGGTGGTGCGGGGGACTTGGATTTCTTTGCTAATCTGTAGGATTGTTGATTCAGCATGAGCAACGTTTAGTATCTCTAGTTCAAGCTTAGATAAGCCTAATATAGTAGCTTGTTTTGTTGTAAATAAGGGTTCTTTTGTCATAGTATGGATGTTTGTGTTAAAACTGTCGTGATTTATGACATAATTATTGCATAGGAGTGTTGTTTTGTAAAGCTTTTTTGGTGGGTTTTAGTAAAAAGTGCTGTTTTTAAAGGGTTTTGGGTATAGGTGGTATTTTACATACACGGACAGATAAACCATTTATTAACTGAATTCATGAACCTTATACAACAGTGGGCGGCAGGTGTCCTTAAAGATAACGATTCTCCTCGAAGGATTATTGTTACCCCTGAACCAAACTGCAATCTGGAGTGTTCACACTGCTATTTTGCACATCAAAAGGTGAAGTTGTCAGACACACCTGTTGACTGGATCAAAGTGATTGATTTTGCTTTGAAACATGATACGGATGTCTTAGTTGCCGGCAGAATTGTTACAGATCGAGTGATTCGATTTGTTGATCAATACTTGCAAATTGCACAAGCTCGTGGAACGCAAACGAAACTGAGTGTTGTCGACAACGGTTACACAATTAATCGTCTCGAGCGATATTTTCCTAGGATTGATTCCTTTAATATTTCTATTGATGGTTGTGATGAAAGTCATGACTCTCAAAGAGGTGTTCAGGGTGCAGCACGTGTTGCTTGGAATGCTGTGCATTATTTGAAAGGAAAAGGATATGATCCTGTTCTCTCAAGCTGCATATCTCCAATCACCATGAAGGGTTGGGAAGATTTTGAGAAAGAGGTTGAAGCTGCGGATGTTAGAATGGCAGTGACACCAATTTTACAGATTGGAGAAACCCCAACATCCTCGTTGTATCAATCTTCTCACCCTCGTGTTCAAGCTTTGGAAAAACTTGTAAAAGGTGTGCCCAAGCTGATTCAACTGCACGACGTTAGAGATGTTCGTGCAATGCGGGAGATTTTAGGGAAAGACATGGTCTGGTCTCAAGAAAATACACTTCCTGGATTGAAAATCATTCTGGATTCGGGGATTCATATTGTATTCAGACCAATCTCCCTTTCATATTTGACTGAGTTTCTGGTCGATGATCAGGGAAATATTCTCAGTCAGAAGCGGGTGTGCAATCTTGAAGATCTTAATCAACAAGAACTTTGGGCTGCATACTCTTAATTCAAAATAACACATAGCCATGCCAGTGCCTGCCGGAAATAAAGGGGCTCTTGTCCCAAGACCAGCGGTTCCAGCTGGGAACAAAGGAGCGGAAGTTCCTCGTCCTGGTAAGTCGGTTCTGAAGAAGTAATTCTACTTCATCAGAAATAACCATCATTAACCCTCCCGAGCACTTTACGTGTGCTCGGGAATTTTTTATAAAAATTACAAAACAATATCCATTAAAAAATACACAGTATCCAATCTTAAAAGCGCAATATTCTGAAAAGGTTCAACAATTTGCATATGATCAAAGTTTATTTTCTTCACTTAATGGTGGTGAAGGTAAGACTGTCAGTGTTCCCACATACGAAGAATATGTTGCTAAAAATCCTGTGCTTTTGTTTAAAGATAACTGGGGAAGATTGGTCATCGTCGGAGAGTTTGATTACCAGATCGACGGAGGATGTGGTAAGCCTGTTATCTATCTGTATCCAGAAAAAACTACAGATGTACATGTCGACTTTAAAAATACGATTCAACTTACAACTGATATCCCTGCATACACTAAAGGGTGGAATGTTCGAGCGAACCCAGATGGAACATTGAACAATATCATTCCGGAGGTATGCGACGAATATGCACGTACAAAACACGGCAGTGAATATGCACTTGAAGCGTGTCGGAAAAATGAATATCCATACATATATTGGGCAGGAAATACATTTCAAAAATATCCAAATATGAAAGATGGATTTGTTGTCAGTGCAGATACTCTTAAAAAAACACTTGAGGAAAAACTTGCGTATATTGGACTCAATCAAAAAGAGATTGGTGATTTTACCGAATATTGGTATGGAGAGATGAAAAAGAAAAATGCTCCGTACTACCGAATTTCATTTATACAAACAGGTGTCATGAATAAATTTATTCCTATGAGTGTGACACCAAAACCAGATACGAGTATACGAGTATTCTTGGATTGGGAGCCTCTACAAGAGTTTAGATTCATTAAATCTCAACAGCTTGTCAAGACAACGCGTCAAGGGTTTACATTGGTGGAGTGGGGAGGGTTGAAGAGGTAGTACTTGTAAGTAAATACAGTTGAATACGTTATACTACTATATATGTTCCGAAAAACTACACGACTATTTGAGCCAGCTTTCAATACGAAAAAAGCTTCTTTAAAGATGATGATTGAATCTTCTGTTGGGTATATTAGCTATGACCTGATACCTATATTTGCTATACCGTATGTTATTGGTTTGCTTACTGAGGGAAAGTATAAAGATGCCATAACAGCATGTTGGATTGCTTTTGCGATACATTGTGTCTTTTGGATACTTAACTACTCTATACGCGTATGGGATGTTGGTGCTAAGTATAAGATGAATGAGTATATAGAGAAAAGGTATAGAAAAGAAATATTTCTCAAAGATCATAAAGCTTTTGACCTCATAGGTACAGGTAAAGTTCAATCTATAGTACAAAAAGGTATAGATGAATGGTCAGAACTGAACTGGTCAGTGATATATCAGGTCCCAAAACTGGCCATTGGTTTAGCTTCAGGATTATATGTTATGTTGAAGTTTGATGTTTCATATCTTGTTGCATTTGCTGTACTTATGGTTGTGACGTATGTGTTCTATGCATACTTCAGGGTCCTTAAGAAAAATTATCAAGAGAAGTCAAATGATGTAGACGATATTACTAATGCTACTTCTGTTCGAAGTATCATGTCTCGACAAGAGATTGTATTTTCAGCAAAGGTTGATAGAGAAGTTGATGCCTTTATTAAGTTAAATGACAAGAGTAGGTTTTTTTCACTGAAAGCTGAAATACCTGATTATCTTTCAAATGTTATACTAGAAGCCACTGGACCAATCATATCTTTTGTGTTTGTAGCTCTTATTCTTTCTCAGAATCTCTCTGATGGAAATATTTCCGCTATTGATGTTGCATCACTTGTGTTTCTTGTATATTTTGCATCACGATTTGTTGCTCTTATGTATCATTCATCATGGATGATTAGACAGATTCTTGACAGTCTTCCAAAAATAGAAAAATTCTGGAAATTCCTAGATGAAACTCCAAGTCTTAAGAATTATGAAAATGGTGACACGTTTGTACAAAAAGATATTTCTATAATTTTCGATAATGTTAGTTTTGCATACGGTGAGAAAAAAGTTCTTGAGAATTTCTCACTGACTATTCCTCACGGAAAAAAGATTGCTCTTGTTGGTAAAAGTGGATCTGGAAAAACAACTATTGCAAAACTTGTAACTGGATATATGTATCCGGATAGCGGTATTGTTTCTATTGATGGGCAAGATTTGTCTAAGCTCTCTTTAAAATCATATTATCGACATATCGGATATCTGACGCAAGAGCCTATGATCTTCGATGGGAGTGTACGAGAAAACTTAGTCTACGCCTTAAATGATAGTGAATACGTCAGTGATGAAGTACTATGGAAAGCTTTACGTTCAGCAGAATGTGATTTTATCTTAGACTTAGAAGCACAGATAGGGGAGAAGGGTATTCGGTTGTCTGGCGGTGAACGTCAACGACTTGCTATCGCAAAATTGATGCTGAAAAATCCTGAGATTATTGTTCTTGATGAACCAACGTCTGCTCTTGATTCATTTTCAGAAGAGAAGATTACTAAAGCTCTTGATGAATTATTTAAAGGAAGAACGGTGGTGATTATTGCACACAGATTGCAGACTATTAAAAAAGCGGACAACATACTCGTGCTCGAGGCGGGGAAGATTATAGAGGAAGGAAAGCATGGTGAGCTTATGTCTAAGAATGGTGTGTATTACAAGATGGTGGAGTTGCAGAGTGGGTTTTAAGGGTACTGATTTTACCTCAAACCTATGCTATATTTACTTTCATGACGCCAGCAGATAATCATTTTTATAATCATAAAAAACAAGACGCCGCATGGTTAAAACGATGGGCGAAAGAAGAAACATATAAAACTCTTCAAAGTTCTAAGAAGAAAAAGATGTATGTTCTCGATATGTTCCCGTATCCATCAGGTGCAGGTCTTCATGTTGGACATCCAAGAGGGTATATAGCAAGTGATGTGTATGCTCGTATGAAACGTATGCAAGGATACAACGTACTTCATCCTATGGGATTTGATTCTTTTGGATTACCAGCAGAACAGTTTGCAATACAACATGGTGTCCATCCTGCAAAAACAACTAAGAAAAATATTGATACATATATTAAACAACTTTCAAGTATTGGTTTATCGTTTGATTGGTCACGACAGGTAAATACAACAGATCCAGAATACTATCGCTGGACACAGTGGATTTTTCTAAAATTATACGACTCATACTATGATGAGAAAAAAGGTAGGGCAAGACCTATTAAAGAACTTGAAGCACAATTCGCAAAAAAAGATAAAGCTTGGAAAACATACAGTAAGAAAGAAAAGCAAGATATCTTGATGAAGTATCGTTTGGCATATGAAGGATACAGTGAAGTAAACTGGTGTCCAGAACTTGGAACGGTACTTGCGAACGATGAGGTGATAGATGGAAAGAGTGAGCGAGGTGGTTTTCCTGTTGAAAAGAAAATGATGCGACAGTGGTTTATGCGAATTACTGCGTACGCAGATAGGTTACTTTCAGGTCTGGATGGATTGGATTGGAGTGATCATATTAAAACAATTCAACGAAACTGGATTGGTAAAAGTGTTGGTGTTAACTTTCACTGTACAATAAAAGATTTAAACATTCCTGTAAGTATGTACAACTCTGTGCCTCAAACGTATCATGCTGAGACATTTACAGTTATTGCTCCAGAACATCCACTTGTATATGAGATGGTAAAAGGAACAGAGTATGAGAAACCGGTAATGGAGTTTGTTGAGAAAATAAAACTAAAGAAATTCAATAATAAATTTGATATTGAAAATGAAATGGAAGGAATTTTCACCGGAAGATATATCAAGAGTTTTGCTGACACAGGAAAAGATTTACCAATCTGGATCGCTTCTTATGTTTTAGCTGATTACGGGACAGGTATAGTAAACGGAAGTGTACACGATCAAAGAGACTTTGCATTTGCAAAAAAATACGGCATCCCACTGGATGTTACTATGCTACCAGCTGATCCAACAGAAGCTGAGAAGGTGAAGAATCTTGAATATGCATACGTTAAAGATTCAAAAGGAATTATGTTAAAGCCTGCACAGTTTAAAGGGAGACTTTGGGGTGAGGTGCGTGAGGATATTATTGAACATCTTGTTAAGAATAAATTTGCAACTCGTCAAGTGAACTACAAAATGCGAGACGCTGTGTTTGCAAGACAAAGATATTGGGGTGAACCTATTCCACTCAAGACAGATAAAGAAGGAATTATCACGCCGTTAAAAACTACAGAGCTACCACTCAAACTTCCTAACGTATCTTCATATGCTCCAACAGGAACAGGAGAGTCGCCTTTGGCGGGTATAAAATCATGGATGAAAGAAGGTTTAGAAACGAACACTATGCCGGGATGGGCAGGTTCAAGTTGGTACTTTTTGCGATATATGGATCCACAGAACAAATCCGCTGTTGCAAGTAAAAAAGCAATAGACACATGGAAACAAGTTGATATGTATGTTGGTGGGGCAGAGCATGCAACTGGACACTTACTCTACTCTCGATTTTGGAATAAATTCTTGTATGATATTGGTATTGCAAAAACCGATGAACCGTTTAAGGCACTTCGAAATCAGGGTATGATTCTTGGTCCAGATAACAGAAAGATGAGTAAGAGTAAGGGTAATGTAATCAATCCTGACGAATGTATTGCAACATACGGTGTTGATGCGTTCCGATTGTATGAAATGTTTATCGGTCCATTTGATTCAAGTATGCCGTGGTCAACTGACAGCATTATAGGAAGTCGAAGATTTGTCGATAGAGTATTTAGACTCCATGAAAAGATTCTGGCGCAACCATCTACAGTCAAGACTGGTGTCAAGGTTGAATCACAATTGCATAAAACTATACAAAAAGTAACTGCAGATATAGAAAACTTTAGCTTCAATACTGCAGTTTCTACATACATGATTTTGTTAAATACAATAGAGGAGGGGACTATCTCAAAGTCAGATTTTGAAAAGTTTATTGTTTTGCTTGCTCCGTGTGCTATCTCAATCTCTGAAACTGTATGGTCAGCGCTTGGTCACACAGATTCAGTTCACCTGGCTCCATGGCCAAAAGCTAATCCTAAAAAGATTGTTGAAGAGTCGGTTACTGTTGGTATTCAAGTAAATGGAAAACTACGAGGGGAAATTGAGGTGACTATGATTGAAGAGGAGGGTAGTGTTATCTCTCGAGCATTGGAAATTGTAAAAACACATATTGAAGGAAAAGAGATTCGAAAAACAATATATGTCAAATCGAAGATTGTGAGTATTGTAGTTGGGTAAAGATAAAAAATATGAGATAATCACTCATATATGAACAACACGATTGATATACACGTAGAAGAAGTTGATTTACGAGCAAACCCTCATGCGCTCCGAGAATTTCAAACAACTGAGTGGATGATGTCCGATACAGAACACTTTGGAGAAGTTTTGATGGATTTTAGTAAAAAAAAGTTTTTGTATGTAGCTCGGCATCTTGGTACTATCGTGGCATATGTTGTATTTGAGACAAACATGGGTGTTGCAACTATAGATGTGGTAACCGTAAAATTGTCAGACAAAGCTCAGGCAATAGGGCGTGAACTTATCAAATATGTGATAGAACAAGCGCGAAAAAAAGAGTGTCATATAATAAAGCTTGAAACAGGTGTAAGTTGGAAAGCTCGGCTTATGTATGAAAAAATAGGCTTTAAGATACGCGCGGTTCTTCCAAACTACTACGGTAATCAAGAATACGTACTTATGGACTACAAGTTGAGAGACCAAGACTATGATTTAAATTAATGCTATACTGCTATATATGAACGAAACAACATCATTACAACAAACAATTAAAGGTCAAATCAAAGAAGCTATGATGGCTAAAGATACTGTAAAACTCACTGTAGTTCGAAGTCTTTCCTCTGCATTTACAAACGAACTTGTAGCTAAAGGAAAGATGCCAACAGATACGTTATCTGATGAAGATGCGCTTACTGTTATCCGTCGACAAGTGAAACAAAGAAAAGATGCTATAGATCAGTTTATAACTGGAGGCCGACCTGAACTTGCTGAAAGCGAACAAGCAGAATTAGCAATCCTTGAGCAGTATCTTCCAACCATGATGGCTGAAGCGGATGTGCTTGCACATGTTAAAGCAAAACAAGCAGAACTAGGTATCACAGATAAAAAAGATGCAGGTAAGTTTATGGCTGAAGTTATGAAAGACCTTAAAGGAAAAGCAGATGGAGCGGTGGTGAAGTCAGCGGTGGATGGACTATTCCAATAATCTCAAATAAGACTGTTGAACGAAAAATAAAAAACCTATGCCAGTCGGCGAGCATAGGTTTTTTATTTTGCAGTTCTTTTTAGTATCTAACATCAACTGCATTTCTTACATCCAATCCTCGAACTGATTTGAACAAGACATATTCAACAGGTTCAACAGAATCTGTTGGGTATTCTGTTTTATATACACGATATATAAGATCAAATTCTGAACCATTAACTGACTCTTCTATAACATAAAAGTTATATCGTGATCCGAGCCATGTCCCTGTCACAGCATCTTTTGCCTCAAGAGGAATGTCATATATTTTCATATAGTACTCACTTCGAGGTATGTGTTTGAATTCCATATCTGCAAAATTGTATATATCATACGGATAACCTTTTATATCCAATCGAAGAACTTCTGATTTTTGTAAGCTGATAGAATCAAGTTTAACAATCTCAAACCGAACCGAGCCTTGTAAGTTTCGTATGTTAAACATCTCTGAATCAATCTCACCGATCTTTATGAGATATAAAAAGAATCCAAGACCTAATACTAAAACTATAAGAATAAAATTTTGCATATTGATATAAGTATATCATGTGCTTGCATGTATTTGTCTAGTTCTAGTATACTTAGTGTATGGCAAAAGGAGAATTTAGAGACAAAAAAAATAAATTAAAAAAGAAACCAAAGAAAGACGCAGCAACGAAAAAATAATTCTTTGCATAATTTCTTTACAAGAATCATCTACAACCTAACAGTAGATGTTTTTTGTTTTTAAGTTTGTGTTTTTTGAAAAATGAAAACCCTCAACTCGAGAACTACGGGTGAGCGTAGGGGAGTTGAAGGGTTGATGTTAAAAACAAATCAAGAATTTTCAATGAACCGATCTGTATCCAGGTTTCTTGATTTTATTTGATATGTGCACAGCATAAATGAGGCTATGTAGCAAGGCGCAGATAGCTGGTGTTCCAAAGATAAGCATGTATGTGCCCGAGTCAACTGGGTTCTGCGTCCAGTATTCTTCCTTGTGTAGATAGGGGAAGAGGATGAAGACTGCTCCTGAGATGAGTAAACACATAATAATAAATGTGCCAATTCCAACCAATGCGATTGCTTTATAATCGTAGCTGTTCATGATTTAAATAAGGTTCAGGTTTAAGAATGTTTAGGATTTCTGATACATCATAAAAATATCACATAAAATACACTTTAGCAATTTTTTAATTTTGCACACGATAAAGGGTGGTAAATATCAATGTAAAGGCTCGTATAGTACCTAGAGCTTCTATAGGTATAGTGTCGCACAATATATCTTTGCGACATAGTATATGCTTAGAATATGGCACATATATGCAACTTATGATATTGTTCAACATGGAAACCTTAACGTATTCATCACAAAAATCTTATGTCTTTAGCACTTTTTTCTCATAACTTGAAATCCTATGCAATGGTCGTTCAATTGCTTCAACAAGCCACTGTTGAAGCTGGTCAAACGATTTTCATGGGCGGTATTATTTCTCAGCTGTCTCTTCCTCAAAATACAAATTTCCGTAATCGTATTGGAGCTCATGCAGACCCTGATCTTGCAGGTCATGCAGCTTCATGTGTTATCTACTCTGATCGAAAGCGCACAGTAGAACTCCTTCGAGCATTTTGGAGCTACTCTAGTAATACCTTGTTCATACTCAATGTGCCGACAAACACATACACACAGTATGAGCTCTGCTCTTGAACTTTTAAAACCAAAACAAAACCACTGAGTAATCTATATGTGCTCAGTGGTTGTTTTATTTTTAAGATTCTTTATTATTTACACTTGGCCCCACAAACCAAATCCACAGTTAATCCTATAAACGGATCTTTAGATTCTGTACCGTACACAAGCGCGCCGCCAAGAGCTCCTGTGATAGATACTAAGCCAAGTCCTACTATAGCTAGCAGTATAACCAGTCCATAGTATTTTTTGAAAAATTCCCCCACTCGCACAATCATGTTTTGAACCTTTGGAAATCTTACAGAAAACGACGTCATATATTGCCCGTAGAGCGTTGCGGCCATAGTTAGGTATGCCACAAACAAGAGTCCGAACACGTTACGAGTCATCTCTCCATACTCTTCATGTAGATGTGCAATCTCAGCGTTTAAAAACTCTCTATGAAGTTCAAGTGCGTTTTCTCCTGATATCGTTGCTGCGATACTACCAAAGAATCCTACAGTAAGTAGAAATGCTTTCAAAACAAAAAAAGTTTTTGAAAATCGTAATCGTTTAAAAACAGTAAGAATTTCAAGTCCTGCATATATTGCAAGAAATGCTATTGGTGTATGTACAATGATTGGGTGTAAATCTATATTCATATATATAAGTATATAACAGGTTTTGTGTTTGTCAAGTTTCTTGTCAAGAGAGGAGTCTGGACCCTTTTATGAAAGTCCTAAACCTCTTTTCCTTAAAGTGATATGGTGCTTTTTATACTCAGGAATTGTTTGTGCGACTAGATTCCAAAACTTTGGACCATGATTCATCTCAGAAAGATGGCAAAGCTCGTGGACCACGATATAATCCGCAAGTTCAGGTTCAAGGAGTGCGATCTTGCAATTAAAGTTTAGATTCTTTTGTGATGAACAGCTCCCCCATCGAGTTTTTTGATTTTTTATAAAAATATTTTTATATGAAAAATTATAAAATTGATTAAAATGTTTCACTCTTTTTTCTACAAGTTCTTTAGCTCGGATTGCTAAAACACGTATCTCTGCCCTACTCATCTTAGGTGTAGGTTGTGGCAATGTCTTCATATACGCAAGTTTTTCCACAATCCAATCTGTTTTTTCAACCAGAAAAGCTTCAGCTAGAACCGTGCTTACTCGTTTCGGTTTGGTTACCAAAACTTCACCTGTACGTGTGATACGGATACTCATATGTTTAGCTCGAGGGTGGGTTTTAAGAGTGTAGATGAAGGGTGGTGTCATATATATGAGCGAGTCTGTAATTTACAGTATAACATGCTATAAATAAAGCATGATTTCATTCTCAGTTATAATTACAGCATTGCAGCATATAACCCCAACAGAAATATTTGATATTATGTTGGTTGCACTCGCTTTGTATATAGTGGCATTGTTTATTAAACAAACGAGATCATACTTACTTGCTGGAGTTGTAGTTGTTCTTATTGGTATTCATTTACTTTCACAAAATCTTAATCTGACACTCACACGATCTATTGTGCAACCTGCATATACGTTTGTATTTATTATTATCGCTATTGTATTTCAAAGAGATTTGCGAAGATTTTTTAAATGGATTGTTATTGGACGACTTGATGTGTTTACAAACGCAAAGCAAATCAGTAAGGGTGCGTCTGCTGAGATAGCTGAAGCTTTGTTGTATATGGCAGAAAAAAAGATCGGAGCAATAGTTGTATTTCCAGGAAGACAAGATATAGATGATATGCTTGAAGGTGGTCAACCCTTAGGTGGAGATATTACAAAAGAAATTCTTTTAAGTATTTTTGACAGTAGTTCACCTGGACATGATGGTGCAGTTGTAATCGACGGAAACAGTATTCGGCAATTTGGTGTACATCTTCCTCTTGCTCGAGAATACGATGGATATAGAAAAGCAGGAACACGACACAGGGCTGCTGCAGGAATCACTGAAGATACAGATACGATTGCTTTTGTTGTGTCTGAAGAACGAGGTGTGATCAGCATGTTTACTGAAGGTAAGATGAGAGTGTTAAGTGATGAAAAAGAGCTACGCAGTGCTTTGAAAGATTTGACTGGTGAATCAGAGGTAAAACATACAAGTTTTTGGCATTATTTTTTGATAAATAATATAGGAACAAAATTATTTGCAATTATTTTTTCTCTCACACTATGGATTTTCTTTTTTGCGCAAACAGGTGTAATTAAAAAGGAATACAATATTCCACTTTCATTTCAGCTTCTACCTCCTACTCTTGAGATTGATGCAAATTCAGGTAAAAAACTCGTACAGGTTATTGTTGAAGGTAAAAGTAGTGATATTAATAATCTTTCAGCTGATAAAATTGAAGTGCGTGTTGATGCAAAAGATTTTGGTACAGGTACACAAAATATTGTATTAACTCCAAGTATGATTAATCTTCCTTCATTTATACAAGTATCAGATATAAATCCAGATGCTGTACGAATTATAGTTAAAGAAAAAGGGTTATAGGAATGACATACTAAAACATATGCAACATTCAGAACGAATACTCGAAGATGGTCTCATACGACTTGAAAAACATATCGCACAACTTGGACTTGCGTCACGTCGTGAAGCAAAAGATCTCATTGCTCGTGGTTTTGTGTCTGTTAATGGTCAGGTTGTGACAAATCCAGGGTATGGTTTTGATGTTACAAAAGATACCGTGAGTGTTCGACAAGATCCGGACCAGGCAAAAGAATATATCTTGTTATATAAACCAAGAGGAATTGAGACAAATAAAACATCGGACCATTTGCAGGATATACACGATGTTTTTCCACAGCTCTCTCACCTCTCTCCTATCGGAAGACTTGATGCGGAGTCTGAGGGGTTGATTATCCTAACCAATGATGGAACCTTGACAAAGGTCTTGACGCAGCAAGAGACACACGTTGGAAAGACATATAAGGTCACTGTGCGAGAGTTTGTGAGTGAAGATGCGTGTATGACCATGGCAAGTGGAATTATGCTTGATGGCGTTCCTACAAAGCCTGCGGAGGTTCAGAAAATCGATGATCATACGTTTACCATAGTGTTGCATGAGGGTCGGAAGCATCAGATACGACGTATGGCAGATGCTGTGAAGTTAACAGTTGAACGTCTTGTTCGTATTGCTATTGGAGGGGTTGAGGTTGGACAGATGAAAAGTGGCGAAAGTCGAGGGTTGAGTGAGGATGAGGTGTTGGGGTTGCGAGGGTAGGTTTTGGGGAGATGTTATAACATCTTATGTTAGCAAAGTTTCTTGATCTGTGTGGCAGAATATATACCTGTCTATTTAACACACCAAGCAAAGGATTTTTACCTCACTGATCCTGGTTTTTCTCGGAATAATCTTGAGTATTAAAGAATGTCCTAAATTTTTCACATACAAAAAGGGAGCCTATATGGTTATGATCTTGTTGTGTATGAAAGATTGACCCAGAGCTTTTTCGAATTTCTTGTCGTAGTTTCCTTGGGTGGTTACTACGTGTATAAGAACATGATTGTTCCAAAAGCTGAGTATCCTCGAAAATCTCCTTGAGATAGGTTTGACACCCCTCACATCTTGTGATATATAGCATCAGTGCTAGGGTTTCTCTTTATCAGGATTCTGCTTTAATCAGCATAGAGGCATGGGAGCCAACGTAGAATCCAGATTAAGAAAAGAGGTTTACCTAGTGCTGTGTTGCACCATCGTCTCGACGCCTAGGTGGGCTGCCGAACGAAGAACGATGGTGGTAACACATAAAAACCTCAAGTCTAGTCGCTCGTCACTAAAACCACGAAGAGACAACACGACCAAGATGCCCTCTCACTGCTCACGCGGTGGGAGGGTCTTTTCTTACATATCTCTCCCTAACCGCTCTCTTGCATACCTCCATGTTGTCCGACTCATCTTTTTTTCATTGACATTCAAGTATTTTATGAGTTCTAACTCGCTTACCTTTTTACCACACTCACGAAGCATCCATCCTACAGCTTTATGTATCAAATCATGCTTATGTGAAAGTAGGATATCCGCCATGGCATACGTGTATGAACCTTCATGTTTTTGTATAAATGCAAATGTCGTAACAACTGCAATTCTTTGTTCCCAAAGACTTTTACTTTTTGCTAACTTTGTTAATATTTTAAAAATCTTCTCTCTATCTTTTACTGTGTCTCTCAAATAGATACCAAGAAGTTTGTATGCTGAAGTGTCTACCAAATCCCAATTATTTATATACTCTGTATGTGCAAGATAATCTTTGATTATGGTTGCATCTTTTGTTTTCTCGTACTGTGCGATTAATATAAACAGTGCAGCAAGTCTTTCTTCATGAAATTTTGAAGTGAGAAGTTTTAACGTATCTTTTCTCTTCATATTTCTATACTTCTTTACAATCTCTCGTGTCAAAGGTACTGTCAATCCTAAAAAGATATCACCTTCGCCATACTCTCCTTTTCCAGTTTTAAAAAATCGCATAACATCTTCGGCACGTTTTGGTTCTCTATGTGATCTGAGTTCTTTTTGTATGAGTAGCATATGTGTATTATATCGTAACTCGTAACACTCCGTTTTCAAGAGTAAATCCTAACCCTTTATCTTTTATATAATTTCCGACAAATGCCGGCAATACAGGACCACTCTCTGAGCCTTTTCCTTGCCCTACAACGATATGTAACTTCGTGATATGACTTTCATGTCGTATGTATTCGAAAACCTCATCTAGGACCATTTTAGCCTCATCCATATTGACGCCATGCAAATCTATCTCATATACATGTTCATCTATTTCCATACGTGACATATTACTTGTTCTTACTCATCTTGCAAATAGTCTCATACTCTTGTTTTGTGACAGGAATGATTGAAAGTCTTGAGCCTTTTTGAAATAATTTCATCTTCTGTAATCTTTCAACTTTTTTCATATCATCGAGTGTTACAGGTTTTGCAAATGTATCAACGTACTGTACCGTCACACATTCCCATATGGGTTTTTCTTTTGTTGATTTTGAATCATAGTGTTCGTCTTTTGGGTCGAGTGCGGTTAGATCTGGTGCTGCAACTTTTGATACTTCGGCAAGACCAAATACTCCTGTAGGTTTTGAACTTGAGTGATAGAAAAGTATCTTGTCACCTGCTTTCATGTCTTTCATGTAGTTTCTGGCTTGATAGTTTCGTACACCACTCCAAGGGCTTGTTTTGTCCTTTTTAAGTTGTGATATGGGGTAACAATCACCCTCGGATTTCATGAGATAGTATGCTGTCATATGTATATTGTAGCATTATCTCCCGAGCAACTTAGAAATTCTTTCTTTGACCGGTGGATGAGACATAAACAATCGAGAGATAAAACCAACTTCTTGATGATCTTTATCTTCTTCATTACCAAATGGATTTGATATATACATATGGGCTGTTGCGTGTGATGCTGACATGAGTGGTATAGTATTGTGATCATGTATCTTACGAAGAGCATTAGCTAATCCTTGAGGATTACCCGT
>JACCDV010695740.1_pt1 | contig 17271 bp, 12 predicted proteins | sample 7446131 | NCBI WGS metagenome assembly JACCDV01 (sample SAMN15323448, study PRJNA562643) | freshwater metagenome | isolation source: river surface water | place: USA:Blue River Watershed | collected 2017-08-17 | reverse complement strand
TAATCAATATTAAATGAGGCTGATAGTGCGCAATCGCCCCTCCTTGCACATCTGGAACGTCAACGACTACATCAAGCAAACCCAAGCCAATATAATAAAGCAAGACAGCAACAAGTACCTCACCCTACAAAGGATTTTTAAAAAGATTTATCTTAGGCATCTCAATGATCATAAAAGAATCAAAAATCTACAAAATGATCTTGATAACTTTGTATTGATTTCACAGTCTCCAGCCAGGGCCATCGCAGACTACTTTCATCAAAAGTCTAAAATCTACTCTTAGTCTTTCCTCAAGATAACATTCGAGGCGCTTGCCAAAGCATACCAAATATCCAAATTTGATAACAGTGGATCATTGGATACACTGGGCTATAAATTATTTTACAGTTCAGAGTTTTCCAACTTGAGCGAAGAGTTAAAGTATGCATTGAGAAACAACAAGCTATAGTTTGACAGTGTTGCATCTATCCTGGATTCCTTGGTAAAGCTAGAATATATTGATTATGAGATCATCAATCTACTCATCCTCTATGTACATCTTTAACTATTTAGACAAAGAGGTAGATTAACGGAGGTAGTCCTTACTCCCTCCTCAACAACTGGGAAGGCGATAGAGAGTTTCAGATAGAGAAGAAGGATTACTATAATCCAAATGAATTGAGTGAACTCTAATCTCTGAGAAATAGTGAGGAGGTCAATACTGCTATTAGTTTTGTGAGGCATATCTACTAAGAGTGGTAAAAAAATCAATAAATCATGAAAACTTTAAAGAAGCACAACATACAAGAAATCAATCAGTTAGCAGATTAGATCATACACACTAGCCAAAATTTTAGGAAGCTAGTAGAGGGAATTATTAATGTTAGAAGACAATATCAACAAATGGTATAATTCTCAGCAAATGAGCAAGTTTTAAGAAACCCCAATTTAAGCTTCTAGCTTTTGGAGGTGGAGGAAAAGCTTCTTGCCACAAAGCTCATCACTATTGAAGATATAAAAAATCCTCAATCAATGCTTGACTCTAAGTAGTAAGTGAGAAAAATCTAATAAATTCTTCTAAGAGTGTTGAATGTTGAGCATCTTGATCCTATTTTTGCAGTTGTTGACAAAAGTTAGATCGAAGTGATCAACGAGCCCGAGAAGTTCAAACCAGACCGACATAAAGTTTCCATATTACTGAATGGCCTGGCTAAACTAGCATAGTTAGATCGTTATGTCTATCACGCTGCAGATGGGAAGAACTTGGTGAGTTTAAAATGGGAAAAGACACTTCTCAATCCTTAGGGCTCTAAAATACCAACCAATCTTAACTAATAACTCAACATCTCAAGAATTTATCGAAAGGTTTACAAATAAATTTGTCATTTTTTCAAAGAGTACTAACCTAAACTATAAAACATTTACAAAGGCAAAAATTTCAATGATAAAATCTAACTTCTCGACGCATTTTGCAGGGTAGGTCTGCATGAAACTGCTCTTAACTATATCAATATAACCGAATCTAACCTCATAGTTGATCTCAAGGAAATAAGTTAGAATACATTTACCTCTTTGGTCCATGTACTTAATAATATTGGTATTTTCATCAACAGTGAAAGTTTCCACTCGCAAATCATACAAAAGATAGCTGAAGATATTATAAAATAATAAGGAAATTTTATCCATAGAAATTTGAGATATACAATTGATGTTGCAAATTATCTATTGCAGAATCATCGAGGAAAGTAAAACTTTAAATCTCTTTATGAGAGAGTTCTTGATATATTAGAAGCTAAGGCAACATATGTTACTATCGAAGAAAAATAAAATGAAACTGTTATCGAAGCATTCAAAGTCCTAGCCCTTGAAAGGCCTCATAAATTTGGATCGCACCCAATATATCTCAGCTATCTTAGTCGATCAGCACACGATTAATACAAAAAGAATCCATACCACTCTATTCTTCGAGAGGCAGTATTCAAATGGGCAAATAAACACAGCAATCTGAGAAAAATGCAAAAATACCTGACAGCAGGTGTGAGTAACGGTCTTAAAAACGGCATTATTTTCAGTAATAGTGATTAGACTTCAATTTAAGGCACAGTAAGAAGTGGAGATTTGAATAGTTACATAGTTAGGCTCTAACTAAAAGATGGAGTAAAAATAAACTAGCTTCCGATAAATCAATACCTCAGCATAGACTACAAATAGCCTTAGAGAATATTTTCACTAAAATCCTTTTAATAGCTCAAGACAACCTTAAACGAACTCTTCTAATACGAACATCAAGAATTCGACCATATCTACCTTCAACTCCAATCCAACCTAGTCTAAATTATCAAATACTATCAGCCATGTCTGATTATTGATAGGATCAAATTCAAACTTATTGTTATCAATAAACTCAGACTTCCCTCCACCAATATCGAAACTAAAGAGCAATAGTTTACCAATAAGGCCAAGTTTTTATTAGAAGTACTTTAACTAAGCAAATTAGCCCATCTTTTGAATTAGAAGGGTATACTCAGTACTGTCCCCACTCCATAGGTTGTCAACTTCCCCGCCAACCAAAAACTCTAAAGCGAGAAATTCTAGAATGAAGAGAAAGATGTGATTGAAGTGGATGTATAAACTATTAAGATGCTACTCAAATAGGTGAAAAATATTATCCCAGATTTACTGGACAGTCTGACCAAATATATGAACAAGGAAACTGTGGCACTCACTGCCCCTCAATCAAAGTAATACCTCAAGGGCGAAAGACAGTCGATATAACTTCTATAGAGATAATCAAAGGAAAAACTAGACTTGACCTATTAGATGATAAATCTACGTTACTATAACGACAAAACATACTGCGAGTACAATGACTGGAGAGAAAGAATCAGCAAGAAGTATCAATATGTCTAACTGCCTCTGGAGGGTACAACTAACCTGACAAAAATACTGGCCAATAAATTGTGCGGGAATATCACAAATACACTCAATTTGCTACCTATCTGCAAACACTAAGATCGGGTGCAAAGGCTGGCTATTGACTTCAAAGTTTTCTCGCACTAGAGTGCTCCTTAAAAGATAGTTCCTGAGAGCAAATCTGCTGATCGCTAATTATAGTATATTGTCAATCTACAAAACTTCAAGCATGAGTTGAAGAACTATTACCCACCTCAGAAGCTATTGGATTTCATCTTCGGCTTCAAGTTTATCCATGATCTGAACAAGCGCAGTGCATAGAAAGAAAAGTTAGTCTTGCCGAGAAATCCTGAAGAGTATTTCAACTATCTCGAATAGCTCAACGACAAGAGCTATCTTGAATCCGCCTACGCCAAATACATTATTTCAAAGTTGGCCAAAACAGATAAGATCCGTATTCTCTTAGAATAAAGGAAAATCCTAAGGATAAACCTCAGAATTCTCTATCAAAAAGGCCTGATCGATGGTGTTGAATACTACAAAAGAATCGACGAGTTTGAGAGTGAAATAATAAGCGCTTTGAGCGAACTGAAGACAAAGATGCTTGACCATATGTAGGACACAATATTGAGTGGATAGTTCAAGATGGTCGATATAAAAAAAGAAGATATGTAGGCCTTCTAAGATATAATCAACAAACAATTTGCATATAGCCGCCATTTCGATGAGGACTTCATCTGCTCCAATGGAAATTACTAGCATGCCATCCATCTCAAGAGAGGCAGAGCACAAAGTAACTACATTAAGTTCTATCTTCTCAAGAAGATATCAGACAATCAAACTTTAGATCACAGATAAAAGCATCTCTTGAAGAAGTGGCATGAAGACATCGTTAAAAGTGTCAGCTAGTTCATCGTTTATAACGAATACACGACAATGCAGATTGGAGATGTGTCTTGGGAGGATTTGCAGCAGCTAAAACTCAAAAATTCACAGCTCAATATTAATAAGGATATGTTGTTGATTGATTTGATTCTTTAGTTGAATCATTTCTTGGATGAAGGATTGATTCTAGGGTATTAGAGGGAGGTTAAAGCTGAGTATATTAGCAAAAATTTCAATATTCCCACATTTTTGTTCGATAAGACCAATAATGGTTCATTTAAAAGGTTAGAGGTGGAGACTTAAGCTGCGATCGCTAATGAGTACTCTAAACTCTCCTAAAAGGACTTGAATAAAGTTGAGGAGCTGTTCCAAATCTATAAGACCCAAGGATTCCGAGAGCGTAACAGATACCAAGTATTCTGTAAGCATTTCAAGGACAACATTACTCAGATGAACTAGCAAATAATAAGAAACGAGCTGATTGAAGAATATATTAAGCACCTATAGACATAATTCTACAAGGAATACGATCCAACATTAGTATAATAAATCAAAGAAAGATAGACAGATAAATTATGGCGCTCAGTTTTCCAGCAAACTTACGATAGTTGCTCTAAGGAACTACTAAAGGAAGTTACCAAAAAGATTATTTTGAGACTAGAAATTATTGGTGAAAATGCTCCACCGTTTTTTGGAAATATGCTTCTCAAGTTACTGATCCACCCCAATATTGATGTCCACAGCAGAGAGGTAGTTTTCAATTAATTTAGAGCCTGATTGCTGCAATTGAGATTAATCATTTCGATCTCAATCTCGACTCAGCCGATATTGACGCCATTTCGAAATTAAGTGGAAAATCGATTCGTTCGTCCTAGTAAGTAAAGAGTGACTTGAAGACAATAAGCAAGCTTTCTCTAAATAAAGCCCTTCGATAGAAGGTAAAGAATTCCCAATGATTATATACAAATACATCAATATACTATAAAAATAGCTGCTTGCTTTATTTTGTGAAATTTATTGAAAAAGTTAAGTAGCAAAGTAATATTTATTTGAACAAGCATAAATGGAAAGGGTAAGGGTATTTTTCAGCACTGGTCCTATGGTGTAATGGTTAGCACCTTGGACTCTGAATCCAATAATCCGAGTTCAAATCTCGGTAGGACCTTTTTTTATATCGGAGTAATAATCCAACAATCTTATATTTATCGATCACTTCTTTCTTTTTATGAATTTTTCTAGGATATTGCTTGGCTTCTTGACTGGAACTGAATTGTAATACTCCATAAATGATGTTGTCTTTTTGCTTGACTATTTGATCGGACGAATCATCTCAATAGATTAAGTCAAAATGGCATTCTCAGTTTTTATTTCACTTTTTATTCCCAAAGCCTCAGGAGACGAAGGCAACTATCTCTTTAGCTATGGTATAAATGGCGCCTTTGATTTTGATTTTTACTTTTAACGGGATTTCTATTTTATTGATTTCTACTTTTATTTCTTTTATTAGATTTACCTTTAGATTTTTTTCTGCGGGTGAGGGATTTCCATGGGAATAGTTTGAACTGCGATCGTATTAGTAATTTTTTATAGCGGAAGCGGGGCAGGGAGAATAATGTTGATCTTTGGTACATCTTCCTCGCTTTTAAATTCCCAAACCAAATGATCACACGTTGCCTTCAAATTGAAATAATTAGCCGGCTTTTTTTCCCTCCCTTCGCTCTATAAAATTTAGTATGTATTGTAAGGTTAGCTATCATAGCTCTAAAATATTGAATTATTTACTGCGTGTTAGCTTTATTATGATTTATCGCTTGAGACTTCAGAATAGTGAGAGTTATTCAGTTGAGAAAGGATCATTTGGCCCTCACTGTCATCGTCAGCCTATTCATGAACTATACTCCTCCTTGTTTCGGGTTTGTCCTTCATGATACACAGTTTAAGAAGTTTCCTATTTCTGGTTTCGAGGATGTGATAATTTTGAATGGTTAGTAGATTGGGGTTGGGCGGTGTCATGTTGATTTAGTAGTAATCTTTACTTCATTTATGATAAAAATACTTATAAGCTTCCTTATTCTCGATAAATTCTCATTATTACCATAGTATCTCTTAAAGTACTATGTCTCATCATCTAGAAATTCAAGATCCCTGTAGTGAAGAACATAATCGATTTTACGAGAGCCAATGATCATGTTTATCGATTTGGATTGAAAGAAGTTAAAGGCTTAGCTGTATCGATTGTACCTTTCCTGCTTTATTTTGAGCACGATTGAATTGAACATCTTTATTCTTATATAAAATTAATGAATAAAATAAAGAAATAAAAGATCATTGGTATTTATATATGAATTATATTCCTTTTATTATCTCGTGCATGAGCTAGTTGACGACATCATTGTCAAGGTTATAGCTCTTGCCTTGCATTGGGTATTTTATGCGATATTCGATCGTGAGAAGTCGAAACAGAAAGAGAAGATAGTTGTTCAATGATTTCTTACCATTATCTTTCTGATTCTTGGTAAATTGGATCGTTGAAAGGATCCATTGGTTAATGTTACTTCTTCCAGGACGAGTTCCAACATGAATAGGAATCACTTACTCCATCTTATGATAGTGAATGCTTTCTTTTGCCTTCTTTGTCTAAGCAACCTATTTTAGGTTGTTGCGGGCTTCAAAGTATGAGCGAATGTAGGGCTATAGTCTCTACATATTTAAACTCTTCCAATTCTAAATGAAGATTACTAAACTATTTTGCTTTTTCTTCTAACCATCTTTCACACTTTTGAAGAACACCTAAAAAATCTATTTGTTCAAGCCTTACCGAAGAGTCGCAATAGAGGAGATCAAGCCTTGCCACTTTGATGACTCAAGCAAACTTTAATTATTATTGAGCCTACCATTTTAACCTTCCTTCAGCTAATTCTATAGTCGACTATTCTTTAGGTTGATATTCTTTATCTATTGCTTTAAATTCTAAAGTTATTTTCTTAATTATTCATTAATGGTCTTTTGCTATTTGAGCTATTGATTTTCTTTGAAGTGGCTCTTGGGTAAATTGAGATGGTCCTAATTTTCTTTATCCTTCTGATAAGTGCGTGACTTCATATTGCTCTATTGATTGATTTGGCTAAGATTATCAAGTTTATCTCCTCTGTCCTTGGTGAGCTGTAAAGTTCTATTGATATCAACCAATTTTCTATTCTAATCCTCGTAGTTCCGTAATCTTTGAATCAACTGGCCAATCTATTAATCCTTTGCTGAGACAAGAGCCTTATATGTCCTATCCATGCTGTCTGTTCTAAATATCTGCTATTTCATCTAGAGTTCATGCTGATGCGCCTACTTTTACAACAGGAATGATCTAGGTTATGGTATGACTACATGTGACTTAACTACTACTATAGCCTTGTCTTTTGCTACAATAGACTATTGTAGTTGGCTCTCAGTCGCAAGTACTCCTCAGTTTGCTCTTAGTACTTTTTAACTATCATGTCTTTATCATGGCCGTAGCGGAGTTGGTCTTCTGAAGAACGATGGTGCACCATTTGCATTTAGCTGACAGCTTCTCGTAGTTTGGTCTATTTAATGGGTCAGGTTACATTGAGTTAAAAGTTACGAGCACGCATTGCTTAATGGTATTCTCGATTAACTTAGTTATAGTTGAGCAGTTTCCTTGCAGCTTATTACTGTCTTGAGTATGCTTCTTCCATATTCCTTAATTCCTTCTCGTAAACTTTGACTCTGCCTTTGAGATCGTTAACTTCCACACTCGAGACGGCCCTGTTGCGAATAAACTAGTTGTGGATTGGCTGCGATTGCGTGCTGATATTATGGTTGGGCTGGTAAAGGTGGGAGGATGATCTTGGGTCTATTTCTTTCTTTTGTGAGTGTAGATAGGGATCTTTGATGAGTATTGGGGTTTGCATTTGAAATAAGCTATAATTAACGAAATTAAAATGTAAAAGTTATTAAATCATTATTTGAAAAACCTATTCACTTACCCCACAGCCTCATCCACCAGCTATTTGTATATCAATTGTGATAATCTGTATTGCACCTATGCCTACTCCAACTCGAAGTTAGTCATTATCACCTCTTACTCAGCCATCTAAATAGAATTATCAATACCATCTTTTAAAGGAGGAAGGCTGTTCTTGTCTATCTTATGTGGTTCACATAAGCTTCATCGATCTCTGTGTTTTCAAGTTAGACCGTGTCGGGCAGAAAACCGCAGAGGCAGCTTCCCCACTGAATAATTCGAGCAATAGCGACTCCGAACATCAGGTCGTAGGCTTAGACATTGTCTCCTTAAGTCTATTTCAACTGTTTGAGGTTCTTAAGATGCCTAGCTGATTCTCTCCAAGGCAAAGCCTTACCAAAACTTCCTCCAGGCCTTTCGCAATCTAGGGACTCGTTCAACACATCGTATATCATTTTAATAAAGACTGTCTACAGCTCTCGCTAGAATTTATATTTTTATGAGATTCGTGCATCAAGAAGAGAACTATGGTTGGAGTTGAACTTCAAGGTTTAGTATTGGCTGTTGAACTCACTCCAAATTATATCAGCAATTGCTGGCTTATGGGTTCTTTTAGAATAGACGTAATTACTATTTTCTTACTGTCTGAATTCTCTCAGGATATGTAGGAGATTGAACTCGATTGGCTTAGATACATTAGATTTAAACTGGGTCTTGAACACTTAGTTATCTCTAACAAACTAGCATATAGCAATACAATATTATTTAATAAAGTAGAGATTGGTAACGAACCCACCTCTCTAAGGCTGTGAAGGCACACTCATTACGCTGTTACTCTTGTCAATCGCTTAGTTTTCTTTTTATGGCTATTAATTTTTGATATGGAATATCTTATTGGTTGACTTTGCCGATGTCTCATCATTATTTTCTTCAGGAATTTGCACCAATCTAATTAAACCGCCCTACAACTCATTCTTATCCATATCATTTTCTTAGTTATAGTAAATATATTCATCCTCGTCTGTCTTCTACTGCCTTACTTCATGAGGCTGCAGCTACTCTGATTCTTATGTCCCTCCACACTATTGATCGATATCAATTTCAATGTTGGCTTGGACTTTTCTTCTCCCTCTGTTGGTCATCTCGCCAATATCAACAAATTCGTTATTTTAGACATCACTCTTTTTTATTTTTACTCTTTACCATCCGCTCTATTTCTACCATCCACCCAGCTGGAATTTCTTTATATGCTCCTCGTTGCTCTTTGCCCACTTTTTCTCGCTTTCCTCATTCATCTTCTAGTATTATTCGCTTTCATTGATCCTTTCGAGAGGTGCTTACTTTTTTTAGACATATTTTTGAGCCTACTACCATTTCTAGTTTCGAATCAGCTCGTCAATTCCTTGGATCTCCTCTTTGTCCTTCTTTATCTAAGACAGCATGGATGAAAGTTGCTCGGCCTGCTTTTTGAATGACTAAAGCGCTAAATTTTCCTCTTAGTATTTTTTATTAAGTGACTTAAGCTGGTTCTAATATGACCTTGGAGATACAAGCTGTTTTTCAAACATTTTTTTGACCAGTTAACTTATTTTATCGTGCTTGCTGGAAATGAACTGCTCTTTGAGTTCAATTGCACTAAGAATTTGGGACTAGTCGAATTTGGGAGAGCGCATTGCTTGAGGATACTTGTCTTCCCATTTGTGACTATTGCTACTCATCAGGCTGACGTTTTATAGGGTTAACTTTCTCTATGCTGGCTTTATCTGCTCAACTTATATGAGTTGTGGATTGGCTATGCCAGCTTTTTCCATCATTTTGGTAGACTAACTTTTGAATTTCTTCAGAAGCTCGATTTATTTTTTTCTCTCATTTATCTACACGTTATCTTCTTTTTCTTCGACAAAGAAGATATTATTTCTTTTGCCGATCAATGGATTTTTCACCTATTCTTCTTCAAGTCTCATGTAGATTTAGTCCTACTATGATATTTTATGGTGGAGTGGTTCTTACTATCCTTATTATTCAGATTATTCACTCTCATCATCTTTGTCGCCAAAAAATAATCCTCTTCGCTATTTCTACTATTAGATGCATTATCTTTATTTTGGAGCATTTCTTTGGAACTATTGTCTGGTTAATGATTCTTAGTTTAATTCATACTCCTATTCTGTCTCTAGTTTGAATTCCCTTAGCTTTTCATTGATTATTTCCAGTTATTTTTTTAATTTTTGCTTGCTGCCTACACTATTCAATATTTTTTCAAGACTATTCATGACTGATAAAAATTAACTATCCATGCCTTATTCTTCATTATTTCTAAGCCTGCTACTACTTAGTTGGGCCTATAAAATAGTCTGGTTTTCATATTTTTCTTTAAGTTCCTCAATAAATCTATTTTTCTTCATTTTCTTTTCCCTGGCTGAGACAGGCTTTGAACTTTTAGGATTATGTAATATTGTATTTTTAGGATTTCTCGCTGATTTTTTTTATGTCCTTTCTTGCTTTATATTCCTATCAAGTTTTAACACAAATTTTTCTTTTTTAAAAACTTCCTTGCTTGCTGTTTGTGGCAGTTATTTTCTTGCTGTAGTATTTCTTGAAGTAATTGCTTGTTTATTTTATTTTACGACTTCAGAAATTTTACTTGATTTCTTCCTCTTAGATTTGGGGGGCTTGGCGGACTATGTGGTTGGATTACTATTCAACTTCTTTGATTACTTTTTGATGAATTCCTTAGGGTGATCTATGTGGTTGGTCTTGATTATTGTGGATTTGCTTCTTTTCCCCAATCCGCCTTTATTAGGATTGGGTTTAAATTTCTTATGGGACATATTCACTAATGGCTATTCTTATTTCTATTCTTAGTCAGATACCAATTCTTCCTTCTTTTTGGCACTTGTTCCATTTCTTTGCCTCTAGACTGAAATTGATCTTTTTTGGGGCAAATGTTTTTTGAGTTAAACAAGAGTATTGGTACGTTTTTTAAGTGGGGCTGGATGATTCTTATTGGGGGATGGCTTGTTATCTGGCACACCTGAAGTATAAATGAAGTTACTTGGCTATTAAGGATGAATTTGATTGTTCTGAAGTTTTTGCCGATTGGTCTGAACCACCGCCTGAGGATCTTGGTTAATCTTTTTACCGTTTAACGTTATGTGATTATTAAAATAGTTGTTTATTTGGATGCCTCGCATTACTTCTGTTATCTGGTATGTTAATAATTTTTAATGTAATAATCAAAACCTTTTTATTCCCACATTTATTTACATCAAATCACATCATAATATCCCCTCCATTCATCGAACATAAATCAAGATAAATCTGCAAAAAAATCAAAGATTCAAACCACAGTTTATATACTTTAATCCTAAACTTGCATTTGTTGATATTGCTTGTTGGATCTTTTTTATACTTTCTAAGGCTGATAATTTCTTAACTGCTATCAGAGCAAGTAAGGGACATATTTCTGCCAGCACTGCGTCGTTGGATTATCCCTTCCATTGGTTGATCAAAATTAGGTTGTCAGTTTTTAAGCTTTATACTGAATCAAGAAGAATTAATCTGTCTAAATTTCTCCCGATTTTCTCAACCTACTTTTTCCTTACTTCATAGTCAATATGATATTTATAAAGCCTGTGCCTTACACATTTTCTTTGATCAACTTTATTGAGAATTTTGTTGGATTAAATCGGTAGCATATCACTAAAGCTAATAATATCAAAATATTTTTCAACTTCATTAAGGAAATATTGAGTGTATGGCCTTAACACAAATTGATCCTTTTTACTTAGATGCTTTTTGAGGGAAATGGAGTTGTCTAGAAAAATATTAGCGAAGTCTATGACCAGAGTATATTATTTATTGGGATACTATAAAACGAATGGTCCTGGAGATGCTGATAAGTAAGGCACTCTATCTATGGCTTTGATAGCATGCAGATAAAATGAAAATAGGGTCAATATTGAATACAACTAAGTTTTGACAGATTGGCTGGAATAGTTCTCTAGGATCTTACAAAATTAATTTGAGAAAAGTGGATCACTTTTGGATATTTTGATAATCAAAGTCCTCATGAGCTGATTTGTTGATCTGATATCCTCAAATCCTTTGCCCTTTAAGTATCCTTTGTTATTCTCATCTAGCAAGGATTAAACATATGAATTAGTTTATTGCGTCAGAAGATTGAGTGCAACTAAATGGTTTTAAAAGGCGTACTTGAGGAGATTGGAGCAGTAGCTTTTCATTTCCTCATACCGATTTATTGCGATCGTGAAGCACACTATAATTACAGCCTATCTCTCTATCGAGAAAGATTGTTTTAGTATTTCACGCTTGTTTGTGATAAATTTTAAACCATTTGTGATATCAATACTTTCAGAAGAAACAAGACGGATATACGGCCTTATACTTTTTAATACTTCTATTTCGTTGGTTTGCATTGAATGTATTATTTCCTTGAGCAAAAAGTAGATTTATTGAAATTTATTTAGCTCGAACTAACTATGTATATTCTTCAACTAATCTCTGCTGGCTTCTTACTTTTTGTTATGGGATCCCTAAATATGTTGCACTTTTTCGTTTATTTATTTAGTAGGTGATTTTCTAACTTGGATTGCTATATGCTATACTTCCTCATATTTAACTGCAGGCCTCTTCATTATTTAGTATTTGACGTAATGGTCAGAATTGTAGTATACCTCCTCATCGATCTTCTATATCGATCGATTCTCCTTCTTCATTCTTCTTATTTACCCGGGATATTTATCCAATTAGCTAGTTATTGTGGAGTGGTTCGTCGGAGTGATATCATGCGATAGATTTCTCTTAGAAGATTGGGAAGCTTTTTATGCCTTTTTGCGAACTATAAATCCTTATCGCTTTTCATGAAATGAGTGATTTTTCATATAAGTAAGTCAATAACTTTATTGGAATAGATATATACTGTGAAGAATTAATAATTTGAATGAATCGAGTAGTCTTCCATATAATCCAATAGAATACTTCAGTGCAGTATTAAAGTCTACAACTTCTGCATAGTCCTCAGCCGAACCAAATCGCCTTCCAAACATAGAAATTTCCAATCTTTCCCATCACGATAAATATGTATTTGTAAAATCCGCCATTCAATAAGATCGCCTTAGCCTTCTCAAAAGATTTCTGTCCCAATAGGATAGTAATATACGGAAGTGAAAACGGACTTAGATATGTAAAAATAAAAGAACTAACTAATTTGATTGATCGATATTAATAGATTGTCAACATCTTCGAAAATAAAATCTTTTTCGGATATCTCAAACTATCGATCTAAGAGCCTCCAAAGTCAAAAACAAATCTATGTAATCAAATAAAGATGAAGGGAATATAATTGAGCATGGTTAACTTATATTAGTGTAGGTTTGTTTGTTCCTTGAAGGCTAAAATAACTTATCATCCAATGTTATTCCGTCTGTTGGAAGTGCTATAGTACAAGTCTTTGATTTTGAAAAAAGAGAATAACAAAATTTATTAAAAATATGAAAGAAGACTGTAGTAAATCTTGAAACTTATTGATAATAAAAAGATAGATATTAACTACCCTTCCCAGGAAGTAATTAAAAGCTGGAATTAATAGATTTCTTACCTGGAGTCTGAGCCAATTCACTATGATAATTTCGTTGAGCTTCCAGACCCCATCAAGACTAAAAAAGACATCTTAAAGCTTCAAAAATAGCTATAATCATTTTCTGTGGACCGTCTTGGCAAAATAAAGCCAGCCATTCAAGATTATTTTCGAAAATATGCTGGCAAATAAATTAAATAAAGCTACCTCAGATAGCTGAGCTCGCATGAGTAAGATCATAACAAGGCCCTTGTTAGCTTTTGGAACTAAATAAAAAAACTTACATCCTTCGTACCTTAAATGTAAGAAGCTATTTTAATGTTCTTCAATTACTATTTATAGTTTGAGCATTTGCCTCTAAAAGTATCAGCATTAAAGGTACTTATTTTATTCAATAAAAATAATCCAAACCCTAAAAACTAGAATCTCGATCCAACCTATGCAAGAGTACTGAGCAATATAATAAAATTTCTTCATCTAAAGTAAGATCAATAATGTTTTTAACTTAGCCTTAAGTGTTGTTACATGCTTTACGATAAAATTAGTAATAGTTCGTTTGTGGGCTAGCTACTTAATGCTTTTAAAGATTTCTCTTTGACGGAAAAGCTCCAAAAACTATAGATTTTGTAAAAGATCACTTTTCGAGGAGTATAAATATATGATAAAAGAGAGGCTATTGATTTTTTAGTTGATATTCTATTACAAAAATAAATTTCGCTCACTGAGAAGAATAGAGCTTACAACGTAGCTGCGTATCTAGCATCAATATTTGGAAAGTAGGCCATAATGAAAGATTTTGAAAAACTCAATACAATGATTACGATGACCATGTAAAAGAATATTGATGCAAAACTTGGGAAAATAAAGAAAACGGTTACTCAGGCTAATTAATAATAGAGTGACTATAGTTGCGAATTCTGTGGAATAAATAGTGCTAAATTCAAGGATGAAAATTTATATGACTTGCATAAAGCCAAAGAGTGCAAATATATTACAAATTGTCGCTTTTGCTCACAAAACATATAGATTCCTTAGCTTTTCAAGCACTATATCGAAAAATGTACCCACAAACACTAATTCAAACATTGTGAAGATTGTTTTGAGGTCATTCAGCTTAAATAATAGGAAAACCACAATAAAATTTGTACAAAGAAGTTATAAACAAAATGCCCTTTATGCTATGAAAAAGTAAGCAGCAAACTTAAATTAAAATAGCATCTGCTTGTTCAAGGATGCCCTAATAACTCTAAATGATGTTATAAACGACATATTAATATCATTTTCGGTCTTAAGCTATTCTCTTTTTTAGCAAATCTCCATTGAGATTGATTGTTGAATCCATAAATGTTTGGCAATCTTGCTTAGAAGAAAACTAAATGAAACCAAATGTTTTAGCGTTTCCTTCAGTATCTACTTTATTGATAATTTTTAGCCTATAATCAGACAAGCCAGCTTGGCTTTTAATTTATTCTTTAAAACTCGCTTCATTTACTTCTGGAGAAAAACCATACAAAAACAGTTTATATGATCTCAGCCCCTCAGGTAAATCACTTACTGACTTCTTTTATGGCTTATTTTGTCTTTATTCCCTATTTTCATAGTTATTTTTTCTTGGACTATTATTTCTCTCTCTTTATTCATATCGACTTTGCCTTTAACCATCATACCTAGACTGCCTGCTCGATGAATTATTATAATCTCTATTGTTTTGCCTTCTGCTTGATTGTCCCTTCATTATCTTTTTAGCAAACATACTAAGTGTTTTGTTTGAATACTAAGTCAGTTCCTATATATAGAATGAATTTTGCTTGTTAATCGCCTAATATAATTTGGAATAGTCGGCAACAGGAACATCGAATTTTATTCCCTCATTGTCGGTTATTTGATTATGCAAATTAATACCATTTAGGGCACTTGATAAAAGAACTGACTTTTATCCTTTTGAATATGCGATAAATGAAACAAATCCCTTTTAATTTGACAGAAGAGAGATATTTTAAAGGAATTCCTATTTTGCTTTGGCCTTGAGAATAATATCCTAAACAAACTTTTTCTATGCCTGATCAACAAGATTTGATGCATTTATTTTGGCCAGCTTCTTGCTCCAAAACCATAAATTTTGCGAATCATCTATAAGCTTTATCTTGATATTTGCTGAATTTTCTGCCTAGAGCAGCTGTGAAACATTAGACTAGTCAAAAATAGTAATATTAATTCCTTCTTTGCCAGCGCGCCCAGTTCTTCCAGAACGATGTATATACTGCTCTGAATTCTAAGGAGGAGAGAGCTGAATAATGAGCTCAACATCCGGAATGTCGATTCCTCTTGCTGCAATATCAGTCGCTATCAATATCTTCTTGCTTCCCTTTCTAAAATTATATATGTTTTATTCTCTCTTTCTTTGGGGAATGTCACCGTGCAAAATTACGATGTTGTTGTTTTTTAATTAGTACATGAAATCGTCTGCCTCCACTTTCTTTTGGGTAAATATTATTGTTCGATTTGAAGGGTTATACTTTTCAATGAGGCTCTTAACAACGTCATAGCGTTATTATCGTTTAGCATAAATGGCATAGTGCTCAACTGTTTGCGAAGTCTTGACATCTTAATCTTTAACCATATTGACTCTCTTCATATTTTTGTCAAAATATTATTGAGCTATCTTGTTAACCCACATCGGAATAGTGGCTGAAAACATAATATTTTGTGTCTTCCCTGCTGCGCTGCGTACAAACTAAAATATTTGTTCAACATCTTCCTTGAAGCCTTTCTCAAGCATTGTATCAGCCTCGTCAATGCAGACAACCTCAAGATCAGCTAAATTAAGAGCCTTCCTTTTCAATAAGTCTATTAACCTCCCAGGAGTTGCAACTACAATGGACACTCCTCGATTTATTTCGTTTATCTGGCGGTCAATAGGTGTCCCTCCATACACAGAAACTACCTTGTAGACGGAATGGATCTTCCTTATCTCCTCACTAACTTGCATCACTAGCTATCGAGTGGGGCATAGGATTAAAAACTTAGGGGTTTTTATCTCCTTTAAGTGGTAGTTTGCCTTGTTGAATTTTTAGAGAACAGGTAGGGTGTAGCCTAATGTTTTTCCTGAGCCAGTGCGGTCACTTGCTAGAATATCTTTTCCTTACTAGATTACTTTAAATGTTTCCTATTGGATTGGAAACATACTAGTAATACCATTTTTTTGGAGCTCTTTAAGTATTCCGTGATCTGTGACAAATTCTGAGAAATTCTTTCTCACCCCTTAGCTTTTCAGGAATGCCGTTGTTGAAAAGCAAAATCTCTGAGATAAAGCATTGAGTGAATAGACCGATTGGGGACTATTGCCTACAAAGGGAATTCGAGCAATAGCCTGATGACCATTGACACATCGCCTAGCAGTTGAATATACCAGATTGATGAGACGGCAATTCTGCATATTGTGCTTGTTGATAAGTATAATTAATTTTAATCAAGGCTATTAAATGGAATTATAAAAGGCTAAGTAAATCCATTTGACTAATCTATCAATTTTGTTACTAAATTTAAGTTCACCAATATATCTGCATTAACATCATAATTATTTATAACAACTATTATGGATAGACTGCAACCCATGGAATTTTTATTTTCTACCCTTTCGCAAAAGTCCAACCAGAGTTCGGTATGTTTCGATCGATGCGTCAAAAAGGAGTAGATAGGAAAATAATTATCGACCAGTCAATAGGTGTGTTTAGGTATGTGTTGAATAAGATAGGGACTTGTTGGAAGAAATATCAGCAGGCATTAAAAATAGGGGTGCAATGATTTTAGGTGGGATATCATTAAATTGAATTACAATATATATGATGGATGAATAGGCGATCGAAAGGTTAAAAAATATTTCAAAACAAAAAAGAAAGGTAGAGGTTGAATAAACAGT
>JACCDV010824398.1_pt1 | contig 17273 bp, 8 predicted proteins | sample 7446131 | NCBI WGS metagenome assembly JACCDV01 (sample SAMN15323448, study PRJNA562643) | freshwater metagenome | isolation source: river surface water | place: USA:Blue River Watershed | collected 2017-08-17 | reverse complement strand
CGTGACAGTTGGCATGGGTTGTATAAAACCACATTTACCCTTGACAAATGGGCGCCATTTAGTAAGCCAGGCCATTGGAACGATCCGGATATGATGATCCTTGGCAATGTAACCACAGGGTCTGATATGCATCCCACACGGCTTACGCCAGATGAGCAATACTGTCATGTCAGCCTTTTTGCCTTATTGAGCGCACCGATGCTCATTGGTTGTCCGATCGACCAGCTCGACAGTTTCACGCTCAACCTGCTGACGAATGATGAAGTGATTGCCATCGACCAGGATCCCTTGGGGAAATCGGCCAGATTGGTCAGCGAGGATCAAGGTGTTCAGGTATGGCTCAAAGCATTGAGTGGAGGCGAATGGGCTATAGGCCTCTTCAATACCGCCAATTACGGTAAAGATCCACAGTCGTATTTCAGGTGGGGTGACGAGCCGGCAGTAACTTACCGGTTTGACCCTGCGAAACTGGGTTTAGAAGGCCAATGGCAATTGCGGGATAGCTGGAGGCAAATTGATCTCCCTTCAGCTATTACAGACTTTGTCATTCCGCACCATGGCGTGAAACTGCTTAAGCTTACACGCAATATCCTCGCCGATACCATTTATCTGCATCAACTGCCCATCCAGTCTTTTTCCGAAGGCATAAGGCCTGTCAAAACCGGAACCAATTATCAGGGCGACTCCATGCGGATTGCCGGTAAATATTTCAGCAATGGCATTGGGTTGCAGTCGGTCAGCGTACTCCCTTTCCAACTCAACGGCAAAGGCATCAGGTTTCAGGCAAGGGTGGGGGCAGATGATATGGGCAACAAGGAAATACCCATACGGTTCCATGTGCTGGGTGATGGCAAGTTGCTGTTTCAGAGCAAGGAAATGAAGGTGGGTGATACCGCTGAAATGGTTGATGTAGATTTGAAAGGCATCCAGCGGCTCGGTCTGCTGGTGACTGATGAAGTAAAAGGCATCAGCAACAAGCGCACTTATGGCAACTGGACTGACGCCATGTTGCTGATGGAAAAAGGTCAATTGCCCGAACAGGTTCCCAATGAGGGGAAAAAATATATCCAAACGCCCAAAGCTCCAATGGCTCCCCGGATCAACAGTGCCATGGTTTTTGGTGCCAGGCCCGGACATCCCTTTTTGTTTGCCATCGCTGCTTCCGGACAAAGACCCATGCAGTTTGCCGCTTCCGGTTTGCCAGCAGGGTTGAAGCTTGATGCCCAAACGGGCATCATCACCGGAACTGTTGCGAAACGAGGACAATACCGGGTGCGACTGATGGTCACCAACCGGTTTGGCAAAACAGATCAAGACCTGCAAATCCGCATCGGCGATACCATTGCACTGACGCCACCTATCGGTTGGAATGGATGGAACAGCTGGGCACATCAAATTGACGGGGACAAAGTACTTGCCTCGGCTCGTGCCATGGTCAGCTCTGGTTTGTCGCAGTTTGGCTGGAGTTATGTCAATATTGACGATACTTGGCAGGGAATTCGTTCGGGTAAGGATTTTGCGCTGCAACCCAATGAAAAATTCAGGGACCTTAAAGCGATGGTTGATACCATTCACAGCATGGGATTAAAAGCTGGATTGTATTCTACACCTTATATTTCTACTTATGCGGGTTATCCCGGTGGCTCATCTGATTATCCTTCTGGTGGGGAAACACACGAGTTGATCAGGAAAAATAGACAACCTTTCATGCGGATTGCCGCCAACAGATTTGAGGAAGCCGATGCAAAGCAAATGGCAGCCTGGGGTATTGATTTCCTGAAATACGATTGGCGTATTGATGTCAATTCCACAGAAAGAATGGCCAAGGCTTTACGCCAATCCGGGAGGGATATCCTGCTCAGCATCTCCAATTCAGCTCCATTCGAAAAAGCAGCCGATTGGGTGCGCACCACCCAAATGTTCAGAACTGGTCCGGATATCCGGGACAGCTGGAACAGTCTTTTCACTACAACTTTTGGTTTGGACAAATGGTATCCCTATACCGGTCCGGGCCATTGGCCTGACCCGGATATGATGATTGTAGGCAACGTCAGCACCGGTGCTGGCATGCATCCCACCAGGCTTACAGCAGATGAGCAATATAGTCACGTAAGCCTAAATGCCCTGCTTGCGGCACCCATGCTCATTGGTTGTCCGATTGAGTCACTGGATTCTTTCACCCTTAACCTGCTAACCAATGCGGAAGTCATCGCTATCAACCAGGATCCGTTGGGCAAGGGAGGTAGGAAGGTTTTGGAAGCAAGCGGTGTTCAGGTATGGCTCAAGCAATTGGCAGATGGCTCTTATGGATTGGGGCTTTTCAATACAGCCAACTACGGACAAACACCGGCATCTTATTTCATGTGGGGCAATGAGCCTGCAAAATCGTTTGCGCTGGATCTTGACCGCATTGGGTTGCAAGGAGCCTGGAGAATCAGGGATGCATGGCAACAGCAGGATGTACAACACCATGCCGTGCAACTTGCCGCAGATATTCCGCATCATGGGGTGAAACTTTACAGGATTTATCCTGCCATACCACCATCTGAAAATTTCAGTATTCCCGCTGTTGCTCGTCCTGCGCAACGTCAGGCTATCCTGAATGGTCAATGGGCCGGACTCCAAAAGGATCTTCCTACTACCAGTGTCAGGGATTGTTTTCTTTTCCTGTTGGATGCTTTGGATACGCGGTCCTTTACTGATGCGCAACTCGTGAAGACCATTGAACAGGTCAAGACCCGCATCATCACAGACAGCACCAAGCCTTCTTTTGGCAATATGTATTGGGGGTGGACGGAAACCGGTGGTGATGTGGGTGATGGCAACAATGTGGAATTTTGTGTTCAGTATGGTATCCTTATCAAGATTCTCTTCAACGATAGGCTGACTGATGCGTCACGGGCAGCGCTCGATGATTTGTTTTTGAAAGCATTGATCGGTGTGAGGCGACAGCCTGTTAGGATTTCCTATACCAATATCTACCTCATGCGCGTGTGGAATCTGGTTGCTTTGGGCGAAACTTATCGGCTCCCAGCGGTAGTGGAGGAAGGGCGCAAGGCTTTTGACATTTGGCTGAAACATATTGCCAATTATGGTAACAGAGAGTATGACAGTCCGACCTATTCCGGTGTGGATTTAGAGTCGCTGTTGCTGTTGAGTAGGTTTACATCTGATGTGGCCATCAGGCAAAAGGCTAAAGATGCCCTGCAGTTTTTCCTGACCGATATCGCAGCGCATTACAACGCAAGGGGCGGTTATTTAGCTGGTCCGCACAGCCGGGATTACAACAGGGTATTCGGGAAAGACTTACTCGAAGCGCGGTATATGAACCCCTTGCTCGGTGGCGAAAACAGGAATGATCAGTTGTTTCACCAGGTTTGCTTTGCCATTCTGAAAGAACGCGGGTTGGATTCCGAACAAAAGAATCTACTGCGCCCGCGTGATAAGTTTATCCTCCAGCGTTGGGACAGTCTTGCCCATACCTATGCGTTTGATTACCATGGCAAGAAGTTTTCTATTGGCTCTTCCAATCAGTATTACAGTCCTGACGACAAATCATTTGTGGTTTACTTGAACAGTCCGCGCATCCCCGCGATGCCCAATATCGTTTATGTTCCAGAAGGCCGTGATGATCATTATGGCACCTGGGGTTCCACTGGGATGGGCGAGAAGATGAAACATTTGATGCCGCCCAATTACCCTTCCAATGGCGGATGGGGCAAGACCCGACACCTGATGCCCTTTCAACAGGTTGTTCAGCATAAGAATGAATTCGTCATGCTTGTGTCTGGGGATAAGGACCACAACTGCATCAGGGATTATCTCAATTCCACCATCATCCTGCCTGATTATTTTGATGGTTTGTGGATGGGGGACAAGCAGGTGAAAAGGCCTGGCATTGGGCAAGATGTTGCGATGGACAGCACGAATACTTTTTTTGCACGCTTTGAAGATGTTGCCATTGCCATAAGAGTGTTATGGGATAATGCAGCCGGCAACAAGTTTGCCTTGTTTAACGATGGTTTTCAGTTTCAATCGAACCGGGAAGACTATGATCTGAAACACAATGCAGCTTTGCGATTGACCATGCAGCATCCGGAAGGAAAAAAGCTGGGTGTTGCTATGTGGTGGAAAGTGCAGGAGGGGATTGATAGTGATCAGGCATTTGAATCATTTCGAAGGCAGGTACTTCGAGCCCCTGTACAAGTGAGCGAGGCCAATGATATTTTAGATCTTCATGTGATGACAGCTTCAGGAAAGTTGGGGCTGAAAGCAGACCTCAGCAAAAAGCAACGCCTGGCCTATTACAATCCGTTCATCATGCCCAGTGAATTCCTGTTTCAGGTAAACGGCAGAGAGGTTGATAAAAAATTTAAATTGAAATACAAATGAGTATAAAAATAATCTATAAATCCATTTTCTTGTTTTTGCTTCTCCCCGCAATCCGTCTTGAGGCACAGCAAAAGACATGGGTTGATTCATTGGAGCTGCACGGGCGGGAGGTCTTTATGCCTGCGGATAAATACAAGTGGGACTGGGGCCAGGCCACCTTTTTGCATGCGCTCAAGCAGTTGCATGCAGCCAAGCGGGGAAGCAATCCGGCAATTTATGCCAGCTATATCAGTAAGGCTATGGAGATTTCCCGCCAGGTGGCCAATGGCAAGCATCCCAATGCAGTGGCATCCGCCCATGGCATTGTGTTTTTGGCCAGAACAACCGGAGATTCGGCATATCAAAAATGGGCCGGCAATATCCTGGCAGATTATTGGCAGATTCCCAGAACATACAATGGAGGTGTTTCACACCGGGCGGAAACATTGGAGCTTTGGGATGATACCGTTTACATGCTGAGTATGTATCTCTTGGAGATGTACAAGCTCACTGGTGATGAAAAATTTGTGGAGGAATTCCTGTTGCAATTCAACAGTCACCATGAAAAACTGGTCGACAAAAAAACTGGTTTATGGGTGCATGGATGGGATGCCGACAGTATCTTTTATGATGACGGATGCAGTGTCAAAAATTGGCCAGACAAACAAACGCAGCGCAATGACCAGATTTGGGCAAGAGGCAATGGCTGGGTAGGCATGGCATTGGCGGATGCCTTGGAAGCGGTTGGTCCGGTCTCCCGATTCTACAAACCCCTCTCAAAGGCATTGAGGCGTTTTGTTGAGGCCGTGGCTCCGTTTCAGGACAATGCAAGCGGACATTGGTATCAATTGGTTACCCTGCCAGCATTGAAGGGTAACTTCCTGGAGAGTTCCTGTACGGCTATGTTTGCCTACGCCATCATCAAAGGCATCCGCTTGGGTGTATTGCCTCCCAAAACTTACTTGCCGATGGTCCAAAAGGCTTATGCAGGACTCCGCCTGATGAGTATGCGCAATCCAGAAAGTACTCCTTACCTCGTGCCGACACGTGTTTCGGGCGGAACCTGTGTAGGAGATCAGGCATATTATCTTGGCAGGAAAATCACAGAAGGCACCGGATTCGGATATGGTTCGATGATCATGTTTGGGCTGGCTTATGAACAATATGTGGCGGAAGGACAAAAATTGTCAAAGCAATAAATAAAACGATATGCACAACAGGAGAACATTTATCAGGGATACTGCCATGCTTGCAGGCGGAATGGGACTTTCTACAGTACCCCTTGAGTTGATTGCAAAAGCTAGGAAAAAAGTAGCACCAAGTGACAGGGTGAATGTAGGATTGATAGGCTTGCGCAATCAGGGTTTCAACAATGTGCGCGCCTTCCTCAAACTCAATGATGTGCAACTTACGGGATTGTGTGATGTGGATGAAACACAGCTGATGCGGAGGAAAGAAGACCTTAAAAAGGCTGGTGTGGATGTTCCCAACCTGTACAAGGACTACCGTAAGATGCTGGAGAACAAAGACCTGGATGCTGTCATTGTAGCCACTCCAGACCATTGGCATTGCCTGCAGCTGACTGATGCCTTGTCTGCAGGAAAACACGTGCATGTGGAAAAGCCGGTGGCCAATTCCATCGCGGAAGCCAAGGCCATGGTGGCGGCTGTGGAGCGTTCCGGCAAGGTGGTTCAGGTGAACCAATGGCAACGAAGTCAACAGCATTTCAAAGATGCCATTGCCTATGTGCATTCCGGCAAACTCGGTAAGACTGTCACCACCAAAACATGGATGTACAGAGGTACTGATCCCTTACCGGTGGTGCCTGACGGACCGGTTCCTGTAGGAGTCGATTATGATATGTGGCTTGGGCCCGCTGCACGCAGGCCTTTCAATGCCAACCGTTTCCACTATGAGTTCCGTTGGTTTTGGGATTATGCTGGAGGGTTGATGTGTGATTGGGGAGTACACCTCATGGATATCATGCTTTGGGGTATGGGAGTTGGTGAACCGCTGTCAGTCTCAGCATCAGGAGGTAAGCGGATGTTTGCTGATGATGCCAGGGAGACCCCAACGTATTTGCACGTGGTGTATGATTACGGACACTTTACCAATACTTGGGAGCATTATATGGGTGTTTCCGGTTCACAATACGGTCGTGGACATGGCATTGCTTTTATTGGTACCAATGGCACGCTGGTGGTCAGCCGCAACAATTGGGAAGTGATTCCCGATGGCGGCAAATTTGCCGAAAAGATTGAACCGGTAACCTTGCGTGAAAAGGTGGATGTGGGACTTGATCTGCATGCTAGGAATTTTGTAGAGGTGATTAAAAGTGGTAACCTGAAAGACCTGGCCTGTCCTATTCATGCTGGTGCTTTGGTTGCCACGCATGCTCACATGGGAAATATTTCCTACCGGGTTGGAGATAAGATTAACTGGGATACTACCAAAGGTATCTTTGATAACAAGGCAGCCAATTCGTTGATTAAGCCTGTTTATCACAACGGTTTTGTTTTTCCCACAAAGTGAAAAGCATATGATTAAAAGACTTTGGTATATACTTTTCCTGTTGTCTGTAAATGCATTGTCTGCTCAGGAGACTTTTCACCCTGAAGAGCTGGTGAATCCGCTGATGGGAACAGATTCAAGGGTAGGCTTTTCTAACGGTAATACCTATCCCGCCATAGCCTTGCCTTGGGGGATGAATTGCTGGACCCCTCAAACCGGTCCCAATGCCAACGGCTGGCAATACCAATACGCTGCAGACAGGATTCGCGGATTCAAGCAGACCCATCAACCTTCACCTTGGATAGGTGATTATGGCCAATTTTCAATCATGCCCATGACCGGAAAATTGAGGTTGCAGGAAGAGCAGCGGGGCAGTTTTTTTTCACACAAAGCGGAGGAAGCGAGGCCATATTACTATAGTGTTTACCTGGCAGATGATCAGGTGCAGACAGAGATTGCACCAACAGAGCGGGCGGCCGTATTCCGGTTCACTTTTCCGGAGGCCGACAGCAGTTTCATTCTGGTGGATGCATTCGACAAGGGTTCTTCCATAACCATTCTACCATCGCAAAAAAAGATTATCGGCTATACAACCAGAAACAGGGGTGGCGTGCCTGCCAATTTCAGGAACTATTTTGTTATTGAATGTGATAAGGCATTCAGTGTCCACTTTACTGTTGATGACAGCATGCATCGCAATCCAGCCAATACCTTCACTGGTGGTCATGCGCAGGCGGTGATTGGGTTTTCCACCCACCGCAATGAGCAGGTCAATTTGCGTGTGGCCTCATCATTTATTTCATCGGAGCAAGCCCAACTGAATTTGAATCGGGAATTGGGCAGCAAAGGGTTTAATCAGGTATCTGCCGATGCGAAAAAAATCTGGCAACATGAATTGTCGAAAGTCAAAGCTGAAGGTGGCTCTGATGCGCAACTCCAGACTTTCTATTCCTGTCTTTACCGGATGCTCCTGTTCCCCCGAAGATTCTATGAATTCGATGCTGCACAAAGCATGGTGCATTACAGTCCGTTCAACGGTAAAGTTGAATCTGGTTACTTGTTTACCGATACAGGATTCTGGGATACCTTCAGGTCACTTTTCCCATTTCTGACGCTTGTCTATCCAGAAATCAATAGCCAGATGATGCAGGGATTGGTCAATACCTACAAGGAAAGCGGCTGGTTGCCGGAATGGGCAAGTCCGGGTCATAAGAAAAGTATGATAGGCAACAATTCATCTTCCGTAATTGCAGATGCATACCTGAAAGGCATCAGGGGGTTTGATATTGATACACTGTATGCAGCGATTATGAAAGGCACCCGGGGCGAGGGGCCTATCAATACTCTTGGACGAAATGGTGCAGAAGCTTTCAATACGCTTGGATATGTACCTGTTGATGTGTATGGAGGAAGCGCAGCGAAGACATTAGAGTATGCGTATGCTGATTTCTGTATCGCAAAACTCGCTGCATCGTTGAAGCGTCCAAGTCAAGAGGTTGATACTTTTTTGAAAAGGGCAGGTAACGATAAAAATCTATTTGATCCTGCACATAAACTGATGCGTGGCAGAAAGGCAGATGGGACTTTTGAGAAGGAGTTCAATCCTTTCAGGTGGGGTTTTGAATTTGTGGAAGGCAATAGCTGGCATTACAGCTGGAGTGTGTTTCAGGATTTTGAGGGATTGGCCGGCTTGATGGGAGGCCACAAAGTACTTGAGCAGATGCTTGATAGCGTATTTATATTGCCACCTGTTTTTGATACCGCATATTACAAAAAGACCATCCATGAAATGGTGGAGATGCAGGTAATGAATATGGGGCAATATGCGCATGGAAACCAACCCATCCAACACATGTTGTACATCTATAATTACTGTGGAGCACCCTGGAAGACCCAGCAATATGTACGTAAGGTGATGAACCGCTTTTACAAGCCAACACCGGATGGGTACTGTGGTGATGAAGATAACGGACAAACCAGTGCGTGGTATGTTTTCAGCGCCATGGGATTCTATCCGGTTTGCCCCGGCTCCAATGAGTACGTGTTCGGGTCACCCTTGTTCAAAAAGATCACCATCGATCTTGGTAAAGGCAATACATTTTCGATTGAATCCCCCAACAATGCACCCGCCAACGTTTATATTGGAAATGCTTTGTTGAACGGAAGTCCTTACAACAAAAATTATATTAATCATTTTAAAATACGAAAAGGCGGAGTGCTTAAGTTTAACATGAGTTACCTTCCCAACACAAAGCGTGGAGTAAGCCCAGATGCCTATCCTTTTTCCATTTCAAAGACCTCTTTAAAGTAAACTCAAAGAAGATGAAGAAAATATTGTGTTTGATTTCAGTGTTTTTCTGTCTCGCAATTGATTTGCATGCACAGGCTGATGTGGAGAAAAAAATCCAGACTGACCTGATCCTTGCTGAGGATGGAGATATCGTTAATCTGGATGGAGGCATTTTCACTATTACCAAAAGTCTTTCTTTGGATGGCAAGAAAAATATTGTAGTCAGGGGCAAAGGGATCGACAAGACCATCCTAACCTTCAAGGATCAGACTTCAGGAGCAGAGGGGATTAGGGTCAGCAACTGCGAAAACATTGTATTGGAAGACATGACTGTTCAGGATTCCAAGGGCGACCTTATCAAGACCATGCATGTCAAGGGGATTACTTTCAAGCGTATAAAAGCTGAGTGGACGGGCAAGCCCGATGACAAAAATGGTGGATATGCCCTTTATCCTGTGCAATGCGAAAATGTAATGATAGACAGTTGTATTGCAATTGGCGCTTCAGATGCAGGTATTTATGTGGGCCAGTCGAAATACATTGAAGTGCGCAACTGTGTTGCCTTCAACAATGTTGCCGGCATCGAAATTGAAAATTCATTGTACGCTGATGTGCACCACAATGCAGCCTATCACAATACCGGAGGAATCCTTGTTTTCGACCTCCCAGACCTGGTTCAGAAAAAGGGTGGGTTTGTGAAAGTACATGACAATAACATTTGGGAAAATAATTTTTCCAATTTTGCACCCAAAGGGAATATCGTTGCAAAAGTTCCCAAGGGCACAGGTGTGCTGGTGCTCGCTACAAGTAATGTTGAGCTATTCAACAATGTAATCACCAATAACAAAACCATGGGGGTTGGTGTTATCAGCTATTTCATAACGGAAAATAAAATCAAAGACAGGGCATATGATCCTTATCCTTCTTCCATTGCCATTCACGACAATGCATTCGAACGGAAGAAAGGAAGGGCTCCGATGGAGGGACGTATCGGACAACTTTACAGATTCAAACTTCGGTTCGGCAGGAATGTGCCCAACATCATATTTGATGGTATCATCAATCCTGATGCCAAACATCGTCAGGTACTCTGCATCCGCAACAACAAGAACCAGAGTTTTGCCAACCTTGATGCAGCAGGTGACTTTAAAAATATCACCCATAGCTTATCGGGTTTTGAATGTGAATTGCCTCCAGTCTCTCTCAACTAAACACTCATTCATGTCAACAAAACGATTATATGGAATTGCCACAGGTATCTTACTGGTCTTGGTGTTTAATTCCATGAAGTCTGTTGTCAATGCCCCGTATAAAACCCGGCTCTCTGAGTATGCACTTTTCACCGGAGACATCAGTCAGCAATTGCCAGCCCCCGGGGTCATGCCTTATGCACTCAATTCGCCATTGTTTTCAGACTATGCCCATAAGCTGAGGTTTGTGCAAGTGCCGGAAGGTAATGCTGTATTATATAACCCAGATTCGGTTTTCCAATTTCCGGTAGGAACCCGAATTGCCAAGACATTTTATTATTACCGTGATGAACGCGATCCGGCAAAAGGCAGGATGTTGATTGAAACCAGGATCCTCTTGCGTGAGGAGAAAGGCTGGAAATCACTTCCGTATATCTGGAATGCCGAACAGACTGATGCTTTGCTGGATGTGGCAGGTGCCACCACTGCAGTTTCCTACATCAACGCAGCTGGCAATAAAGTCAAATTCGATTACCAGATTCCCAACATGAACCAATGCAAGAGCTGCCATGAACGCAATGGTGTGATGACACCCATCGGGCCATCAGCAAGGCAGCTGAACGGCATGCAGGATTATGATGGTCGCAAAATGAATCAGTTGGCACATTGGCAAAATGCTGGTATATTAACAGAAGTGCCATCCGATGCAGCGACCATTCCCGCTCTGGTTGATTACCATGACCAATCCCAACCCCTTGCAGAGCGGGCCCTTGCGTACTTGGACATCAATTGTGCACATTGCCATAATGCAGCAGGACAGGCACAGACTTCCGGATTGTTTCTGGATTGGAAGACCAAAGACAAGACGGCCTATGGATTGATGAAGACACCTGTTGCTGCGGGAAGGGGTTCGGGTGGTCGCCATTTTGACATTGTACCGGGTAAATCAGCTGAAAGCATCTTGTATTACCGCATGGCTTCAACCGATCCAGGAATCATGATGCCTGAATTGGGCAGAAAACTTAACCATACCGAAGGATTGAAGTTGATTGAAGCTTGGATCAACAGTTTGCAAAATGAAAATTGAAATTATGAAGCATACAATTTTAGCCGGATTGATGATATTGCTGATCGCACCAACAAGTGCGACAGCTCAGCATTCAGCAAAACCCAATATCATTTACATCCTCGCAGACGACCTCGGGTATGGTGATGTAAAGGCTTACAACAGCGAGAGCAAAATCAATACGCCCAACATTGATCAACTCGCCAAGCAAGGAATGCGCTTTACTGATGCGCACTCACCATCGAGTGTGTGCACGCCCACCCGTTATGCCATCATGACCGGTAGGTATCCCTGGAGAAGTGCTAAACCTGTTGGCGTGTTGAACGGCTTTAGCAGGCCATTGATGGAAAATGATAGGGCTACAGTTGCTGCATTATTGAAGCAGCATGGCTATAATACAGGGGTCATTGGCAAATGGCATCTTGGCCTGGGGTGGACCCCCAAAAGGGAATATGCACATTTGTTGCAGCGCAAAGGCTATGGCATTGACAATGAAATGAATCCCGATCATGTTGATCTGGAACAGGGTATGACGGTGAGTCCGCGTAACAATGGCTTTGATTACTCCTACGTGTTGCCCGCATCACTGGATATGCAGCCCTATTGTTATGTGGAGAATGGGAGACTGGAAGAACCACTTTCTGCTATGACCAAAGGTCAAAAGCCGGATACAGGATATGCCGGTGCCTTCTGGCGGGCAGGATTGATGTCGCCCTCTTTTGATTTTAACGATGTCATCCCCAATTTCACCAGAAAAGCACAGGCTTTCATTGAATCACAGACCAAAGACAAACCCTTTTTTCTTTATCTCCCTTTACCGGCTCCCCACACCCCCTGGGTGCCGGCATCGTCGTTCCGCGGGAAATCCAAAGTGGGTGATTATGGCGATTTCACAGAACAACTGGATGCCTCGGTTGGCATGATTTTGAAAACACTCGAGAAAGCCGGACTCGCCAAAAATACCATTGTCATTTTTACGAGCGATAATGGTCCGTACTGGAGAAGTGATTACATCAGCAAATACAATCACCAGTCGGCCGGCCCCTGGCGGGGCATGAAAGGTGATGCCTTTGAGGGCGGACACCGCATACCTTTTATCGTCCGTTGGCCGGGAAAAGTAAAGGCGGGATCGGTGAGTAATGCCACCACCACATTGGCTAACCTGATGGCAACAGCGGTTGATATTGTCGGAGATAAAAGTGGCCGGTACAAGGTGGAAGACAGTTACAGCATTTTACCTGTGATGACCGGGAAATTGAATGCTGTGGAGAAACAACCTGCAGTAGTTCACAGCTCTTCTGTTGGGTTTTTTGCCATCCGGCAGGGTGATTGGAAACTCATATTGGGACTCGGTTCCGGCGGATTCACCGTGCCCAAGGAAATCAAGCCTCGTCCCGGCGAGCCCGCGGTGCAACTGTACAACCTGCGGGAAGATCCGGGTGAGACCACCAATAGGGCCAAAGAAGCTCCGGAAAAAGTTGCCGAACTCACCCAATTGCTGGAAACAATAAAAAGTTTACATTCATCCCACTAAACCTTTCCATATGTTACTCCGCAAGTCGCTTGCTTTTATCCTGCTGCTGTGTACCCTTGCAACTGCCTGGGCGCAACCTACTGTTCAGCCCGTTCAAATAGTCATTACCCCCAACCACGACAATTGGGAATACAAAGCAGGTGAACCTGCTACATTTTCGGTTCAGGTGTTGAAATTTGGTGTTCCTCAGAAAGGGGTAAAAATATTTTATCAGGTTGGTCCGGAGCGGATGCAACCCCTGAAATCCGATTCTGTTTTGCTGAAAGATGGCCAGTTCCAAACAGCAGGATTTACCATGAAGGAGCCAGGTTTTTTAAGGTGCATTGTAACGGCTACAGTTGACGGAAAAGTTTACCGTAACCTCACCACTGCAGGATATGATATCACCAAGATTCAGCCTGCTGTAGAAAAGCCCGTAGATTTCGAAAAGTTCTGGTCTGCCAATATCGCAGAGCTCTCTAAGTTACCACTTGATGCCAAGTTTACGCTACTGCCAGAACGTTCTTCCTCAAAGACCAACGCTTATCATGTGAGTTGCCAGGGTTATGGTGGTTCCCGGATTTATGGCATGTTGGCCGTTCCGAAGGCGCCCGGAAAATACCCTGCAGTACTGCAAGTGCCTGGTGCCGGTATTCGTCCGTATGCACCAGACCTCGAACTGGCTGATAAAGGTGTGATTGTATTTACCATCGGCATCCATGGCATTCCTGTCAACATGGACCCGCAGGTATATACAGATCTCGTGAATGGCGGACTCAAAAGCTATTTCTATTTCAACTTGGATGACCGCGATAAAAACTATTACAAGAGGGTATATACCAATGTAGTAAGGGCTAATGACCTGCTGGTGTCATTGCCTGAATACGATGGAAAGACCCTCGCCGTGATGGGTGGCAGTCAGGGTGGAGCCCTCAGTGTGGTAACTGCCTCATTGGACAAGCGGGTTAAGTATATGGCAGCACTCTATCCTGCGCTGGCAGACCTTACCGGTTACCTGAAAGGAAGAGCAGGAGGATGGCCACACATGTTTAGCGAAGGCCATCCCTGGAACCCACAAAGCGAAAAAGCACAAACTGCACTAGCCTATTATGATGTAGTTAATTTTGCGAGGCAGGTTAACATCGAAGGATATTACAGCTGGGGCTTCAATGACGAAACTTGTCCGCCCACCTCTTTCTATGCTGCTTATAATGTAGTGACTTCACCCAAGCAGGCGAATATATTCCATGATACCGGTCACTGGACTTATCCTGAACAGCGATTGGCACTGACTCAGTGGCTGCTTTCCAAGATCAGGCCCTGATCAGGGTTTTGCAGGCCAATCGGTTTCAATGCCTTGGGAGCGGATGAAGGATTGGAATGCCAGCAGGTGTGTTTTGTTCTCCCTGATTTCACGGGTTTGCATTCCTTGTTGTTGGGCATAGGCCACCAGACATCCAACGGCTTCTCCAATGCTCCACTCCACAGGATGAAGCCTGTAACAACCATTGGTGATATGGGTGGTGCCGATATTCTTACAGGCCGGGAGAATGTTCTCCATCTCTACCGGAAGCAATGCACCCAATGGGATTTGAAAGGGTACCGATGGGAAATCAAGGTAATTGTTGCCGTTTGAGCTGGGATGAAGGGCGATGTGGTAATAACCAACACCCACACTGTCTTCGAAAGCCACTGCCCCTCCATGGCATTTAGGCGCCGGATTGGCTGCGCTCTGTTCCTTCCCCACATGGGCCTCTGTGATGGTAAAGCGTGCCTTGATACGTCTGGATTCGCGTACGTATGGGTATTTGGCCAATCCATCTGTCGTGCCCATTACATCCTTTCGCAAGCGTATGCCAGGCCAACCCTTTCCCCCATCCGGTCTTGGCGCCTCAGTTTGCAACCAATAAAGTAGCGATAGGCTAAGTTGTTTGGCTTTGTCCACGTGTTTGTTGAACTCCTTTTCCCCGGTATCCACGATATTGCCGAGCATATAATCGTTTTGCGGCCAATTGACGATGGTGATGTCTCCTTTGTACAGCCCCTCAGGGAAATTGTGCCGGTTGATGATCCGCCTGTAATTCCAGAGGTTCAGCTTGTCGCCAGTTGCCAATCCTTCAGGATGGAAACCCAATGCTTTGGGTTGCAGGGTGCTCGGACTAGAATAATTCAGGTCCAGCAGCTTGCCCGACCATGACGGTGTCAGTGGTGGAATGTGGTTGCGCCAAAAGGCATAATCCCTCGGTTCAGCTATCGTGTGGTTTTCTCCAGGCACATAGTCTATGGCAAAGCACATGGTAAAAGACTGGTTGTTACTTGAATCACCTTTTACCGGAGCATGCCATTCTCCTGTTTCGGACTTGGATTCTGTTCCCGTGACATAAGCAGTTCCGGTCAGCGGGAGAAGGTCGCCCAACTCTGTGGCATCAACAAAATGTTTGGCCTCAAGGGTATGTCGCGCGGTTGATGTGATATGCTTCGCCATCAGGGATCGAACCCTCTTGCCATCCACTTCGGCTGAGCTGATTTTGAAGTGGGTCAGAAGGGTCAGTTTGCCGTTACTCAGGTAGGGAGCCAGCATCGACTCCAATACATGAACGGCTGCTTTCGGTTCGTGGCAAAGTCTGGAAACCGCACCATCACCGGGATTGAGGTTTGGCCTCGCTTTGGCGGCATCTGTAAGCGGATAAAAGGTTTTGTAATGGGTTCTGATGGACTCCCTGAAAGCCCTGTAGCTGGCAGGAGCGCCGTGCGTCTCAATCCAAGGGTGTTCATCCGGAGGCACACCCTGTGCAGTTAACTGACCACCAATCCAATCCGTCTCTTCAGTCATGATGACGGACAATCCGTTCCGCAAGGCCGCCAGGGCTGTTGCTATTCCTCCCAGTCCGCCGCCAGCAACAACGAGGTCGGCTTCCAAGATCTCTCCATAAGTCATTGCTGGCATTGCCTTTGGGCTGCTGCCTGCTGCTGGTTGGATGGCCATGGTTCCTGCAACGGTGGCAAAGGCACCCAAAAAATTCCTTCTTTTCATAAATCGGCTCTTGTGCAAGCAAACTATTGATTTCAATTGAAAACATCAAGAAACCTTTCTCTTACCCTTTGTAGAAATTCAGTATCTTAATCATCAAAATATTGCAATATGTCTTCAGTACAAAGGGGAAGAGGCCTTTTTGGGATTTCACTTACGGCAGCCTTGGCCGGATTCATCTTCGGGTTTGATATGGTGGTGATATCCGGTGCCGATAAGGATATCCAGGCTTTGTGGAACACTTCAGCCTGGTTCCATGGGTTTTTCATCATGTCGATGGCCCTTTGGGGTACGGTGATTGGGTCTGTTTTTGGAGGGGGGCCGACAGACCGCTTTGGGCGTAAAAAAGTTCTTTTGCTCGTGGGCTTGCTCTTCACCCTTTCTGCCATAGGTTCAGCGCTTGCACAAGATCCTTATACATTTTCATTTTTCCGCTTGATTGGCGGCATCGGTATCGGTATTTCATCAGTGGCCGCACCAACCTATATTTCAGAGATTTCCACACCAGCCTCCAGGGGCAGGTTGGTGGCCATGTACCAGTTCAATATAGTGTTTGGAATACTGGTCGCATATTTGTCCAATTACCTGCTTTCAGGCTTTGGTGGCGACAACGATTGGCGTTGGATGTTGGGTGTGATGACCATCCCAGCCTTGATTTATTCCGTAATGGTATTTGGCATTCCTGAAAGTCCGCGTTGGTTGCTTGCAGCCAAAAAAGACCGTACTGCTGCCGCTGAAGTCATGTCTAGGCTTGGCATGCAGGAAGGTGATATGTTGCAGGAGACCCCCGCAGCAGGCCATGGCGGCGTATCAGGTGGGAAGGCTTCCGTGCTGCTCCAACCCCGCTACAACCGGATCATGTGGCTTGCCTTTCTCATTGCATTCTTCAATCAGGTATCAGGAATCAATTTCATCCTCTACTACGCTCCCCGGATTCTCGCAGCTGCAGGTCTGGCAACGGAGGAGTCCTTGCTCAATTCCATTGCTATCGGCGGCACCAACCTGGTGTTCACTTTTGTTGGTTTGTACCTGATTGATAAACTCGGCAGAAAGACTTTGTTGCTCATTGGTTCAATCGGATATGTAGTAAGCCTTTCGATGGTGGCCTATGCCTTCCAGGCGGGTGCATCCCCTTCGTTTCTGCTCACCTTCCTGCTCATGTTCATTGCCGCCCATGCCATTGGACAGGGAGCCGTGATTTGGGTATTTATTTCAGAGATTTTCCCGAACCACATACGGGGGTTGGGACAGGCGTTCGGTGCCAGCATACACTGGGTCTTCGCAGCCATCATCACCTTGGT
>JACCDV010328986.1_pt1 | contig 17275 bp, 18 predicted proteins | sample 7446131 | NCBI WGS metagenome assembly JACCDV01 (sample SAMN15323448, study PRJNA562643) | freshwater metagenome | isolation source: river surface water | place: USA:Blue River Watershed | collected 2017-08-17 | reverse complement strand
TGCTGTCCGTAAATACCAGTGTAATGATGGCAATACCATTCCGGTTGAGCGATCGCATATCGGTTAGACCGGGCAGGCCAGTCATAGCGATCTCGATCGGTACCGTAACAAAGCGTTCGACTTCTTCCGGGGATTTACCCGGTACTTCAGCAGCAATTTGGACCTGTACGTTGGTCACATCCGGGAACGCATCGACCGACAGCCGGTTAATGGCAAAAAGACCGGTGAGGAAGAGGGCAACCGCTAGGACCACAACGACAATTCGTTGGGCCAGCGCGGCACGGACGATAGGCTGGATCATGGAATAATTCGGTGAATGATCATTAGCCGCCCGAGAGCCGCTTTTTGCGCTCGGTATTCAGATGGTAGGCCTGCTGCGTCACGATCATCGTGCCTGGTTCCAGGCCGGAGAGCACAGGTCGAACACCATTGGTTTCCGGTCCCAATTTCACCACGATCAGTTTGTAGTGGTTGTCTCCAAGCGCAATGAAGACATGGTCGTAACCATCTTCACGCACTACGGCAGTGGCTGGTACTACGGGGCGATCCGTGGGCTTGCCCGAAATCAGCAGTGTAGCGAGCATGCCCGGTTTGATCATGCGGTTCGTATTTTGCAATACTGTCCGAGCTGGGATCGTACGTGTTTCGTTACTGACCAGTTCACCGACGTAGACGAGTTTGCCTTCAAATTTCTCGTGCGCCAGGGCCGGGATTTCGATACGCATTGGCTGGTCAACTGCCAGCAGTGAAGCTTCCTGTTCAGGCACCTGGGCTGTGACCCAGACTTCTGAAAGGTCGGCAACCGTGAATAAAGCATCAGCGGGTTGGACCACCTGACCCAGGACAATCTTTCGTTCGACTACCGTACCTTCGAGACTGGAAGTGACGGGTGCAATGGAGTTTACATTGCCGGTTTTCCCTAAGGCCTCAATCTGTTCGGGTAGCATGCCTAGGACGCGTAATTGATCGGCCATGGCACGACGTTCGGCTGCCGAAGTTTCTGCTTCACTCTGACGGCGCTGCAGATCGGCCTTGGCGATGACATCTTCCTTGTATAGGATTTTTGCACGGTCATAGGCGCGTGCTGCCAGTTCGTTGGTGGCACGCGCTTTCAGGTAGGCCAGTTGGGTTTGACCGAGTTCGGTAGAGTTAATGCGGGCCAGTACGGTGCCGCGGTCGATTTCCTGGCCTGGCATTGCGAGGATTTCTGTGACGCGACCGGTGACTGTGGCACCTATCCGTGCAACCCGTTGTTCGTCAAACTCAACCTTCCCACTCACGCGTAGGGTTTCTGAAAAGGGGAGTACCTCAACCGGTTTGACATCAACCACCCAGGTTGGGCTATCCGGATCCGTCAGATCTGCGCTCAGATCGATAATGTCCGGGTCATGAACGACAGCATCATCGTGTGTTTTGTGACGGTCCGGCATCAGTACGGTAAGGGCGATGAGGCCAGCCACGCACCAGAACAGAATTTGGTGACGGCGTGTTGCAGGTAAAGCCCGCCACTTTGCAACCTGTTGCGGAGCGATGCGTTCTGCTAGATTCAGTAACGGGTGCCATAACCAATCGCGGGTTCGAATCCATAATGCGGTAAAGACTGGCAGTATTAGCGGCTTGAGATTGTTCCAGAGAGGATCTATCCATTTGGCCTTTTGTGGTGCCAATATTCTAGCGAGATGCGTTTTTTCCTGACGATAGGTTCTGCGGATGCGGCGAAACAGAGGCTCTGATAGAACGAGCAACCGCTCGACGATGGCCAGAACATGATGCTTAAGGCGCATGAAGAACTGCTGAAATTTTTCAGTAGAAGGTGAAGGTGTCATGCGTGTGAGCCACTCAGAAATCGGGAAGTTGGTTTGATCCCTTGTTCGGGCTTTGTACAGATTGTTCCGGAATTTGGTGCGAGATGGAGCGCAAGCGGTCTATTTCTACCGATACTGTCGCGAGGTCAAAGCGGGCAGCAATTAGCTCATTACGCGCAGCCCGATAGGTACGTTGGGCATCCAGCCATTCCAGGATCCCTCGCTCGCCATAGCGATAGGCCGACTCCGCAATACGTTGTGCAGCGGCGGCTTGCGAGAGGAGTTCGGTTTCCAGGACGCGGACCTGGTTGCTGGCGATCTGGTAGAGCTGGTAGGTGGCTTCAAGGGCTTCGGAAAAGCTCAGGCGCTGTGCATTGAGTTGATGGCGTGAGCTCGATAACTCTGCCTTGGCTTTCGAGATCTGTCCGCTGCGCCAGTCCCAGAGCGGAATAGTCATCACAAGGCCACCGCGGGCGTATTGCTGCGTGGGATCAACCTCTCGTTCGGCAATCAGCGCAATTTTTGGCAGGCGCATTGATTTTTCCATGCTGAGTCGATGCTCAGCCGCACGTTGTTCAGCCTCTGTTTTCATCAGCACTGGGTTACGTGCGAGCAATTCGGCCTTGAGGGCTTCTTTGGGCGGTAGTTTGATGGATGTGGGCAGGTTGCCCTGAACGTTCCAAGCTTCTGGCAGGGGGTGGCCCACTGCTAGCCTTAGATTGGCGCGTGCCTGTTCAACCCGAAGCTTTGCCGCATCATTGTTCTTGCGAGCGTTGAGCATTTCCGTTTCTGCACGGATCAGGTCGAACTTCGGCGATTCACCTACCTGGTGTCGCAAGGCAATGCGGTCTCGAATCTGCTGGGTCAGAACCAGATCTTCGTCAGAAGCGGCTGATTCCGCCATACGGCGGAGCAGCTCGTAATAAGCCAGTTTAATGCGGGCAACCGTATCGTCTTCAAAGCTCTGGCGGTTAGCATCGGTGGCTTTGACGATTTCATCAGCGGCATCTATGCGGGCACTACGCACCATCGGAATTTCGATGGGCTGTGCCATTGTGATGTTGTAAACCTGACCCGAAATTGGCGTTAGGGTGTTTCGTTCTTTACTGCGTCCTAACTGGCCACCGATATCCGGGTTCGGGTAAGCCCGGGCAATGGTGGCATCCCCTTTGGCGGCAGCGACCTGGTCACGGGAGGCAAGAACATAGGCGTTTTCGTTTAATCCGATGCCAATTAGCTGATCAAGAGTGAGCGAAGGGCCTGCTAAGGCAGATTCAATGAGGACGACACCACATAAAGCAGCACACGCCCAGAGTTTTATTGCACGAAACGGGCTTTTGCGGGTTTGCGGTGATTTGGTAGCAATTAGCATGCGCCAATTTTAAGGGTTTGACCTTAAGAGCTGATTAAAGATCGTTTTAAATACGCAAGCTTCGTGCCGTTTTATATCATCGGCTCTGTTTCAACAACCGCTTTATTCAAACTTGCGATCACCTTATCGATGCGCTTGCCATCCATGTCGATGACTTCAAACCGCCAGCAGTCCCAATCAACGATTTCTCCTGCCTTTGGAATTCGGCCCATGAGAAGCATAAGCATGCCGGAAAGGGTGTTATAGCGACCTTTGTCCTCTTCGGGGAGTTCTTTGAGTTTTAAGCAGTCTTTGAGTTCGGGTACTGGAATGATGCCGTCAAGCAGCCATGATCCATCCTCGCGAGGTATTGCCCAGGCATCCTCGTGATCGTCGGGTTTGAATTCGCCAGCAATTGCTTCGATGAGATCTTGCAGGGTAATAATGCCCTGGATTTCACCGTACTCATCAATAACAAAAGCCATCTGAACGCCAGAGGATTTGAAGTGTTCGAGGAGTTCCATCCCGGTTAATGACTCTGGGACAAAGACGGCTGGTTGCAGATCGGTTTTAAAGTCCGGTGTTTCGCCACGCAAAGTCTGGGCGAGCAGTACCTTGGCATTGATGATGCCGAGTACCTCGTCGAAGCCGCCTTTGCATACCGGAAAGCGGGAATGTTCGGATTCCTGGATGCGTTGTAGGTTTTCGTTAAGGGGTTCTTCGATATCCAGGGCAATGATGTCGCTCTTGGGTACCATCAGCGATGTGATCTGACGATCGTCCAGACGAAACACGTTGCGCACCATCTGATGCTCGCTGTGCTCGATGATGCCGGCGTCCGAGCCTTCTTCCAGCATGGCGTGGATCTCTTCTTCCGTGACCTGCTGGGTGACGTGATTGCGAATCCCGAATAGTCTCAGGAGTATCTGGGTCGAGCCAGAAAGCAGTTTTACCATCGGGCGGGCAATGCGAGCCAGCGTCAGCATGGGTCGAGCGACTAAGCGGGCGATGGGTTCCGGATTGGATTGACCAATACGCTTGGGGACTAGTTCGCCTAACACAATGCTGCAATAAGTAATGATGACAACGATTAGGGTCGATGCCAGTAATCCTGAAGTGCTGTCGCTAACGCCCATGCGTTCTAGCCAGACCGCGACAGGTTCAGACAGGGCCGATTCAGCCACGACACCATTCAGAATACCGATGGTCGTGATGCCAATTTGTACTGTAGATAGAAACCGGTTGGGGTCTTCGCCCAGTTCCAGGGCTGCGGCAGCCTGACGGTCTCCGGATTCAACCATGCGTTGTAGCTTGCTTCTTTTAGCGGTAAGTAGCGCTACTTCAGCCATTGCAAAGACTGCGTTGATCGCAATCAAAGCGATGAGTATGGCAACGTCCATTAGGTGTCCTAGGAGTTCGGGAACCTACATTGTACGTCAGGAGGGGGTTTGCTACCGTAAACCCCGTTTGCTTGTTGCAGGATACTTCGCTAGTTCTTTTTGACTTTTTTGGACGCAAGTTGCCGCTCTTGCAGCACCGCACTATGAAATTTTTGCCGGATCTGGTCGAGATTAACACTGGGCTTGGGTAATTGCGGTGCCATGCCTTCCAACGTGGCCAGCACAATCGAGGCAACGGCGTAATTGCGGTACCACTTGTTATCGGCAGGAATAATGTACCAGGGGGCTACTGGGGTCGATGTTTTTTCAATGGCCCGTTTGTAGGCCTCCTGGTAGTCTGCCCAGTATTGGCGTTCGGTGTAGTCTGATTCGCTAATTTTCCAGTTCTTGGCGGGGTCATCTAGCCTTGCCGCGAAACGGACTAATTGTTCTTCAGGACTAATATGCAGAAAAAACTTGATAATTCGCGTGTTGTTCTGCGTGGCTAATAGCGTTTCAAACTGATTGATCTGCTCGTATCGGCGGTTGATTTGTGATTTGGGGCAGAGTTTGTGGACGCGGGCGATCAACACGTCTTCATAATGAGATCGGTTGAACACCGCAACCTCACCACGCGCCGGCGTATGGGGGTGGATGCGCCATAGAAAGTCGTGCCGTAGCTCCAGTGCGGTGGGTTGCTTGAAACTCGTGACCGTACACCCTTGCGGGTTCATCATGCCCAATACGTGCTTGATTGTGCCATCTTTACCTGATGCATCCAGACCCTGCAGCACAATGAGTAAGGACTGCTTGTTTTCAGCGTACAGCTGATATTGAAGCGCCCGTATTTTTTTAGCGATGCTTTCAGTCGCTTTAATGGCAGTCTTTTCCGTTGACACGCCGGGCGTCTGCTTGGCGAAAGCATGCTCCAAGCGACAGGATGTACTGTTCGCAAGGAGCGATTTAGCCAGCGTCATGGGCGATACCGTTTCTGGTTAGCGCAGCGCTGCGTTCAGGGTATAGGTGCCAGTTAGGGACGCCTGGGCAAGGATATGACCCTTGAGCGCCTCAAGGGCTTCGCCGCCATTGAACTTGCCACTGATATCCAGTTTTTCAACATCCAGGGCATACACAGTAAAGACATAACGGTGCACGCGCAGGTCATTCCAGGGTGGGCAGGGGCCATCGTAGCCGTAGTAATCACCACGCATATCCGGATCATTGGCAAACCAGGCGGTGTAATCGTTAACACCTTGCCGCGAACCTAATGGCGCCCCCGGGCCTGCTTTGCCACAGGGGGTCACTTCACTCGAAAATTGCCCGGCAGCCAGCGATTGGGTGGTAACCGGTAGGTCGATCAGTACCCAGTGATAGAAATCGACCCGTGGCAGATCCGCTGCAACAACACGATCTTCGATATTCACGTTATCGCCCGCAGACGGCACATCCGGGTCGACACAGAATACGGCAAATGATTTTGTGCCAGCTGGCGCACCCGTCCAGCTGAGCTCCGGGCTTATGTTGCTGCCCAGGCAAACGTGTGACTTGTCGTTGGGAATGCAGAAAGCAAATTGCCCGGCGATGGGTTGATTGTCCTGAATGCTCTGGCTCGTCAGTTTCACAGATGTCTCCTCACGGCGTTTTTTTGGATCGGGTTATGGCACCCTGTGTTTTGAAGATTTTGCGCCGGGATTAGGTTTTGCGAAAGTCTTTCGGGCGGAATCCCAGCAAAAATAGTGTGACGCCATAGGCGATGCCGGATATGGTAATCAGTCCCGAGAGCCAGACCAGCCGATCAATGAAGGGAGCCTCAAGCCAGAAGGTGTCTGTCTGGTAGCCGGCGAATAGTATGCCGGCCATAACCGCTAGGGCGATGCCCAGCTTGACCATAAACCCGGTCCAACCAGGTACCGGTTCGTAGATGGCGGCCTGACGCAGACCTCGATAAAGCAGGGCCGCATTGATGCAGGCGGCTAGGCCGATCGACAGTGCCAGGCCGGCCTGTTTAAAGGGGCCAATAAACGCCAGATTCATCAACTGCGTCGAGATAAGCGCGATGACGGCAATTTTGACCGGGGTTTTAAGGTTCTGGCGGGCATAAAAGCCGGGGGCCAGGACTTTAACGAGGATCAGCCCGCTAAGGCCAACACTGTAAGCAATGAGGGCGTGGCTGGTCTCGCTCACATCATGCGCGGTAAAGGCACCATGCATGAAGAGCGTTGAGATCAGCGGCACAGCCAGAATGGCTAATCCCAGTGCCGCAGGTAGGGTCAGCAGGAAGCAGAGTCGCAGCCCCCAGTCGAGCAGGCTGGAATAGGCGGCTTTATCGCCGCCATGGTGATGACGGGTCAGACTGGGCAGTATGACGGTGCCGATGGCCACGCCCAGCATGCCGGCAGGAAACTCCATCAGGCGATCTGCGTAGTACAGCCATGAAATACTGCCGCTTTCCAGAAATGAGGCAAATACCGTATTGAGAAGCAGGCTAATCTGGCTGACAGAAACGCCAAGCAAGGCAGGCACCATCAGTAGGCCAATGCGCTTGACGCCGGGGTCTTGCCAGCACGATTTGAGATTGAGAGTAAATCGGGGCAGTAGGTTGATTCTATGGAGGGCGTAGAACTGTAGCCCTAGTTGCAGGATGCCCCCGATAATCACACCCCAGGCCAGGGCTTTAACCGGCGGCTCGAACCAGCTTTGGGCAAATGCCGCCATCAGGATCAGGCTGACATTCAATAGCACCGGTGTGAAGGCGGGAACGGAGAAATGGCTCCAAGTGTTCAGAATGCCGGCAGCAAAGGCCACCATCGACATAAAGAAGATATAGAGGAAGGTAATCCGGGTCAGCGTGACTGCCAGCTCGAACTTGTCCGGCGTTTCCAGGAAGCCGGGAGCGGAGAGGGTAACAATAGCGGGTGCCCACCAGATGCCCAGGAGCGCCACCAGTAGAACAATGGCACCAAGGGCGCTACCCGTGCGATTGATGAGTTGCCGGGTTTCTGCCTCGCCCCGTTGTTTATGGTATTCGCCCAGTAGCGGAACGAATGCCTGAGAGAATGCGCCTTCGGCAAACATTCGACGTAATAGATTCGGGAGTTTGAAGGCCACAAAAAAGGCGTCGGTGGCGGCATCCGCCCCGAAACTACGGGCGATCACGAAATCCCGGACAAAGCCGAGGATGCGGGATAGGAAGGTAAAACCACTGACCGTGGCGACTGAACGAAGCAGACTCATAGACGAATTGTACGATGGTTGCCAATGTTTTAGCTTTCCGGTATAGTCGCGTGTTTTCGAATTCCCCCGCAAAGGAAGTTTCATGGCCAATAGCGCCCAAGCCCGCAAACGTGCCCGTCAGGCAAATAAGCAGCGTGCTCACAACGCCAGCCAGCGCTCCGAGTTCCGTACGGCGATCAAAAAAGTGCGCCGTGCCATTGAGGCTGGTGACAAATCTGCTGCTCAAGCTGTATTTGCTGCTGCAGTTAGTGCAATTGATAGCATTGCTGACAAGCGCATCGTTCACAAGAACAAGTCGTCGCGTCACAAGAGCCGCCTGTCGGCTCAGATTAAAGCCATGGCTGCCTAAGCCTTCGGTTTTAGTGTGACGCAATAAAAAAGCACCCTCGGGTGCTTTTTTTACGTCTGTAGGGTGGTGATTTGCTGATTCAGCGGGCAGGAACGTTAGGTGGGTAAACCACCACATCCGCCATGGCGTCATCGATATTGCAGACTTCCAGGCTACAGACACCATCGACCAGCATCAGATCGTTATCTTTGGCAAAGTTGGCCAGAAAACGATAGGCGATGGGGGATAAGTCGTAAAGAATGCCGTCGATAAAGACACATTTATCGCCTTCCCATTCGCCCGGGCTAACGTATGGGGAGTATTTCATGCGTTTTTCAGTGCCGAAAGCGGACATCACACCGCACAACCGTTCAGCCCAGTCGGAAGGGCGGAACTTCTTTCCGTCCTGTGTGCGACCAACAATAACAAGGCTGTGAGACAGATTTGACTGTGTTTTTTCGTCTTCTGTCGGTGCGGGGGTGTTCATGCCGTTATTCTATCGGCTTTTGTGCGCTTGCGGGAGTGGATGCCTGCGCACTTTTGCCATAAAATCACGATAAATGTTTTCAATGCGCGACGCGATGCGAATTCGGCAACCGGTTGGTTAAGAATTCGGTCTCGGCGCTTTTTGTTTTTCGATAGACCGAGAAGTTTTATGACCCATGTGATGAATACGTATGCCCGTCAGCCTGTTGCCTTTGTGCACGGTGAAGGGAGCTGGCTGGTTGATACCGAAGGCAAACGCTATCTGGATGCGTTGTCAGGTATTGCCGTCAATACATTGGGTCACAACCATCCGGAACTTGTGCGTGCGCTCAGTCAGCAAGCAGCTCAATTGCTCCATACGTCGAACCTTTACCATATCCCGCTTCAGGATGAGCTGGCCGGAAAGCTAGCGGCTTTGTCCGGTATGGATGAGGTTTTCTTCTGTAATTCAGGTTGCGAAGCCAACGAAGCAGCGATCAAGCTCGCGCGCTTCTATGGTCACCGCCAGGGTATCGATAATCCGAACATTATCGTGATGGAGCATGCGTTTCATGGCCGTACCATGGCAACGCTGTCGGCAACGGGTAATCGAAGGACACAGGCAGGCTTTGAACCGCTGGTCAGCGGATTTGTCCGTGTTCCCTACAATGATATCGAGGCCATTCGTCAGGTCGCTGAGCACAACAAGAATGTAGTAGCTGTTCTGTTGGAAATGATTCAGGGCGAGGGGGGGATTCATCTGGCCGATGATGATTTCCAGCGTGACTTGCGTGCGTTGTGTGATGAAAAGGGCTGGCTGCTGATGACCGATGAAGTGCAGTGCGGTATTGGTCGCACGGGCAAGTGGTTCGGTTTCCAGCATTCGGGTGTGCGTCCGGATGTCGTGTCGCTGGCTAAAGGTCTAGGTTCCGGCGTGCCGGTAGGTGCCTGTATGGTGGGTGGTCGCGCTTCTGGTCTTTTCGGGCCGGGTAACCATGGCTCTACCTTTGGCGGAAACCCGCTGGCCATGCGTGCAGCAAATACCACCATTGATGTTCTGGAGCGCGAACAATTGCTGGCTAACGCAGAGCGTATGGGCGCCGCAATTCGTGAAGGTATTCGTGCCCGTATCGGCGAGTACCCGGAAGTGCGCGATATCCGTGGCCGTGGTTTGATGATTGGTATTGAACTCGATCGACCTTGTGGTGAATTAGTGGGATTGGCCCGAGATGCTGGTCTGTTGATTAACGTCACCGCTGATTCGGTTGTGCGCCTGTTGCCATCGCTCAATATCACGCAGGCCGATGTTGATACATTGGTCGAGCGTTTGACGGATGTGATTACCCGTTATCTGGGAAAGTAATATGAGTCTGAGACATTATTTGCAGTTCAGCGATCTGAATCGTGAAGAGTACGAGTATCTCTTTGCGCGTACACGCTGGATTAAAGAGCGCTTCAAGTCGTATCAGCAATACTGGCCACTGACTGATCGTACGCTGGTGATGATTTTTGAAAAGGCCAGTACACGCACGCGTCTCTCGTTTGAGGCCGGCATGCAGCAACTGGGCGGTGCGGCGATTTATCTGAACACCCGTGATTCCCAATTGGGTCGGGGTGAGCCGGTAGAAGATGCAGCACAGGTCATTTCGCGCATGAGCGATATCGTGATGATCCGCACCTTCGAACAGAGTATTGTCGAACGATTTTCGACTTATTCTCGTGTGCCTGTGATTAACGGACTCACCAACGAATACCACCCGTGCCAGATCTTGGCCGATATCTTCACCTATCACGAACACTGCGGCGATCTACGCGGCAAAACGGTGGCCTGGGTGGGTGATGCTAACAATGTCTGTAATACCTGGCTGCAGGCTGCCCGTATTCTGGACTTCAAAGTGAATGTTTCAACGCCGCCGGGTTACGAACTGGATACCGCGCTGGTTGGTAATGATCAGGGACACTACGAAGTGTTTGCTGATCCGATGGATGCGGCGCGCGGTACCGATCTCGTCACCACCGACGTGTGGACATCGATGGGCTATGAGGCCGAGAATGAAGAACGCCTGAAGGCCTTTGCTGATTGGCAGGTGGATGACGACATGATGCGTGTGGCTAACCCCGGTGCGCTATTCATGCACTGTTTGCCTGCGCACCGTGGCGAAGAAGTGACGGCCAGCGTGATTGATGGCCCGCAAAGCGTGGTCTGGGATGAAGCCGAGAACCGCTTGCATGTACAGAAGGCTTTGATGGAATTTTTATTGCTGGGTCGGGTTAACTGATCTAGCGTGGTTTTTTTTAATATTGAGCGGAAAGCAGCAATGAGCGATATCAAAAAAGTAGTATTGGCATACTCGGGTGGTCTGGATACCTCCGTCATTCTGAAATGGCTGCAAGACACCTATGGGTGTGAAGTAGTCACTTTCACTGCCGATCTGGGGCAGGGTGAAGAGCTGGAACCCGCACGTGCCAAAGCCCTGAAGCTGGGCATCAAGCCGAAGAATATTTTTATCGACGATCTGCGCGAAGAGTTCGTGCGCGATTTCGTGTTCCCGATGTTCCGTGCCAACACCGTGTATGAAGGTGAATACCTACTGGGTACCTCGATTGCCCGTCCGCTGATTGCTAAGCGTTTGATCGAGATCGTAAACAAAACCGGTGCCGATGCGATTTGTCATGGCGCAACCGGTAAGGGTAATGACCAGGTGCGTTTCGAACTCGGTGCCTATGCATTGAAGCCGGGCGTTAAAGTGATTGCCCCTTGGCGCGAGTGGGATCTGTTGTCCCGCGAAAAGCTGATGAATTACGCCGAATCGCATGGCATTCCCATCGACATGAAGCACAAGAAGGGTGGCTCACCGTATTCGATGGATGCCAACCTGCTGCATATCTCTTTCGAAGGTCGTCACCTGGAAGATCCTGCTGCCGAAGCCGAAGAATCGATGTGGCGTTGGACCGTGTCGCCGGAAAAGGCCCCGAACAAGGCCGAGTACATCGATATCCAGTATGCCAAGGGTGACCCGGTGGCCATTAACGGCAAGAAGATGAAGCCGCATGAAATTCTGGCTTTGCTCAACCAGCTGGGTGGTAAACATGGCATCGGCCGTCTGGACCTCGTGGAAAACCGCTACGTGGGTATGAAGTCGCGCGGCTGTTACGAAACCCCGGGCGGCACGATTCTGCTCAAGGGCCATCGCGCCATTGAATCGATTACGCTGGATCGTGAAGTCGCCCATCTGAAAGATGATCTGATGCCACGTTACGCCAGCCTGATTTATAACGGCTACTGGTGGAGCCCTGAGCGTCAGGCACTGCAGACGCTGATCGACCACACCCAGGAGCACGTTAACGGTAGTGTTCGCCTCAAGCTCTATAAGGGCAATGTGATCGTTGTCGGCCGTGATTCGAAACAGGATTCTCTGTTCGATCCGACGATTGCCACATTTGAAGATGATGCAGGTGCTTACGATCAGAAGGATGCAGGCGGCTTTATCAAGCTGAATGCATTGCGTATGCGTATCGGCGCCAACCGTGATGCCCGTAAGGCAGGCAAGGTAACTGCCAAGAAGCCTGCAGCCAAGAAGTCGGTTGCAAAAAAGGCAGCTGCTAAAACGGCAACGCGCAAAAAGGCTTAATCATGGAAGGTACCCTGTTTGGCTTTACTGAGGAGCAAATTGCCGACTTCATGTCGACTTACGGCGTGGCGGCTTTTATTCTCTTCATGCTCTTCATTATTGGCGAAATCGCCTTTAAATCGAAGGCGGGCAAAACGGGTACCGCTGTTCTATTTTTCGTACTGGCTTTTGGCATGGTAGGGTTTATTGCCAAAAGCGTTATTCAGAAAATGTGGGGAATCTAAATGGCTCAATACGATAATGTTTCGGTAGTTAAAGCAGCAAATGTGTACTTTGATGGCAAGTGCGTAAGCCACACGGTGCAGTTTGCCGATGGCACCAAGAAGACCGTCGGTGTGATTTTGCCGTCGTCATTGACCTTCAATACCGGCGCGCCGGAAATTATGGAAGGTGTTGGCGGCAGCTGCCGTGTGCGTCTCAAGGGCGAGACCGAATGGAAGACCTACGCAGCAGGTCAATCTTTTGACGTGCCGGGCAATTCGTCGTTTGAAATCGCCTGCGATGAGCCTTATCACTACGTTTGCCACTTTGGTTGATCACTATGCCGAGCTTTGATATCACCTCTGAAGTTGACATGCCTTCGTTGAAAAACGCGGTAGATGTTGCTAATCGTAAGATCACCAATCGTTATGATTTCAAAGGTTCGGATGCCAAAGCCGAACTGAATGAAAAAGATAAAACCATTAGCCTGCATGCCGATAACGATTTTCAGCTGGATCAGATGCAAGGCATTCTATTGCCTGAAATGACCAGCAAGTCGATCGATGTCCGCTGCCTCGATCATGGATCTGTCCAGAAGGTGGGCGGCAATAAGGTGAAGCAGGAGCTTAAGGTCAAGGTCGGCATCGAGCAGAATACGTCGAAAAAGATCGTTGCCATGCTCAAGGACTCCAAGATGAAAGTCCAGGCATCCATTCAGGGTGAGGCTGTGCGCGTTACTGGCGCCAAGCGCGATATCCTGCAAGAGGCTATTGCGCTGGTGAAAGAGGGCATTAAAGATGTGCCTTTACAGTTCGGCAACTTCCGCGATTGATCTTTAGGGCGCTTCGGCGCCCTTTTTATTGTCATGGCGATAACCCCCGAAGCACTCAGAACTGCCTTTGCCGGGTTAGCTCCCGGAGCGGTTTCTCGACTACCCGGCATTACTGAAGTTGTCGATGAACCGGTGCCAGCAGAAATCCGGGAGCGTCTGCTAACTGGACGACGTTCGGCGGCGGTGCTGATTCCTATCCTGCGGGCTGCGCCTGGTGCACCATTACGTCTACTGCTTACGCAACGTACTGCACACTTGCGCGACCATGCCGGACAGATCAGTTTTCCGGGCGGCGGCCTTAATCCGGGTGAAAAAGCCACGGCGGGTGCGCTGCGGGAGGCTAAGGAAGAGATTGGCCTTAATCCTGAAAGCGTTGATCTGTTTGGACAGATGCCGCAGTACCACACGGGTACCGGATTTTCTGTGACGCCTATGGTCGGGTTTGTACGAACCCCTTGTGACCTGGTGCCGGACCCGGGTGAAGTGGCGGAAATCTTTGATGTGCCTCTTGATTTTGTCCTCGATCCCCGCAATATCCGGCAAGAGACCCGCTACTACAGAGGTGCCTGGAGAACCTTTCTGGCTATTCCCTGGTCCGGTTACTACATTTGGGGCGCAACGGCAGGCATGCTGGCGCAGCTTTCGCGTATTGTCCGGGCCGGTGGGTAGGCACAAAAGTTTGTTTAAACCCGCCTTGAATATGATATCTTGACCAACATAGTGCGATGGCCAGATCCATTGTGGTTCTGGCATCCGTGCGGAATGACAGGCTTTAAGATCTATGAAACTCGTTGTACTGATACTCGCGCTCCTGATTGAGCAAGTTCGCCCACTGCCTTATGCCCGTTTTGTAGGCGCGCCATTAACCCGTATTTCGAACTGGGTAGAGAGTGTGTTTGATTCGGGTAACCGTCAACACGGCTTTCTGGCCTGGCTGTTGGTCGTTGGTGGCGGTGTATTGCTGGCCACGATTCTTGATGTGCTGTTGTCCAGCATTAATATCTTATTGGGTCTGGCCTTCGGTGTTCTAGTGCTGTATCTGACGCTCGGTTTCCGTCAGTTCAGCCATTCCTTTACAGCGGTGAATGAGGCGCTACAGGCAGATGATGTGCCTGCTGCCCGTAAGGCCATGAAGGCCTGGAATAGCGAATGCCCGGATCAGGCTAGTTCAGATGAAATTGCTCGTCTTGCCATTGAAACGGGTGTTTTGGCGTCGCATCGTCACGTGTTTGGCGTGCTTGCCTGGTTTGTGATCTTTGGCCCGGTAGGCGCAGTCTTTTACCGACTCTCGGCATTTTTGGCCACGCACTGGAATGGCAGTGAACGCAAGGATGAAGAAGTTGTCGGCGAACACGCGGCAGAAGAAGTCCAGGTAAAGCGTCGTCAGTTTGGTGCATTTGCACGCCAGGCTTTTGCCTTGATCGATTGGCTGCCAGCCCGTATGACGGCTGTGGCATTTGCCATCGTGGGTAATTTTGAAGATGCACTTTATTGCTGGCGGGAACAGGCTAACAGCTGGCGTGACCATACCGCGGGTGTCATTGTGGCTGCCGGGGCCGGCGCGCTTGGCGTTAAGCTTGGTGGTGCCTTGAGCCCTTCGCCGATTATTGATGACGAAACAGTTTCCGACCGCCCTGAAATCGGGGTAGGGGAAGAAGCAACGCCAGCCGCGCTGCCATCGGCAATCGGTCTGGTCTGGCGCGCTTTGATTTTGTGGGTGATACTACTCGCTGTTGTAGGGCTTGCCGCTTGGGTGGGCATTTAATTTATAAAAACCAAATATAGGTTGGGAGACAGAAGCATGACCAAAGACGTTGTTGTACTAAGTGCAGTTCGTTCCGCCATTGGCGCTTTTGGTGGATCGTTGGCAGACATGGAGCCGTGTGAACTGGCCGGCACCGTTATGAAAGAGGCTGTAGTCCGTTCCGGCGTCGACCCTCTGGCAATCAACTACGTGACTGTTGGCACCACAATGCCGACCGATTCGCGCTATGCCTATGTTTCCCGCGTAGCTTCCATCCAGGCCGGCCTTTCGATGGACTCGGTGGCTATGCAAGTGAGCCGTCTGTGTGCTTCTGGCCTGCAGGGTATTGTGACTACTGCCCAGAACATTATGCTGGGTGACGCTGAATATGGTATCGGTGGCGGTGTGGAAGTGATGTCCAAAGCCAGCTACATGTTGCCAGCGCTACGTACTGGCGCCCGTATGGGTGACACCAAGGCCATCGACAGCATGGTTGCTGTGCTGACCGACCCATTCGGTGTTGGCCACATGGGTATCACAGCAGAAAACCTTGCCGCTAAGCACGGTATCACCCGTGAAGCCCAGGATGCGTTTGCTGTTGAGTCGCAGCGTCGTGCTGCTGCCGCTATTGCAGCCGGTCATTTCAAGTCGCAGATCGTGCCGATCGTTAAGCAGACCCGTAAGGGCGAAGTCGTGTTTGACACGGATGAGCACGTCAAAGCGGGTACGACCATGGAGTCGCTGGCCAAGATGAAGCCAGCCTTCAAGAAAGAAAACGGTACGGTCACGGCTGGTAACGCCTCGGGTATTAATGATGGCGCTGCCTTCTTTGTGCTGGCTGATGCTGCCACCGCCGTTAAGGCTGGCCAGAAGCCACTGGCACGTATCGTGTCGTACGCTGTCGCGGGTGTGCCGAACCACGAAATGGGTGAAGGCCCGATTCCGGCAACTCAGCTGGCACTGAAGAAGGCTGGTCTGAAGCTGGATCAGATGGATGTAATCGAGTCGAATGAAGCTTTCGCAGCTCAGGCACTGTCGGTTATGAAGGTGCTGGGTCTGGATCCTGCCAAGACCAATCCGAATGGTGGTGCGATTGCGCTGGGTCACCCAGTCGGTTGTTCGGGTGCCTTCATTGCCACCAAGGCCGTGTACGAACTCAACCGCATTGGCGGCAAGTACGCACTGGTCACCATGTGTATCGGTGGTGGTCAGGGTATTGCCGTGATCTTCGAGCGCTGCTAATCCCAGCGCACTTCGATGAAAACCGCCCTCCGGGGCGGTTTTTTTATACGCGCGATTTGTTTTCGATGAGGAGCTGGCGCAAGAGCGCCAGACGCGTCGCCGAAGCGCTACCCGCTTCCACTGCCGCCTGAAATGCACAACTTGGCTCGTTCAGGTGGCGGCAGTCTCTGAAGCGGCAATCACCCAGATAGGGTCTGAATTCGGGAAAAGCGAGCAGGATCTGCTCGTCAGTCAGGTGGGATAGGCCGAAAACCTGCAAACCGGGCACATCGATGATGGTGGTATCGCCATCCTGCAGGTATGCCTGCACGGTGGTGGTTGTGTGACGACCCGTGTCCAGATAATGCGAGATTTCACCGATAGTGGCTTTGGCTTCCGGAACGAGCGCATTGATCAGCGATGATTTGCCCATGCCCGATTGACCTGTGAGTACGGTCGATCGTCCGCTAATGCGGTTGCGTAAATCATCCATGCCCATGCCTGAAAGTGTCGAAGTATGAACGACCGGAATGCCAATGGCTGCAAAGGGAGCGACCAGCGCTTCGGCTTTGGGGAGCAGATCCGTCAGATCAGCCTTGTTGAGCAATATCGTGAAGTGGATATCTTCAGCGGCACAGGCGACCTGACAACGGGAGAGTAGTTCCGGGTCAAAGGAAGGTTCCGTCGCTACGACAAACCAGACCTGATCCACATTGGCGGCGATCGCTTTGTCTTTAAACTGATCAGAGCGCCGGAAAAGATTCTGGCGTTGTTCTGTCTTTTCGATGACCGCCTGAGGCTGGGTGACATCTCCCGAGTTGCCCAGATCGGTAAGATGGACGAGATCGTTAACCGCGACTTCGTGTTTTTTGCCGCGTGCAATGCAATGCCATAAGGCACCCTGATTATCCCGGGCGACGTAATGTCGACCATGGCTGGCAATAATGCGTCCGATAAATGATTGGCTCATGCGTGGTGGCCCGATTGCCTTTGCAGATGCCCGATGCGCAGCGTGGCCGGTGGGTGGCTATCGTGAAAGAGCGAATAGAGCGTATCAGGTGTCAGGGTGGCAGCATTTTCCCG
>JACCDV010481965.1_pt1 | contig 17279 bp, 13 predicted proteins | sample 7446131 | NCBI WGS metagenome assembly JACCDV01 (sample SAMN15323448, study PRJNA562643) | freshwater metagenome | isolation source: river surface water | place: USA:Blue River Watershed | collected 2017-08-17 | reverse complement strand
GTTATTTTTTAGTCTATTATTTTTACTCTATTATTTTTTGGTCTATTATTTTATTTTTTTTTAAATATTATATTAATCATAATAAAAAATGAAAATATTATTAGTTATGATTTTCATTAATCAACGGAAGAAATAAATAGTGGGTTCCTTTAATCAAGATAAATGGGAAATATCTTTTGTTGTTGTAAAAAACAAAGAAAATATAAAAATACAACAAATCGATTTTTAACTAAGTTTATTCATAATATTAGCTATGAAGAAATGCAAAATAAAGAAGATGAAGATAATAATAGCAATTATTATAGAATTATTCTTAATGATGTTCTTTATAATAAAAGCAATAATAATTTAATTAAATCGGCCGAATTTAATTCTTGTAATAACAATCTGCAAGTATCTAATGACCGGTCTATTCTTTTATATTTAATGATAAAAATTATCGAAGAGAAAACCTTCAACCACTATTATAAACAAAGAAGTTTATTTAAAAGAAATATTAATGAAGACGTTAAAGCAAAAATTAGAAAAATAAGAGAAAGAATGGACTACATTAACGATGAATATATTCGTGAAATGACATGTGATATAACAGATATGAGTTTTCCAAGGGAAACTCTTGCCGATGGAACTTCAATTATTGCGGAGAAAGGTCCAATTACTTATTTTGAATTTGCATATAAAAATAAATATAGTATTGTCCTGTCTCCCGATATGATATGGAAATGTTTATGTATTAGAATATTGAAATCCCACAAAGAAAAAACGGATTTTAATTATGATTCCACGGAAAATAACTCAATGAGCGACAATATACAGAAACTATATGAATCCGTAAAAAACCAGAATATTATTATAAAAAAATGGGAATCTATTAAAAATGACGTTAGGGATGACGACGATGATGACGATGATGGCTACTCTCGAATTTGCAAGATAAAACGGACAGATATCCCAAGGTTATCATTTAAACCATCATTTACAACAACGAAACCGGAGAACAAAATTTTATTTAGCATGGTTGTAGCAAATGAAACAAGAGAAGGAATACAACCCTTTTCTATTGGTTGTGATTGTGGAATGATGGCGGGAGAAAATATTCCAAGTGTAATAGTCGAAGGAACACCGGCAGATTGGATTTTATTAAAAGACAATTTTAATCGCTTATATAATTTATTAAATGAAGATGTTAGCTTATCATATATAAATAATATATTAGATAATATTATTAAATCCTTTGATAAAAAGTGTGTTGATGTTAATTTTTGGAAAAATATGTATTATAACTACGATGATAAAAACGAATGGGCAAGAGGTGCATTTTCAGGATGGATTTCCATTATAGTAGGATGTGGAATGTGTTATCATGATATACCCTACGAAATAAACTATGTTAAATGTGGCGAGAATCTATATATGGCGGGAGTTTCAAGAATTCATATCGATAAGCAAAAGAATCTTATTAGATTATGTGATGATATTATACAATTTACAATGACCCCGTTTGAAAATTTAATGCTTACTATTGACAATGTTTAATAATTATTTTAGTTTATTTTTTTTACAATGAGTAGGAAAATATATAAAAAATGAAAAAAATATTATTTACAAATTTAATTATCTTTGCTAACCACAAAGCAGCAGCATCTACCTTTTTCTGTTAAAACAACAAAAAGATGGGTAATATGTTTAGTTCTTGCATGAAAAGAAAAGAAAAAACCCATTCGAATGTTAATCATATGGAATTTATTAATAATATAAGCTATAAGCAATTTCAATATGAAGTTAAAGGTGAAGTTAAAGGTGAAGTTAAAGGTGAAGTTAAAGATGAAGTTAAAGATGAAGTTAAAGATGACGTTAAAGATGAAGTTAAAGATGAAGTTAAAGATGAAGTTAAAGATGAAACTGAGTTAAAACATGAAATTATTCTTGATTATGTATTTCACTTTAAAATAAATTCCCTTTTGAGCCACTCTGTGCAATTAAAAAATGATTTACAAGTCTGCGACGATACAAATATTCTTAAAAATATAATGAAAATAATTCTTGAAGAAAATAGATTTATTGATTTAAATAGTCAAAAGCCTTCTATTGATATTAAAACGGTAAAATGCAATATAATTGATATGAGTTTCCCGCGGGAAACATTAATGGATAAAACTTCCATTATCGCTGAGAAAGGATTAGCCAGTTATTTTGATTTTGCATATTCTAATAAATATAGTATTGTTTTATCGCCTGATATGATATGGAAATGTCTATGTTTTAGAATGTTTAGTCCCCATAAAGAATACGTTGATTTTAAATATAATCCCGCAAAACATAAGACTATGAACGATATTATACAGGACTTATGTAAAAGTGTAAAAACCCAAAAAGTTATTATAAAAACACACACTATGATAAGTAATAAAAAAGATATTAATGATATTAATGATTACAAGATTATTCATAATACAAAGCATACTAATATCCCAAGACTAAAATTTATACCATCTTTTACAACAACAAGGCCCGAGAATATAATTTCATTTAATATGGTAGTTGCAAATGAAACACGCGAAGGAATAGATGACTACCCATACGCTAATAGTAGAATAGGAATGTTAGAAGGCAAAAATATCCCTAGTATAATAATTGAGGGAACGCAAGAAGATTGGATATCACTTAAAGATAACTATAATAAACTATATAAATTATTTTTAATTAGGGAAAATTTTTATCATGATGAAAACAATAACATTAATATTATATTAGATAATATTATTAAATTATATGTAGAAAAAAGGAGGGACCATAAATTTTGGAAAAATATTTATTATAACTACGATGATAAAAACGAATTTGCAAGAGGTCCATTTTCAGGATGGATTAGATATATTTTAGGATATGGCGGCCAACGTGAATATTATGGCTTACCATATAAAGTAAATTATTTTAAATACGGCGAGAATTCATATATAGCGGGAATTTCAAGAATATATATTGATAAGCAAAAAAATCTTATTAGATTATTTGATGATACCATACAATTTACAATGGGCCCTTTGAACGTCTAACGACTACCATTGATGATTTATAATATTAATTGTCAATATTTTTCTATTATGTTTCATTATTTTTTTTATTTTTAATATAAATATTTAAAAAATGAAAAAATATAATTAATAATTTTTAATTACTACATAAGAAAACTTGCATACCGTGGTTGTTGTCTTCTTCTTACAAACAAAACATGGGGAATATGTTTAGTTCTTGTAGGAAAAGTAAAAACATTATCTACAAAGATGAAACGAACAAAATGAATGAAATAAAAAATATAATTATTCTAAACCTTAATCTTTATAAGAAAATAAACAACTTATTAAAAAAATCTAAAAAATCAAATGACGTTGATGAAGTAGAATTTATTGATGATACGACTATTCTTCAAGATATAATTAAAACAATTTTACATGAACAAATTTTCATTTATTATGAGAATCAATGTTCCTTACATAAAGATAACAATATATACGAACTAAACGGGAAAAATAAAGACATGGCTGGATTATTATGGGAGAAGCTAGCCGAATTTAATAAACAAGAGATTAAAACAATTAAATGCAATATAATTGATATGAGTTTTTCAAAGGAAACGATTATGAACAAAACTTCATTTATTGCCGAAAAAGGGTTAATTACTTATTTTAATTTTGCATATGTAAATAAATTTAGTATTGTTTTATCCCCAGATATTATATGGAAATATATATTTCTTAATCTATATGGAAACCATAAAGAAAAAAAAATCTTTAATTATAATTCGAAAAAAATAAATACCATGGAGGGCTATATACAAGAATTATGTGAAAGTGTAAAAACTCAGTGTATTATTAAACAAACATTTAATACAATACATGACAATAATACAAATAGAGATATGCTTATTACAAATATAAGCCATTTATCTATGCAAAAATTACACCATATGCCTTATTTTACAACAACAAAAAAAGAAAATATAATTTCATTGAATATGGTTGTAGCAGATGAAACATCAACAGGAATAAAAGAATATATTTATAGATGCAAATGTGGGACATATGAAGGAGAAAATATTCCAAGTATAATAATTGAAGGAACAAAAGAAGATTGGATATTACTAAAAAATAATTATAATAATTTATATAATAATTTGTCTCAATTACTATATGATGAAAAGAATTATGTGCATGAACAGTTTAAAACAATAAATAAAATATTAGATAATTTTATTGCCTCATATAATAAAGAGGATATCAACTATAATTTTTGGAAAAATATATATTATAATTATGATGATAAAAACGAAAGAGCAAGAGGCCCATTTTCAGGATGGATTTCTCACATCACAGGATTTGATTGTCAATGTCGTTATAATGAATTACCAAATGAGATAAGCTATTTTAAATGTGGTGATAACTCATATATTTCCGGAATTTCAAGAATCCAAATTGATTATGATAATAATCTTATTAGATTATGTGATGATACGATTCAATTTACAATGACTCCTATCGAACGCCAAATGCCAACCATGGAGGATATAATTAACGATATATCTAGTAATTCATAAATGATTTAAATTTAAGAGTCTTGCAAGAATAAATTTATTTATCCACACGGATATTTTTTTTTATTTATTATGTTTATTAGATTTAAAGGGATAGCATCCATGAACAATAAATTTATTGAATCATTTGGCGTTGTCCGCAATTATCCTTTACCTTCCATCAATAATTTACAACAAAAGAAAGGATACGGCATAATAGAAAATAAATTGACGCCCGATGTCGCTGCATCTGCGCCAACATCCAATGATATAACTGTAATGCAACAAGATAAGATGTCTTATATTGATTTACTTAATAGAGGTAGCAATCCAAGGGATATGAAATTTGATTTTGCAAATGATTTTATAAAACAAGAGGAGCATGCTGACGATTATTATAATACATATGATGTATTTACAAAAGACGCGGATATATTACGCAACATAAGGATAAATAATGATGTTGTATTATCTAATTTTCAGGAAATTGACTTTTATCAAATGTATGATATATTAAAGAAAACACGTCAATATGTTAATAGGGGAAAAAATAATATTACATGTGATTTTAAATATCCAGTTGCAATGGCAAACGCGGATGATATGGATAAACGCATATTATCTTTTCTTATAATTATTATAAATAAATTCTATATTAAAAGCAACTATTTTAATAAATATCATAGGATAAGTCCATTTAGAGTCGAAAATTATACTATATATAGCCGTGATTATTGTCATAGTGATAAAGTAATAAATTATAAATTAAATATACATATTGGTCGCCATGAATATTCGGTGCAGAAGTTTGTTATTGCGGTTGATATAGTAGTGAAGAATGGCTCCCTGACAAATTTGGAAAACATATATTTAACCACCCTTGAAGTTATTGGAATATATCTTGAACAAAATAATGGAATTAAATCCGCTAATAATATGAATACGATTGACAATAAAAATGAAGAGAAATATAAATGTTTTTATCTTGGGGGGGAACTTCCGCGACATAACGGAAAGCGACTAAATTGCGAATCATATCATCCGGAAATAAACACAATTGGGGTTTTTGACAAACCATGTGAGCAAAATACAGATTGCCCATATAATTCTCCTTTACAAAATCGCGGGGGTTGTGGTGTTGATGGTTATTGTGAAATGCCATATGGAATAACACAAATTGGATTTACTAAAATATATAAAAATAGTAGCCCACTATGTTATAATGGCGCATGTAATGGAAATAATTATGTCTTCATCGGCGATACAAAAAAAAATAATAGACGATAATTATAAATAGTAGAAAATAATGAAGAAAATAATGAAAAATAATGAAAAAAAAAAATAATGAAAAATAATGAAAAATAATAAAAATATACAATAGAAAAATAATTATTAATAAAATAAGCATTTATACACTTGGAATGTATTCCCAGTGTAAATCAGCGCATATTTGCTTCCATATTTTATCATGATTCTGCAAATTATCCGGTTTTAGCAATTTGAGATTTGGCAGATATTCATCTAATTCTAATAATTCAAAGAATTTATAAACAATATAACTATATGATAGAATGTTATTTCGCTTTTTGGCTTTTACATTATTAGAATAATTTATTTTTTTAAAAGACATTTCAAATTCGTGGAACATTGAGCGCAATTGTTCCTCCACTTCGGGGCTAATTATCAAAGTCTGCATACCATTTAATTGACTGAGTATATAAGCACTATGTTCATAGTAATTATTACGCTTAATTTCCTTTAATATTTTTCTTATTTTACCCACGTCGAGTTTATTTACATCTAATTTCTTTTTTTTGATTTCATTATTTATTTCGTCATATATATTTGCGGGTATTACGGTTGATTCCTTCGCTTGAAATTGAGCAAGTATTTCGTTAAAATGATTTATTCTACGATAACAGAATGAAGTTATTTCTTTTGGTGGGTCTTTATATGAAGGTTTGTCGCTATCAATAAGTATCGATTCTTGATATCCACAATTAAGACATATTAGGCATCCCAGAGATGGTTCTAAATTCATCTCTATATTACAATCCCCACAGAAATCATTTTCATATATATTATATTCTTTATTAATATTATACGTGTTAGCTATTTTAGAAATATATTTATTGAAACAATCCTTTTTTGTTTTTTTTATTTCTTGTGGTGGCATTTCAATATTAACATTTGTTTCTGTTTCTGTTTTCTTTGGTTTAAAGAAATCTAATAGTGTGATTCTATTCGACTCGGGTGGTTTCGTTTCTACCGCATTTGGGGATTTATAATAATCCACCACTATTTTTGAAACAGTATTTAAATAGTTATACTCTTCCTTATGTGTATTTATATTTTTCTTATCTTCCTCTAATTTTTTTATATTATCCTCTAATTCCCATATTATATTGTTTAATTCTATTGTTTTAATCGGGTCATCTTTATAAATCGGTTTTGAATTTATATAATATTCTCTCTTGTTTTTCATGTTTTCGAGATTATATTCTATTGTCTCTATTACTGACTGATTCTTATTAAAATTGTTCATAATTTCATTATGGATTGCATCAAGCGTTTGCTGCGTATTTATATTTATATGTTTATTCATATTGTATTAGCTTTTTATTACGTTTTTAATCTTTTTACATTAAATATGTCTTATTATATAATAATACAATTAAATTATGTATTCTTTATACATTATAACATATATATAAAATTAAATACAATTAACGAATAAATAATATTATAATATATTTAAAAATTCTATTTTAATAGCCGCTAATATTAATTTTAATATAAAAATGAAAAAATAAATAAATTTATAATTTGTATAACAGAATAAATAGATTACATACATAACAATCTAAAATGAATTATTCAAAATTATTGTCATTTGATGAAACAACTATTCATGAAACAAATAAAATTATTTTGCGATATGTATCAAGTTTTTTAGACCGTAATATTAGGTTTGATGCGGATAATTTTTGTTATGTTAATGGTATTATATATCATTATAATGAAACAGAAGATGAAATGAAACTTTATATTCAGTGTGTCGATTCTCCTCAATATTTTATAGAAGTTGGAATACTGGAATATGCAAGTTATCTTGATATTGAAACTTTTAATCTACATGATTTTACAATGGGATTTATGATTTATGATACGAAATATAAAAAAGATAAACTATATATTAATGTTGGAACCGATATTGATATATATAAACCCATCATTGAGTAAATATATTTATTTATAAGATATTTTATATATATAATATAATATTTTTTATAATAAATAGATTGTAATATATATATTCATATTTTTAAAATATTATAAAATATTATAAAATATAATAAAAATAAAATGAGAGGTAGTTTAATGCAACTGGTATCGTATGGTGCGCTGGATTATCATCTTGGTGGTTGGATGCCGTCTGGTGAGTTTATCTTTATTGGCGATAGAGCCCTTACATTTATATTAGGATTTCGCGATAAAAAAGGCTATAAATTTGTAAGAGAATTATTTAATAAAATGCATGATGATTATGATTTACTTGAAAAATGGGTCGAATTTGAAAAAAAAAAATAATAAATATATATATTTTGAATTATAAGACCTATATATAATATAATATTTTTTATAATAAATACATTATAATACATTATATATTATAAAACATAATAATGTCCGGGAGTAGCCTTGTGAAAATGGCATTACATAATGATAAGAATATATTTATTAGTAATAACGTTCAAATTACATACTGGAAGGTTGTCTATCATTCTCATACTAACTTCGCAATGGAAACAATAGAAACACATAAATCATATCCAATTGGCGATAGAGCCCTTATATTTATATTAGGATTTCGTGATAAAAAAGGCTATGGATTTGTAAGAGAATTATTTAACAAAATGCATGATGATTATAATTTACTTGAAAAATGGGTAGAATTTGATGTAAAATTATAATATTGTTTTAAAAACACTTTTATATTTTTATTTTATTTTTATATATTATTCAAAAAAATGAAATCATATTTATTATATATATAGTATAAATTTATAAGTAATATATACAATAACGCAACATAAACAACAATAATAAAATGGGAAACGTCGCAAATAATAATGAAAATACATATATAATGAAATATTATATTGATACAGGTGATAGCGCCCTCACATTTATATTAGGATTTCATGATAAAAATAATAATCCATTTGTAAGAGAGTTATTTAATAAAATACACGATGATTATAATCTTTTATTATGTGAAAAAAATTATATGTTAAACGAGAATCGGCAAATATACAAAATAACATATAAATAATTAATATGTTATAGAGTTAATTTTAAATAATATATTTTAGATATTTAATTTAATAAAATAAACGTATATATTATTTTTTATTGAATAATGGATAATCTATATTATATATATAGATATTAGATGTTAGAAAATAGATAATAAAAATGGTAATGCCGCAATTATTTATTTATAATTATTTTGTTTAAAAAAAAAAAAAAAAAGAAAAAAAAAATATTGCATAATAATAAATACAATATGGGAGGAGGTCTTATGCAATTGGTCGCCTATGGCGCGCAGGATGTTTATTTGACTAGCAACGCTCAAATTACGTTCTTCAAGGTTGTTTATCGCCGTCATACTAACTTCGCAATGGAGGATATCGAACAAACGTTTAATGGTTCTGGTTCTTTTGGAACTACGCTAAATGCAACCATTAGCCGCAACGGTGATTTAATCACAAAGATGTATTTAACGGTGAATATTCCCGCTGTTACGGGCGTGGCGAGCCACTCTTTCCGTTGGCTCAACTGGCTCGGCCATATCTTTGTTAAAAACGCGGTAATTGAAATCGGTGGCCAACAGATTGATAAGCACTATGGTGAGTGGCTACATCTATGGAACGAACTGACGCAGACGGCGGGACACCAAGCGGGCTATGCTAACTTGGTCGGCAACGTCCCTGCCCTAGTTCAACCTATTGCGGGAGCCAACGCTACTACTAAGCCGATTGAATTATATATCCCCTTGCAATTTTGGTTTTGCCGCAACCCTGGCCTAGCGCTTCCCCTTATTGCGCTTCAATATCACGAGGTAAAAGTCAAGATTGAAACCCGCACCCTTGACGAATGCATTTGGAGCACGGGAACGGCCCCTACCGTCGGCACCACCGATGTTAAATTGTGGGTTAAGTATATTTACCTTGACACTGATGAACGTCGCCGATTTGCGCAAATTAGCCATGAATATTTGATTGAACAGTTGCAGCACACCGGCGGCGATGCTATCACATCCACGCGAAACAAGGTGAAACTAAACTTCAATCACCCCGTTAAGGAGTTTGTATGGGTTATTCAGCGTAATAAATACACGACCAAGAGCGAGATGGTGGATTATGCGGGTCGCCAATGGTTTAACTACACGGATGAGGTTGATTTTACGCAGTTCAGTGGTACCCCAAGCGACCCCTATGGTGGCGGTATGGGCACGGCGGCATGGACCTCGGGCAACTTCCCTTATAGTTTGCCGTTTGCTACAAATGCGGGAAGTGCAACTAATGCTAACTTTACGGGGACAGTTGGTGGCCTTGGAACCAACATAAACAATACCGAATTTACGTTTTCTGATTTATTCCAGCAGAATATTGTTTCGGCATCGACTGCGAACATTACTGAGTTTCAGGGTGCGACCCCTACTCGTGGAGGTCGTGGTTGGGCAGTCGCCTTGCCCGTTATTGATGGCGGTGAAAACCCCGTTGAGCTTGCTAAGATTCAGCTAAACGGTCATGACCGCTTTGCGGAACGCACGGGACGCTATTTTAACTTGGTTCAGCCCCTTGAATGTCATACTAACTGCCCCGCTACGGGTATTAATGTTTATTCCTTCGCACTTAGCCCCGAAGAACATCAGCCGTCGGGTTCGTGCAACTTCTCGCGTATCGATACGGCGACGCTTAATGTTGATGTTACGAGCCGCACGGTAGCCGACTCTTTGAAGGCGGAAATTCGTGTCTATGCAGTCAATTACAATGTTTTACGTATAATGAGCGGTATGGCGGGCACTGCTTTTGCAAACTAAGGCGACACAGCAAAAGGTTTGCTTTAATATTTTTTTAACTTTTTTAACCACAATTGACAAAAAATAAATTGTTTATTGCTTAATTATTTTACTGCTTTACGGCGGGCATGCAGATAATATATAGGGAGAGGAGGGAGGATAAGAAAATTATTTTTAATTGAAAAAATAAGAAAAATCTTAATTGTGAAAAGATAAATACCACAAATAAAGATATTTACCTACATACCCTTTTTTTTTATTATAAAGCCCATTTAATAAATAATATTATGGAAAATAAAATATTTTTTTTTACAATATATTATTTATAAATTATCGGAAAAAAATAATTATAATTAGCAAAAAAATGATAGTAAATTTATTTAGTATAAAATTTATTTTCTTCTCCTGCATCGGGTACCACGATGGCGGAGGGTTTCACATCCACAGAAGAAATGTTTCCAAAGAAAAAGGCCTCAAAGCCTGAAAAAACAGATGATGAAAAGCGCAGCAATGAAGAAAACAAAGCCCGTTGCAAACACGCGCAAGAGGAAAAGGCTGCGCGCAGAAGATGTCATGAAGCACGCGCAAATAATAATGCAAAAGAAAAAGCAGAACAGACGGCAAAATATGATGCTCGTAAAGCAGAAGAACAAGCCCGAAGGGCGCAATATACTGAAATCTCATCCGCACAATTGTATGAATACGTTCAATGGCTTCGGCGCAACTTAAATCCTCCACAGGAGCAGCCAGACAGCTTCCCGATAAGTCATTAATATTTAATATTTTTTTTTACATAATATATTCATTTTCCTACTTAGTATAGATAATTACACTGTAATACATATATATACAAATATTATATATATTATTAGAAGTTATTAGATTAATTATATAGCTATTTTTTATTAATATTTTTATAAGTTCTTAAAAAATCAATTTATATTTCTAACTATACAATTTTAATATTCTTCAATAAGAAAAATTCATAAAATAGCTGTGTATAAATTAGTTCCGTCTCTTTTTATTATACATAGTTGCAAAATCAGTTAATTAACAAATTTGCATAATTATCAATTTAGAATAAGCATAAATATATCAAAATTATAGATATATAACTTATGTAATATATTATAATCTTGCAAATAACATATTTGTTAAAATAAATATTTATGGAATATTGTTAATCAACAACCCAATGCAAATTTATACATTATATATTAACATTATAAGAAAGTAATTGTTTCATAATAAAATATACAAAGGAAAAATATATTGAATAATATTTAAAAATCAAATTTTTTATGCATATTAATTTTTTTTACTTTAACTGTATTTTTCTTTTGTTGTTTATTATTTCCCTTATGTTTAGTCTTTCTCTTTCGATTCTTATTCTTACGATTATTTTTTTTGGTTTTCGTTATTGTTTTATTTTTATATGAGTAGGTTGATGTTCTTTTTCTGCTACTCTTCCTATAACTACATTGAAATGCCGTTTTATTAACTTCATCTAACTTTTGAATAAGGAAACTATCAATATTACTAACTATATTGGCTTTTATATTTTTACTATTTAAACTTGTTTGAAACAATTCCCCATATAAAATATAATCACCCCCTTTCTTTAATGTGCTATCCATAGCTATCTTTGTATTTATTTTAACATGTGGAAAACACGGTATGTATGTTGCATTTCCAATATTTTTAGCTATGCAATGTTTATTTCCTATTAATAAACAAAATAAGATACGTTCTTCCGCGGTTTTAAGTGAAATAATTTTATTCTCATACATATATTCAGTTCTTCCACCAACATGAGGAATATTTTCCGCAACAATAGAATGATGGGTTTTACTGATGTATTTCTTGTTTTCCCTAATTAATCCATTTAAAATAAATTTAAATTCCTTGCTATATTTTGCTGCGAGGGCGAGACGTTTGGCGTGCAGAAAATTGTTCCTACACCAATGCTCCAATTTATTTTTTTTTGCTCCTCCACGAAGCGAAACAACTTTTATATTATCTTCATCTCCTCCGTTCTCATCGGGTATTACCATATCTACCGCTCCTATATCAACCTCTCCGCCTACATCTTCCATACTCATCATATTTTTTTCACTTGGAGACTCTTCGCTTAATTTCTTCGCCTCCATCTTATAAAAATTCATTATACGTAGAAAAGTCATATGATCACCACGGGGGTCAAAGAACTTTGCCTTTGCAGCTGCATATTCGCGCATTATATTTTTTGTTGTATCTGTTTTCCGTGGTTCTTGAAATATAACGTCGAATTTACCATCTGCAACTATATAAAGTCCCACGATATCACATATTTCCGCGACGCATCCATAATAATAACTTGCTATAATACTACGGGACATGCCAACCGGGAGACCTCGAAACTTTGATATTGCAAACCCCATTTTTGTAATATGTGATTCCGGTGTTGTCCCATTAATTGCCCCCACTGATTCTAATGTCCGCAAACTCGCTCCAATAAAATCCTCACTCGGTGGCGCTATGAATTCCGCTAAGACACTGCGGAGATTTCCAACCGTGCGGATTGTTTTCATCCTAAGTAAATCTAGTATATCACTCGTAATATCACTTTTTTGGATGCTCGGCGTGGGATAGGCGGGGCGTTTATTGAAATTAGCCTGTGTGTATAGATGAAAACAATATCCCTCGCGGGTGCGGCCTGCGCGGCCTTTGCGTTGTATAAGTGATGATTGTGGGGCCTCCGCCTCGACGAGACATCTTACCATTGACTGCGGATTATAGCTATCGGTAAATTCATAGCCACTATCTATAACATATACTATTCCATTTATTGTAATCGAACTCTCGGCGACATTTGTAGATACTACTACTTTGCGCGTGTAATCTGCCCCATTTGCGGTATGTTTTAACTCCATATATAGTTTTTCTTGAACTGCGAGCTCCTGTTCCTCGCGTGTTGCTCCGCTTGCGAGTTTTGCGCAAAAGGGAAACTGTTTTCGTGTGGGATTGTTTTTATTATATTCTGTTATTTTCTTCTCTAAGAGATTACATACGCGAATACCATCCCCGAGGGACTTGCCGAATATCAATATATCTCCCTCATTGCTCGACGCCAGAATTTTCATTATATATTCTACCGCGAGAGAATACCAGTCCGCGGGTTGTGTTGATGCCCAATGTTCTTTAACCATAAATGTTTTCCCCTGAACGTCGTATTCCCCGGTCTTGAATTCTGCGAAATACTTACGGAAAATCTCGACCCCTATTGTTGCGCTCATTATAACCAGTTTTAAATCATTGCGTATCCGCATCGCATTCCTTACTAACATTATAAGTTGGTCCGTCTGTGTTGAGCGTTCATGTGCTTCATCTATTATAACACATTTATAATCCTTTAATAGTGGGTCATTGCCTGTTATACGGGATAAAAGGCTTCCTGTTGTAGTAAATATTAGCTTTGTTGCGTCGCTTGTTTTATTATCTCCCTTATAGAAATATCCCACGTGTTCCCCTAATTTTGTATCCATGCTTTTAGCAGCAAAATCAGCGGTGTTTATTGTTGTTATCTTCTTAGGGATTGTAGTTATTACTTTCTCTTTATAATCGAAAAGATGTAGTGCGAGTTTGGGGATGATAACGGTTTTCCCTATTCCGGTGCTAGCGGTTATTATTGAAACGCGGTTATTATGGATTGTTTCTAGTATAGGAGTGCGATGTTCATAAACGAGTAATTTTGACCATATTTTAGCCAGATTAACATAGGTGGCGGGGAGTTTTTCATTGTCTATTGTTTTAATTTCACTAGCATATAAGTTTTCATATGGTAGGCCAGTTAGGGGATTGTTTGCAAATCCTTCGGGGTCATATACACCAATATTTTTAATAACTAGATTAGGTAGTCTTATTGTATCCTCCGTATTATGTTGTGTCGCATTTGTTTGTGGTGATTCAATATTTGTTGTAATAGTTATATCTTTTGATACATTTTTTTTTGTAGTATCATCACTCATTTATTAATTAAATATATTTTTCTTGAAATGGTTATATACATTTATATATATTTATATTCATAATGGAGTTAAAGACTAAATAAGTTTGTAAAATATATAATTAAAATAAAAAAAAATATAAATAAAATCAACACAAAATTATTTATATACGTTAATATTATAATATATATTTGTATTAATATTTATTTGTTTGGTTTCTACATTATTATTAATATTATTTGTATTATTAGTATTATTAGTATTATTAGCATTATTATTGTCATCTGTTTTATTACTATTTTCATCCTCGCTATCGCTTTCAAAATCAACATAATTATAATCATTTTTTGTATTATTATTATTATTATCATTATTGTCCATGTCATCTATTTCATTAGTATCATCCGCATCGCTTTCAAAACCAACATAATTATAGTTGTTTTCATCTGTTTCGCTATCTTCTTTATTTTCATCCCCCACATCCAAATTTAGAATATTTTGATGTTCAGTTTGATATTTATTTTTTATCAACAAATTCATCTTAATAAAATCATCATCATTATATTTTTTCTTATTACCATATTTATTCATGAATATAATATTTATCATTTTCTGCAAATTACTATAAGTCGCCTCAATTGTTATTTTTTCATTATTTAATATGTTATATAATATATATTTATTATCGTCAATAATGGCCGCATCATCGGGTATTATGTCGGTTATATTATTCTTCTTTGTTTTAATCATATACATATATATCGCCAACTGTAATATATGTTTATTTTCAAGTTTGCTCACACACTTGAACTCATACACATTGCAGCCGTCAATACAATCAATATAGCCTTTTAAAATAGTTTCTTTTATTATTGTTCTACAACTAACATTTATATACTTCTCAAATACCGCATTATGACTAATACCAAGGCTTTCCATCCGAATCATGCATTTGTTAATAATATCCACATCATTTAACCAATTATACGAATTAATTTGACATATTTTAAATAAATATTCGGTTTCTACGGTTTGCAAGCAATTTGCAATATACAAGATATCGCTTATCGTTAAATCAGCGGCCGGTTTTTGTAATATATCTTCATTGAATATCTTATATTTGGCTTTTGTATTCATTATATATAATAATCCATCGCGGATTGCGATATTATTTTTCATTTTAAGCTCGAAATATAAGGGAATTGCTATACCGTTAATATCCGCAACGTTCTCCGTTGTGTTCTTGGTAGCATCTTTTACGGTAAGGGGAATTTTTATTTTTTTTATTACATTATCCGCGTATGTAATCTTTAAATGTGAAAGACATTCGCATATGACGACATCATTAAGAAATCGAATTAACTCGGTGGGACTAACTTCCTTATCGTCGGCATCTTTACTGATGCGGGTAGTTGTTTTGAGTTTATGTTGCTCGATGTATTGTGTATAATTGCGTAGTTGATTCTGGTTAAGGAAGGGAAGAAAATCGCTGTTTTTATTATGAAGAAGGACAAGATGAGATTTTGCGCGTGTTGCTGCGACATATAATTCATTAGGGCATAAGGCGGGATTTAGTTTTTTCCCAAAGAATTCGAAATATGAGGCATCAAAGCCGAACAATATTACAACTTCGCGCTCCAAACCTTTCGCCTGATGGATAGTGGAAAATACTATTTTATTTATGAGGACATCTTCGTTGAGTGTTTCTTCGTCGCTGGTGGGGACGAACACGTTGATATCGGGAAGCCTCTGCTTTATGCGATTTTCAAGTTTGCGGGCGGGAGAATTTTGTGATTTAATTGAAGGGGCTAATATAAAAATATCGTCGGGCTTATATCCTATATTTAAATAGTATTCTACTTCCTTAAATGCGCTATCTTTATAATAATCGCAAATAATATATTTTGGTTTAAAAGTCGTCGGCTTTATCGATTTAATTGTCTCCCCGCCATTAAATACGCATACATTAAGAAAATCCGCCATCGTTGTAGTCATACGGTAGCTAATTTCTAGCTTACACGTTTTCCATGGGTGGCTATTAATATTCATTAAAATATGCGCATATTGTATATAGCGTTCATCCGCTCCGTTGAAGCCAAATATACATTGTTTGAGGTCCCCCATTGTTATTATTTGTGAGGGGGCAATATCATTGTCGCTATATATTTTTTGCGCAAGTTCGTAATATAGTGGTGTCATGTCTTGGCATTCATCGAAGATAATAATATCATATCCAAACGGGCGAAGTGGTGGCTTTTTTTCTTTGCATATTTGCATTATTGTATTATCTTTAAAACAGTGGTTATCGTAGTATTTAACACAAAAAGAATGATAGCTATGAACTTCGATATTTTTTAGTTGGAGGCGTTCAACTCTTTGGCGGGTTTCTAATTTAAGTTTGCTATTATAGGTTATTATCAATATCTTTTTTGAGGGGAAATATTTGGCTATGTAGAGTATTGATGTTGTCTTTCCCGCACCCGCATATGCGAGGATATTTATATTACATCCCTCATTCAGTGTTTCAATAATATTATATTGTTCTTGTGATATCTTTGGCATGTAATCCATTTTATTGTGCTAGATATTATTTTTATTTGATTTATTTATGTAAAGTATAATTTATTATTTAGTT
>JACCDV010012877.1_pt1 | contig 17279 bp, 19 predicted proteins | sample 7446131 | NCBI WGS metagenome assembly JACCDV01 (sample SAMN15323448, study PRJNA562643) | freshwater metagenome | isolation source: river surface water | place: USA:Blue River Watershed | collected 2017-08-17 | reverse complement strand
GGTAAGTGTGCCGAGTTGTGTGGCGAGTACCACTCAATGATGCTTTTCAACGTCAAGGTGGTTTCTGAGGCGGAGTATGAGGCTCAGATGCAGGCGTTGGCTGCAGCTGGCAATGTTGGCCAGCTATCTACAGAGTACGACCGCAACCAAAACCTTCCAGGTGGCGACCCATCCAAGAGAATTGATTCAGAGGAATAAGAGAGAAAATGGCAACCCTAACTGAAACCAGGATCCAGCCAGGTTCGCTTGCCCCTAAGCGCTCCAAGGGTCAGCTTTTGGTTGACTGGCTAACCACCACCGACCACAAGAAAATCGGTTACCTGTATCTAATCACTTCATTCATCTACTTCTTGATCGCCGGTGTAATGGCGCTCGTGATTCGTGCCCAGCTAACTCTCCCAGGGTTGGACATTGTTGCCACCAAGGAGCAGTACAACCAGCTGTTCACCATGCACGGCACGATCATGTTGCTGATGTTCGCAACGCCGCTTTTTGCTGGTTTTGCAAACGTTTTGATGCCGGTTCAGATTGGTGCCCCTGACGTTGCATTTCCGCGCTTGAATGCCATTGCGTATTGGTTCTTCAACTTCGGTTCGCTGATCGCGGTTTCGGGCTTTTTTACCCCTCAGGGCGCTGCTTCCTTTGGTTGGTTTGCCTACGCACCGCTATCCAACACAACTTTCTCGCCGGGAATCGGTGGTGACCTGTGGGTATTCGGGCTAGCGCTAAGCGGATTCGGAACCATCCTCGGCGGTGTCAACTTCATCACGACAATCATCACTATGCGCGCTCCAGGTATGACGATGTGGCGCATGCCGATTTTCACCTGGAACACCCTCGTTACGTCGATTTTGATCATCATGTGCTTCCCACCACTAGCGGCAGCACTATTTGCTCTTGGTGCAGACCGTAAGTTTGGGGCACACATTTTCGACCCAGAGAATGGTGGAGCGATGCTGTGGCAGCACCTCTTCTGGTTCTTCGGACACCCAGAGGTTTACATCATTGCGCTTCCGTTCTTCGGAATCGTTTCGGAGATTTTCCCGGTCTTTAGTCGCAAGCCAATCTTCGGTTACAAGACTCTCGTTTACGCAACGATTGCAATTGCGGCACTGTCGATGACAGTTTGGGCGCACCACATGTATGTCACCGGCCAGGTGCTTCTGCCATTCTTCGCTTTCACCACGATGTTGATTGCTGTGCCTACGGGTGTGAAAATCTTCAACTGGATCGGAACGCTTTGGCGTGGCTCGGTGTCCTTTGAGACTCCGATGCTTTGGAGCCTCGGCTTCCTGGTGAGCTTTGTATTTGGTGGTCTAACCGGAGTCATCTTGGCTTCTCCAGCCCTCGACTTCCACCTATCTGATAGCTACTTCGTGGTCGCGCACTTCCACTACGTCGTATTTGGAACAGTGGTCTTTGCGATGTTCGCAGGCTTCTATTTCTGGTGGCCAAAGTTCACAGGAAAGATGCTCAACGAGCGTCTAGGTAAGTGGCACTTCTGGCTGCTGTTCATCGGTTTCCACACCACCTTCTTGATTCAGCACTGGTTGGGCGTAATGGGTATGCCTCGACGCTATGCAACCTACCTACCTGAAGACGGTTTCACAGAAATGAACATCCTGTCTACAGTCGGTGCGGCAATCTTGGCTCTTTCCATGATTCCTTTCCTCTTCAATGTTTGGGTAACTGCCCGAAAGGGAACAATGGTTGGCCTAAAGGACCCATGGGGCTACGGAAGATCGCTGGAGTGGGCAACTGAGTCTCCATTCCCTCGTCACAACTTCCACCAAATTCCTCGTATCCGCTCGGAGTCGCCCGCTTTTGATCTGAACCACCCTGAGTACGCTTCGCCAGAGGCCAAGGCTGCTTACGTCAAGGAAGGTCGAATCTAATGAAGTCGAACGTTGTCATCCTGCTGGTAATGGCGGCCTATTTCACCGTTGCCGACATTGCCTACGGAATCTGGACCCACCTGGAGTACGGCGCGGTAGAGCCGATTGGAACTGCAGCTATCGGTCTGCTAGTAATCCTTTCCCTCTTCATCGCTTACTACCTGTACAGCGGAATGAAGCGCACCGCGACCCTGCCTGAGGACCGCCTTGACGGAAACATTGAGGATGAGTCTGGGGAGATGGGATTCTTCAGCCCATACAGCTGGTGGCCATTGGTAATCGGAGCTTCTGCCGCGATTGCCTTTGCATCACTTGCGGTGGGCTGGTGGCTCTTCTTTATCGCTGCACCATTTGCGATCATCGCAGTAATCGGATTCGTTTTCGAATACGACCGCTACGCTCACGCTCACTAGATCATTGAGACAGCCTCCGGTACTCCTGGTTATAGATGTCCAGCAGGGATTTCGAGACCAAGAGCGCTGGGGGCTTTCTGCTAACCCAAACGTCTACCAGAACGTAGATGCGTTGGTTAAGCTCTGGCGGGAACGTTGTTGGCCGATAGCGTTCGTCAAGCACAACTCAGCTAATCCCAACTCAACTCTCTCACAGTCTCACTCTGGCAATAACCTCGAGCCATTCCTTGATGGGCCTAAGGATGTGCTAATTCAGAAGTCCGTGAACAGTGCCTTCTACGGCACTCCAGATCTGCATCTTTGGCTTACCAAACGAGGTTTCGGGTCTCTGGTGATTTGTGGTATCACAACCAACTACTGCTGTGAAACAACGGCCAGAATGGCCGGCAACCTTGGCTATAAGGTCGAATTTGCAATCGATGCAACAACAGCTTTTCCAGTGACGCTGGGGGAGAGGGTAATCCCAGGTGAGGTAGTGATGGAGATGACCGCTGCCAACCTAAACGGAGAGTTTGCCCAAGTTGTCGAAACCTCCGAGTTGCTTGAGAAATACAAAACACCGTAACAAGCAGGGTGCCGCGGATGTTATCCTTTTGAACCTGGCACAGACCAGTCTGAAAAAAGAGTAACTAAACATGGGGATGATCGGTTTCGACACTGTAGTGATGCGTGGAGGAAGCGGGTCGAGGATGAGCACTTATCTCGTAAACGATGTGTTCAAACCAATAGGTGCCAATACAAAGCGCGCCGACTTCGCCCTAGCTGCTTAAGCTAGCCCCGAAGTCCGTCTGACTAAGTTTGATTTCGACTTAGAACCAGGCGTCATTTAGGAATCTTGCTGGGATTATGCGTCAAAGGTAATCTCGGGACTTTGCACTTTGACTGGGCCTGTCGGTGTAGTTGCTTCAGACAAATATCGGGGCCAAGCAGAACGTCTTATGAAGCTACACCCGTAGAAGCGCCACAAACGTTGCAATGGACGGGGGTTCAATTCCCCCCATCTCCACTTTCAGAAAAAGACCCTAGACCATTTTGGCTAGGGTCTTTTGTTTTGCGGGGGTAACCTAGGCTGATGATTGAGGTACGCAGACTAAGCCCGGACGAAATGGACCCATTCCTTGAATTCATGGATGGTCCCGCCTTTCGATCTCAGCCCCAGTGGCAGGGGTGCTACTGCCAGTTTTATCTAAATACTCCTCAACAGAACTCCGAAGCCGAAGCGAACACGGGATTGAATCGCTCGCGTGCGTGTGATCGAATTTCAGATGGCTCTATGCAGGGGTATGTTGCCGTATTCGAAGGTAAGGTCATTGGCTGGATGGCCGCGAACAGCTTCAAGAATTTCGTTGCTCTGCCTCCAGCCCCGGAGGATGTGGCCGCAATCATCTGCTTTGTTGTGGATCAGGAGCACCAGGGCAGGGGAGTGGCCAAGCAATTGTTGAACTATGCGCTCGAGGATCTGCCAAAGCATGGATTTAGGTCGGTCAATTCCGCTCCGCTAGCATCAGGGGAGTTTCTGAGTTACGGCTATCGTGGCCCCAGAAGTATGTTTGAGAAGGCTGGTTTTGTCGCTGGCCCCATGGTCGATGATAAGCACATTCTGATGTCAAAACCGCTCTAGAAAAAACTAAACCCCCGACCATCGGCCGGGGGTTTAGTTATAAGCGCTGGACTACTTCTTGGCAGCAACAGCCTTTGGCTTGCGCTTAGGTTTTGGTGCCTCTTCGACCGCTGGAGCGTGCTCAGCATGAGCAAGCTCGTACTCGGCCTTGGTGACAGGCGCAATGCGGTCTTCGAAGTAAATCTTGGATAGAGCCGATCGAACTCGGGATGCAAGAGTGATCTTGCCATCCTTGTTTGGTCTAGCCAGGGTTGGCTGGTAATCCTTGAAGTCAACCAGCTTCCAAAGCTCATACTTGTCCAGCGGCTCGTGCAACTCGATGTACTCACCGTGCGGCAGACGAACCACTCTTCCTGTTTCGCGACCGTGAAGCACCATCTCGCGGTCCTTGCGCTGAAGGGAGAGGCAGGTGCGCTTGGTAACCCAGTAAGCGATGATTGGCCCGATAATGAGCAGGATCTGCATTGAGACCAGAACCTGGTTCAGTGACAACTGGAAGTTGATCGCAATCAAGTCAGTAGAAGCGCCGGCCCATAGGACTGCGTAGAAGGTCACTCCAGCAGCACCGATAGCAGTTCTGGTTGGGGCGTTTCTTGGTCGGTCAAGAACGTGGTGCTCGCGCTTGTCTCCAGTAACCCATGCTTCGAGGAATGGGTAAGCAGCAACAAGTGCAAGGAACACCAGCGATACAACCAAAGGTACTAGAACACCAAAAGGTAGGACGATTCCAAAAATCGCTACGTCCCAGTTGCTTGGTGCCAAGCGAAGCGCACCATCCAACCAACCGATGTACCAGTCAGGCTGAGTACCTGCCGAAACTGGAGATGGGTCATACGGACCGTAGTTCCAAATTGGGTTGATCGTGAAGGTTGCGGAGATGGCCATAATCACACCGAAGACTAGGAAGAAGAATCCACCAGCCTTAGCAACGTAAACAGGCATGAGTGGGTAGCCCACGACGTTGTCATCGCGACGGCCAGGACCTGAGTAGTGGGTGTGCTTGTGCAGGACCACCATCATCAAGTGCAGTGCGATGAACAGGATGATCAACGCAGGGACGATCATGATGTGAAGGCTGTATAGGCGGGCTACCACCTCGGTACCTGGGAACTCGCCACCGAAAAGACCGGAAGAAATGGAAGGGCCAATGAATGGAATTCCCTTGATCATTCCGTCGATGATTCGAAGACCGTTTCCGGATAGCAGGTCATCTGGGAGCGAGTAGCCGGTGAAGCCTGCGGCCATTCCAAGAATGAAAAGCATGAATCCTACTAGCCAGTTCAGCTCGCGTGGCTTGCGGAACGCACCAGTGAAGAACACTCTAAGCATGTGCAATCCGCTGGCAGCCACGAATAGTAGGGCAGCCCAGTGGTGAACCTGACGCATGAGCAAGCCGCCGCGGATGTCAAAGCTGATATCTAGGCTGGATGCGTAGGCGATAGACATCTCAGCGCCCTTGAGTGGGGCATATGAGCCTTCGTAGTGCACCACAGCCATCGATGGCTGGAAGTAGAAGGTCAGGAATGTGCCGGAGAGCACAAGGATGACGAAGCTGTAAAGCGCCACCTCACCAAGCATGAAGCTCCAGTGATCTGGGAAGATCTTTCGACCAAATCCCTTGACTACGGTGCCGATTCCGACACGCTCGTCTAGGTAGTTTGCGGTTCCCGCTAGGAATCCGCCCTTCTTCTGCTGAGTTGCGTTAGTCATCTTTTAGTTCCTAATGTCCCAGAATGTTGGGCCAACTGGCTCAAGGAAGTCGCTTTGTGCGATTAGGTAGCCCTCGGCATCCACAGTGATTGGAAGCTGGGGGAGTGGGCGCGATGCAGGTCCAAAAATCACCTTGCAGTGATTCGCCAGGTCAAATGTTGACTGGTGGCATGGACATAGCAGGTGGTGTGTGTGCTGCTCATACAGAGCCACTGGGCAGCCCACGTGGGTACAAATCTTGGAGTAAGCCACGATTCCCTCGTAGCTCCAGTCCTTCTTGGCTGGATCCTCGTTGAGATCCTCAGGGTTGACACGAACCAGCAAAACGGCAGCCTTCGCCTTCTCGTTCAGCTTGATTTCGTGGTCCAATTCTTTTAGACCCTCTGGGATTACGTGGAATACCGAACCAATCGTCACCTCAGAAGCCTTGATTGGAATACCGGTTGGATCCTTGGTAAGCCTGGTTCCCTGTCTCCACATGGTGTGCTTGAGGGTGTCGCCAACGCTTGGACCTAGGTCTCCGAAGATGACAACTGCTGGAATCGGAAAGAATGCCAGTGCGCCGTAAAGTGTCCTACGGATCAGTTTCCTTCGGGTAAAGCCAGATTCGCCATCCGCTAGCTTGATGATCTCTAGGGCCTGTGCCCTGGACTCCTCCGAGCTACGAGCAATGTGGCGCTCTTCTGAAACCTCATGGTCGGGCATCAGGGTCTTTGCCCAGTGAACTGCACCAAAACCAATTCCCAGCAGGCTTAGTGCCATACCAACGCCCATCCAGAAGGTGTTGTTTCTGGTAGCGGAGAGGTCGCCGTCAACGATTGGGAAGGCAAAGAAGCCCCACACGGCGATGATGGCTCCGACAATGGAGATAAGGAACATAACCGACACAGCACGCTCTGCGTTGCGTGCAGCACGCTCGTCCTTGTCTGTCATGCGGACGCGGTGAGGCTCAATGCCTGGGTCCTTAATCGGCCTGTCTGACTGGGTGGCCAGACCGGATTCGTAAACCTTTTCGATTTCGCTCATGTTCTAACTCCTAGTTCGACTTGGCGCCAAGCCAAACAGTGATCGCGATAATGAAGCCAAGACCGAAGATCCACACAAAGAGACCCTCAGCTACTGGACCGATTGAACCAAGCTCGTAGCCACCGACCGAAGGATTGTTCTCCACATACTTCAAGTAGGTGATGATGTCCTTCTTGTCCTCGGGGGTAAGGTTGGCATCGTTGAAGACCGGCATGTTCTGAGGACCCGTGATCATGGCCTCGTAAATGTGCTTCTCGGAAACACCCTTGAGTTGAGGTGCCCAGCGACCCTCGGTCAATGCACCCGCTGCTCCAACGGCGTTGTGGCACATAGCGCAGTTGATTCGGAAAAGCTCACCACCGTGAGTTGGGTTGCCATCTGCTCGGAGATACTCCTCGTCAGGGACGGCTGGCCCAGGTGCCAATGACGCCACCCAGGCCGCCATGGCTGCGATCTGCTCTTCGGTGAACTGCACTGGCTTCTTGTGAAGCTGTGGACCAGATGCCTGCCCTGGCATGCGACCTGTGCCGACCTGGAAATCTACTGATGCAGCGCCAACACCGATGAGGCTTGGACCACCAAGCGCACCCTCACCGTTGGTGCCGTGGCAGCTTGCACAGTTAGCAAGAAACAGCTTGCGACCCTCGTCAATTAGTTCAGGGCTTGAGAGTTCTGCCTGAACAGTGCTGGTTGCGGCTGCATAGCCACCACCTGAAAGCACAAGACCCAGGAAAATCACGATTCCCGCAGCCCAAGGGCGACGGCGCAGTGGTTTTTCGTTGTTCAACTGTTTCTCCATTTATTTCAAGATGTAGACGACTACGAATAGCCCAATCCACACCACATCTACAAAGTGCCAGTAGTAGGAGACCACGATGGCGCTAGTGGCCTCGCGGTGTCCAAAGTTCTTTACTGCATAAGCCCGAGCAATCACGAGCAAGAAGGCGATGAGCCCACCGGTGACGTGGAGGGCGTGGAATCCTGTGGTGATGTAGAAGGCAGAGCCATAGGAGTTTGACGCCAGACTGACGCCTTCGGAGACAAGCTTTGCGTACTCGTAGCTCTGGCCGGCAACGAAGATTGCGCCCATTACGTAGGTTAGGAAGAACCACTCGATCATTCCCCACTTGGCGGGGGAGTTGCCGGTGCGACGAGGCTGTAGACGCTCAGCGGCAAAGACGCCGAACTGAGCGGTAAATGAGCTCGCAACCAGAATCAAGGTGTTTACCAGTGCGAACGGAACATCCAGAATCTTGGTGTCGTTGGCCCAAAGCTCAGGTGCTCCGGCCCGAAGGCTGAAGTACATAGCGAAAAGGCCCGCGAAGAACATAACTTCCGAGCCCAGCCAGACAATGGTTCCTACCGAGACCGCATTTGGTCTGTTGATTACCGCGTTCGCAGCGGCGGTTGAGGTTGCAGACATGCCTCTAGCCTAACCCAAAAACAGCCTCAAACGGCGTGTGTTCACTCTGATTTGAGGATTTTTTGGACTCCGACTTGCTAATTCGGTGAGTAAAGTTCTAGCCATGCAAACTCTGACCTGGCCTTTGGTACTCAGCTCCCTTTTGGCGGGGGAGGACTTGCCGCGCGAATCGGCATCCTGGGCCATGCGACAGATCATGAACGGAGAGGCCTCAGAGTCTCAAATCGGAGCGTTCATGATGGCATTGCGCTCAAAGGGGGAGACCGTTGGGGAGCTGGCGGGCTTGGTTGACGTCATGCTCGACAACGCAGTGTTACTAGATACCGGATCAGACGCGGTGGACATTGTTGGCACCGGGGGAGACCTTATCGGCACGGTAAACATAAGCTCAATGGCCTCGATAGTTACTGCGGCCGCTGGCGTACCGGTGCTAAAGCACGGCAGCAGGTCCGCTTCTGGAAAGACCGGCTCTTCGGAAATGCTCGAGGTTCTGGGCATCCGCTTGGATCTAGCTCCAGCTCAGGTGGCAGAGGTTTTCAAGAGAGTGGGAATCACGTTCTTCTTCGCACCTGTTTTCCACCCAGCGATGCGTTTCGTTGCCCCGGTTCGCAAACAGCTGGGGGTCCCAACTACCTTCAACTTCCTGGGCCCCCTCGCAAACCCAGCTCAGCCAATCGCAACCGCTCTTGGGGTGGCCAATCCGGTCATCGCACCAAAAATGGCCGAGGAGCTAGCTCACCGCGGCCGATCTGGGCTTGTTTTCCGCTCGAGTGATGGGCTGGATGAACTCTCAACCACATCTGCGAGCTCGTTGTGGATTGTGCGCGACGGTGAAGTGGAGGAAACCAGCTTTGATCCAAACGAATTCGGGATATCGAGAGCACAAATTAGTCAATTGGTTGGCGGCGATGCCAAGCACAACGCAGAAGTTGCTCGACGACTATTCGCCGGGGAGGCGCTTGAGAACTCGCAGGCCATTTTTGATGTGGTAACCATCAATGCAGCCGGCGGTCTGGTCGCTTACGAAATAGCCAAAGGTTCAGACATGAATATCGCCGACCTGTTCTCTCGGTCCATCCAAATCGCTAGACAAGCGATTGAATCTGGCGCAGCTCAGCGCAAACTCGTTGAGTGGTCTGCGGCGACGCAGCAGTTCTAAGAAACCAAAGGGGAGCATCTGAGGCCTGCTCCGAAAACGTTACTTGACATAATGTTTATTATCGGCATTAGGTTGACCGTTCTGACGTGTGCAGAAGGGGTCTCAAGCAAGCCAATCTCGAATCAATGCAATTGAACCAGCTGGGCCAACCCAAAGTTCATCCGAAGCAATCTCAGACAGGTCTAGCCATCGGTGCATAACGGTGTCGCGGTGCTCATCTTCGGTCCAAAGCTCGTTGCTGGGATCGAATTCAGATTCAACCTCAGTTTTGAAGAACCAAGCCGTACCAGTGTCAAAGTTCAGTTTGGAGTCGAACTCAAACAGCAGCGGTTCCGAGTGCTGCTGTAAAGCGTTATCTGCAAAGTCAAGCCCCGTCTCCTCCTTCAGCTCTCGGAGGGCTGCCTCAATCGGCGTTTCGCCTGACTCGATGCCACCCCCTGGAAAAATCCACTGTGGTGGCAGATCAACCTCGGGTTCGAAGCGAGAAAAGAACATTAGAAACCTATTCTGTGGGGAGATCAGGAGTACCCGCACAGTTTTGCGGTGCCTAGACTCGGCCATTTCGATCCGCTAAGCCAAAGACGCGAAGTGCGATCTGATTCATGTAGCCAATCAGTAGGGCAAAAATCAAAGTGCCTTCTCTTGCTTGGCCACCTAGCAAAAACCCAGCGGTAACAGCAAAGACTTCGATTGCTGTGCGTGCTTGCCAAAAAGGAAGTTTGAATTTCTGGGCGACTCCCACGTTCAGGCCGTCTCTTGGGCCTTTGCCCATTCCGCAGGAGATGTAGAGGCCGGTAGCAAACGACACAATTGCCATCCCTAAGAGCAATAGACCAAGGTTTGCAAAGTAGTTCTCAAACCTAGGCACAAATGGAAGCACCAGATCTGCAAATACCCCGATCAAGATTGCGTTCAGGATTGACCCGATACCTGGCTTTACTTTGAGCGGAATCCACATCATCAGCACCAGGGCGGAAACAACAATGGTCCCCTGACCAAAGCTGATTCCCGTTTGCTTTGCGATGCCTTGCGCCAGCACATCCCAAGGTGCCAAGCCGATTCCGGCGCTAACCATGAGCGCTACCCCTATGCCGTAGACGAACAGGCCAATCAGCAGTTTGATTAGTCGGTAGCTGAAATTAGACTTGGGCACCAACTAAGACTAGGGGTGCTCATGGCGCGAACCAGCTATTTCGACGGCCCACTTCCCCGCCTTTTGGCCCACAGGGGTCTGAGTGAGCATGATGATTCGATCGCTGAGAACTCGCTGGCTGCATTTAGGGCTGCACTCGCCGCTGGAGCTACTCACATTGAGTCTGATGTGCATGCCACAAAAGACTCCGTTGCAGTGCTTTTTCATGACGAGGATTTAATTCGAGTTGCCGGCATCTCAAGCCTGATCCGTGAACTCACTCTCGAAGACCTCAGGAGCATTCGAATCAAGGGTGAAGCAGTTATTCCAACCCTGGCTGAGGGTCTTGAGCTGGGGGCGAAGCTAAATCTCGATATCAAGTCCAAATTAGCCATCGAACCAACAGTCTTCGAGATCGAGCGGCATTGCGCTCATGACCGAGTGCTGGTTTCTAGTTTTTCGTCTAAAAGGAGAAATGCTGCGCTCAAGCTACTTTCGAAGCCGGTGGCAACCAGCGCATCTATGCGTGAGGTTGCACTCGCGCTGCTAAGCCACAAAGCACTCGGGATAGGTTTCGCAAGGCTGGTTTCGGACATCGATGCCTTTCAAATACCGCCGAAAATGTATGGCATCAACTTTGCCGATTCAAAGTTCGTTGGGCGATTGGCTAAATATGGCGTTGAGACGCATTTCTGGACAATCAACGATCCCGACCAAGCCAAGGAGCTTCGTTCACTCGGTGCCAGCGGAATAGTAAGTGACCGAGTGGACCTGCTCATCTGAAGATTTCCTGAGAATTCGTCCGACTCGGGACTTATCGTGCATTAACCATGGTTGAGCCCTCAAACAGGAGGAAACCATGGCCGAAACTATGCGAGGTATGCGCCTCGGTGCCCAGTCTCTCGAGACTGAGGCAGGAGTCGAGTTCTACCCGCGCGTGACAACTATCTTCCGTTGTCCTGAGGGTCATGAGTTTGATCTGGTCTTCTCTGCCACCGCAGAACTCCCCTCCACCTGGGAATGCAAGAAATGTGAGCTAATTGCCGTGAGGCTAGAGAATGGTCAGCCAATCGATCTTGCAGCATCGGACGATGAGGGCCCGAGAACTCATTTCGACATGGTTCTCGAACGCAGATCTCGCGAGGAGCTAGAGGAGCTGCTTCAAGAAGTCCTAGCAGATATGCGTGCTAGACGTTCCGCCGGGAAACTCAGCGCCTAACTAGCCGCTCAAGCCCCCACTTGGTGCAGAGCCAAAATGCCTCAAAGATGATCCCAGTGGTCATTTTTGAAACCCCAGATTCACGCTCAACGAATGTTATGGGGATCTCAACCCAAGACGCTCCCCTGGCGATCGCCCTGCGAGTCATCTCGACCTGAAACCCGTAACCCTGCGCCTCCAGTCTTTCGAGATTCAGGTCCGATAGGAAGCCTGCACTGTATATCCGGAATCCAGCGGTGAGGTCTCTTACCTTCAAACCGGTTGTAATTCCCGCATACCAATTACCAAATCGACTCAGTGCCTCGCGATGGCGGGGCCAGTTTTTGACTGAGCCGCCTGAAATCCAGCGCGACCCAATCACTAGGTCAGCCTCCGCCCGCAGCAGAGCTTTTAGATCCTCTGGTCGGTGTGAACCATCCGCGTCCATTTGAACCAGTCGTTCATAACCACGTTCAATCCCCCAGTCATACCCAGCCAAATAGGCCTTACCCAGTCCCTGTTTAGCGCTCCGGGAAAGCACGTGTACTCGGTTGTTGCTTGCAAAGCTGCTGGCTACGAGCTGTGCTGTGTTGTCCGGGGAGTTATCGTCAATCACGACTACATCGACATCGGGCACCTGGTCTAGTAACTCTTGAATCGAGTGCTGGATACCTGAAGCCTCGTTGTAGGTGGGCATAAGCACAAGGGTCCTCATGCTCGCCTCATCAATGCCAATGCAACTAAGCCGAAAATCAAGAGGATGGCGTCTACCCAGCCCCCAAGCACCAGAGCGGGCGTCAATCCCGAGTACAGCGGAACCTTATTGACCATGGCACCTGGCTGATACCAGGTCAATTCATTCAGGGTCTTGCCGTCCGGGAGATAGATGGCGCTGAGTCCGACTGTTGAGATGTTGACAACCGCTCGACCGGTCTCAATGGCCCTTAGTTTTGCAATAGCTGCTTGCTGGTAGGTCTCATCGGAGTAGCCAAAATCCGCATTATTAGTCTGCGAGAGGATGACATTCGCTCCCCCGATTGCCAGCTCTCTTGGTATTGAATCGATTGCGATTTCAAAACAAATCAGTGATCCGGCATCAAAGCCTTCGAGTTCAAAAATCCCGTCTCGCTGGCCAAAACTGTAGCCGCGAGGAACTAGGTCAATCAGATCCGGGGCAAGTGCTCTCCAAAACGCTCGATCCGGAACAAACTCGGCAAAAGGCACTGGTCGCTTCTTGTCGTATTGGTCAAGGAGCTCGCCGGTAGGTGACCAGAGCAGGGTTGAGTTGAAGACCTGGTCGCCATCAACGGTGATGGTTCCAAAGGTGAATGGAGCGTCAAATTCGGCTGCGATTGCATTGATCTTTGATCTCGCACTATCTGATCTGAGCGGATCTACATCTGATGCATTCTCCGGCCAAACCACAAGGTCTAGGACATCGGCCAGATCTGAATTTGAAACGAGTTTGGTCGCATCCACATGGTTTTGCAGAATCGTCCCCGCATCGAGATTTGAAAACAAGCCGGCATTGGCATTTCCCTGAACCGCCGCGATATTTGCGCTCCCACTTGGGGTGTTTAAGAGTCCCAGCGGCGCTAGGGCGGGCAACAGAACCAGGCTCAACACGGTTATCGAGGCCGGTTTAATCGGAAAACCGCGCTTCTTGAAGCCAATCACTGCAACAGCAAGCAGGGATCCAATGAGCACCATAACAAAACTTATAAGGCTGATTCCTCCCAGATATGCCCAGTTTGCCCATGGCCCATGCGCCTGGGCCATACCAAGTCGAGACCATGGGAATCCCCCATAGGGAAAGCTCATGGCTAGCCACTCCCTGGCAACCCAGACTGAGGACGCCAGCACTGCAAACCAGAGATACTGCTTTGGCTTTGGCTTCAGGGTCCTCCACAGCCAGGATGTCAGGGCCACCCCGAGAGCAAAATACACAGACATCAGGGTGCTCAGCGCGATCAGCGGGACCGGCCCAAGATAGAGCGCTAACCATTCAATGTGTGCGATGTAAAAAGCCTGTCCCGCCAAGAATCCAGTCAGCAGCGCAGTCCAAAAACCCATTCCCAGGGTTGCAACCAAAATGAGGGCAGGCACCAAGGGTGCTAGCCCCCAAATGTTTTCTGTCGGATAGATGTAGAGCGCTACCATGCCGCCCAAAATTGCCAGCGGAATCCGCCACCATAGCTCTACTCTGCGCACTCCCCTAGCCTAACTTCAGACGTAGTAGCTGTAGGCGACAATGCCTCGCTTAACCAGATCCATTGCCTTGTAGGCGGTCTCAGCTAACTGAGGGTCTGCACCTTGCGCCAGCTGATCGAGCAGGTCAATAGTTTGCTTGGACCAGCGAATGAAGTCGCCAGGTAGCAATCCAGAAAGTTTCAGCACATCGTCTAATCGGGCGCCGGTTGCCCAGCGATACATGGGCCAGCAAAGATTCAACTCCAACTGGGTCTCTCGAGGAAGCCGGTGCTCAATCTGTAATTCAAGTAGCTTCTCTTGAATCTCCTCGGTGGCTTCGAGTGCTTGCCTAAAGTTTCCCTTGGGTAGCTTGGGTTCGTAATCTCCCTCTTCCTTGCGCCCCTCGTAAACAAGTGCGGTCGCCATGGCTGCGAGATTGGCTGGATCCAGCTCGGCCCAGGCTCCATTGTTTATGCACTCGGCAATGAGCAGGTCACGCTCGCCATAAAGCTTTCCAAGCCTCAACCCCGAAACGGTGATCTCCAGGTCTTCGTCGCGCTCGATGAGGTAGCCAAGTTCTGTAAGTAGTTGGCAGATTCTGCCGAACACCTTTGCCACTTGATTAGTTCTTCCCTCGATCTGAGCAATGGCCTGATCAATCTCCTTGCGGAGCTTCTGGTAACGCTCCCCCCACCGGGCATGTGCCTCGCGTTCCGCGCAACCGTGCGAGGGATGAGCCCTGAGTTCGCGCTTTAGGTCCGCTATTCGCATGTCAAGTTGCCTTTGGCCTTTTGACATGCGAATGTCTTTACCCGCGCGATGCTTGCTCTGAGCACCACTTCGCTCGAGATCACTCAGTTCTCGTCGCAGCGCGGAATACTCGATGAAGTCCCCAAGGTGGCACGCCATCGCCTTCTCATAACCCTCAAGCGATTCCTGTTTCTCAGCGATAACTCGGGCTAGGCCAACTACCGAGCGATCCGCTTGAAACTGAGCAAATGAACGCTCGAGAACTTTGGATGCCCGACTGGCGCCAAAGGCAGAAATCAGATTCACTGCCATGTTGTAGGTGGGCTTGAAACTGGAATTTAAGGGGTAAGTGCGCTTCGAGGCCAAGCCAGCCACCAGGTTAGGGTCAAGCTGGTTACCCCACAGGATTACCGAGTGACCCTCGGTGTCGATACCTCTTCGACCTGCCCTGCCGGTGAGCTGGGTGTATTCACCGGCGGTGATATTCACTCTGGACTCGCCGTTGTATTTATCCAAGCGCTCAAGGACCACTGTCCTAGCCGGCATGTTGATTCCCAGCGCCAACGTCTCGGTTGCAAAAACGACCTTGACGAGCTTTCTCAAGAAAAGCTCCTCCACCACCTCTTTGAAGGCCGGAAGCATTCCGGCGTGGTGCGCTGCAACCCCACGCTCCAAAGAACTTAGCCAGTCAAAATACCCGAGCGTGTCCAGGTCTTCGTCTGCGATCTGCGTGCAGCGCGCCTCAGCAATTCGACGAATCTCCTGCTGTTCCTCTTTGTTGGTCAGCCTCAGTCCGGCTCGACGACAACTCTCCACCGCCTTCTCGCAGCCCGCTCTTGAGAAGATAAAGAAAATCGCTGGAAGCAAGCCCTGCTCCCCCAAGATCTCAACCACTTCAGTTTTTTCAAGTCGGCCCTGGCCACCTTGACTAAAGCTACGCTGCTGCGGTGAAAAGTCTTTGCCTCCCCATTTGCCACGCCGGGAAATAGGTCCTCGGGCGCGCGCCTGGTGTTTTTTTAATAGCTCTGGATTAACTCGCATTTGATTCGAGCCAGTCTCGAACAGTTCCAATACCTCGTCGCCGAATAGGACGTGCTGGTGCAGCGGAACCGGACGATGTTCTGAGACGATTACTTGGGTATTTCCCCTTACCTCTGCAAGCCAAGCACCAAACTCCTCGGCGTTAGAAACAGTCGCAGAGAGTGAAACCACCAAAACATCTTTGGGGAGGTGAAGAATTACCTCTTCCCAGACTGCCCCGCGAAATCTATCCGCAAGGTAGTGAACCTCGTCCATGACCACATATGCCAGGTCGCGCAATGCCATGGAGGTGGCGTAAATCATGTTTCGCAGCACCTCGGTGGTCATCACGACAATTTGCGCGTCTGAGTTGTTGTTGGTGTCACCAGTAAGAAGGCCAACCTTGTCGCGGCCGTACCGTGCGGTTAGTTCGGCAAACTTTTGATTACTCAGAGCCTTTATCGGGGTTGTGTAAAAAACCTTCTTGCCACTCGCTACCGCGAGGTGAATTGCAAACTCCCCCACCACGGTTTTACCTGCTCCGGTTGGTGCGGCAACTAAAACTCCTGAGCCACTCTCGAGCGCTTGACAGGCATCAATCTGAAACTTGTCCAGTGGGAACTTCAGTCCCTCGGTGAAGATCTCAAGCTCGCGATACTTCGCCTTTTGCTTAGCTAGCTGATAGCGCTCAGCTGGGCTCAGCTCACTCACTTTCGTCTGGCTCTGAAGCTAGAGTCTTGGCCAGTCTTCTCTCACGTCGTTTGTCGTTTAGTTGGGCGATCCCAACCGCTGTGAAGTAAAGCAGGATCAGCGGAATCATCAGCAGGAACATCGAGAATGGCTCATTCGCCGGAGTTGCCAGGGCGGCGAGAATCGCCATGATCAAAACCGCAACGCGCCAAGACTTCAAAATGCCCTTGGCGGTGGTAATGCCGGCAAAGTTTAGAAGCACCAGAACGACCGGCATAACGAACGAGAGTCCAAACAGCAAGAGCACTCGAACGGCGAAGAGTATGTACTCCGCGGCGTTAATGACGTTGGTAGAGCCCTCTGGCGTGAAGCCGATCAATCCAACTACGAACCTCGGGATGTTGATCCAGGCGAACCAAGCCCCAAATAGGAACAGGGGTAATGCAGCAAAAACAAAACCCAGCGCGTAGCGCTTCTCTTTAGTTTTCAGGCCCGGAGCCACAAATGCCCAGAGGTTATAAAGCCAAAGTGGCGAAGTGAGAACTACGCCGAAGAAAATCGAAACTTGGATTCTGAGATCAAACGCCGCTACGACGGTTCCAAAGTTGACAACAGCATCGATTCCACGAGCTTCAGTGACCTCGATAAGGGGTCGCTGCAAAAGGGCGAAAATAGGGTCGAATAAAAACCATCCGCCCACTGATCCAATCGCGATAAAAAGTGCCGACCATGTCAGCCTGACGCGCAGTTCCCTAAGGTGGGAACCCAAGGACATGCGGCGCTCTTTGTTTTTGCGCCGAAACATTAGTCCTTCTGCTTCTCGCCCTCTTCGCCCTTCTTCGAGCCCTCAGCCTCAGGCTTCTTGATCTCCTTGCGGAAGATCTGAAGAGACTCTGCAACGCTCTTGGTTAGGGCGGGAAGCTTAGGAGCTCCCCAGAAAAGCAAAACGATTACGAGGATGACAATCCACTGCCAGCTTTCGATCCTCATTGCTCACCTTCTGTCTATGTTGATTGAGCTAATTCGAGCCACCAGTCTACGCTTTCTTTCCT
>JACCDV011191640.1_pt1 | contig 17281 bp, 12 predicted proteins | sample 7446131 | NCBI WGS metagenome assembly JACCDV01 (sample SAMN15323448, study PRJNA562643) | freshwater metagenome | isolation source: river surface water | place: USA:Blue River Watershed | collected 2017-08-17 | reverse complement strand
GCGGGACTTGAACCCGCACGGGCATTACTACCCACTGGATTTTAAGTCCAGCGTGTCTACCAATTCCACCACTCGAGCAAATATTTTTAGGTAGTTTAGAGCGAAAAACGGGGTTCGAACCCGCGACCTCGACCTTGGCAAGGTCGCGCTCTACCAACTGAGCTATTTTCGCGTTTCGTTTCGTTATCTTTTAAAGAACGTTGCCATACTTGTTCCGTATTGCGAGTGCAAATATAGAACATATTTTTATTCTTGCAAGCACTTTTTAAATAAAAATTAAAACTTTTTCAGAACTTTTATTTAACCTTTTGATAACGAATAATTTATTTTGAAATTATTTTTTCACTAACATTCGTTTTATTTCGTTCAACTTCATCAAAGCTTCCACTGGAGTCAACGTATTGATGTCGATATTCACAATTTCCTCTTTAATTTCTTCTAAAAGTGGATCATCTAAATTAAAGAAACTCAATTGCAACTCATCACTAGCAGATTTAATTCCAGATAATTCTTCGCTAGAATGTCTTTTTTCTAATTGCTTTAATAATTTTTGCGCTTTTTGAATTACAATTTGTGGCATTCCTGCCATTTTTGCCACGTGAATACCAAAACTGTGTGCACTTCCGCCTTTCACTAATTTACGAATGAATAAAACAGTATCTTTTAATTCCTTCACAGAAACATTGAAATTCTGAATTCTGTCAAACGTAACTTCCATTTCGTTTAATTCGTGATAATGCGTTGCGAAAAGTGTTTTTGGTTTATTTGGATGCTCGTGCAAATATTCTGAAATCGCCCAAGCAATCGAAATTCCGTCATAGGTTGAAGTTCCTCTTCCAATTTCATCTAATAACACCAAACTTCTCTCGGAAATATTATTCAAAATCGAAGCAGTTTCGTTCATTTCCACCATAAAAGTTGATTCGCCCATCGAAATATTATCGCTCGCTCCTACTCTAGTAAAAATTTTATCCACCACACCCATTCTAACGCTTTCTGCTGGAACAAAACTTCCCATTTGCGCCATTAATACAATCAAAGCTGTTTGACGCAAAATAGCCGATTTACCCGACATATTCGGACCAGTAATCATGATGATTTGTTGGGTTTCTCTATCTAAATAAACATCGTTTGTAATATAAGGCACTCCAACAGGCAATTGCTTTTCAATAACAGGATGACGACCGTCTTTGATTTCCAAATCGAAACTTTCATCTAAATCAGGACAAACATATTTATTATCAATCGCTAATTGCGTGAAAGAAGTCAAACAATCCAATTGTGCAATTAAATTCGCATTCAACTGAACGTGTTTGATATATGTAGCAATCCAATTCACCAATTGTTCAAACAACTGCGTTTCTAATTGATGAATTTTTTCTTCAGCTCCTAAAATCTTAGATTCGTATTCTTTTAGTTCTTCTGTAATATAACGCTCAGCATTCACTAAGGTTTGCTTACGAATCCATTCGGCAGGAACTTTATCTTTGTGTGTATTTCGAACTTCAATATAATATCCAAAAACATTATTGAACGACACTTTCAGTGAAGGAATGCCAGAAGCAGCGCTTTCTCTTTGCTCTAATTCTTCTAAATATCCTTTTCCAGTGGATGAAATCGCACGTAATTCATCCAATTCCGAATGAACTCCAACCGCAATTGCATTTCCTTTATTCACACTTACTGGAGCGTCTTCTTGAATGGTCGATTTAATTTTTTCTCTCAATAATTCACAAGCGTGTAAACTATCGCCAATAACTCGCAACGCTTCATTCGAACTTTCTAAAGCTAATGTTTTAATTGGAATAATCGCATCTAACGAATCTTTTAGGAAATTAACTTCTCTTGGCGAAATTTTCCCTGTAGCTACTTTTGAAATCAAACGTTCCAAATCGGAAATTTGTTTGATTTGATATTGAATTTGTTGTAAAACTTCGGGATTGGCTTTCAAATACGAAATCACCTCATGGCGACTTCTAATTTTTGAAATATCTTTCAAAGGAAGCGCCAACCAACGTTTCAAAAGTCTTGCTCCCATTGGCGAAAGCGTTTTATCAATTACATCTAAAAGCGTTACCGCATTGGGATTATAACTGTGATACAATTCTAAATTTCGAATGGTAAATTTATCCATCCAAACGTAAGCATCTTCGGCAATACGTTGAATATTGGTGATATGTTGAATTTTATTGTGTTGCGTTTCCGACAAATAATACAAAATCGCACCCGAAGCAATCAAACCTTCGGTTAATTCTTCGACACCAAAACCTTTTAGCGAATTGGTTTGAAAGTGTTTCGTCAAACTTTCCAAAGCATAATCTTCTTTATACACCCAATCTTCCAAAAAGAAGGTATGAAAATCATCTCCAAAAACCGAGTGAAATTGATTTTTAAATTGTTTCGGAATTAAAATTTCACTCGGGCGAAAATTTTGCAAAAGTTTATCAACATATTCCTCATTGCCTTGAGAAACTAAAAATTCGCCTGTTGAAACATCTAAAAACGAAACTCCAACTGTTTTCTTCCCAAAATGAACTGATGCTAAAAAGTTGTTCGACTTCGATTGCAATACCTCATCATTCATCGAAACACCAGGCGTAACTAATTCAGTAACTCCACGTTTTACAATGGTTTTCGTCATTTTTGGATCTTCTAATTGGTCGCAAATTGCCACTCGAAGTCCTGCTTTAACTAACTTAGGTAAATACGTATTTATGGAATGATGCGGAAATCCTGCCAAAGCCGTTTCAGTTTCAGAACCAGCGCCACGTTTGGTTAATGTGATGCCTAAAATCCCAGCTGCTCTTATCGCATCTTCTCCAAAAGTTTCATAAAAATCGCCCACACGAAACAACAAACAAGCATCGGGATATTTATTTTTTATCTCGTTGTATTGCTTCATTAAAGGTGTTTCCTTTGGTGCTTTATCGGGAGTTGCTGCAGATTTTTTAGCCACAATTTCAAATTTTAAGTATGATTGCGAAGGTAAGAAAATCAAGAACAATTTCAAGGGCAAGAACAAGAACAATTTTTCAAGAGCAAGGACAAGTTCAATTTCAAGTTTAAAATTTTAACGCAAAGAGGCAAAGTTTTTCGCAAAGTTCTCAAAGCTATTTCCATAAAAATTAGTGAGCATTGTCCTTCTTTGTGTTCATTGTGGTTAAAAACTAATTGCCTAATTGCCACATTATATTTATTTTTGCCCTATGAGAAAATTAGCCAACGCAGAACTAGAACGCAAAAACATTGAAGAGTTTAAAGAAGCTCCAAAAACACCTATTATTGTAATTTTAGACGACATTAGAAGTTTGCACAATATTGGTTCGGTTTTTAGAACTTCGGATGCTTTTTTGATTGAAAAAATCTATTTATGTGGTATTACGGCTACTCCGCCCAACAAAGAAATTCACAAAACAGCTCTTGGCGCTACTGAAACTGTGACTTGGGAATATGAAAAAGACGTTTTAGAAGTGGTAAATCAATTGAAATCAGAAAATGTAAAAGTGTATTCAGTGGAGCAAACCCAGAATGCGATTATGTTGGATGATTTTCACCCAGAAACCAATACAAAATATGCCTTAATTTTTGGTAACGAAGTTAAAGGTGTTTCGCAAGAAGCTATTAATTTAAGCGATGGTGTAATTGAAATTCCCCAATTAGGAAGCAAACACTCGTTGAATATTTCGGTGAGTGCTGGGATTGTTATTTGGGATTTGTTTCAAAAGCTTCGCTAGAAAAAAGAACAAAGAAAAAAGAGAAAAGACTCATAATTTGTCATGCTGAACTCGTTTCAGCATCTCGACTTTTAGAAGCTGAAATAAATTCAGCTTGACAAGACTAGATTTTATTACTTTTTAATCTTCGCATTAATTTCATTCAACAAAAACACATAATCTTCTTGCTTTTTCACAAAATCTAAATCCGAAACATCAATAATCAACACATTCAAATCGGTTTGGGTTTTGATGTAATCTAGATAACCTTGGTTGATTTTTTCTAAATAATCTGCTGGAATTTCTTGCTCGTAACTTCTACCACGCTTCTTGATGTTTTCCAACAATCTTTCGGTGTTTTGATACAAATACACATACAAATCAGGTTTTGGCATTTCTTTGTGGATGATGTCGAACATGGTTTTGTACAAACGAAATTCATCTTCTTGAAGCGTGACTTTAGCAAAAATCAATGATTTGAAAATGTGATAATCCGCAACTACAAAATCTTTAAACAAATCAAATTGTGCTAAATCATCTGATAATTGTTGGTATCTATCGGCTAAAAACGACATTTCTAATGGAAATGCATACCGACTTTGATCTTTGTAAAATTTTGGTAAAAATGGATTATCTGCAAAGCGTTCTAAAACTAATTTTGCATTGCAATCTTCTGATAATTTAGTTGATAAAGTGGTTTTTCCTGCTCCAATATTTCCTTCAATGGAGATGTAATTGAATTGTTGTAATTGGAGTTTTTCAATAGGAGAAATTAGAGAATGAATTGCTTTAATTTCGCTTGTATCTTCGGTTTGAATTAACAATTGAGAAACAGATTTCTTTAAAGTTGGATGTTCCCAGTTCAATCCTAAATCTAACATCGGTTGTAACACAAACTTTCGGTTTTGCATTAACGGATGTGGCACTTGCAAGGTTTCGGTCGAAATAATTTCTTCGTCAAAAGCAATGATATCAACATCAATAATTCGAGCTTGATAACCTGAATCTTTGGAACGAATTCGACCTAACTTCTTTTCTACTTTCAAAACCTGATTCAAAATTTTTTGAGCCGATTTTGTGGTATGAATCAGAATTGCAGCATTGTAAAAAGGTTCGCTTTCAAAACCCCAAGCTGGTGTTTCATAAACTTTAGAAACCTTTACAACTGTTGCTACTTCGCTATGAATCAAATCAATACAAGACTGAATCGTTTCTAAACGATTGCCTTGGTTACTTCCTAACGACAAAATAACTTGATGCTGACTCATATTGGCAAAATAACAAACTATTTTAGACTTCTAATTTACCTTTTTCATTTTTTTATAAACATGTAACAATTTTCATAATTTTACTACTTATATTCAATAAATTAAAATGAAATTGAAATGAGATTTTTAGGAAATGTATTAGCAACTATTGTTGGGCTTTTTGTTTTTAGCATTATTGCTTTTTTTGGTTTAATTATAATTGGAGCAGTTGCAGGTAGTGGTGAAGATACGGTTAGCGTAAAAAACAATTCCGTACTTGAATTAGACTTATCTAAAGTATCATTAGATTATGCAGGAAAAACAAATTATAAAGACTTTGGTTATTTTGAAGCAGAACATGATGGAGTTACCGATATTTTAAATGCAATTGAAGTAGCCAAAACCGATGATAAAATTAAAGGAATTTCGATTTTGAATAATCAATCGCAACTTGGTTTAGCTCAAAGTAAATCAGTCCGTGATAAATTAGAAGAATTTAAAAAATCAGGTAAATTTGTTTATGCTTATGCAAATTTTTTCACACAAGGCGAATATTATTTGAATTCGGTTGCCGATCAAATTTATTTGAACCCTATGGGTGAAGTCGACTTTAAAGGTTTATCTGCTGAAATTTTATACATGAAAGACTTGCAAGAAAAAACAGGTGTAAAAATGGAAGTAATTCGTCATGGAAAATATAAAAGTGCAGTTGAACCATTCTTAACACAAGAAATGAGTCCAGAAAATCGCGAACAAATGACAGTTTTATTGAATTCTGTTTGGAATACAATTGTGGAAGATATTGCAAAAAGCAGAAAATTATCGGTTGCCCAACTTAATGCTATTGCAAATTCGTTAGGCGTTAGAACACCAGAATTAGCATTAGCAAATAAGTTAATTGATAAAGTAGCCTATGAAGACGAATATCATGACATGATTAGAGCGAAATTAAAACTAGATAAAAAAGAAAAATATGATATTGTTAGCATAACCGATTATGCTAAAACCGCTGCTTCAACTGTAGAAGATTATACTAAAACGGATATTGTTGCCATAATTTATGCACAAGGTGAAATCATGGATGGTGAAGGAGATGTAACTATTATTGGAGAAGGTTCTATCAAACGCTCTTTACAAGAAGCCCGTGAGAATGATGATGTAAAAGCAATTGTATTGAGGGTAGATAGTCCTGGTGGAAATGCTTTAACTTCGGAGTTAATTTGGAGAGAAATCGAAATTACTAAAAAATCGAAACCAGTTGTAGTTTCTATGGGGAATTATGCCGCTTCTGGTGGTTACTATATTGCTGCTAATGCGGATAGAATTTTCGCTGAACCAAATACAATTACTGGCTCAATTGGAGTATTTGGTATGTTACCCAACATGACCCAATTAGGCAAAAACATCGGAATCAACGCTGAGCAAGTTAAAACTCATGAAAACGCAAGTGGTTACAGTGTTTTTGAACCAATGGATGAAAACTTTAAAGGTTTTGTTTTAGAAAGTATTGAAAAAACATATGCTACTTTCTTAAAACGTGTAGCTGATGGAAGAAAAATGAAAACTGAAGAAGTTGACGCCATTGCACAAGGTAGAGTTTGGACCGGAGTTGACGCTCAAAAACTAGGATTGGTAGATGAAATTGGTGGTTTAGATGACGCCATTAAATACGCTGCTAAACTTGGAAAAACCGATTCTTATAGAACGGAAAACTTCCCAGAATATGAAAAAAGTTTTGAAGATTTATTAGCTAATTTCACAGGAATGGCGATGTTTAAAACTAAAGAGCAATTATTAAAAGAACAACTTGGCGAAGAAGGTTTCCAAATGTTAGAGCAAATCAAACGGGTAAAAAGCAGAAAAGGTATTCAAGCCATGATGCCTTATGAAATAGAAATTCATTAATCTATACTATAAACACTAGAATCCCAAAGACAATACGTTTTTGGGATTTTTTTATATATTTTACTCAAACTTAATGCTTAAATTTACATTTGGTATTACTTTTGTGTAACTAAAATCATTCACTTCAAAAAATACAATCATGTTAAAGAAAGTTTTAAAAGGACTTGGAATATTTCTTTTGGTAACCATCATCGCATTAGCTGCAGCACCTTTTTTGTTTAAAGACAAAATTAAGGAAATGATTGCTAAAACATTAAACGAAAATGTAAATGCGAACATTGCGTTTGAAGATGTAGATTTAAGTTTATTTAAAAGTTTTCCACAAGCGCATGTTACTATCGACAAACTTAGTATTATCAACAAAGCGCCATTTGAAGGCGATACCCTTTTATATGCCGGAGAAACTAATGTTACCATGAGCATTAAAGAACTTTTTAAAGGTGAAAACGAAGCCATGAGTTTAGAGAGTTTTAGTGCTGTTGATTGGGTTGTAAACATTATTTTTAATAAAGATGGTGTGGGTAATTTTGACATCGCATTGAAAGAAGCTGAAGAGAAAAAAACATCAGAAAGCAAACCTTTTTCTTTAGACATTCAGAAGTATGGAGTGGAAAATTTAAAATTCAGTTTTATTGACGAAGGTTCGAACATGAAAATGGTATTAGATAGCATTTATCATGAAGGAAAAGGAAATTTTGCGGCTCAAAAATTAGATTTGGAAACCAAAACTACAGCCAAACTTTCTTTTGAAATGGAAAAAATGAACTACATGAATAATGTAGGAATCACTTTAGATGCTGTTTTAGGAATCGATTTAGAAAAAAGCAAATACGAATTCAAAGACAATAAAGCATTAATCAATCAATTGCCATTAGAATTTAATGGATTTATTCAAATGGCAGAAGCAGGTCAAACCTATGACTTAACCTTTAAAACACCAACTTCTGACTTTAAAAACTTCTTAGGATTAGTTCCAGCCGCGTATTCAGGTGATATCAATAAAGTAAAAACAACAGGACAATTCTCTGTAGATGGAAAAGTAAAAGGAAATTTAACCGAAATTACGATTCCAGCATTTGATGTAAAAATTGCTTCGAATAATGCGTCATTCCAATATCCGGATTTACCAAAATCAGTGAAAAATATTGTAATTGATACCCATATTGTTAATGAAACTGGAACTATGAATGACACTTATGTGAATTTACACCAATTGTCATTTGCTATTGATCAGGACGTTTTTAATGCGAAAGCGATTGTGAAAAATATTGCAACAAATGTTCTAGTGGATGCCGAATTAAAAGGAACTATCAATTTAGCAAATGTAACCAAAGCGTATCCTGTAAAATTAGACAAACCCTTAACTGGAATTCTAAAAGCCGATGTAAAAACAAAATTCGACATGCAATCGGTAGAGAAAAGTCAGTATCAAAACATACAAAATTCAGGAACTGTTAGCTTAACTGGATTTAATTACGAAGGTCCAGAAATGGCAAAACCTTTCAAAATCAATCAAGCAAATGTTGCATTCAATCCAAACCACATTAATTTGAGTAAGTTTGATGCTAAAACAGGTTCGTCTGACATTCAAGTAAACGGAACTTTGGATAATTTCTACGGTTTCTTGTTCAAGAATCAAATCTTGAAAGGGAAATTCAATATGAATTCGACCAAACTAGTAGTTTCTGATTTCATGGCACCGACTACAACTGTTTCAGAAGAAGGTAAAAAAACTACTGAAGCGGTTAAAATTCCTTCTTTCTTAGATTGCAATATTACTGCTAAGGCAGGAACTGTAGTTTATGATAATTTGAATTTGAAAGATGTTTCTGGAAATATGATTATTCGTGACGAAGCCGTTACATTAAATAATTTAGAAATGGGAATTTTTGGTGGAAATATTGGTTTAACTGGAACTGTTTCTACCAAAGGAAAAACGCCAAAATTTGATATGAATTTAGGATTGAATGCTGTAAATATTGCCGAATCATTTACACAATTAGACATGTTGAAATCGATTGCTCCAATTGCAGGTGTTGTTAATGGAAAACTGAATTCAACCATTAAATTATCTGGAGATTTACAAAACGATATGACGCCTAACTTAAAAACGATTTCGGGTGATTTATTTGGGCAATTGTTATCAACTACCATTAATGAAAAGAACTCGGCTATGTTAACAGCATTGAGTTCCAACATGAAATTCATCGATATGAGTAAAGTAAATCTTAATGATGTAAAAGCAACTTTATCTTTTAAAGATGGAAAAGTAAACGTAAAACCTTTCGATATCAAATATCAGGACATAACTGTAAATGTGGGCGGAAGTCATGGTTTTGACCAAACGATGAATTACAATTTAAAATTTGATGTTCCAGTGAAATATTTAGGAAAAGAAGTAACAAATCTAGTTGCTAAGCTAACACCTGCCGACCAAAAACAAATTTCTAGTATTCCAGTAACTGGATTAATGACAGGTAATTTTTCACAACCAAAATTCAATACCGATTTAAAGCAATCTACCACAAATTTAACTACACAATTGGTTAAAATGCAAAAAGAGAAATTAGTAAATCAAGGAACTTCTGCTTTAGGTAATTTAATTAATGGCACAAAAAACAACAATTCTGGAACAACAACTGCAACCGACACTACGAAAACTAAAACTACTCCAAAAGAAGAAATTAAAAATACCGTTAAAGAAAAAGCAACTAGCGCTTTAAAAGATTTATTTGGAAAGAAGAAAAAAGAGTAGTTAGGTGATGGTTAATGGTTTGCAATTTGTCATTCTGAACTTGTTTCAGAATCTATATTAAGCGTAAAATATATAGAAGCTGAAACAAGTTCAGCTCGACAAGTTATTTCATGTTTGCTTATAAACTCATTTTCACCACATAACCTTCATAGGTTCTTACGTTAAATACGGTTCCGTCTTCAAAAAGTAAGTATTGGCCTTTAATTCCGGTTAAGGTTCCTGAGAAATTGGGCGTTTTATCTAAATTTAAACTCGTTACTTTTTTAGGATAGTGCAACACTGGAAAATCGAGTTGAATGATTTTTTCTTCTTTCGGAAAATAGTCTTTTACTTCGGTTGGCAACCAATCAAAAACTTTATTGCGTTCTGCAATTAAATCCATTTGTAAATATTCGTTTTTCAGCATTTTTTGCCAATTCGTTTTATCAGCAAAATGGTTTTTCAAAGCTACTTCCGTAATTCCCGCTAAATATCGGTTAGGCACTTCTACAATTGGAATCGCTTGAACAGCGCCTTGATCAATCCAACGAGTGGGAACTTGGGTTTTTCTAGTTACGCCTACTTTTACTTCGCTTGATAACGCTAAATACACTACATGAGGTTGTAATTGCACACGTTTTTCGTATTCTAAATCTCGATCTTCAATATCTAAATGAGCAGTGCTTAATTCAGGTTTCATTATCCAATCGCCAACCGCTGGGCTGCTCATAAAACAATCGTAGCAAAATCCTTGACGAAAAATTTTCTTGGCTTTTCCGCAATTCAAACATTGGTAGCCTTGGAATTCGATTTCTAATGGTTTTCCTAAAAGTTGGTTTAGGTTTAAAAAACTATTTTCAAAAACCAAATAGTATTGAATTGGGTTTCCAAATTCGGTTTGCATTTTACTTAGCGTGCCTTGATAATTCATTTATGTTAAGATTTACTTTTTATCCTTATTATTTGAAAAAATTGCTATTTTTGGTAAAGTTATTATTCCGTTTTAATAATTCAAAATTAGAAATAGGTAAATGCCATTACAAATAATAAATTCTGTTGCCACTTGGATTTTAAAGAAACGAATTCATCAAATGGAATTGTTTTTAAAATATCCGCATGAAGTACAAGAAGAATTGCTTTTAAGTCTTATAAAATCTGGCGAAAACACCCAAATTGGAAGGAAATATGACTTTTCTTCTATGAAGAATTACACCTCTTTTAGTGAGCGAATTCCTGTTTCTACTTATGAAGATTTAGAACCTTTAATTGAAAGAACAAGACAAGGCGAGCAAAACGTATTTTGGAATTCTAGCATCAAATGGTTTGCCAAATCGAGCGGAACGACCAATGCTAAGAGCAAATTTATTCCGGTAAGTTCAGAAGCTTTAGAAAATTGTCATTATAAAGCAAGTAAAGACTTATTGTGTTTGTATCTAAACAATAACGAAGATTCACAAATGTTTGTTGGAAAAAGTCTACGTTTGGGTGGAAGCAAACAATTGTATGAAGATAACAATACTTTTTTTGGCGATTTATCTGCCATTTTAATTGACAACATGCCAATTTGGGCTGAATTTAGTTCTACTCCCAGCAGCAAAATATCGTTAATGGGGGATTGGGAAACGAAACTTCCTGCTATTATAAACGAAACTATCAACGAAAATGTAACAAGTTTAGCAGGCGTACCAAGTTGGATGATGGTTTTACTACAAAAAACATTAGAAACTACAGGAAAATCAAACTTATTGGAACTTTGGCCCAATGTAGAAGTATATTTTCATGGTGGCGTAAATTTCGATCCATATAGGGAACAATACAAAAAAATGTTTCCGAAAGACAATTTTAAATATTATGAAATTTATAATGCATCAGAAGGATTTTTCGCCATTCAAGACAGAAACGATTCTAATGAATTACTACTAATGCTAGATTATGGTATTTTCTATGAATTCATTCCGATGGAAACTTTTGGAATATTGAACCAACGCGTTATCCGATTAAATGAAGTAGAATTGAATAAAAATTATGCATTGGTAATTACAACTAATTCAGGTTTATGGCGTTATTTAATTGGCGATACCATACGTTTTACCTCATTAAGCCCTTATCGAATAAAAGTTACTGGTAGAACCAAACATCACATAAATGTTTTTGGAGAAGAATTAATGGTTGAAAATACAGATACAGCATTAACCAAAACTTGCAAAGAATTCAATTGTCAAATTACTGATTATACTGTTGCACCGATATTTATGAGTGACAAACAAAAAGGCGCACATGAATGGATTATTGAATTTAAAACCAAACCAGATAATATCGAGAATTTCCAAAAGGCTCTAGACGAAAATCTTCAAAACATAAATTCTGATTACGAAGCAAAGCGTTATAATAATATGACCTTAAATCCGTTAGTATTACATGTAGCGAGGGAAAATCTATTTTATGATTGGCTAAAACAACAAGACAAACTAGGCGGACAACACAAGGTGCCACGATTATCTAACGACCGAAATTATTTAGAAAGTCTTTTAAAAATATCCTGATGATGAAAAAAGCAATCAATGTAGTACTCTTTTTATTTTGTTTAAGTATTTTTTCTTCTTGTGGCCCAAGAAGATACAAGTGCGGACCTTATCGTTGTGAAACAAAAGCAAAACCTACTCCTGCATTTAAGCTAGCGCATACAAAAAACACTTCTAGCGTAGTGTAAAAACAACACAACATGTACTTTTTTTAAAAGATGCACATCTTTTGTGTAATTACCCTACATCTTTTAATTAATTGCCCTACATCTTTTGTGTAAAAGATGTAGGGCAATTAATTTATTTATCAAGTGCAACTAAAAATAACGCACTAAAGAAATTTTTTATTTCTATTGAACTTTTAAATACCTTTGTAACAATATATAAACATAAAAATATAGCAACATAAAAATATAAACATATCGTTGAGCTTTTAGCTCTTATTCTCGTAACTCGAAATCTGGTAAATTTCAATCAATACAGGAGAATAAGTCGCGTAGGTTCACACCAGTCTGGTGTGGACCGTTCGTGCTTATTTCTGTATACGGTCTTACCAGAGCCTGAGTTACGAATAAGCATTTAAACGGACGGCAACCACACCTTTTTTTATGCTTATTAGTTTAAGAGCAAGCTTCGCTTTTAAACTAAATCATGGCAAAACAATCTACAAATAGCAACTTAAAAGAAGCTAAAAGAGCAAAAAATGATGAGTTTTACACTCAACTTTCGGATATTGAAAAGGAGTTAAGACTTTATAAAGATCACTTTAAAGACAAAGTGGTTTATTGCAATTGTGACGATCCCAGAGTTAGCAATTTTTTTCATTATTTCTCCTATAATTTTGAGCATTTAAGACTTAAAAAATTAATTGCAACTTGCTATAAAAACCAAGATGTCGATTTGTTTAGCACCAATGAATCAAAACATGCAGTGTATCTTGAATATACGGGCGATAAAAATGGCAACAAAATACCCGATGCTAATGAAATTGGTATAAAACCCTTGAAAGGGGATGGAGATTTTAGAAGCCAAGAAAGCATTGAACTCTTGAAACAAGCTGATATTGTTGTGACCAATCCTCCATTTTCCTTATTTCGAGAATATGTAGCGCAATTGATTGAATACGATAAAAAATTTTTAATCATTGGAAACTTAAATTCCGTTACATACAAAGACATTTTTAAATTAATTAAATCAAACAAATTATGGTTTGGACATAGTATTCATAGTGGTGATAGAGAATTTAGAGTACCCGAAGATTATCCATTAACTGCTGCCAGCTCAAGAATCGACTCCGATGGCAATAAATTCATAAGAGTAAAAGGTGTGAGATGGTTTACTAATTTGGATTACGAGGAAAGACATTATGACTTAATTTTGTATAAATCATACAATCCTGAAGAATATCCTTTTTATGAAAATTACAATGCTATTAATGTTGATAGAACTAAGGATATCCCTAAAGATTATGAGGGTAATATAGGAGTTCCTATTACATTTTTAGATAAATATATCCCCGAACAATTTGAAATTGTAGCTTTAGGAATAGTTGGATCAATTGATTTTACATCTAATAGAAAAATGGAGATTCTTGATAAGTATGGCGAACCAACAGGGAAATATACAAACAACGCAAAAGGAACTTTGTATAGAATATTTAATCCAAATACAGAAAAGATTCCAGCATTTAAAGACATAGAAACAGGAAAACTGTATTCAAGTATTTATGCCAGAATAATTATCAAAAACAAAAAACTATGAACATAGAACTTAAAGAAATTACCGTTCGGGAATTAACCAACGGATACAAGGACAACAACGATGATGGCGTAGTGGGTTTTGGAGGGAAATTAGACATTCGACCGCCCTATCAGCGCGAATTTGTGTATGATGTAAAAGAACGGAATGCGGTTATTAGCACTTTACAAAAAGATTTTCCGTTGAATGTAATGTATTGGGCGGTAAGAGCAGATGAGGATTTAGAAGTGATTGATGGGCAACAACGCACCATTTCTATTTGTCAATACGTGAATGGTGATTATTCTATTGACGGCTTAGCGTTTCATAACTTACCAAAAGACAAGCAAGAACAAATTTTGAACTACAAATTAATGGTTTATTTCTGTTCAGGAACCGATAGCGAAAAATTAGATTGGTTTGAAACCATTAATATTGCAGGTAAAGTACTCACAGAACAAGAATTGCGTAATGCCGTATATGCGGGTTCTTGGGTTTCAGATGCTAAACGCTATTTTTCGAAAAACTCTCGACCTAAAATTGGTGATGAATATTTGAACGGTTCGGCAAACCGACAAGAATATTTAGAAAAAGCAATTGACTGGATTTCGGAAGGAAAGATTAAGGAATACATGTCAAAAAATCAACACGAACCTAATGCTAATGAATTGTGGCTGTATTTTCAATCCGTAATAAATTGGGTTAAAGTTACCTTTCCAAAATACCGCAAAGAAATGAAAGGTATTGAATGGGGCGTTTTATACAATGAATTCAAAAACGACAAATTTGACCCTAAAGCATTGGAAGAAGAAATTACAAATTTGATGTTAGACGAAGATGTTTCAAATAAAAAAGGGATTTATTATTTTGTCTTAAATAGAAAAGAGCGTCATTTAAGTATTCGAGCCTTTTCGGAAAAACAAAAACGAGAAGCTTTTGAAAGACAAAAGGGTATTTGTGTAAAATGCGGCGAAAAATTTGAACTTAATGAAATGGAAGCCGACCACATAACTCCGTGGCACGAAGGCGGTAAAACGGCTGCTGATAATTGTCAAATGTTGTGTAAACACGATAATAGAATAAAGTCTGGAAAATAATCCTGCAAGTTCTTTTTTTGACCTTGTAGGTATTTCAAATTATAAAACGCCTGCAAGGTTTTGAAAACCTTGCAGGAGAAATAAAGCGCACCAATTAAACAAATACAGCTCAAAAACATCTGTTTTGAGCTGTATTTTAGATTTTACTAAGTTACAAATTAAGAAACTAACATTTAATTTATTTTGTAATTTAAAAAATTAATGCATAATTTTATGCACATTAAGAAAATTAAACATAATTGGTATGAGAAAATTAAAAAATTTAGTAGTAATTATTACATTACTATTTTTTGTGGTGTCTTGCTCAAATGATAGTTCTAGCAATTCAAACACCTTAAATATTAAAGCTAGTGCAACCTATTCGCCATCAGCAAACAGAACTTCGCTAAACAATGGTGTATTATTAAATACATTTAAAATTAATCTAAGAGAAATTGAATTTCAATTAGCTGAAGGTATAGATGACGATTCTGATGGAGATTTAGATGATGATGGTTATTATGACAGTGATGAAGAATTTGAACTGTATGGTCCATTTGAATTAGACTTACTAAATCAAAATGCACCAGTAACAACAGTAACTGTTCCAAATGGAACGTATGAAGAAGTAGAATTCAAATTGCACAAAAGCACGAATAGTACTTCTCCAATGTTTAACAAATCTGTTGAAATTAGAGGAACTATCAACGGAACTCCATTTGTATTTTGGCATAACATAGATGAAGACTTTGAAATTGATTATGAAGATACGAATCAAAATTTAGTAATCAACAATAACTCATTTGACTTGGTTTTCAACTTCGACTTAAATCAAGTATTGAGTAACGTAGACTTAAGCACTGCCGTTGATGGAGATGGAGATGGACTTATAGAAATTGGTCCAGATGACACTGATGGCAATCGTTCTCTAGCAAATCAAATTGCTAATAGCATTGAAGATTCTTGCGACTTGGACGATTAAAAGTTTGTTTTAAAATACAATAAGCCCCATTAGATAAAAATTCTACTGGGGCTTATTTATTCTAATGCGTAACAAATTATGAAACCGCTTTCAAACGTTGTAATAAATTTTTACTCAAACTGTTTTCAGCATATTCTTTTGTTACTTCTAGATGTTTATCCTCTGAACTCGGCAATTCATACATAGCATCGGTTAAAATAGCTTCACACAGAGAGCGTAAACCTCTTGCTCCAAGTTTATACTCTAAAGCTTTTGATACAATATAATCCAAAGCTTCTTCTTCAAAATTTAAGTCCACCTCATCCATTTCAAACAATTTTTTGTATTGTTTTACTAAGGCATTTTTAGGTTCGGTTAAAATTGCTCTTAACGTTTCTGCATCTAGAGGATCCATGTGTGTTAGAACTGGTAAACGACCAATGATTTCAGGAATTAATCCAAAGTCCTTAACATCTTTTGGAATTAAGTATTGTAGCAAATTATCCTTATCTATTTGGTCTGTTCCAATAGATGAACTATAACCAACAGCTTGTCTGTTCAAACGTTTTGAAATGATTCTTTCAATTCCGTCGAAAGCACCACCTGCGATGAATAAGATATTTTGTGTGTTAACTTCCACAAATTTTTGGTCAGGATGTTTTCTTCCTCCTTTTGGTGGTACATTTACAACTGTTCCTTCAAGTAATTTCAACAAAGCTTGTTGTACTCCTTCTCCCGAAACATCACGAGTTATCGATGGGTTATCGCTTTTGCGAGCAATTTTATCGATTTCATCAATAAATACAATTCCTCTTTCCGCTTTAGCCACATCATAATCGGCAGCTTGTAACAAACGAGTTAAGATACTTTCTACATCTTCCCCTACATAACCCGCTTCGGTTAAAACAGTTGCATCTACAATAGCCAAAGGAACATTCAACATTTTTGCAATAGTTTTTGCTACTAATGTTTTCCCTGTTCCAGTTTGACCAACCATCAAGATGTTACTTTTTTCAATCTCAACTTCGTCTTCTAATTGCACTTGCATCAAACGCTTGTAGTGATTGTATACCGCTACACTCATTACTTTTTTTGTTTGCTCTTGTCCAATTACGTAATCATCTAAAAACACACGAATTTCTTTTGGTTTTAAAAGAATTAAATCGGCAATCAAATTCGAATTACCTGATTGTTTTAATTCTTCTAGTACAATTCCGTGTGCTTGTTCGATACACTTGTCGCAAATATGCGCATTAATACCTGCAATTAATAAATTGGTTTCAGGCTTTTTCCTTCCGCAGAATGAACACTCTAATACTTCTTTAGCCATCCTTTTTTAGTTAGCAGTCACAGTATACAGTCACAGTTATATCGCTGAAAACTGTG
>JACCDV010642092.1_pt1 | contig 17284 bp, 16 predicted proteins | sample 7446131 | NCBI WGS metagenome assembly JACCDV01 (sample SAMN15323448, study PRJNA562643) | freshwater metagenome | isolation source: river surface water | place: USA:Blue River Watershed | collected 2017-08-17 | reverse complement strand
CTGGAGTTTGTTATTCCATTTTTTAAGATCGAAGAACAAACGCTAATCCTCAAGCATATAGACAACTATTTTATCAAACAACACATTAAAGAACGACTAAGAAAATAATTATGAAATTATTATTCAATAAATTATACCAGCTAATAGTGTCTGCGCCCTTTTTTAAGCTTTCGTTAAAGAAAAAGCTGTTTTATATCATCTATACCATAGTTGTTTTAGGCGGGTTGTATTGGTATGATCATAGATAAATTTATTATATCTTTAAGTTGTTTTAAAAAGGAATATTTCATGCTAATAAAAAACAAAATATGAGTCTAGTTGCAAATCTCAGCTTATTAAACGATATGGGATATCAAGTATCTATAAGTAAAATACAAGATGAAGTATTATTTTCTATTAAAAATTCCTCCAATAAATTAATTGCAATTGGTTTACAAATCGACGAAAATTTTAAAGATGAGGAAGCTTGGTTTCCAAAATACAATGAAAGATTTGCTTTACTCTTTAACGATTATCTTGACTATTGCACTAGCCTATCTAATACTGAAACAATATTATTTATTGTTAATTGCAATAATATTTGGTTTATGCCTAATAATCAAAAAAATCCAATTGGTATGATTCAAAATTCAATTGATTCACTTTTCAATTTCATTAAAGACCAAGAAAGAAGAGCATCTGATAGTTTATAACTTACCACCACCCAATTTCTTTACCCCAATATTCCCATATCATAACCATTGCCATTGTATCAAGTTCGCAGTAGCGAAGTAGAGCATTGCGGTATAATTCCCTCTCAGCATCAGTCATCTCAGCAAATTGTAAATAAGCATAAGCAATCATTGCTGCGCCACCATTATCAAGGTTGCTTAAATTCCCTTCGGCTTCAATTTCTTCTATTGCTCTTTCATCAAAAATGGGAGGAAGTGTTTTGTATGGGTTAAGTCCCTTTGATTCGTCAATCCAAATATGAGGTTCATTTAAATTTAGACTTGGTATAATCGGAGTTGCATAGACTGGCTGGCTATACTTTTGTTTTAAATATCCGGAACTTTTAATAATTGCAGGTAAAATGTCTTTTATTGAGTTTGAGCCCTTTGCATGCAAAGAGTAAAAATATTGAACTACAAAATCCCATAAGTCCTGCATGTTATTTGTTGGAACCCAAGGCTCTCCCGGCGTATCTCTTGTCGGTATTGTAATTTCTCTGATAAAGGCCATTAATTCCTCTTTATCAGGAACTGAGTTTGTATTTTCTGCGTATAGCTGCTTGTATAAATGTATTAGATAATTATTCTCGTGTTTGTGGTATCTAAATATTGTGCCTTCTATTCCACTAAGATCATTTTTGAGTGCTCTTAAAAAATCATAGTTAGGGAATGCACCTTTTTCGAAATTTAGGTACTGGCTTTTATGTTCAATTTTACCAGAAGCATCCATAATGTGATAGGAATACTGAAATGCTATAGCTTCGTATGGTTTTCTGCCTTTATGAAAAGGCAAGGCTACCATTGTAGTTTCAAAATCTATAAAGTGATATGGAGCTGCGAGTGAATCAAATAATTCTCTTAAACCTTCCTTGTCCAAATGTGGTGTAAAGTCTTGATTCGTTGCTTTTTCAATCTGCAGCATTCTTCTTCTTGTTGGATCAATAGCATCACCCAAAGGTTCGTCTCTCCCAGCGCTTCTTGGGAAATCGGTTTCATCTAGTTGTTTTAATAAATATTTATTATTGGATATAGCGTCTCCAACAATACTTCTTGCGCCAGCTAAACCTCCCCATAATTCTAACACCAAAGGATTGTTGAATTCATTATCATTTAGGTTTGCTAAATGTTTCCAGCACTCGTGTAAACCGCTCTTTTTAACTCCATTAGGGAAATCCTTGTTTTTAAATTGACAGGTCTTACATTTTGACCCTAGCTTATTGGACCACAACCTTTCATTAGCAGAATGCTTTTGCGATAGGTAATTTACAAGATTTTCGAAAGTCCAGTCTTCGCCTTGCGGATTTTCTAAGTCAATATCTACTTTATTGACATATATCCAATCGCATACGTCATCTACATTGATTTGTTTTAGTGGAATATCACCCAAATCTTGTTTGGTAACATTTTCATTTACCTCAATTTCAATTCTGTCGCCTGTTCGTTTGATTTTGAATTTTTGATTCAAGCCTTCAACGCTTGCTGCCTTTGTTTTGTCGGCAAGAACAATATAGGCTAATACGGTTTTATTAGGATTGGCTTTTTGTACAACATGTTTTTGAAAAGCAATGTCATACATGTATTCTTTCCACTCAGGATCAATTTCTGTTTTGCCAGCTTTAGCACCTCTTTTAAAGGTCTTTAAAAATTCTACTGTTTCATCCCAGGATTTAGCTTTTACTTCCATTAGCTTAATGGTATTGTTCTCTTCCAAAAACAAATCTGTTCTCACAAATAGGTCCTCAAAGCTAAAAGCCGCTTCTGCAATTGCTACTCGCCCACCAGTTGCTCTTTTTTCTCTAGTAATTTGTAATGACTCGTCGTATCCTAGTTCATCTATGCTTATATTTTCTCCAATTGGGTTATCGCTTATTAAAAACTTAGCCAACTCGCCAACTTGGTAACCACCCTCGGCTAACGCTATCATAAAAGGGTCGTCTGCCTTAGTATCTTCATAATTATTTCCTCTTGTACCGTAATAAAGCTTGGTTGGGCAGCTAAGAGCTAATTTGAAACGGGATTTTGTTAGGTAAGCCATAATTATATTTAATATATTTAATTCTTAATACGAAATTAGTATTAACAGCTCACTAAACTGCGCAATCAAATTGCGCACTTGGGTGATAGATTTGCTCAAAATACCATATGAAAAAGATATCAAAGGACCTAGTAGACGTATCCAATTTGAATGCTTACGCATATTTGCATCCACATCCTTTGGTTCCAGATTCATATGCAGATATAGAAACTGAATGGTTTAGCTGGATACCTGGTTTTGATTCAAGAGATTTAGGTGACGAAGATGAAGAGCCGTTACTTAGAGACAATAACATCCAGCTCTATAATAAAATTGAGGAGATTGCAGTTGAGCGCTTCAATGCAGCACTAAAAAACGTTTGGCCGCTGCTAGATTCCCTTCTAATCAATAACCTGTCGATTACAATAGATGTTACAGGGGATATCTCTGGATCGTCATCACTTGCCGCATATGTTTTTGCTGATTCAAACCCACAGAAGGGAAACTATTATTTTAACTTAGCACCATCCTACCTGCACAAGCTATTGGTAACATCTAACAATGGTGAAGAATTAGATTTGAAGTACCATACAACTTGGGAGCATGAAATAATTCATTTGATTGATCACCGCTCAATAGAAAAATCAAGCGTTTTTAGACATTCAAATTTGGCGATAGATTGTTTGCGCTGCTATATCGTTAATTACCGCGATGAAGGCATTCCTGAGCTTTATTATTTATTAAAGGGGGGTTCGCCAGAAATCAAGAATGTGCAAATGGCACTTGAAAAATTTAAAGTTTGTTTAGAGGCTGCTAAACAAAAATGCAGCAGCTCCTTAGAAATGACCCATAAAGAAAAGGAAGAAGTATTAAAAACGTACGATTTTTATGAGATAGGACCTTGGATTGTTTTAGATATGCTAAAAAAGTTAGAGGGTGGTTATCATGAAGAGTTCATTACTAGTGTAATTGAACAAGTGGAAGCGGGAAAGGTTATAGATCATGAGGTAATTTTACAGGTACTAGAAATTGCCTTGAGGATTAAGCCGGATGAATTTATAAATATTTATATTAATTAGTAAGACAACATACCATTAAAAGTATTTTTTAAGATGATAAATAAAATAGAAAGGGTTCAACTAGTTAAAACCATTTTCGAGTATGGGCTTATTCGAATTCCAAGTCCTGCTAAAGCCCTACCTAAATATCTTTTTGATCTTCCAAAAGGAGCGTCTACAAGAGTCAAAATAAAATATAATACGGAGAAAGCCGTTGAAACTAAGTTTATACATAATAAGATCAGTGGCGATGTTTTTGGCTTAGCGATTCCGAATTCAATTTTAAAAAAAATACAATACGATTTTTATTACAGCTGGGCAATTATATATAATAAAAGTAGTCGCTTAACTGAAAAAACTGGGGAAAGTTTTGAAATTGTTGCTCCTAAGTCTAAGTCAGGATATTTTCATATCAAAAATCTAGAGCAAAAACATGATTTTGATGCGATAAAAAATATAATTATCGAGAAACAAAAAACTTATAATTCTAGCATTAAAGGAAAATTGATTTTTAGGCAAAGTGAGTGGATTCATCGATCTAAATTAAATTCTATAAAATCTGTTGTTTCAGATAAGCCAGCTATATATTATCTCACAAATGAAGAATTTTCAGAGTTTTATATTGGTCAGTCAAAAAATAGGCTTGACAGGCTAAAAGATACTGGGTCGCACCAAGGGATGAGTGATTGGCATTATTTTCGATATACGCAGTATAATCTTGATATGAGCAACTCAAAACATATCAATTTACTTGGACAATTTGAGAGAGATCATATTCATAATCTTTCAAGAATGCTATCATGCGAAAAAGTGAAAATATCCTCTGGGTATAGCTTGCAAGCATTTTATACTAAAGTAAAAGGATCATACAAGCCTGTTAAAATTTTGAACATCGATTGGGTAGGAGATAAAAAATAAAGCATTAGTAATAGTATGAAATTAGCAGTAGTTGACAAAAATCTACTCGAGAATCGACATAAGAAGATTCAGAAATTGCGAAGTATTGGCCTCCTGGATAATGATCTTAAAGTTCAGCTTTCCAAACCGATAATTGATGCTTGTGGTCAATTATGTGAAGTGAGTCCACCCCCTAAGAAAACGATGAAGATGAAAAGCGGTAGCTGCTACGGGAATGCGCATAGTAAGCGTGAAAAAGGTTTCGAATACGTAGAAGGGATTATTAAAAGTAAGGCCACAGGAACAGAGATTAGCCACGCGTGGAATATGGATTCAAATGGAAAGCACATTGACTTTACCATTATGGAAACGGAAGAATATGAATACAGGGGTATTGTAATACCATTTGAATTACGGCATAGTATTTCTGAAAAAACAGGTAGGACCTGGTATTGTGTTTTGCCCTATATACATTTTGAGATCTAAAAGGGTATTAACTAATTTGTTTAACCTTAATTACAGATGCAGATTCTCCAAAACGTCCAAGTAAAAAAGATAAAGGCTTATTTCTTTTCAGTATATCTTCTCCTTTGCTTTTTTCATGCATTAATCTGAGCTGAATACTAATGATTAAGTACTTTTCGCTTTTATTTTCTTCCACAATTTTTTGTGAATGATGGTATTTTAGCCGCTTCATATAACTAGCTGCCCATTCAGTAAATTTGATATGAATTTCATACATATTTGCATCAGATGGATTGTATGGAAATACGCCCATTGATTCTTTGAATAATTTTTTTACACTTGTGTGTTTTTCTAAGGCTTTTTTATCAAACTTTACCGGCTCTTCATTTGAATCTAGCATTTCATCAATTTTGAAACGATGAATTTGATCAACTCTAAATGTTCGTAGTGCTTTATCTTTCAAATCCGAGGCAATCAAATAGTAATAGTTTTCGTAGTATCTAATTTCTAGCGGTGCTACTTGATGTAAGTTTAATTTCTCTCCAGTATTTTCGTAATAGCTTACAGGGGTATAGTTAAATTCTATTGCTTGGTTATAGTGTATAAATCTTAGGATGGTAATCACGCAGCTAATTACTTTTTCTTCAAATTGACTATTGTTTTCATCAAATAAGTCTGGTCCAGAATGAAATATTGCAGAGCTGCTTTCCATTTCTTTTTCTGTGATATTAAATATCTCTGGTAGCTGGTAAAGAATCTTTTGAACAGCAGGTATCGATTCGTACCTCCTTAGTATACCGGCTAAAAATGGTAAAGTAAATCTTTCACTATCGTCTAAGTCACCAAATTCTGGTTTTAAAGAGTCGGGAGCCCATTGATAATTTTTGTTATTAACGACTTGAATTTTAAAAAGGTTAGACTTAGCCTTAGGTGTGCTTTGTTTTAAGCTATGATCAAAATCTCCATTTCTTAAGCTTTTTATGCAAGACTGTAATGTTCTTTTGCCGATGGGTTTTAGTCCTTGTTCTTCTAGTTGGTCATTGACCCAGGTTTCCATATCATCTAATTTGCCGCCTCCATTACTAAGGAAATCGCAGATTAATCTAATCCTCTTTGTATTTAGATGGTCATTCGTAGTCATATCTATATATTAAAGTGCGCAAATGTATTGCATACCTGAAGCTTACTTTTGACCTGTTTTTAAAGAAAAAGAGTCCAAATCTGCACTACTCTCTAACAAAATTACGGTTTTCTACGCAAAAAGATTGCGCACTTGTAGGATACTTTTGCATAAACATTAAAACTTTTAATATGAATACAATAAAACAAGTGATCCAAGAGGTAAACTCAATTGGATTTTGGAAAGTCATTTTTCGCTGGTCGAACATCAAAAATTGGTTAATAACAACCTTTTTGGATTTGCAAAAGTCTCTAGAAGTAGCTGAAAAGGAGCACTTGGATGTAGAAAGGCTAAATAGAGAATTAGTTCAATTAAGTTCAGCTAAGGAATCTATTGAGAATAGGGTTAATGACTTGATTAATGACAAGGTTGCTCAAGCAACCGAGCTTTCTATATTGAGAAACCAAATTAGACAATTAGAATCTGAAAATGCTCAGCTAAAAAGTACAGATGAGCAAAGATATATTGACCATCAGAAATCTATTGAGACGCTAACGGTATTTCAAAATGGAATTATTCAAGAAAAGGAAATGATTAAAAGTGAACAGCAGCGCCAGGCTATTGCTCGCCTTGAAAGTCAAAAGCAAACTTGGCAGCGTCACCAGCAAGATGTCGAAAATAAAATGCGGTTGCTTTGTGAAAAGCATACTGTTGAGTATGTTGATACGGTGCCATTTAAAGGTGAGCCAGATAATACTGTTGTAATTAGCAATTTATTCCAGGTATTTGATTCAAAAAGTCCAAGAGGTGAGGACTTAAGCAATTTTACAACATACCTTAATAAAGAAGCTCAAAATGCAAAAAAATACGCAGAAAAAAAGGACGTACGTTCTGATATCTTTTTTGTGGTCCCTTCAAATACACTTGAGATCTTAACCCAAACTGTATTTGTATTTGAAAAGCATTCTGTTTATGTCATTCCAACTGAGGCATTGGAGCCAGTTTTGATTAGCCTTAAAAAAATCGAAGATTTTGAATTTATGGGTCAATTTACACCAGAGGATAGAGAAAACATCTGTCGTATTATTGGAAGATTGGTTCATAATATAAAGCGCCGTGTACAAATTGATATTTCTCTTGGTAAAGAAACAATGTCTTTGGCAAGCGACTGTGAAAAGTTATTGCCTGATGAAATCGCAAAAGAAGTATTGTTAATTGAGCGTGCTATTAAGGTAAATCCAACAAGGGAGATGAAGGGTAAGGAAATTCCTTTGGAAGATTTAAAAGAAGACCTTTTAAAAGCCGAAAAAGATTCTGAAAGAATGGGAATTGCTACTGCTCCTGGCTCTGTGATTGCAATCAATATCATGCCAGGGGAAATCAGTTCCCTGAAGGAAGCCGTAGGTTAGTGAAAATGCGGTAATTAAATGCATTGGTATTTTCAAAAGCTACTTTTTAATATTTAAAATCTTTTGTCATGGATCAAAATAGTCAAATCAATAAAGCACTTGCCGTTAAACTCTGCAATTCGATAGAATTGATATTTAATTTGTCTTCCCAATTAAAAACAGTTGATTTAGATAAATATCAAAAGCTGAATGATCATTTTGATTTTATAGGTGATTTTTTTAAAATTAAGGATCGGCTTGGTGTATTGCTGCTATGTTATTTTATTAATCGTCGTTTAGTGAAGGGTAAATCGCGCATTAACCTAAATGAATTAATGAACGCTTTTAATTGTAATCTGGTTAATTCAATTTCAATCAATGAACAGCTAGAATATTTTAGGAAGTCAAAAATAATCGTTTCATCTAAGAGAAATTATGGTAAAAAAGAAGATATTGAATATTCGTTATCGCAGCCAACGCTTAATTCTGTTTTAAAGGGCGATCCTGAGATGCTTTTAGACAAGAAAGAGGTTTCTTTTACTGCGTTCTTAAGCTTATTCCATAACGTGCTTTATGATAATGAATTGGATGACGAAGACGTTAAAGAGGAATTAGTGGCATTAATGGATGAATTTGAGCAGCTAGATGAAATTAAGTACTTAAAGGCCGAAAGGTTAATGCCTGAGGAGATGGCTATATACTTATATATCATAGCCCGCCAATCCATTTTTGGAGACACAAGTGTTTCTATGGAGCGAATATTTAGAGTAGCGGTCAATGATAGTTTTAGTAGATTTTTTTATCAGAATGAATTATTAGAGAAAAAAAGTGCGCTGTTAACAAACGATTTAGTTAAGTTCTCTACAGATAGCTTTATGGATTTTTTACAGTTAACTGAGAAATCTATTAAAGCTTTAAATATTGTAAATACTAAGAGTAATAGACAGTTTACGACAGGATCAAATCTTGTCAGGCTTATTATGCCTGAAAATATTAAGTTTCAAGAAGGAATGGTATATGAAGAAAGCTTAAAAATCGATTTTTTAGAGAAGTTAATTAGTGAAGAAGGATATATCAAAGCAATTGATAGATTAGAGCAAGAAAATGTAGAAACAAAACAGGTTGTTGCTTTGCTTTATGGTGTTAGTGGTTTGGGTAAGTCACAAACCGTTCGAAATTTAGCTGCAAAGTACAATCGACCAATATTGCAGGTAAATTTGTCGCAAATTAAAGATGCCTTTGTGGGTAATTCAGAAAAAAATGTGCAAGAATGCTTTAATATTTATCGAAAGGCTGTTAAGCATTTCCAATACAAAAAGAATATTGATGGGGTAGAGCACGGTCCATACGGCACCCCAATATTTTATCTTGATGAATTTGATTCATTAATACCACATAGAAATCAAGAGGGGTCGGGTTCTCCGGTTTCTAATATGTATTCAAATATGGTTGGTATTTTTCTAACTGAATTGGAAAGAATAAGTGGAATCATTCTTTTTTCATCTAACCTGCCGGGTGCAATAGATACGAGTTTGCACCGTAGGATAAATTTTAAATTTCACTTTGGTACATTTTCTAAAAAAAATCAAATTCGAACTCTAGAGCTATACTTTAAAGATATTAATCCTTCTATTTTAGAAGAGATTGGAGTAGCTGCTGATTTGACACCAGGCAACATTGTAAATATTAAAAAGGCCTATGTATTAGAAAGCATTTTCACAGATTTTGCTACCGAAGACGAGAAGAAAAATATTTTATTAGACTTGGTTAATAGAGAGCTCATTTTGCAAAAATCAAATAGAACGCCAATAGGCTTCAAATATTAATAGGTGTGGGTTGGTTTGTCAATAAGAAGGCGCTATGAAAACTAGCGTCTTCTTTTATCAATTTTTTTTACAACACCACCGGATAAGCTATATCACCCCAATCATGATTACTATTTTCCATCATAATTTCAATGATAATTGGAACTAATAATTGCATAATGTTGCAGGCATCTCTAAGTTGAACCCTATTGAGCTTTGAGTTGTATGTTGCGCCGCCATGGACAATTGAATTACGGAGTGTATATAACCGTTCTAATACTATTTCCAATAGGCCTTCAATATTTTCTTTGGATAAACAGTTATGAGCGGTTGTAATGGATTTATTGAATGGGGTAAGGTAATCCTGAATTTCACCACGATTAAATTCCCAGAACTTTTCATAAACAAACTTATTTTCTATAAGCATTCTAACAGGCCCGCTAAATTTCTCCCAGAATAGGTTGTATAAACGGGATCTGTCATATAGAACTAGGCTACTGGTGAAGTCCCTCAATTTTGCCCTTTCTGGTTTAGAGCTAATTCCGTGTAAGTCCACCGCATAGCAAGTATTTAAGGCTATCCAAAGTGATATGAACTTCATATCTAAGTTCCCGTCTTGCTTTTCGGCACTTTTAATCCAAGAGATTGCCCTATGGATACGGATGGTTAATGTTTCGGGGAGTTCCGATGCTTTTAACTTGCGGGATAGTTGGGTAGAGGTCATTAGAATGTATTATTTTTTATATTCAATTAAAATTAATATAAAAATTAGTAAATTGGTGTTATATGTTTTGCAATTGTAGTTTGTGTAATTAATCGAATTGTGGAAGTAATTTTTAAAAGTATTGATAAAAAGTTTTTTATTGTAGATGGGAATGTGACAAATCAAGTCAAATTTTCTTTAATTGATCCAATTGGTTCACTTGAAAGTTTATTTGAGAAAACACTAAAACTTTACAAACGCCAAAAAACATTTTCTAAATTAATTTTTTTATCAAAGTTTAATGACCTAAGTTCAAAATTTAAATTTTCAGTTGGTTTAGATGTCAAAAATTATTTAATCGAAGATTATTTTTATGAAAATTATCTTCAAAATCATAATAGTCGTATAGTTGTATACTTAGATAGTATAGAATTTATAATAGAAGAATCCGAATCATTTTCAATAAATGATATGTCTATTCAAGAGTTAAACACATTGGGACATTCTTTATTTAATTCAATGCAAGATAGAATACTAAAATTGTCAAATAGAGATATGTTACTTAAGCTAGATGATTGTAAATTTCATAGACCTACAAAAAATATAATTAAATCAATAAATCAAAAATGAAAAATAAAGAAGAAATTATAGGCAATTCTTTTGATTTAGAAAGTATTGAAGTTGCTAGGCATGATTTTCCAAATCCTATGAATTGGCATGATGCTAACAAAGCATGCGCCCATTTGGGAAATGAATGGAGATTGCCAACAAAAGACGAATTAGATCTAATTTATGAAAACTCAGGTAGCATTGGAGGTTTCGAAGAGGGAAATTTATATTGGAGTTCTACCGAGGTTGATGAAAATCATGCATGGTTTCAATATTTTGGAGAGGGTAGAAAAGCTACCGACTATAAGCTTACAAAAAATGAGGAATTTCTTGTAAGAGCAGTTAGAACACTTTATAATTATGAAATTGGAGGCTAAGCAATTTCATAATTATAATTTTGATGTTATGAAATTTTAAAAATTTTCAACTTTATTATAAAAGGTTTTTAATTGAATTAATATCAGATAGCTTAATTTTTTTCTCTAATATTTCATCTCTTAGGTTAATTAATGAAACTGCTACTAATTCATTACCATTATTGAAATACAGCTCAATGTCAAGTCCTTTACCCTCGGTTGAGTAATCAGCGTTTTCTTCAAAATCAAGGGTTTCACCGCTCTCTGTATCGTACTGATATCCACTCACTTTATCATTATCAAAAATAGCAGTAATCTTACTTATGTATAAAGTTTCATCTTCAATTGTAAGTGTGTATTTCTTCCAATTATTTAAATCATAACATTTTTCATAGGATGTTGAAGCACTTAAAAACTCACCCTTTTTACTATTATTAAAGTAATATTCTAATCTTTCAAACTCTGGAGTCTCATAGTTTATATTTATAGAATATTCAGTTCCGTCGTCTAATAATACACAATTTGCTGGTTCATTTATCCCATATGTGTGCTCTATGTTATCGTATTCAAACCAGTTATCACTTATAAATTCTGACCAACTTTCAAGTTCACCTTTGAGTGCCTCTATAATTAGAGTATCTGGAACTTGGCCACATACATTTTCTGAAGGATAGGTATTTGAATTGTAGCCTAAGGTTATAGTTGTACTTCCACTTAGTTGTATTTCATCGGTAATTGTATCTTCTGATTCAATCTCATCATCTTCTGTATTATTATTAATTGTTAATTTATAATAAGAGTCATTTTCAAAAGATATTTCTGTATAAATCGATTGACCTATTTCTACTCCATACTTGTTAATAAGTCCAAATGTTTTTCCATCTCCAGAAACACTAGCCAACCCTGCAGAAAAGTTTTCAGCTTCAGTATATATAGCTTCAATAATTAATTCTCCTTTTCTATCAATATATCCAAATTTATCATTGATTTGAACTTTTGCTAAATCTTCTGAAAATGGCCATGCATCTTCAAATGCAAAGTCGATAATAATATTTTCATCATAGTTTACATAGCCCCATTTATCATTCTTTTTTGCAAGAAGCCAGTCGCCATCGAATATGATGGATTGATAAGGTTTTTTGGTTATTGGCTTGCCTGTTGTAAGATTAATTATTTGATATTTTTCATCAATACAGATGGATGCATATTTTTTAATAGAATTTACTGACGGGTATTCATCTGAAATACAAGGTAAAACTTCATTAAAATCTAAATCTATAATTCCGTATTTGTCATTTGAATTAACAATGCAATATCCTTCTGAGAAGTTCATTACGTCGTCATACTTAAACTCACATACTATTTTATTATCCGTATTGATGAAACCATATTTTTCATCAATTTGAGCCCCAAATACTCCTTGGCTATATTGTTGAATGAGATCGTACTCGCAAGGAATTATAAGTTCACAGTTCGTATTAATTACACCCCATTTTTCATCCAAATTTACATTAGCATATCCATCTTCAAAATCTTCATAATCATCGTAATCAAAGCCGGTTAATTGCTCACCTTTGTAATTGAAAAAGGCGTATTTGTCATTCTGCTTTGCTGCATATATATTATTTTCTAAAGACTTGAATTCTTCAAATTCACCTAATCTATTGATTTTGCCTTGTTTATTAATAGTACAAATATCCTCGTCAATTTTAATCCAAGCATATCCATTATAGAAGTTAGTGATTCCGTCGTCGTCAAATTCTCCCTCAAATAATAATTTTCCATTCCAATCTAGAACCTGCCAACTTCCTTCTTTTTTTGCCCAAATGGCCTCGTTATTGGGAGCTTTGCCCGATTCGTATCCGGTTAACGAAAGCTTTATTTTGCCTTGATTGTCAAAATAATGAAAAGTCATATCATCATTTTCATCTTTTTCAACAACAAAGGCAATATTGCTTTCCGCTGGTGCAGCAAAATAATATTTGCATTCAATTACTTCTTTACCTTCTTTATTCAAATACCCAAATAAGTTATTGTATTTTACTCTTATAAGACCGTCTGAAATTTCATCAACTTCCTCATAATTCTTTTCGATAAGTATGTTGTTCTTTGTAAAATAGAAGTGATTTAGATCTCTTGATATTTCGGTTGTATTATCTTCCTCATTATCGCTTCCTTCATTTTCTTCAAAATCTTCTTCTTCATTATAATTGTTTGAACTATAATCTACTTCTATTTTGTAGATATTGCCGTTTATTGAAATTTCATAATGAGTTGGATTCCCTATACTTTGTTCAGATAATTCTTCAGAAATGGGTAATAAACTATTTGTTAATTCATAAATATTGAGATCGCCATTGAAATCTTGAAATTCTTCAGGAATACTTAGTAGTTCAGGTGAAATATCTGTTATTTCGTAATAAAATCCGTTATCGTTATCCCCACAACCATCAAAATTGTAATCAATTAAGTCGTTGGTTAGATAATTTTCAACTAGTTCGTTTCCGTCATTATTTTCAAGAAAATTACTCAAGCCTTCAATTAGATCTTTTGTTACAATATTGCCTTTCCAATAAGAATCTTCAGACCAATTGGTTCTTGTTACATCAATTGTTGATTTATTAAGTTCGAATTTTAACCAATATGTCATCTCTGAGCGCTTATTGGTATAAAGTTTAATGCCTATATTTTCTTTTTCCTTTAATTTGGATAGTTCATTAATTAATGAATTGATATCTGTAAGTAGAGGTTTGGAATCATCTACTGCAGCCATCGGTTCATCTGCATTTTCAATTTCTTTTATGATATCAGCAGGCTCGTTGTATTCATCTGAATCGAGCTCTTGATCATCTTCGTTTGGGCAGGAAAAAGCATAAACATATTTGCCATTGCAATATAATAGCACTATCGAAGCTGGATCTTCGTCTTTAAATTCAGTTTTTAAAGATTCAGATTCTTCTTTACCAATCAATACAGCTAAATTCTTCCAAGTAGATGCACTTTTATCAAAAATCACACTGCCTATAGCATTAACTAATTCACTCAATTTATCTGTATTATTATCAAAATTGATTAAATCATTTTTTTCTAATTCTAGAACAATAATTTTGCCAACTTCAGAATAAGTATCAAGAAAGTCATTTAAATTATCGCTTCCGTAATTTTCTATAAAGTCATTAATATTATCATCGTTTACTTCTTCATCATTATTATTAGGGACTGTATTATTTGTAAGTGTAGGAATTTGTTCAATTTTTTCACCTAAAATTTCATTTATAAAACTAAGGGCGCTAGTAGTAGCTTCAGCTACATTACTCTGTACTGGATTGTTCAAGATTCTGATACCCTGAGCATATTTTTCAATATTAGAGCTATTGGACAATACGTTTTCAATAAATTCTTCATCTCTACAATAAAATCCAATTTTGATCCCATCCTTTGCTGTGTTAAAAAACAAATGAGTGCCACGTTTTTTGTTTATTTCTGGAACATAAATATCTAAATAATTGTCTTTATTTATTTTTTTTGCTTCAGCATATGGGAAATGTTCTTTAATTGATTCAAATAATTGTTCTTGTGCACTGGAAAGTGTATTTCCAGTAAACGACTTTTTAAATTCAAATGGTTGGCAATCATTCGCTTCACACCATTTATTTAGTTCATTTAATGTTTTATCAACTGTTTCTTTTGTATAAACAATCTTATCTGCTTTTTGATACGCAACTTCTACAATTAAACCATAATTATCCAAAAATCGCTTTTCTAGTGTATTCACTTTTAGAGATGCAACTATTGAGATGTCATCTCCTTTTGCTTCTCTAACCTCAGACAAGGATTTTGAAATATCAACAGCTCTTCGTGCTTTATCTAAAAAAACGAGTGTTAGATAAGAGAACTTTTGGGTAAATTCCTTTTGTAGTGTTTCTATTTTCTTTTTACCGTTCATTGATAATTCGGCTGCCATAATAATTAATTTATATATAAATTTATAAAATTTAAGTTGATCTGTAAAAATTAATGCTAATACTTTGTTCCCGTTATAATCAAAATTTCATTTTTTTTGAAAGTTAACAAGATATGTGCTGTTTTAAAAAGTGTGGCGGAGAGGCATTAAACCTTATTTTTTACAAATTAAAGTTACTCCTCTACTATCTTTTTTCGTTTCATAAATTTCAGTATCAATAGATAAATTAAACACATCTAAAATATCAGATACATTGCTGCTTAGTTGCGGTAAAAATCTCGTATGATAATTTTCATAGTTATACTCTTCTATCATTTGGTAAACTGTAGGGTCAATAACCTCTTTTGAAATGGGGTTTATCATATAAAAATGCGATCCTCCTCCAGCTTCTTTTTGTCCGCAAGGTATATATCCCTCAGGTATTTTGTTTGATATCCTTAATGCGCCTATAATACTCCCACATCTCCCTGCAGTAGGGTTTTGTTCACTCCACTTACCGTGCGCATATTTTTTAGGCTTACCAGCACTTTTCATTTTTTCAAAATATTCATCAAGATTCATATTTAAAATTTCTTTGAAAAAAGTCAAATTTCTTTTTTCAATTTCTTTTCTAGAATTTATGTTTTTCATTTTAAATAATCTTTTATTAATGAAATCAGTTTTTCATTATTGCACATTTTTAAAAAATTGGGGTTTAATCCCGATGCATGTTGTATTGGTAAATATCCAAACGTATGTCCAAATAATTCTATTTCTGGTATTTTGTTTTTTATAGTTATTTGATTAATTAAGTCGGTAAGTGATTTCTTGTTTTTATCTTTTAAAATATGATCAAAAAAAGTTTGAGTACTTAATTTACCCATCAAAAGAATCAATTTTGGTTTAATTATGTTAATCTCTGAAAATAAAAATCCAGTATTTATACAGTTATTTACCTCTTCTTTTTCAGGTAGTCTGTCTCCTTTGGTCTTTGCTTTGCCCGGGTAGCATTGAGTAATTTCTGTATTGTAAACAGTAAAGTATTCTTGATTATTTTTTGAAAATATGATCTTGCCGTTTCCTAATTCAATATTTTTTGGTGGATATATGGTTTGACCAAATTGGTTTAAAAACTTTTCTAATAATCTCCCGGTATCTCCAACGGTGCCATCATCTTTAAAAAAGTTTACTCCGCTTAATCTTAGCTGTTTTTCTGCTAATGCCTGTGATAAAATAAAAACTTTAGTATCAGAATCAACTGAATTCACGTTTCTTAGCATTTTATAATTGTCCATTTTAGGACAAATGGTGCAGCTTTGAATTTTAGAATAAAGTGATGATAATTCATTTTCCATATATACAAATCTTAGACTACTTTGAGGTATTCTAGAACTGAATTCCAGTTTGGAAATCTTTCCGTTCCAAAATGAATATGCGTTCCTTTAAAATCGCCTGCTCCATTAGCGGTTCTGTCATCAATTAAATAATCTCCCATATTTAAGTGTTTATTATGTGAGAATATTACCCTCTTTTTTGCTAATTCTCCAATGTGTTTTTTAATCCACATTAGTTTATCATTTAAAGCAGTTGGATTTTCCCAGGGAGCAGTTGATAAAATATAAACATTATAATGAGAAGTTAGTTTTTGAAAGCTTTCAATTGCTCCTTCAATTGGCTTCATTCTTGAAAAAATACTAGGAACTTCATCAAGTCTATTTTCATATGATTTTAATTCTTGTTCTGTGAGAGAATTGATTCCAGATTCAAAATCTACAAGAACCCCATCCATATCAACGTATACTATTTTACTCATCATTTTGGGGTTTAAATTCAAATTTTGGACAAGTGTGAAATCTGTTGGGTATGTTCGATTTGTCTATGTCACATTTCACACCCTGTCCCAAGCCAACCATCCAAAGCATATACTTGCAATTGAAACATACTTTTTCATCAGGGTTTGGATTAGAGGCTTTATTATCCTTTTCCATATGTTATTATTTATATATAAATTTAGTTAATTTGAAGCGAGATATTTAATTTTTTTTAAGTCCCCTTTAACTCCTTAACCTCTCTCATTTGAATAAATCTCTCTAACTTCGCCCTATCATCAAGAACCCTTAACTGGGTACCAACCGAGAGCAACACTCCGCGGTGGTAATACGATGAGGACTTACAGTCACAATAAAATGTAATCCCTATCTAGTTCTTGGTGTGAT
>JACCDV010165220.1_pt1 | contig 17289 bp, 15 predicted proteins | sample 7446131 | NCBI WGS metagenome assembly JACCDV01 (sample SAMN15323448, study PRJNA562643) | freshwater metagenome | isolation source: river surface water | place: USA:Blue River Watershed | collected 2017-08-17 | reverse complement strand
TGATGGCGGTGGGTGGTTTTGGCTTGTGTGGCATTCCTGAAGCCCTGATCGACGCTTTGCGCGACAGCGGCGTCAAGGACTTGACCGTGGTTTCTAACAACGCTGGCGTGGATGGCTTTGGTTTGGGCAAGTTGCTCGAAACCCGCCAAATCAAAAAAATGATTTCCAGCTACGTGGGCGAGAACAAAGAGTTCGAGCGCCAATACCTCTCGGGCGAGTTGGAGCTCGAATTCACACCCCAAGGCACGCTGGCTGAAAAGCTGCGTGCAGGCGGTGCTGGCATTCCCGCCTTCTTCACCAAAACCGGTGTGGGCACTGTGGTGGCCGAAGGCAAAGAGTTGCGCGAATTCGATGGCGAAACTTATGTGATGGAACGCTCGCTCGTGCCTGAGGTATCGCTCATCAAGGCCGATGTGGCCGACCGTTCAGGCAACCTGCGCTTCAACATGACCGCACGCAACTTCAACCCCGCAGCCGCAACCGCTGGCAAGATTTGTGTGGTGGAAGTCGAACGCATCGTGGTCACGGGCGAATTGGCTCCTGACGACATCCACTTGCCTGGCATTTACGTGCACCGCATCGTGCACAACCCCACGCCTGAGAAGCGCATTGAAAAGCGCACCACCCGCGACCGTAAATAAGGACACACCATCATGGCTTGGACTCAAGACGAAATGGCCGCACGTGCGGCAAGCGAACTGCAAGACGGTTTTTATGTGAACCTCGGCATTGGTATCCCCACGTTGGTGGCCAACCACGTGCCTGATCACGTGGAAGTGTGGCTGCAAAGCGAAAACGGCATGCTGGGCATTGGCCCGTTCCCCTACGAAGATGAAGTCGACGCCGACCTCATCAACGCAGGCAAACAAACCGTGACCACCATCAAAGGCTCAGCGATTTTTGGTAGCGACCAATCGTTCGCCATGATTCGTGGCGGCAAGATCAACCTCTCTATCCTTGGCGCGATGCAAGTGAGCGAGAAGGGCGATTTGGCCAACTGGATGATCCCCGGCAAGATGATCAAAGGCATGGGCGGCGCGATGGACTTGGTCGCTGGTGTTAAGCGCGTGATCGTCCTGATGGAACACGTGGCCAAGAAAAAAGATGGCACCGAAGATTTGAAAATTTTGAAAGATTGCACTTTGCCTTTGACGGGCGTGGGCGTGGTCGATCGCATCATCACTGACCTCGCGGTGATGGACGTGACCGAGCAAGGTTTGAAAGTGATCGAGTTAGCGCCCGGCGTGACCCGTGAGTTCTTGCAAAGCAAGACGGGGGTGACCTTGATTTGATTGGCGAGTTAAACTCAAACCATTCATTACAAGAGGAAACATCATGAAAATTTTGGTTGCTGTGGACGGTTCTAAGTCTTCATTGAGCGCCGTCAAGTACGCTGTGAAATTGGCTTCTAATTTCCGCACACAAGATCGCATCACGTTGATCAACGTTCACGATGACCAAGGGTTACGCCATGCAAAACAGTTTGTTGGTCAAGACGGCGTTGCCGATTACCTGCGCGAGCTCAGTGACAAAGAACTCAAAGCGGCTTTGGCTGTGTTGGCGAAAGCAGGTGTGAAGCATGACTGCATCATCCAAACGGGGCATGTGGCTGAAGTGATTTCAAACACAGCCAATAAAAAATTTGATATGGTGGTTATGGGCTCCAAAGGCCGCAGCGGTTTGCTAGATATGTTGGTGGGCTCTGTCGCACAGCGGGTCATGGCTACTTGCAAGAAGCCTGTGCTCTTGGTCAAGTAGGTCGCCTCCGAGATGCGTTAAGCATCTAAAGAAAAAGCCGTTCATGCAATCGCATGAACGGCTTTTTTATTTGGAGCGGGTGATGGGAATCGAACCCACGTTATTTGCTTGGGAAGCAAGAGTCCTACCATTGAACGACACCCGCAGTAGCGCATATTCTAGGTGAATGGTGCTGTGTGCATCGTGGTGGTTTCTGTTTGGGGTGTGTTGGAGTGCGACTGGGTGTAGTGGGGGCACCGTCGATGGGATTGACGCTGGAAACATTGATGCAGTAACTTTGTAAATCAATTGTCAATATAGTTACAATTTTTACAATTACAACTTACAAAAGTCAATCTCATGACACATCCACATATCCAAAATAACTCATTTAGCGTAATTAAAAAGGTGAGTATTGTTCTGGCATTACTAGCGCTTACTGGGTGTTCAACAATTTCCGGTAGCGGAAGTCATCAATCTATTTCTGTTCAAACGTTTGCTTCTGATGGTTCCAATCTTGACGGTGCCAAGTGCGATATGAGCAATGATGAAGGAACATGGTTCGTGGTAACTCCAGCCTCGACGATGATCCATAAATCGAACAAAGATTTACAAGTGATCTGTCGTAAAGCAGGTTCCGATGTTGGAACTGCCTCTGTTGTTTCAAGAACCAAAGGCAATATGTACGGGAACATCCTTCTTGGTGGCGGTATTGGTGCTGTGATCGATCACAACAATGGTGCAGCGTATGAATATCCAGGATTGATCAAGATTTTTATGGGTCGTTCCAACCAAAAAATCGATGAGAGTTCTTCCCAAGCATCCTTTGACTCCAATACAACAACGGTACCAGCAGTTCCCCAAACAAACGTATCTGCAACAAGTTCAAACACAATGAACTTTGAGTCGGCGGAAAAGAAGTGCGCTGAGTTGGGGTTTAAGAAGGGTACGGAAAATTTTGGGAATTGTGTTCTCAAAATTGCAAAGTAAGCATCGTTCTTAAAATTATTCATTTGTAGAAAAGAGCTGCCTAGGCAGCTCTTTTTCATTTCCGACGCCAATTCAACCACTGACTGACGACATCACTTCGTGTTTTTGTTGTGACGTGTTGACCTATGTGGATTGCTAGACAACCAAACAGCACACCCTTTGATTGCCGCAAAGACAATGGGTGAATCAGAAGGTCCTTAGTTGGACTGGTGTTGGTTTTGAGGTGAGAAGTGGATAACAGACCACTTCTCTATATAAAAATCAAAAAAACAGACCTGTTAGCCCCATCCAGTTTTTGGATGAAACACGGTTGTTTGATGTTGAGTCACACCTTGGAATGTTGGAAGGTGTTGGAAGAAGTCACTGCGGAAATCCAGTCTGGGTTATGACTGGGGTAACCCAATCCACCACCTGTATGTGTGGAACTGCTGGATGATGGGAGATTGAAGTCCTCTGCGGAAGAGGTGTGAATGCCACGACACCGAGGTCGCCCGTTGGGAAGCAAGAGTCCTACCATTGAACGACACCCGCAGAAGTTCACATTCTAGGTGAACGGTGCTGGAGACCGCCAATGTGGCAGGTCATGAGCTCTTGAGGTTTGAGCTTTGCGACTGCATCGCGCACTAAAGCGATGCGATGAGCAAGTCTGTGAGGCTTTTACTGGCTTCTGGCATGACGCCAAACCACGCTTGAAAGGCTGGGCGTGCTTGGTGAATCAACATACCAAGTCCGTTGACTGTGGTGTGTCCACGTAGGCGGGCTTGGTCTAAGAGTGGCGTGGACAGTGGTGTGTAAATGATGTCCGATACCAAGGCTGAGGTGGGAAGTGCGTCCAAGTTCAGCTCCAGTGCCGCTGAGCCCTGCATGCCTTGATTGGTGGTGTTGATGAGTAAGGCCGCGTTTGCAAGAGCTTCATGTCGAGCAGACCAAGGTGTGGCATGTATGGCTGTGCCGAATTCATGGGCCAGGGCCTCTGCTTTGTCGAGTGTTCGGTTGATTAGTCTGATTTCAGTGGCGCCTTTCTCGATGAGGGCAACCAGAATGGCTCTGGCTGCCCCGCCTGCGCCCAAGACAACCACAGGCCCCGCATCGGCTCGCCAGTCACGGCAAACGTCTTGGAGGCTTTGCAAGTAGCCAAATCCATCATTATTGAAACCATGAAGGGTGCCGTCCTTTTGGACGACAACAGTGTTGATGGCACCAATCTTTTGGGCGTGTGGATCCACCCAGTCCATGTATTGCATGGCGGCTACTTTGTGTGGGATGGTGATATTGCAGCCTGCAAGGCCGAGTGCGCTCAGTCCTTGTAGCGCTTGCTGCAAATTCTCGGGTTTAACGGGAAACAGGCCATAACTGCCATTGAGGCCGTAGGTTTTGATCCAATGGTTGTGGATGAGTGGAGAGCGTGAGTGAGAGACAGGCCAGCCCATCACGCCTGCCATGACAAACGGTTGATTCATATAGTGGATGTGAACAATTTGATTGGATGTTACTAGTGATGTTTGCGCCAAAAATATGGCGATGGGAAAACTTGACGATGATTAAAAAATAAGCATCTAATCGACAAAGCACCTTCAAATGATTTCCTAAGTCCTTGCTTTGCATGAATTTTTTTTCACAAATAAACAACAAAAAAATGTGAGAAATGTAGTTTTTGATGGTTTGTTTGTTAAGATTCGCGCAAGGAGTCCATATGTCTAATCAATCTGATTCGTTAGAAAGTGTTGTCATCGGTGACGGCGTTGTCGTCAAAGGTACATTCACAGTCCCATCAAAAGCCATCATTAACGGTGTTATTGAGGGTGATTTAACTGCAGAAGAAGTCTTGATCGGCCCAACCGGCAAGATCACAGGCCGAGTTTCTGCAAAGGTGATCGATGTGCGTGGCCAGCTCCACAACACCATCATCTCTGAGAAGAGTTTGATTGTGCGTTCTACCGGCAAGATTGCTGGCAAGGTTCAATACTCAGAAATTGAGATTGAAAAAGGTGGCGAAATTGAAGGTACGCTGAGTCAAGATGCCAACGGTCCAGTGGTGAACGTTGGTGGACCTAGTGCAGCTTAATTGACGCTCTAAACATTATGTTGCGACGCGCTTTATCGGCTGCTCGACTGCTTCCTGGGCTTGTGTCCAGTGGTTGGTCTCGCCAGTACGATGATGCGCGCATCATTCTTGAGCAAAATGGGGATCTTCACTACCTGAATATCAGTGCAAGCATGCAGCGCATTTTGGTGCGTGGCGGCATCTTGACGACAGGTGCCATGTTGATCGCTATTGGTGTTTTGCTTGTGACCAGTGTCAGCCTCATGCTCAGTCGATCTAAGTTAGAGCGCTCGCACGAAGAGGTTTACAGGGCTTTGCTCAGTAGTGCTTCCGATTCTGAAGGTGCGGAACAGTTGACGATGAGTGATGAGCAAATGGTTGCATTGGCTCAGACCATTCGAGACCGTGACATGAGCATTCGTCGCTTTGTGGATACTTCCATGGTTGCCGTTTCGCAAGAAAACGTGACCATGAAGTCTCAGTTAGAGTCGTCAGGCTTGACTGAAAAGATTGTCAAGATCATTCAGCAAAACGCGGCAAATGGTGGCTTTAATCTGGAAGATGATGTCAAAAACAATCCTTTGCTTCGTGGCAAAGTGGCTGATGAGTTGTCTACCAACCGCGGTTTGCGTGAGGTGCTATATGCATTGCCCAGCAGGATGCCGGTGCCAAATTACAGTGTGACCTCTGATTTTGGTGTGCGTCGTCACCCAATTTCTGGTCAAACTCACTTTCACACAGGTTTGGATTTGTTGAGTCAAACGGGTGATGAAAAAGTGCATCCTGTTAAGCCTGGGGTGGTGGTCTTGGCGCAGTACCATCCACAATATGGCAATACCGTTGTCATTCGTCATACCAATGGTGTGGAGTCGCTGTACGCGCATCTGGCAAACATTGAAGTCAAGTTGGGTGACAAAGTCACCACCGAATCTGTGTTGGGCAACATTGGCAGCACAGGTTCTTCATCAACAGGTAAGCACCTGCATTTGGAAATTTTGATTGGTGGTTATCCAGTCAACCCACAAAAAGTAATACGGACGGCACAATATGTTCAACAAATCCAAAACCAACAACGTTAATCAAGCTGCATCCATTAACACGGCACCCGTCGCTGAAGATGATCAAGTTGAGACTGTCGCGGAAGAAGTTTCGGAGCAGTTGGTTGCATCCGCACCTGTAACACCTACCCCTCAAACAACTACACCAGCAAGAACCAGCATGATGGACATGATTTCTACAACAGCGACCAAGCCTTCTATTTTGAGTGAAGGTTTCTCTTTCCGTGGTGAGATTGCTGCCAAAGGTGCGATCCACGTTGAGGGTGCACTGAATGGTCAAATTCAAGTGGATGAACTCACCATCGGTGCACGCGGTCAAGTTGAAGGCGTTGTGACCTGTTCAAGTTTGCACATCAAGGGAAAATTTTCAGGCACGGCAACATGCAATGAGTTGATCGTGACCTCATCAGCATCCGTGGACGGTCATGTGGTTTATCAAACACTGTCAGTCCAAAAAGGCGCCTCTATCAAGGGCGAGCTTTTGCTGGTCAAGTAAATCCTATTTAATCGCATTCAGCAAGACGTCGTTCGCGCATGAGCCAAGAAGAACTTTTCATCAACGGTGAGTTGTTGCGCTTGCGTCGTGAAGCACGAGGCTGGGTGTTGAACGATATGGCTACCAGAGCCTGCATGTCGGTCAAACAAATTCGTCAACTTGAAGAGGGGGGCATGAGCTCCTTCTACAGCGTGGCAGTTAAGGTGACCGCTGCCAAGAAAGTTGGCACACTATTGGGCTTGTCTGCTGAAGAGGTCTTTGCGAAAAATGCAGAGCCTGTCGTTGCCGAGAATCTAAGTCAACCTCAGGCGATGATTGACGATGCTGTGCGCGAACCTGTGAGTACTTCTGCCGCCGAAGAGTTGACCGTTGTTGCTGCCAAAGTTGAGGCCGAATCTGAACAAGTTGAGCCTGAAGTCGCTCCGTCACCTCAGACCTCTCAGTCGACGGATGAGACGCCAAGCTCTAAAAACACTTTGTGGTTAATTGCCGCTTTGTTGGGTCTGGCTTTTGCTGTTGCAGCTTACTTCCAACCCCAAGAAGAACCGGTCACCGAAGCTGCGCCACCGATTCAAGTGCTTCCTGCTGATGTAGTGGATCCTGCCAGCTCAGCCAGTGCTGCGGATACGCCTGCATCGGTTGCTGAAGTTGTCGCATCACCTGCATCGGCTGCATCCGTTGCCGCACCTGTTTCTCAGAAGTCGGCATCTACCCCAGTTCTGAATTCTTCGGCAGTAGCACCTGCCTCTGCCAGCAAAACCCCCTAATCTTTTGCGCCGAGTGCCAAGGCTTCTTGGCGGCTGGTTCGACGTTGCTCGGCTTCATTTTCGTGCACTGTCCAACCACCCATGTGAGACTCACACAGTGCATGCATGCCTTGAACCCAAGTTTGGCTGGCGTTTAAACATGGGATGTAATGAAACACTTCGCCACCTGCGTGTAAATAAGCCTCCTGAGCTTCTTGTGAGATCTCTTCCAAAGTCTCTAAGCAATCGCTGGTAAAGCCTGGACAAATCAGATCAACGCGTTTGACACCTTGTTGTGCCAGCGCAATGAGTGTGGGCTCGGTGTAAGGCTCTAGCCACTTGGCTTTCCCAAAGCGTGACTGGAAGGTCACCATGTATTGCGCTTTGGTTAAGCCAAGCCTTTCGCCTAGCAAGCGTGCCGTTTTGTAGCACTCGCAGTGATAGGGGTCGCCCAAGTGCAATGTGCGCTCAGGCACACCATGAAAACTCATGACTAAGCGATCGGCTTGACCGTGCTCGGCCCAATGGTCTCTAACGCGTTCAGCCAGGGCTTGAATGTAGGCAGGATGGTCGTGGTAGTGGTTGATGAAGCGGAACTCAGGCAATACGCGGCTTCTTAGACCCCAGTGATATACGGCATCAAATACGCTGGCGGTCGTGGTACCTGAATATTGTGGGTATGCAGGCAGTAGCAAGATGCGTGTGAATCCTTCTGCTTTGAGGGCGTCGAGTTGGCTTGTGATGGACGGGTTGCCATACCGCATGGCGTAGCGCACAGTAACCTGTTGATTGTGTGCTTTGAAAGCCTCTTGCAATGCATTGGCTTGTTTGCTCGTCCACACTTTGAGTGGAGAGCCTTCGTCGGTCCAAATCGTCGCGTACTTGGCTGCTGACTTGGCCGGGCGAATCCGCAAGATGATGCCATGCAGAATGACCATCCATACCAAACGGGGGATTTCAACCACGCGTGGGTCACCCAAAAATTCAGCCAAATAACGACGTACAGCGGTTGCTGTTGGTGCGTCGGGGGTACCTAAGTTGCAAAGTAGTACAGCTGTGCGTGATGCTTGGCCGTGACTGAAAGGCGGTTCGGGGTTGAAGCTTGGTTTGAACATCATGATGTATTCTCGCCCAGCATGCTCAATCTTTCCAAAATTCAAGCCATAACCTTAGACCTTGACGACACTTTGTGGCCTGTCTGGCCCACCATCGCACGTGCAGAGGAGGTTTTGCAAGATTGGTTGACTGTTCATGCGCCACGAACGGCTCAGCTGTGTGTTGATGCAGAGCTTAAGAAGGCGATTCGTGCAGAAGTGAACCGACGTCATGCCGATCAAGTGCACGATTTGAGTTTTTTGCGACGCGAGTCCATCCGAGAAAGTCTCATTCGCGCGGGTGACTCAGCGTATCTGGCCGATGAGGCGTTTGAGGTGTTTTTTGCCGAGCGCCAAAATGTCAAGCTGTATGACGGTGTTGAGCAAGCGCTTGCGCGCTTGGCGGCACGTTATCCACTTGTTGGCTTGTCTAACGGCAATGCCGATGTCTTTCGGACATCGGCAGGCCCCTATTTCAAAGCGGCTGTAAGTGCACGTTTATTTGGTGTGGCGAAGCCTGATCCGCGTATTTTTCATGCCACTGCTGCGCAGTTGCGTTTGACGACAGATGCGGTACTGCATGTAGGCGATGACCTCATTACCGATGTGCTTGGGGCGATGAATGCGGGCATGCAAACCGCGTGGGTCAATACGCAAAACCATGTGTGGCCGCATGACACAGCGCCACCTTTAACCGTGAACCACTTGGCTGAGTTGTGTGACCACCTGTTGGCCTGAGCGCACAGCCCCTTCCAGAGTGGAGGGGTAGGGGCCGCAGATGTAATCGCCGCATGCCCAGAGCTTCTTTGCGATGAAAGACGCTGGCCTAACTAGCATCGGTCGGCTTGCAAGCGTCGCTCGTTTTTCGATCACAGTTTGAATGATCTCTAACTCTTGAAGACCCAGTTGATTGCGTACTTGTGCGTGCACTTGTGTTGCTATTGTGTTGCGATCGGTGGCACTTGCACTCACTACTGCTGCCAATAAACCTTTTTGTCCCGAGAGCAGACCCTTGTCAAACACAAATTGCGCCTGAAATTCAGTTGCGCTGTGCAGAGCCAACATGGGCTGAGATAAGCCCGTGAAGTTGAGATCTTTACAGTGCATGTACACCGTGGCAATGGCGGTGTGCGGCAGATCTGAACACTGTTTAGCCCACTGAGGCGCAATGTTTGCTGTCAGGCGCGCGGCTTCTCGTGGTGGACAAGCTAGTAAAACAGGCAGTCCATTGCGTTGAAAATTCTCTAACTGTGAGGCTGTGACGCGCTTCCCGAGATGAACCTCTGACCCTTGCGCGCTGAGCCACTGCAAGCAAGCATCCGGCAGTAATGCGCCTAAGTCTGCTTTCGGTATCAACAGGTCAGAGCTGCCTGCGTCGCCGAGCAGAGCGTCATGCAAGACGCGCAAGAACACAAGGGCACTCGCTTCATGCATTGGCGTGTTCAAGGCAGACAAACACAAGGGCTCGATGAGTTGTGTTGTGACCCGTGGGCTCAGCTTAGAGTCGTGGCAAAGCGCAGCAACCGTCCATGTGGGGTCGCATTCAAACTTGGTGCGGTGCCAACCCCATGCTGCTTGGATGAGGCTGGTTTTGTCTTTCAGATGCCAGCCTTTTGCGCTGCAGATACCGGCGAGCACATGGAGGGGGGTAGGCCAGTCTGGCAGACGCAAGCCCTGACCATCGGCATATCGCAAATCAAGTGGTAGGCGTTGCAGCAAATCGTCTGGGTTGAGACCCACCGTGCGCATCAACCCTAGCGTGTCGCGGTAGGCGCCGATGAGGATGTGTTGGCCGTTATCCAACGGTCGACCAGCAAAGCTTTGTCGTAAGCTGCGTGCACGTCCACCAGCGGTGTTGGCGGCCTCGAACAATTGAACATGCCATCCTGCTTGTGTGGCTGCAACAGCCGCTGCCAAACCAGCCCAGCCTGCGCCCACGATGGTCAGTTGCTGCATGCGGGGCTCAATGAAACTCAGAAACGGCCCAAAGCCTGCATCTTCCAAGCAAGCCAGAGTTTGCGTAGTGGTGTGAGGGCCACGCGCTGGGTGAGTACAGGAAATTTCTTGGTTTCGATTTCACGTAACAAGGTTCGGTAAATGCTGGCCATCATCAGGCCTGGTTTTTGGTGTTGCCAGTCGTTCGCGGGCAGCAATGCAAAGGCTTCTTCGTACAAATTGTGCGCACGCGCAGCTTGGAAATGCATGAGTGCCTGAAAGCGATCAGAGTCCAAGCGATTCAAAATCTCGTGGGCTTTTACATCGAACTGCTGAAGCTCAGTGACGGGCAAGTAAATGCGACCGCGCAGTGCATCTTCACCCACGTCACGGATGATGTTGGTGAGCTGAAATGCAAGCCCCAGTTTGTGGGCGTAAGAGGTCGTGGCAACCTCGGTTTGTCCGAAAATCTTGGCTGAGACTTCGCCCACGACACCCGCGACCAAGTGGCAATAGCGAGTGAGGTTGGGGTAGTCCAAGTAGCGGGTTTGTGTCAGGTCAAGCTCGCAACCCTCAATGATGGATTGCAGGCAGGTCTCTTCAATGCCGAACTCGGTCACTAAAGGCATCAGGGCTTGCGTGACGGGGTGATTGGGTTTGCCTGCAAAAGCTTGTCGCACTTCGTTGTGCCACCAAGCGAGTTTGCTTGCGGCCACGCCCGGATCGCTGACCTCATCCACCACATCATCGACTTCGCGGCAAAACGCATAAAACGCAGTGATGGCGGCGCGGCGTTGCGGTGGGAGAAACAGAAATGCGTAATAAAAGCTGCTGCCAGAGGCTGAAGCTTTTTGCTGAACGTAGTCTTGAGGTGTCATGTGGACAGGATTATCAGGTACATCGCTTGTATCTTGCGTTGTCTTTACATGCGGATACAGCGCCAAGCAATGCGTATGAAATCTGGCTTGCGCAGGGTAGGTCGGGCCAGTTGCGTGGGGTCAGTGGTTTCACCTCGTGCATCTAGTTTGTCCAAGATGCGCAGCCCGCCTTGCACCACAGCGCGTAGCTCCCATCCTGCACGGCCCTTGATGCTGTGTACCAAAGGGGCACCTTGCATCATCAGTTCGCGTGCAAAGTGCAGCTCTTGTGTCAAGGTATGCCCCTCTGGCAAGTAGTCACGGCCACGTCGCAAATCCTCCGCACGGTCTTGCCACAAGTTGATGAGTTGCAAGGCGGTACAGATGGCGTCGCTTTGGTTTTGTGAAACGGCGTCGTTCACGCCATACAAATGCAGCATCAAGCGGCCTACGGGGTTGGCAGAGCGGCGGCAGTAGTTCATGAGCTCAGCACGGTTGCGATAGCCTTGCCCCACACTGGTGTAGACCACATCTTGTTCAAACGCATCGAGAAGGTCGAACAAGGGTTGTGTAGGAAGTTGGTGTTGCTGGGCGATGCGTCGCAAAGGTCCAAATACGTGTGGCCAACGCACGCTTTCGACATCGGCTTGATGCAAGCAGTTTTGTAGGTCGGCGCGGTATTCGCCTAAGGCGTCTAAGCGGTGGTGAGCTGGCTCGTGTCCTTCGTCGGCCAAATCATCCGCTGTGCGCGCAAAGCGGTACAGCGCGGTCACGGCGGGACGTAACTCAGCTGCACATAACCATGACGCGACGGGAAAGTTTTCGTAGTGATCGATGCTGGACATGTTGGCACTGATTGTCGCTCCCCCATTTAAATACAAGTGGTATTGAGATACGTTACATTACTAACCAATCAGTCATTAATAAAGTCAATACTTTATGTTGTATTCAAATTTGCGTTCACCCCGCCTCATCGGTCTGTGTGGCATGGCCCTTATTTTGGTGGCTTGTGGCAAAGGGCAGCCACCTCAAGAGCCGGTCCGTGCAGTCAAGGTGATGACTGTGGGCGAATCAGGCAGCGCTAATGATGCGGAATTTTCGGGCGAGGTTCGCGCACGGATTGAGTCGAATTTGGCTTTTCGTGTGGCGGGTAAATTGCTAAGTCGTCCTGCTGAGATAGGGCAGCGCGTGAAAGCAGGTGCATTGTTGGCACACATTGACCCACAAGACTACCGAGTCACCGCAGAGGCTGCCGCCGCGCAGCTTGTGGCCGCGCAAACCAATCGCGATGTTGCGGGAGCCGACTTCAAGCGTTACCAAGACTTGCATGCCCAGGGTTTCATCAGTGCGGCTGAATTGCAACGCCGCGAGGCGGCCTATATTTCAGCGCAAGCCCAGTGGAAGCAAGCCCATGCACAAAGCGCGGTGCAGGGTAATCAGTCCGGCTATACCCGACTGTTGGCCGACGGTGCAGGCATTGTCACTTCCGTGGATGCCAATGCAGGCCAAGTTGTGGCAGCAGGGCAGCCAGTGGTTCGGTTGGCGTTGGATGGGCCGCGTGATGTGGTGTTTTCAGTCCCAGAAGACAAGCTAGCACAAGTGAAACCGGGGAACAAAGTCAAAGTTCGCCAATGGGTCGATGGTCAAGTGCTGGAGGCCGTCGTGCGTGATGTGTCTGCCAGTGCGGATGCTGTGACACGTTCGTTTATTGCCAAAGCGGCGCTTCCCAAAGAGGCCGATCCTGTTTTGGGATCAACGGTGACAGTGAGTATGGCTTTGGGGGGACTTGCTAAGACGATCAAGCTTCCTACCAGCGCATTGCGTCTAGAGGCGGGCTCGACATCTGTGTGGGTGCTAGACCCCAACACCCTGACTGTCAAGGCGCAACCTGTCGAGGTCCAAACCGCAGATGGCAACGATGCCGTGGTGACTGCAGGATTGCAAAACGGTGATCAAGTCGTGTTGTCTGGCGTGCATGTGTTGACGTCCGGACAAAAGGTTTCGATCTTCGGCGCGGCCAAGTGAGTGGAGCATGGAAGACAAGTTCAACCTTTCCAAATGGGCCATTGACCATCCGGCACTGACACGCTACCTCATGGTGGTGTTGATGGTCTTGGGGGTGGCGGCCTATTTTCAACTGGGTCAAGACGAAGACCCCCCGTTCACCTTTCGTGCCATGGTCGTTCGCACGTATTGGCCGGGCGCTACAGCGCAACAAGTGGCCGAGCAAGTCACCGATAAATTAGAACGAACGCTGCAAGAGGTGCCCTACGCCGACAAGATTCGCAGCTATTCCAAGCCTGGCGAGTCGCAGATTATTTTTCAAATCAAAGACTCCTCCAAGCCCGCTGATGTGCCCAATGTGTGGTACTCGGTACGCAAAAAAATTGGCGATATGCGCTATACCTTGCCTCAAGGGGTGCAGGGCCCCTTCTTCAATGATGACTTTGGTGATGTGTATGGCGTGATTTACGCCCTCGACGCACCGGGCTTTACACCCGCAGAAGTCAAAAAGTTTGCGGATGACGTGCGTCAGCAACTGCTGCGTGTGGCTGATGTGGCCAAGGTAGAGCAGTTCGGTGTGCAAGATGAAAAAATCTTCATCGAAATCCCACAAAAGCGACTGGTTCAGCTGGGGCTTGATGTTGGCGGGATCTTGGCACAACTGAGCCAGGAAAACGCAGTTGAAAACGCAGGCGCAGTGCAAGCGCCACTGGATGTATTGCAAGTGCGCATCGGTGGGCAGTTTGAAACAGAAGCCCAATTGCGCGCCATGCCTATTCGCGGCAGCTCTGGGCAACAGGTGAAATTGGGTGACATCGCAACTGTTTCACGCGGCTATGTAGATCCTGCGACGGTCAAAGTTCATCACCAAGGTAAGCCCGTCATCGCTTTGGGCGTCTCCATGGCCAAGGGTGGCGACATCATCGCTTTGGGGAAGGCCTTGAAGGTCGCGACGGCACGTATTGAGAAAACTTTGCCTGCTGGCGTGAGTCTGCTGCAAGTGCAGGACCAGCCCAAAGCCGTTGAAAAATCTGTGGGCGAATTCGTTAAGGTGTTGATCGAGGCGGTGCTGATCGTGTTGTTGGTCAGCTTCGTGGCGTTGGGTTTGCACAAGGGGGGACGCTACGGGTGGTATGTGGACATGCGCCCAGGTTGGGTGGTTGCCATCACGATTCCACTGGTATTGGCCATGACGTTTTTGGCTATGAACTATTGGGGCATTGGATTGCACAAAATTTCGCTGGGCTCGCTCATCATTGCCCTAGGATTGCTTGTAGACGATGCCATCATTGCGGTGGAGATGATGGTGCGTAAGATGGAAGAGGGCTACGACCGCGTTCGTGCGGCGACGTTTGCCTACGAAGTCACGGCGATGCCGATGCTCACGGGTACGTTGATTACCGCAGCTGGTTTTTTACCGATTGGCATGGCCAAGTCGACCGTAGGTGAGTACACATTTGCAATTTTTGCAGTCACTGTGATCGCGCTGGTCTTGAGCTGGTGGGTGTCTGTTTACTTTGTGCCTTATTTGGGCACGTTGCTTTTGCAGGTTAAACCGCATGTTGGCAAGGAGGGGCAGCATGAGTTGTTTGATGGTCCCTTTTATCGCCATTTCCGCACGGCAGTGACATGGTGCGTGGAGCATCGCTGGAAAGCGATTGGCATCACCATTTTCATCTTTGCTTTGGGTCTTGTGGGCATGAGCCGTGTGCAGCAGCAGTTTTTCCCTGACTCCAGTCGTCCTGAAATTTTGGTGGACTTGTGGTTCCCCGAGGGAACATCTTTCAAAGCCAACGAAGCTGTCACGCAAGCGGTAGAGCAGCGCTTACTCAAAGAGCAGGGTGTTCAAAGCGTGAGTACTTGGATTGGGTCTGGTGTGCCGCGTTTCTATCTGCCGCTGGATCAAGTGTTTCCGCAGACCAATGTTTCGCAGCTGATTGTGATTCCTGAAAGCTTGGAGCGCCGAGAGTCTTTGCGTTTGGCTTTACCAGACGTGTTGGCTCAAGAGTTCCCTGAGGCGCGAGGCCGTGTGAAACTGTTGCCCAATGGCCCACCTGTACCCTATCCGGTGCAATTCCGTGTGGTGGGACCTGACCCCAAAGTATTGCGCGTGCGTGCGGATGAAGTGAAGGCGCAAATGCGTGCCAGCGAGACAACGCGTGGCGTGAATGACAACTGGAATGAAGCGATCAAAGTCGTTCGCCTTGAAGTCGATCAAGCCAAGGCGCGTAATTTGGGTGTGACCAGCCAGTCCATTGCACAAGCTGTGCGTACGTTGTTGGTGGGGTCGACTGTTGAGCAATTTCGAGAGGACAACAAACTGATCGACATTGTGTTGCGCCAGCCATTGCATGAGCGCGATGCCATCAGTGATTTGGCCAGTGCCTATGTCCCCACCTCGTCAGGGCGAATGATTCCGTTGACGCAAGTCGTCAAGCCGGTGCTGTCATGGGAGCCCGGTGTGATGTGGCGTGAAGGGCGTGAATACGCCATCACGGTTCAGTGCGACATCGTCGAAGGGTTGCAGGGAGCGACTGTCACGCAGCAGTTGTTGCCTGAACTGAAAAAGCTTGAAGCCAAATGGCAAGAAACAGACACCCAACCCTATCGCATCGAAGTGGCTGGTGCCGTTGAGGAAAGCTCCAAAGGCTCAAGCTCAATTTCTGCCGGTATGCCTGTGATGTTGTTCATCACCTTCACGTTGTTGATGCTGCAGCTCCATAGTTTCAGCCGTGCATTGTTGGTGTTTCTCACTGGCCCGCTGGGTTTAGCCGGTGTGGCTGGCGCTTTGCTGGTGCTCAATAGGCCATTTGGCTTTGTGGCTTTGCTCGGTGTGATTGCCCTGATGGGCATGATCCAGCGCAATTCGGTGATTTTGATTGATCAGATTGAGCAAGACCGTGCCAATGGCGTACCGGCCTGGGAGGCGATTGTGGAGTCGGCCGTACGTCGCTTGCGCCCCATTGTGCTCACAGCAGCGGCAGCTGTGTTGGCCATGATTCCGCTCACACGTAGCGTGTTTTGGGGCCCGATGGCGGTTGCCATCATGGGCGGCCTCATCGTGGCCACGGTCTTGACACTTCTTGCACTTCCTGCAATGTACGCGGCGTGGTTTAAGGTCGAAAAGCCGTCTAAAATGGCAAGCTGACCGATTTCAAGCGGGTGGTCTAGCTGACCACCCGTTGTTATTTAAAACCCGCGCGGGTGGCGAAATTGGTAGACGCACCAGGTTTAGGTCCTGACGTCCGCAAGGATGTGCGGGTTCGAGTCCCGCCCCGCGCACCACTTGATTGATCGCAAGCGGCCAAAAGGCCGCTGCAAACCATGCCAAATTAGGAGAAATACATGGCTGTGACCGTTGAAACTTTGGAAAAACTGGAACGCAAGATCACCTTGAGCTTGCCCGTGGACGTGATTACCAAAGAAGTGGACGTGCGCTTGAAGCGCGTGGCACGCCAAGTCAAGATTGACGGTTTCCGTCCAGGCAAAGTGCCCATGAATATCGTGGCGCAGCGCTACGGCTATTCCACCCAATTCGAAGTCATGAATGACAAAGTGGGCGAAGCATTTGCTGTGGCCACCAACGAAGCCAAGTTGCGCGTCGCTGGTCAGCCCCGCATCACTGAAAAGGAAGGTGCACCCGAAGGCCAAATGCAATTCGAAGCCATCTTCGAGGTGTATCCAGAAGTGAAATTTGCCGACATGGGCAGCGTGGAAGTGGAAACCGTGTCTGCCGAAGTGACAGACGCTGCGATTGACAAAACCATCGACATCTTGCGCAAGCAACGCCGCACATTCGCGCAACGCCCTGCAGACGGCGCTGCTGCTGATGGCGATCGCGTGACCATCGACTTCGAAGGCAAGATCGACGGCGAGCCCTTCCAAGGTGGCAAAGCTGAAGACTTCCAGTTCTTGCTTGGCGAAGGCCAAATGCTCAAAGAATTTGAAGATGCCGTGCGTGGCATGAAGTCAGGCGAAAGCAAGACTTTCCCATTGAACTTCCCAGCCGATTACCACGGGAAAGAAGTGGCGGGCAAACAGTCTGACTTCTTGGTTACTTTGAAGAAAGTTGAAGCTGCCAACTTGCCAGAAGTGACCGATGAGTTGGCCAAGTCTTTGGGCGTGGCCGATGCCACAGTGGCTGGCTTGCGCGCTGATATCAAGAAAAACTTGGAACGCGAAGTGAAGTTCCGTTTGTTGGGTCGCAACAAACAAGCGGCTTTAGATGCTGTGGCCACCAAGGCTGAACTCGACTTGCCCAACGCCAGCGTGCAAGCTGAGTTGGCACGTATGGTTGAAGGTGCTCGTGCTGACCTCAAGCAACGCGG
>JACCDV010584301.1_pt1 | contig 17292 bp, 20 predicted proteins | sample 7446131 | NCBI WGS metagenome assembly JACCDV01 (sample SAMN15323448, study PRJNA562643) | freshwater metagenome | isolation source: river surface water | place: USA:Blue River Watershed | collected 2017-08-17 | reverse complement strand
ATGGTGCCCGTTGCGATGTGTACTACCAGGGCGAGGTCTCGCCCGACTTTTATGGCTGGGTGTTCCCGCACGGCAAGACCATGAGCGTGGGCATGGGCAGCGCCGACAAGGGCTATTCGCTGCGCAGTGCCACCGCGCGCCTGCGCGAGATCGCCGGCCTGGTGCATGCACCCACCCTGCGCCGCGAAGGTGCGCCCATCCCGCTCAAGCCCCTGCCGCAATGGGACAACGGCCGCGACGTGATCGTCGCCGGTGATGCGGCAGGCGTGGTTGCGCCTTCGTCAGGCGAAGGCATCTACTACGCCATGGACTGCGCACGACGCGTGGCGCAGGCCACCCACCAGGCCCTCAAGACCGGCAACGGTGCCTGCCTCAAGCAGGGCCGCAGGAGCTTCATGAAACAGCACGGCCGGGTATTCTGGATCCTGGGCGTGATGCAGTACTTCTGGTACCAGAACGACCGCCGGCGCGAAAAATTCGTCAAGATCTGCGAGGACCGCGACGTGCAGCGCCTGACCTTCGAGTCCTACATGAACAAGGAACTCGCGCGCAAGGACCCGATGGCCCATGTGCGCATCTTCTTCAAGGACATGGCCCACCTGCTGGGCCTGGCGCGGACCTGAAGGCCGAGACAGCCGTGGTGTCATCGCGAGCGCAGCGTGGCGATCCTGAAAGCTGCGACATGCATACCCCTTTGAACCCAGGCCTTGCAGCGCCCGTAGACAATCACCGGCATGAACACGTCCCCTTTGCGACCCTTGGCTGTGGCCTTCGTGCTGAGCTACGCCACCGCCGGCATAGGTGGTGCGCTGACCGAGCTCGGCCCCTGGTATTACGCGCTCAAGCAGCCGGACTGGAAGCCGCCGGATACGGCCTTCGGAGTGATCTGGAGCCTGATCTTCACCCTGTGCGCGATCAGCGGATGGTTGTCCTGGCGGGCGGCCGACACGCGCGCGCTGCGGCAGCGGGTGGCCGGGCTGTTCGGCGCCAACGCGCTGCTCAACATGCTCTGGAGCGCGCTGTACTTCAAGCTGCAGCGGCCCGACTGGGCGCTGGTCGAAGTTGCCTTTCTGTGGCTGTCGATCGTGGCCCTGATCCTGGGCCTGTGGCGCCTTTCGCGCTGGGCCAGTGCGCTGCTGCTGCCCTACCTGACCTGGGTCAGCGTGGCCAGTGCCCTCAATCTCGCGACCGTGCAGCTCAACGGACCGTTCTGACGGTTTGCCGGGGGCTCCCGGCTGGGCCTGTTTTTCCCATGCCGTCTACCCGGAGTACACGTCCATGAATCCTGCACTGGCCGCCAGCATTTTTCTGCTGGCCACAGCCCTCGGCAGTGGCGCCTACTGGTGGCTCGACCGCAAGGCCAGCCATTGGCCGGAGGTGCTGCGCGAGAGTTACAAGCTCGGCCTGATCATCGTCTATGGCCTGCAGCTGGTGTTGCTGCTGTTGTTCTCGATCTAGCCATGGCGCCTTGGATAGGCAAGTCGGCCAGGGCGGCATGAAACGGGGCGCTACCGTGTGGCTGGCCCTTCTGACTGTCCTGTCCTTCTGGTTGTGGACGCCTGACCTCGGGCGTGCCGCGCTGGAATCACGTTATCTGGCCAATGCCGCTGACATGCGAAGCGTGGGGCCATGGCAGCTGCATGTGCGCGACAGCGGTCCGCGCGATGCGCCGGTGGTGGTGTTGCTGCACGGCTTTGGGTCCAGCTTGCAGACCTGGGATGCCTGGGCCGAGGGCCTGCAAGGCAGCCATCGCGTGATCCGACTGGACCTGCCCGGCAGCGGCCTGAGCCCGCCCGACCCGGAGAGCGACTACACCGATGCGCGCAGCCTTCAGCTGCTGAACCTCCTGCTCGATGACCTGGGTGTGCGCCGTGCCAGCTTCGTCGGGCATTCGATGGGCGGACGCATCGCATGGACTTTTGGGGCCACTCACCCCGAGCGCACCGAGCGGCTGGTGCTGGTGGCGCCCGACGGTTTTGCCAGCTTTGGTTTCGAGTACGGCACAGCGATGGCGGTGCCGGCAAGCTGGCGCCTGATGCGCCAGGCCTTGCCTCAGGCCGTGCTGCGCATGAGCCTGGCGCCGGCCTATGCCCGGCCCGAGATGCTGGATGAGGCGCGGGTCCTGCGCTACCACGACCTGCTGCGTGCTCCCGGCGCCCGCGAGGCCCTGCTGCAGCGCCTGGAACAAACGGTCTTGCAGGAACCGCTGCCGCTGCTGCGCCAGATCCGCGCACCCACCTTGCTCGTGTGGGGCGAAGCCGATGCCATGATCCCGGTCGCCCATGCGCAGGACTATCTGCAGGCGATCGCGGGCAGCCGGTTGCGCGCGTTCCCGGGTACAGGTCATCTGCCACAGGAAGAAGCGGCGCAGGCCTCACTGCAGGCGGTGACTGAATTCCTGCGCTGAAGCACTGCGTCCTGTCCGCTCAATTGCATCCCGATGTTCAGTGGAACCCAAAGAGTGGGCTCAGGCTGCAGCGTCCGGCCGTCAGTGCCTCGGTCAAGTCGGCGAGGCCTGACACCAGCGCAGGATCTGTTGCGCCGTTCCCACCGGGTCTTCTTCATGCGCCAGATGCCCCAGACCCGCTTGCCGCCACTGCACGGCCTGGGGCAGCAGGCGGCAGGCTTCGTCGGCCAGGGCGGGCGGCACGGTCTGGTCTTGCGCCCCAATCGCCATGAAGACGGGGTTGCGCAGCTGCGTCAGCCGCGCGGCCAGTGGCTTGATGCGCCAGGCGGCCATCATCGAGAGCACGCCGTGCACATGGCCCGAGTCGCTGAGCACGCGGGTGTAAAGGTCCAGCCCTTGTGCGTCGAGCCTGGAGCCGGTGCGTGCCACCCATTCGGCCATGGTCCTTGGTCTGGCGGCCATTTTGGCGGTGGCCCAGGCCGACAGCGGGTTGAGGGCGGCCAGCTTGGCCGCTGGCCCGAAGAGCCATGAGGCTACGCCGGGCAGGGGCAGCCAGGCGGGGTTGAGGCCGATCAGGGTGCTGTGCGCCATGCGCTCGTGCTGCAGCGCCATGTGGGCGGCGATCGCCGCGCCAGCGGAGTGGCCGACGATGAACTGCGGAGTGAGGTCCAGTTGCAGCATCAGCGCGCGCAGGCCTTCGCTCATGCCGGGCAGTGACAAAGCCCCCTCCGCTCCACGGCTGGTGAAAGCATGGCCCGGCAGGTCGGGTGCGACCACGGTGAAATGCGCGGCCAGCAGCGGCATCAGGCCGCGCCAGCTGAAACTGCCCGAGCCGGTGCCGTGCAGCAGCAGCATGACCGGGCCTTGCCCCATGCGCTGCACATGCCAGCGGATGCGGCCGGCGTTCACGAACTGGCTGTAGTCGGCCAGCGGCCAGTGCGCCGCGTGCGTGGCCCAGTCCATGCCGGGGTAAAAGTGTTCGTACACAGTGTTTTCCTGTGCTCAGCGCTCCGGACGTGCGTCCTGCAGCGCCTGCGCCAGGCGCTGCGACTGCAGCTGCGGCATCGGCAGGTAGCGCGCACCGAGCAGCTGCGCGAGTTGCTGAGCCAGTGTTTCGGGCTGCGGCGCCGTGTCGATCCACAGACCCGCATGGCCGGTGGCGCCCCAGGCGCGCGCCCAGTGCTGCGCCTCGGCCTGCGCCTGCACGCGGCCGCCCAGGCCCTGCAGCGTGACGTTGGCGCGGCCGTCGCTGAGCACCACCAGGATCGGGCTGATGCCCTGGCGCTGCAGCTGTGCGGCCTGTTCATGCGCCAGCTGCAGGGCCGAAGCCAGCGGCGTGCCGCCGCCGCCGGGCAGGCCGGTGAGGGCGCGGCGGGCGCGCACCAGCGAGCGGGTCATGGGCAGCAGCAGCTGCGCCTGCGCACCCCGAAAACCGATCACGCAGACGCTGTCGCGCCGGGCGTAGGACTGTTCGAGCAGCATCTGCACCGCGCCCTTGGCCTCGGCCAGGCGGTGCAGCGCGGCCGAGCCCGAGGCGTCGAGCGCGAGGATCAGGCAGCTCGGTGTGTGCTGCTGGTGGCGGTGCACATGGAAGTCTTCGGCCCGGATACGCACCGGCTGCGAGGGGTCGGTGCGCCCGCGCAGGCGCTGGCGCGGCGCGGCGGCGCGCAGCGTGGCCAGCACATGCAGCCGTGCGCCGCCGCCTGGACGGCCGGGGCGTGGCGGCAGCGGACGACCGCGCTGCACACCTTGGCGAGCCTGGCCGCTGGTGCCCTGGCTGTGGCCGCGCGCGGGTGCGGCGCCGGTCATCAGGCGCTGCAGCAGGTCGGGCGGCAGCCGCGCGGCGGCCGCAGCCACCATCATGGCCTGCAGGGCTTCGGGATCGAAGTCGGGCGAGGGCTGTTGTTCTGACGACTCTTTGGACTCGTCCTGCGGGGGTGTTTCCTCGGGCGGTGCTTCAGGCGTCACGTTGTCTGAGGGCGGAGGGCTGTCGGGCGCAGCGTCATCGCTATCTGGCGCTTCGACTTCCTCGACTTCTTCGCTCTGGCCCGACGGCCATTGCCGGGCGCGTGGCGCCAGAACGGTGCGGCAGGCATAGGCCAGGTCCTCGTCGGCCACATGGTCACGTCCGTGCAGGCCGGCGTGGCCGCAGGCGACCTGCAGCGCCAGCTGCGGCACGCGCAGCGAATCGATGCCGAGAGCGAGCGCGGTGCCGCACAGGGCCTGCAGGATGCTGTCGCCGGCTGTGACTTCGGTCCGGCCCATGTGAGACGGTAGCTGGGTCGCAGCGGCTCGAAGCGTCGAAGGTGCCACTTCGCGCAAGTCGATCCACAGCCCCAGCCGCTCCTGCAGGGCCAGGGCCAGCGGGGCTTCGTCGTCGAGTGATTCGTCCAGCGCCACCACGCCAAAGCGGCTGTGCTCGAAATGGCCGCCACGGTCCACGCCGCCGCGGTCCAGCGTTTGTGCCAATGTGGCGGTGAGTGCAGGCGCAAAGCGTTCGGCCATGGGCAGGCACAGCAGGCCGCCGTCGGCCTGGCGCAGCAGGCCGGCTTGTTCCTGCAGGCGGCCGGTCTGCAGCGTGGCAGACAGGTCCAGGCCGCCGAGCCAGCGGGCACTGTCGACCGAGCCTGGCGCGCGCATGAGGGGCAAGGGCAGGGCGGCAAGCGCCTGCAGCCAGGCCTCGCGCACGGGGCCGTGTGGCGCACGCAGCCAGACACCGCCCAGGCGGTGCGGCTGTTGCGCCAGCAGTTGCAGGGCGATGCGGGCGTCGTGCCAGCGTGCAGTCGCTTCGTTTGCTGCTGGTGCCTGATGGGGGGACATCGTCGGTATGGCAGGCGAGCCATTCTGCAGGCGGGCAGCCGCTGAATCAGCTCGACCCGCTGGACGCTGCGCCGCCAGATTCATGCGGCTGCCAGCACGTCCTGCAGGCTGCGCTCGACGCGCACGCCGGCGTCGGCGTCGTCCAGCGGGTTGCGGCGCAGGCGGTGGCGCAGCGCGAGCGGCGCCATGGTGCGCAGGTGCTCGGCGGTGACTTCTTTGTGGCCTTGCAGGGCGGCCAGGGCGCGGGTGGCGCGCAGCAGCGTGAGTTCGGCGCGCAGGCCGTCGGTGCCCAGCTGCTGGCACAGGCGGGCGCACAGCATCAGCAAATCGTCGCTGGTCTGCACCGCAGCCAGCCGCTTGCGCGCCTTGACGATGCGCTGCTGCAGCGCCTGGTTGGCGTCCTGCCATTGGGCGCGAAAGGCCTGGGCGTCGCGCTCGAAGGCGTCGCGCCGGCGCACCACCTCCACGCGCAGCGCCAGGTCCTGTGGGGTGCGCACCTGCACCGCGAGGCCAAAGCGGTCGAGCAGCTGCGGGCGCAGTTCGCCTTCTTCCGGGTTGCCGCTGCCCACCAGCACAAAGCGCGCGGGGTGGCGCAGGCTCAGGCCTTCGCGTTCGACCAGGTTCTCGCCCGAGGCGGCGACGTCGATCAGCAGGTCCACCAGGTGGTCTTCGAGCAGGTTGACTTCGTCGATGTAGAGAAAGCCACGGTGCGCCTGGGCCAGCAGACCCGGGGCGAAGGACTTGATGCCTTGCGACAGGGCTTTTTCGAGGTCGAGCGCGCCGACCACGCGGTCTTCGGTGGCGCCCAGCGGCAGGTCGACCACGGCGACCGGGCGGCTTTTGACGGGCAGCTTGGGCGCTTTTTTGCCCTTGGCTGCGGTTCCAGCTTCAGCCGGCTGGCAGCGTTCACACAGCCCGGCCGGGCGTTGCGGGTCGCAGCGGTAGGCGCAGCAGCTGACCACGTCGATGGGCGGCAGCAGGTCGGCCAGGGCGCGAACGGCAGTGGATTTGCCGGTGCCGCGATCGCCGAGCACCAGCACACCGCCAATGCTCGGGTCCACCGCCACGACCTGGATGGCCAGGGTCATGTCGTCCTGACCGACGATGGCAGCAAAAGGAAAAGTCGAGGCCATGGCGAGTCCGTGATGGGAATACGTCCATCATCGGAAGGTCACCTCAAACTGTCAAGTTTTATTTACACTTTTCAGGTTTTGCGTCAGGCTTTGCTCGCCTGGCCCGGGACGCAGCCCGTAAGGTTCGACCAGTGCCCAGACATGGTCCGGCACCATGGACTTGAGCTTGGCCGGGGCCTGCCGGCGCAGGTGCAGCACGGTCTCGACCGCCTTCATTTCCAGCCGGGCACGGGCGAATTCCACCCCGCGCGGGCCGATGCGCGGCATCAGCCAGCCGACCAGGGGCCGCAGCCAGGCCGGCATGCGCCGCAGCGGCAGGCCGCCGGCGGCGCGCTCGGTGTTGGCCAGAAAGCCGCGCACCGCGCCGGCGCGTCGGCCTTTGCTGATGGGGGCCGATAGCACGACCTCGTCGCCCAGCCCCGCCAGCACCGCCGCGCCGCGCGCGTTGCGCACCAGCAACCATTGCTGGCCGTCGCCGCCCATATAGCCCACGGTGATGTCGGCCAGCACATTGGCGTAGTCCACGCAGGTGCGGCAGGTCAGCGGGAAAAAATCGGGCGGCAGGTCGGCCAGCGGCAGCTGCAAAAAGGGAATCAGTCGCTTGTGTCCCTGGTCGGTGCGGATCTCAACGTGGTAGTCGGCGCGGAACTCGAGGTAGGCAATGTCCTGCGGGCGCGGCGAGAGCCGGGCCAGGAAGTCGTGGAAGTGTTCCGTGCTGGTGTTGTCGGAGCAGGGTGTGCCGATGACAAACAGCGACTGCAGGCCCTGCTCGCGTTCGAGCTGCGGCTGCAGCGCGCGCAGGGCGTAGACCTGGCAGGGGATGCCAATGACGGCCAGGCGCTTGTGGCCTTGCGCGAGCGCGGGTTCCACCAGGCTGATGAGCGGCGCGTAACCCATGCGCATGCCGCGGCATTGGGCCATGTCCTGCGCGCGAGTGACGATCACCGGCATCGGCCGCCACCGGTCCTCGGGGTGCGGGGCCATGGCGATCACCGCGTCGACCTGGCCCGTTTCCAGCAGGCTTTCGGCCAGGCGCGTGGTCAGGCCGGTCCATTGCGCGCCGGCCAGCGGCTGTCGCAGGCGGGCGGCGTGCATCCGGGTGTAGGGTCCGAAGAACAACTCATCGGGCTGGGCGGCGCCTTCCGCACGTGCGCGGCCGTGTATACGGCGCTCCAGCATGGGGTAATCCGGCGTGATGAACTGGCAGGCCTGGCCGCAGCGCGCGGGCTCGGCGGTGCGCGAGACGCCGCAGTCGGTGCACAGGCGCCGGTGCGGCTGGGCGTCGGTCATGCGCCCATGCCCCCGAGAAGATGGACGCCGATCAAGTAGCCATGCAGGCCGCCCCAGAGAAACAAGGCCCAGATGCCGGTGCCGATCAGCACAGTCACCGCGGTGGCCAACAGGCGGAAGGAGCGGACCTCGGCTGTCGACGGGCGTCGCCGTGCCGAGCGGAACACCAGCACGGCCCAGATCAGGAAGGTGCCAAACAGCATCAGGTCGGCCAGCGTGCCATTGGCCAGCAGGTGGCCCAAGGCCCAGACCTTCACGCCCAGTGTCATCGGGTGACCCAGGCGCTGGCGGATCGCGTTGCCCGGCACATAGGCGGCCACCAGCAGCACCGTCGAGACCCACATCAGCAAAAAGCTCGCATGCACCAGGCCGCGCGGCGGGGTCCACAGCACCACGGGCTGGGTGCGCGCCTCGCCGTAGCCGATCACGATCAGCACGAGGCCGAGTCCGGCCACCAGCGAATACAGGCCTTTGTAGGGCAGCTCGCCCCATTGGGCGCGGCGCTGGGCACGCCATTCGGGCGCGAGCACCTGCAGGCAATGCACCCCCAGAAACAGCAGAAGTCCGAACAAAAGTGTCAGCATGGCGGGTCAATCAGGAATGGTGTACGGGGTGGACACGCACATTCTGTCACGCCCCTTGCGGGTCTGCCAGCCTATGGCCGGGTCCTGTTCCGTTTGGTGTCTGCTTTTCCGCCTGTTTTGCTCGGGTACAGAAGAGCGGGTGTTCGACGGTGCAGATCAGGTTCAGAATAAGCCATCCAGTATGTTCTGTTCCACTTTCAGGAGTCTCGCATGTCGATTCAAAAAAGCAGTACCCGCCGGGTATTCATGATGCAGATGGCCACCGCCACGGGCGCAGTGCTTGTGGCCAGCGAAGCGGCCGCACAGCCCATGGTGGCCGAGAACGATGCACAAGCCGCCGGCGTGGGCTACAAGGCCGATGCCAGCAAAGTCGACAAGGCCAAATACCCCAAATACGCTGCGGGTCAGAGCTGTGCCAACTGCGCCCTCTACCAGGGCAAGGCGGGGTCGGCCAGTGGCGCTTGTGGCCTGTTCCCGGGCAAGCAGGTAGCGGCCAAAGGCTGGTGCTCTGCCTGGGCCAAGAAAGCCTGAGTTGTCAGGCACTGCGCGTCTGCAGCCTGGCTGCAAGACGCGCTTCTTATAATTGATACCTTTTCCTGATCTGGCTCGACAGCGCTCAGGTCAGGGTCCTGAAGCCCCGAGCAGGGGCTTTTTTGCGGCAATAACAAGGCGATTGCAATTGAAATACCTGATGATTCTCATGGCGGCGGGCGTATTGCAGGGGTGCACACTGCTGGCCATTGCCGACGCTGCCGGTTCAGCGGTGGTTTATGGCGTCAAGACCACCGTCAATGTGATTGATGCGGTCACACCTGACATCGTCAACCGCAAAAAAGACTGATAAAAACAAGGGGGCTGACGCCCCCTTGTTTTTATCGCACGCCTGTTCTCTCAGATGCCCAACCAGCCGTTGGTGCGGGCGAAATGCAGGGCCTGGGTTCGGCTGTTGACTCCAAGTCGGCGAAACAGCCGCCAGAAATGGACTTTGACCGTGTGCTCGCTGATGTCGAGCTTTTCGGCAATGTCGCGGTTGGACAAGCCCTGATCGAGCATCAGGATGAGCTGTTTCTGACGTTTGGAGAGTTTGGTGGGGGCCTGTACGCCAGCCTCTTCCGTTGCGCGTTCGTTTTCCGGGACCAGCAGCTCTTTGAGGGCCTCAATGATCTGATTAGGGTTGACACTTTTTTCGATGAAGGCATCGGCGCCCGCGGCCAGGCAGCGCTCTTCGTATTCGCCCGCGTCTGAACTGGTGACGATGGCGAGCGCCACGTCGTGGTATTTGGCCTTGACGGTGTGTATGCCCGACAGCCCCAGAGTATCAGGCAACTGCAGATCCAGACAGAACAATTCGGCGGGTCCGTTTTTTTCCACCGCCGTATCAAGCAGATTCATTTTGGCCACGGGAACCACTTTGAGCCCCGGGCGCACGCGGTGGATGAGCATGGTCAACGCATCGCGCATCAGCGGATGGTCTTCAATCACATAAACGGCCATGATTTAGCGATTTTGTTAGTTTAAAAGTACAACATTACCATTTTTCAAGAGAATTTGCAATGTGATTGTTCCCCAATTGGGGGGGGTCATGGGGTTGCGGAGCGTGCCTCCAGCAAGCGTTTCAGTTCCGTTTCGACCCGTTCCAGCTGGGAGGTGGTCAAGGGCTGGAGATTGTTGTGCAGGACAGGCAGCGCACGGGCACCTTGCTGCTGCAGCAGGCCAATGGCTTGTCCCGCGTCCCGCGGTGCCTGGAAACCACTGCTTTGCAGCAGGACCTGCCCCTTGGGATCGACCAATTTGAAATAGAACAGGCCATCGCTTTCACGGTATTGCTTGAAGCTGGCCACAGCAGGCTTGTCGCTTGCGGGACCAGAAGGTGTCGTGGCCACGGCCGCGAGCCGACGCAGGCCCACCGCATGTCGCAGCTCACGCATGAACGGAGTGGCCAATGTGCGGGCCTTTTCCGCGCCGGCCAGCAGCAGCCTGTCCAGTTCGGCCGGGTTGGCCATCAGTGCTTCGTATTTTTCGCGCATGGGCGCGACTTCGCGGTCAATGCGCTCGAACAGCAGCTGTTTCGCATCGCCCCAGGCAATGCCTTCGGCGTAGGTCTTGGCCAGTGCAGCGGTCTCTTCGGCCGAGGCAAAGGCCTGGTAGATCTGGAACAGGGCCGAGCCCTCGGTGGTCTTGGGCTCGCCCGGGGCCTTGGAGTCGGTCACGATGCCCATGATCTGCTTGCGCATCTGCGCAGCCGGCGCAAACAGCGGGATGGTGTTGTCGTAGCTCTTGCTCATCTTGCGGCCGTCCAGGCCGGGCAGCAGGGCCACCGATTCTTCAATCACCGCCTCGGGCAGCACAAAGTGCTCGCCATACAGGTGGTTGAAGCTCGACGCCATGTCTCGCGCCATCTCGATGTGCTGGATCTGGTCGCGGCCGACAGGCACCTTGTGTGCCTTAAACATCAGGATGTCCGCCCCCATGAGTACCGGGTACATGAAGAGACCCGCTGTCACATCGGCATCGGTGTCCTTGCCGGCCTCATGGTTCTTGTCCATGGCCGCCTTGTAGGCATGAGCGCGGTTAAGCATGCCCTTGCCCGTCACGCAGGTCAGCAGCCAGGTGAGCTCCGGGATCTCGGGGATGTCGGATTGGCGGTAGAAGGTGACTTTATCCGTGTCCAGGCCGGCGGCGATCCAGCTGGCAGCGATTTCCATGGTCGAGCGCTGGATGCGCACCGGGTCGTCGCACTTGATGAGAGCGTGGTAGTCGGCCAGAAAGTAAAAGCCGTTGGTGTTCGGGTCCCGGCTGGCCTGCACCGTCGGGCGGATGGCGCCCACGTAGTTGCCCAGGTGGGGTGTGCCTGTGGTGGTGATGCCCGTCAGGACACGGGTGCGGTTGTCGGAAGTCATAAGGCGTTCAGCGAAGCAAAAAGGCGAGCGGGCTCAGCGAGAGCTTGAGCAGGTCAAAGGTCAGGTCCATCAACGGGCGCATCCACACCGAGCTGATGACACCGGTAATCACCAGCGCCATCACGATGAAAAAGCCCCAGGGCTCGATGCGCGAGACCATGACGGCCTGCCGCCAGGGCAGCAGCCCGACCAGGATGCGTCCACCGTCGAGCGGCGGCAGCGGAAAGAGGTTGAAGACGAACATCACCACATTGGTGAGCATGCCGGCCTTGCACATCTCGATGAAGAAACGCTCGGTCAGGCCCGAGCCTGCCAGCACATACAGCAACACACCCCACAGCAGCGCCTGCAGCAGGTTGGCGCCCGGCCCGGCCAAGGCCACCCAGACCATGTCGCGCTTGGGATGGCGCAAGCGATCAAAGCGCACCGGCACCGGCTTGGCGTAGCCGAACAAAAAGGCGCCACTGGTGCTGAAGTACAACAGCAGCGGCATCAGGATGGTGCCGATCGGGTCGATGTGCGGCAAGGGGTTGAGCGTGACGCGGCCCAGCATCGCAGCGGTCGGGTCGCCCAGTCGCTGGGCGGCGTAACCGTGTGCGGCCTCGTGCAAGGTGATCGCAAAGATCACCGGCAGGGCATAAATCAGAACAGTCTGAATGAGTTGAGTGCTTTCCACCCCTGGATTGTCTCAGACCGCTGCCCGTGCTCGGTGGGCTTGTGCTCAGAAACCGAGCAAGGTGGGGTCCCCCTGACCCCTGCGCAGCAGCACAGGGTCGTCGCCGGTCATGTCGACCACGGTGGTCGGTGCGAGGGCGCAGGCCCCGGCGTCAATCACAGCACCCAGCGGGTGCTCCAGCCGCTCGCGGATCTCTTCGGGGTCGTTGAGCGGGTCGCTGTCGCCCGGCAGGATCAGGGTGGCAGCGATCAGCGGCGCCCCGTGCAGTTCCAGCAAAGCCTGCAGCACCTGGTGGTCCGGCACACGCAGGCCCAGCGTCTTGCGCTGCGGGTGGCTCAGGCGGCGCGGCACTTCCTTGGTCGCTTCCAGGATGAAGGTGAAGGGCCCGGGCGTGGCCTGCTTGATCAGCCGGAACTGCCGGTTGTCCACGCGGGCATAGTTGGCCAGCTCGCTCAAGTCGCGGCAGAGCAGCGTCAGGTGGTGTTTTTCATCGATGCCGCGGATGCGCCGCAGCTGGTCTACGGCCGCCTTGTCGTCTACATGGCAGACCAGGGCATAGCTCGAGTCGGTGGGCACGGCCAGCACCTTGCCCTGATTGAGCAGCTGTACCGCCTGCTTGAGCAGCCGGGCTTGCGGGTTGTCGGGATGAACGGAGAAGAACTGGGCCATGCTCAGGATTCTGGCATCTCGACACGCCTGCGGCTCTCGCGCACGGTAAGCCAGGCCCCCAAAGCACCGCACAGCGCTACCAGGCCCATGCCCAACAGTGTCCATTGATCGGGAACGTGGCTGAACACCAGCCAGCCACCGAGCGAGGCAAAGCCGATCTGGGCGTACATGTAGGGCGTGAGGGTGGCAGCAGGTGCGCGCCCGTAGGCCAGGATCAGGAAAAAATGGCCGAGGGTCGCCATCAGTCCCATCACGAGCAGTTGAAGCCAGGCCAAAAGGTCAGGCGGTGTGACCCACACAAAGGGCAGCAGCATGGACGCCAGCAGCGTGCCGGTCCACCCGGTCAGCACATGGGTGGTGATCGGGTCTTCCTGTTCCTGTGCAAGCCGTCCGGTGAGCACCTGAAAGCCGGAGTTGGTGAACACCAGCACCAGAGGCAAGAGTACGGCCCAGTCGAAGTGCTGGGTGTCCGGCCGGATGATCACCAGCGTCCCGATGAAGCCACCGCACACCAGTGCCCAGCGCATTCGGCTCACCCGTTCCTCGAGCATCCAGGCGGCCAGCAGTGTGATCACCAGAGGGGCCATCAGCACGATGGCGGTGAAATCCCCTACCGGCATGTACTTGAGGCTGAAGAAGGCCAGCAGGCTGCTGGCAAACAGCAGCAGTCCCCGTGCCAGCTGGAAGCGCGGGTGGCGCGTGAACAGCAGCCGGCGGCCTCGCCCCTTCCAGACCACGGCGGTGGTGACCACGGCCTGGAAGGCATACCGGAACCACAAGGCCACCAGCAAGGGGACAGTGGCACTGACGCTTTTGGTGGTGGTATCCAGGGTGGCAAAACAAGCCGTGGCCAGCACGGCAAAGCCGATGCCGCCCAGCACATGGCGACCGTTCGGACTCACTGAATGCGGTCGGCCAATACTTCCCAGACCGGGGTCAGTTGCCCGGGCAGGAAAGGCAGGGCGCCCAGATCGGTGTGGCTTTCATCGGGGCTATGGAAGTCGCTGCCGCGCGAGGCCGCCAGGCCGAATTCAATGGCGGTTTCGGCATACCGCAGCGCTTCTTGCGAGGAGTGGCTGCCGGTCACCACTTCCACGCCGCGGCCGCCGTGGGCCTTGAACTCGGTGAACAGGGCGTACTCTTCGTTGGGCGTGAAGCTGTAACGCGCCGGGTGGGCAATGATGGCCATGCCGCCGGCATCGGTGATCCATTGCACCGCGTCCTGCAGCCTGGCCCAGCGGTGCGGCACAAAACCGGGTTTGCCTTCGGTGAGGTATTTGCGAAACACCTCGGGCGTGTCCTTGCAGACACCGGCTTCGACAAGGAAGCGTGCAAAGTGCGTGCGTGAAATCAGTTCGGGGTTGCCCACGTATTTGAGTGCACCTTCGTAGGCGCCCTGGATGCCGACCTTGGCCAGGCCTTCGGACATTTCCCGGGCGCGCTCGCCGCGACCACCCCGGGTACGGCTCAGGCCTTCGCTCAGTGCGGTGTTGCGGTGGTCGAAACCCAGACCAACGATGTGCACCGTCTGGCCGGCAAAGGTCACCGAGATTTCGGTGCCTGTGAGGTACTTCATGCCCTGGCTGCGTGCCGCGTCAAGCGCACGCTGCTGCCCGCCGATTTCGTCATGGTCGGTCAGGGACCACAGCTCGACGCCATTGGCTTTGGCGCGTTCAGCCAGTGCCTCCGGCGTCAGAGTCCCGTCGGAAACGGTGGAATGGCAGTGCAGGTCGGCGTTGAGCATGGGGTTCACAAGGCCATTCTAAGACGTGTCATGTCCGTGCCATTCTCCAAAGTCATAATGACCTGCATGATTGATCTGTGGCTGGTGCGGCATGGTGAAACCGACTGGAACCGCGAACTGCGGTTCCAGGGCCATCTGGATGCGCCGCTCAATGCGCTGGGCCTGCAGCAGGCGCAACGGTTGGGCCTGCATCTGGCTGCCCAGGAGCCGCGCCCCCTGCTGGCCAGCGACCTGCTGCGCACCCGCCAGACCGCCGAGCCGCTGGCCGGTCAATGGCGGATCCCGACCTTGCCAGAGCCCCTGTGGCGCGAGCAGTCCTTCGGTGTGATTGAGGGCCTCACCCTCGACGACATCCGCGAACAGCACCCCGATGTCGTGCAGGGCTGGCAGCGGCATGACCCCGACTTTGCGCCTGCAGGTGGCGAGTCACGCCGGCAGTTCCACGGCCGTGTGATGCAGGCGGTGCGGGCCTTGGTCGAGCGCTGCCTCCAGGAGGGCTGGCAGTCGCCGGTCGTGGTCTCGCACGGTGGTGTGCTCGACATGATCTACCGCAGCGCTACCGGCCAGACGCTGGCTGGGCCGCGCGAGTGCCTGATCCCGAACGCCGGGCTCAACCATGTGCGCACGGATGGGGTGCGGTTCGAGATCGTTCAATGGGCCTGGACGGATCACCTGGATGGTTTGCCACCCTCGGCGGTGTACCCGACTTCAACCCCCTCCAGAGCTTGAGGGTTCCCGAGGCTCGGGGATAATCCGGGCATGTTCTTCTTTCGTTTTCCGTCCGGGGTGGCATCATGGCCTTGATGATCACCGACGAATGCATCAATTGCGATGTGTGCGAGCCCGAGTGCCCGAATCAGGCGATCTACCTTGGGCCGGAAATCTACGAAATCAACCCGGACAAGTGCACCGAGTGCGTGGGGCACTTTGACGAGCCGCAGTGTGTGCAGGTGTGTCCGGTGGCCTGCATTCCGGTCAATCCTCAGCACGTCGAAACAAAAGACTCGCTCTGGGCGAAATACCGGCGTTTGCAGTCGGCTTGACCTTGTAGCTACGTTCGAGCGTTGCAGGCGTTGATGAGGGGTGGGCCACAGCCAAGCCCTGCCGGAAATCCCCAGCGAAGATCAAGCGCCCTGACCAGCAGGCGCATCAGGCCGAGGCGGTTTGGGACGAGGCGGCTTGCTGGTGTGGATCTTCACCATCGCCTTTTCCATGTCCCCGGCCAGCAGCAAGGGCAGGGCAGACACCGACCGGTCAATGCTCGCGTGAATCGCTTCCCGGTGCTCGGCCATCGGTTTCTTGAGCACCCAGCTCACGACTTCGGCCTTGTTACCCGGATGCCCCACCCCGATGCGCAGACGCCAGTAATCGGCCGTCCCCAGCTGCGCATGGATGTCGCGCAGACCGTTGTGGCCGGCATGCGAGCCACCTTTTTTCAGTTTGGCCTCGCCCGGCGCGATGTCCATCTCGTCGTGTGCGACCAGAATCTCATCGGGCTGGATCTTGAAAAAGCGCGCGAGTGCCGCTACCGACTTGCCCGACACATTCATGAAAGTCTGCGGTTCCAGCAGCCAGACGTTCTGAGCATTCACGCTGGTGCGCGCTACCAACCCGTGGTAGCTGCGTTCGGGCACAAGCGATACCTTCAGTTCGCGCGCCACCGCGTCAATGAACCAGAAGCCGGCGTTGTGCCGCGTGTCTTCGTATTCCGGACCGGGGTTACCCAGGCCGACAAGCAATTTGATCATGGCTCGATTATCGGTTGCGCATGAAAAAGACCCGCAGGTCTTGCGACACAGCGGGTCTTGTCGGAAAGGGCGGAGAAATTACTTCTTGCCCTTACCTTTGGCGGGGGCTTCTGCAGGGGCAGCAGCAGGGGCGGCGATCTCTTCTTCAACCGGCAGCACCACCGACACCAGCACGGGGTTCGGCTTGCCATGGGTCACGGCCTTGACACCCTTGGGCAGCTGGATGTCGTCCAGGTGCAGTGACTTGCCGCTTTCCAGCTTGGACAGGTCAACCGCGATGAACTCGGGTAGGTCGGCCGGCAGGCAGGTGACGTCGATTTCGTTGACCACGTGCGTGATCAGGCACTTATCGGCCTTGACGGCAGGCGAGTTCTCTTCGCCAGCGTAGTGCAGCGGCACCTTCATGTGCAGGCGGGTGTTGGCTTCCACGCGTTGGAAGTCGATGTGCAGCACCAGCTGCTTGAAGGGGTGCATCTGGTAGTCACGCAGCAGGACCTTGCTGGACTGGCCATTGAGTTCCATGTCCAGGATGCTGGCGTGGAAAGCTTCTTTTTTCAGTGCGTGCCACAGGGCGTTGTGGTCCAGCTCGATCAGCTGGGGAGCGGACGAACCGCCATACACGATGCCGGGGGTTTTGCCAGTGTTGCGCAGACGGCGGCTCGCACCCGTACCCTGCTTGGAACGCTCGAAAGCGGTGAATTTCATATCTATCTCCTGAGGGGACCGACCGCGACCAGTACAGTCCCTGTTCAACAAAAAGCCTGCCGGTCGGGATGACGGCAGGCCGCAAGCGCCTGGGGGATCTTTTAATCCGAAAACAGGCTCATCACCGACTCACCCTTGGCGATGCGCTGGATCGTTTTAGCGACCAGTGGACCGACGGAGAGTTGGCGAATCTTTTGGCAGGCGGCCGCATGGGCCGACAGCGGAATGGTGTTGGTCACGACCACCTCGTCCAGGGCCGAGCCCTGTGCGATGCGGTCTATGGCCGGACCCGAGAAGATCGGGTGCGTACAGTAAGCGTACACGTTCTTGGCGCCGCGCTCCTTGAGCACCTCGGCGGCTTTGACCAGCGTGCCGGCGGTGTCGATCATGTCGTCCATGATCACGCAGTTGCGGCCGTCGATGTCGCCGATCACGTGCATGACCTCGGACACATTGGCCTTGGGGCGGCGCTTGTCGATGATGGCCAGGTCGCAGCCAAGCTGCTTGGCCAGTGCGCGGGCACGCACCACACCGCCCACATCGGGTGATACAACGATGAGATCTTCGTAATTCTTTTGACGCAAATCGCCCAACAACACTGGCGAGGCGTAAATGT